>Ga0169931_10001933_pt1 | contig 34086 bp, 29 predicted proteins | sample Kivu_15m_20L_FD_129675 | JGI IMG/M metagenome (GOLD analysis project Ga0169931, IMG submission 129675) | Freshwater microbial communities from Lake Kivu, Western Province, Rwanda to study Microbial Dark Matter (Phase II) - Kivu_15m_20L... | ecosystem: Environmental > Aquatic > Freshwater > Lake...
ATCAGACTGACTTTCCAGCTTCCGGGGCCGCAGGAGCCGCCGCCGCATCCGCTGCCGGGGCCGCCGCCGCAGGAGCCGCCGCCACGCTGGCCGCATCGACCCACGCCTTCTTGCCTTCATCCCAGCCCTTGCCGGCCAGCCCGAAGCTGCGCTCGAACAGCACGAGCTTCCATCGGTCTTCGTCGGACAGCTTGCTCTTCCAGGCCTTCATCTTGGTGTTGGGCACGCCCTCGGAAATACGCCAGAACCAGACAGAATCCGAATACAATTTCATGCGATCGCCGACGCGGAAATCACGGGCACCCGCCTTGACCGGCTTGCCGTCCTTGCCGTGGCAGCTCGCGCAATTGACGTCCGGATTGGTCTCGCCGATAAACAGCTTCCGGCCTTCCTCGAGCTTCGCCGCATCCGTCCACCAGCCGGCAGGCATATGCTTATCCGCATATTCCGCGGGCGCAGGAGGAGGAGGAACGACCGGTCCTTCGCCACCGCCCTCACCGCCGCCGCAACCGGCAATCGCCAATCCCATTCCCAACGCCAACATCAAATACCATGAAGCTTTCATATCAATTCACCACTCCTTTCCTTCCGCCCATCGTTCTTTTCAATGTCGCGTATGCGCAGTAAAAAGACAGAAAAAAGACGCTCCCGCAGAGGATTACCGTCCCCTCGACAAAAGCGCCACCATGCATTCGCCACAATACATCACAGCTATGCCACCCCCCCCTGCTCACACGCCGGCCACACTGCCCACCCGCAACCGGATCGCCCGCCTATTTCCTTCGCTTTCCCTGCCCCCTCTCCAGCCTAGCCCCTCGTTTTCGCCGGGACTTGACCACTTTCGTCCCGACAAAGAGACCGACGATTCCCGCCACCACACCCAATCCAACAAACAGCCATACCGGAGGGGCCGATCGATCATGTACGCATCCAGACCCAAAATTGACCTGGATTTTCCGTTCACTCTCCAGATCCTTCGGATCGAACTGAATCGTGAGATTCTGCTGCTCTCCCTTGGCTTCTACGAGAAGCGGATCACCCAGATTGTCGTTATGCAGGTGAAACACCGCCCGATAGTACCCATCTTCACCCGTCGTTACAGTCTGCCCGTACGATATTCTCGTGTCCTTAACCAAGACCTCGACGTTTGCGCTTGGCTTCCCGTCGGCCCCGCACACAAAGCCTTCGACCGTAAACCGGTGGTCCGCTTCATGCGTCGCATAGAGAATGGCAGGCTGAACCAGGAAGGGACTGATACCGACTATTGCGGCAGCAACACTCCACCGAGAGCCGGATTGCCTGATCTGCTTCCACTCCACTCGTCTGCGCCGATCCCCTCATTGCATCGCACACATCAGCTTGCCCTGTCATACACTGCGGACACAGGCCCTCAGCTGATTTTAAGGCCGACTCTTCTACCATAGCGCCTATGCCTTGTCAATTACATGACGAAGAGAATAATGCGTCTGGATATAGGATTTTAGATCGCGGGAGGGCTATCAGCATCGCGCGCAACGCTCTGATACGCGCCTGCAAAATCTGCTCGGCTGAGAAGAGCTGGGAGGGACCGAAATGAAAGGACTCGAACGATTCAATACGCTAGAGATAGCCGCGCGCACGCGCATCAGCTTCTACCCGCTCGGCTTCGGCGCGCCGCTCAGATTCTTTTTTGGAGGCCCAGGCCTCCCAGGATTTGCCGCTGGCCGTGTCTTCCCCCGTGAACGCAATCGAGGCGATCTCTGAATACGGAATCGTTCGGGGAACGGATTTGTCCTGAGGGAAAAATTCGCAAGAAGGGGTCTCGCCTTTTGCCTGCCGACTGAAGAGGTACCCGACAATGAATTCGCCCGAGAGTAATCCCAGCGTGACATCCCCCCGATAGTCCAACGCCAGTTCGACGGCTTCGGCAATCTCCTCCACAGACGATGGCCTGAAGACCCGCCCCTCAAGCGACCCATCCGCGCCCATGTGCTTATCGATATCAGTCATCGCGGCAAAAAATGTCCGTTACCGTGAAGTCGGCAGCAATGTGAGCTTCGCGGTCCTCGCAAACCCGGAGACCGTGCCGAACGTGTCACTCACCGCCGAGGCTTCGTAGCCGCAATGGACCATGCATTCAGCACACTTTTCGTTCTTGCTCGTCCCGTAGTCCTGCCACTCCGTCGTTTCCATCAATTCGCGGAACGTTTTCGCATAGCCCTCCTGCAAAAGATAGCAGGGCTTTTGCCAGCCGAATACGTTATAGGTCGGGTTTCCCCATGGCGTACATTCATACTCCTTCTTCCCCATGAGAAAATCCAGGAACAAGGGCGACTGATTGAACTTCCACCTCGCCTTCGGGCGGCTCAAGATCCTCGAAAAGAGCGCTCTCGTCTTTGCCTTCTTTAAGAAGTGTTGCTGATCCGGAGCCTTTTGATAGCTGTAACCGGGCGAAATCATCATGCCCTCAACGCCGAGATCCATCATTTCGTCGAAGAACTGTCGCACCCGATCCGGATTCGCGTCGTCGAATAGCGTCGTATTCGTCGTCACACGATGTCCGCGCTTCAAAGCCTCCCTGATCGCCTTCACGGCAATCTCATAGACCCCATCACGGCAGACCGCCAGATCGTGCTCATTTTTCAACCCGTCCATATGGATGCTAAAGGTCAGGTACTTGGACGGCGTGAATTCCTTGAGCTTGCGCTCCAGCAGAATCGCGTTCGTACAGACATAAAGATACCGCTTTTGCGCAACCAGGCCGTCGACGATCCGCCCAATCTCCGGATGAATGAGCGGCTCTCCGCCCGGAATCGCCACGATTGGCGCCCCGCATTCCTCGGCAGCGGCCCAGCACTGCTCAGGCGTCAGCCGCTTATCCAGAATATGGTCAGGATATTGAATTTTTCCGCAGCCGGCACAGGCTAGATTGCACCGGAACAACGGTTCTAGCATCAACACAAGCGGGTAATGCTTCACCCCTCTGAGCTTCTGGGCAAGCACATAGGACGCCACTGTGTACATTTGAGAAATCGGAACGGCCATTCCGCTCTCCTTCCTGATGATATTGTATCGTGAACGGCTATGTGGAGTAGCCGGAGTTGGAAGCATCTACCGATTCGGCAAAGTCTAACATCTGGCTTGAACCCCGTCAATTTTCCATTACTGAGAAGAACGGCGGTCAAACGATGCGCCGCGTTCGACACGCATCGCCACGGGGGCAAGAGGGATCTGATTGGAGGCGCCGAGCGGGTTCGAACCGCTGCATCGCAGTTTTGCAGACTGCTCCCTTACCACTTGGGTACGGCGCCTCACGAAGGGGGCATTATAGTCTGGCCAATGGGCGGGAGGCTAGTGGTGAGAAGAAAAACTTACCGTTTATTTGAGAGGACGGGAATTTCTCTGCCGAGCGTGGACGGCTGACCGGACTCAGGCACAAGCGGCTCCCAGCCTTCTTCATGTGCCTGGGCGACGGCTTCTCCATCGCCTTCCGCTTCCTTTTCCTTGGCCAGCTGCTCGACTTCCTGAATCAGCGTGTCCATCAATTCTTCCAGCGGCACTTTTCTGACCAGCTTTCCCTTTTTGAACAGTATGCCCTTCCCTTCGCCGCCGGCAATGCCGATATCCGCTTCCTTCCCTTCGCCGATGCCGTTCACGACGCAGCCCAGCACGGACACGTTGAGCGGCGTCTTGATATGACCCAGCTTCTTTTCCAGCTCGTTCGCCATGCGGACGACGTCGATTTCCACCCGCCCACAGGTCGGACAGGCGATGACATTGATGCCCCGGTGGCGCAGCTCCAGCGATTTCAGAATCTCGAATCCGACCTTGACCTCTTCCACCGGATCCGCCGCAAGCGAGACCCGCAATGTGTCCCCGATGCCCTGCGAGAGCAGATAGCCGAGTCCGATGGACGACTTGACGGCGCCGGTCATTGCGGTGCCGGCTTCGGTAATCCCGATATGCAACGGATAATCGGATTGATGGGCAAAGAGCCAGTAGGCATCGATCGCATGGTGCACATCGGACGCCTTGAGCGACACCTTCATATTGGTGAAGCCGACATCTTCCAGTGAATGGACGGCGTTCAGCGCCGATTCCGCCAGGGCCTCGGGCGACGGCCAGCCATACTTGTCGAGCAAATGGCGTTCGAGCGAGCCGCCGTTCACGCCCACACGCAAAGGAATTCCCCGCTCATTGACCGCCTTGATGACTTCTTCGACCTTCCACCAGGCGCCAATGTTTCCGGGATTGATGCGCACGCAATCCACGATTTCCGCCGACTGAAGCGCGAGCCGGTGGTCGAAGTGGATATCGGCAATCAACGGCACCGTCATCGCCGCCTTGATCTTCGGCAAGGCCTTCGCAGCCTCTTCGTCCGGCACGGCGACACGAATAATTTCACACCCGGCGGTTTCCAGCTGGCGGATCTGCTCGATCGTGGCCGCCACGTCGCGCGTGTCGGTCGAACACATCGATTGCACGGACACCGGCGCATCACCGCCGACTTTGACCGTGCCCACGGTAATCTGCCGGGTGTTTCTCCTGCTGATATGCATGGCTCTATCTATATCTCACGTTGAACGTTTTACCGGTTCTCTTAGCTGCCCTGTTCGTCGCCGTGCGGCAGATGATCCACCACAGACCCGACCGTGAACCGGTCGCGCTTCACCGCCGGCGCCTTCCCGATCAGCTCCTTCACGCTGTGATAGATTCCCTCGGCGGTCAGGCCATACCGTTCGCGCAGCAAATCCTGCGGCCCCTGTTCGATATACCAATCCGGCAACCCCAGCACCTTCGTCGTCACGTCGGCCACGCCGGCATCGGACAGCGACTCCAAGACGGCTGAGCCGAACCCGCCCATCTTGCAGCCCTCTTCCACGGTCACCACGTACCGGACCCGCTTGGCCACATCGGCAATCAACTCATGATCGAGCGGTTTCACAAAGCGGGCATTGACCACCGCAGTTGAAACCCCTTCCTTCTCCAGCCGCTCGGCCGCCTGCATGGCCTGCCAGACGGACACTCCGATGGCGATGATCGCCACCTCCGATCCATCCTTCAGCAATTCGCCCTTCCCGACCGGAAGCGCCGTCGGCGTCGCATCCATCGGCACCCCAAGGGTAATGCCGCGCGGATAGCGGAGCGACACCGGCCCCTCATGCTGCAAGCAGGTTTTCATCATATGCTGCAATTCATTTTCATCCTTGGGCGCCATCACGGTCATATTCGGCGCATGGCGCAGAAACGCGTAGTCGAATGCGCCGTGATGCGTGGTGCCATCCTCCGCCACCAGGCCGCCCCGATCGATGCAGAACACGACCGGCAAATTCTGGGTGGCGACATCATGCACCACCTGGTCGTAGGCTCGCTGCAGGAACGTCGAATACATGGCAACGACAGGCTTCAATCCTTGCGTGGCCAGCCCGGCGGCAAAGGTCACCGCATGCTGCTCGGCAATCCCCACGTCATAAATGCGATCGGGAAATTCCTTCTCGAACGCCGTGAGCCCCGTGCCTTCGCACATGGCCGCGGTAATCGCCACCACCCGCTTATCTTCGCGGGCCAGCTTCGTCAGCGATTCCATCGCAATCTGCGTGTAGGACGGGCGCGCCGCCTTCTTCGCCGGCACGCCGGTTTCGCGCACAAAGGGCGGACAGGCATGGAACCACACCGGGCTCTTCATCGCCGGCTCATAGCCCAGGCCTTTTCTCGTAATGACATGGAGGAGCACCGGCCCCTTCATCTTCAGCACGTTCTCCAGCGTGGGGAGCAAATACTCGAAGTTATGGCCGTCGATCGGGCCGCTGTATTGGAAGCCCAATTCCTCGAAAAGCAATCCCGGCAGAATCGCGCCCTTGGCCAGTTCCTCCGCGCGCCGCGCCAGCCTCCGCATATCCGGTCCGATATGCGGGATCTTCCCGAGCAACTGGCCCGTTTCTTCACGCACCTTGCCGTAAAACTCGCCGGTGATAGTCCGGCTCAAATAGGCAGAGATCGCGCCGACATTTTTGGAAATCGACATCTGATTGTCGTTTAGAATCACCAGAAAATCTTTCCCCAGCCCGCCCGCGTGGTGCAAGCCTTCGAGCGTCATCCCGGCGGTCATCGCGCCATCGCCGACGACACAGACGACTTTATGTTTCAGGCCCAACTGTTCGCGGGCCGCCACCATGCCGAACGCCGCCGACACGCCCGTGCCCGCATGACCGGCATTGAAGGTGTCGTATTCGCTCTCTTCCCGCTTGGTGAAGCCGCTGAGCCCGCCGTATTGCCGCAGGGTATGGAATTGCTCCCGGCGAGCGGTCAGGAGTTTGTGCGTATAGGCCTGATTGCTCGTATCCCAGACGATCTTGTCGGCCGGCGTCTTCAAGAGATAGTGCAACGCCACGGTCAGCTCGACGACGCCCAAATTCGAGGCCAAGTGCCCACCGACGCTTGCCACCGTACTGATGATCTGCTCGCGAATTTCCTCGCACAACGCCGGGAACTGGCTTGGCGATACCCGCTTGAGATCGGCAGGAGTGTGGATAGTTTTTAGGATCGACATAGGAGCGGCTCCCTATACTGCCACTTCACATATGCTGAATGATTTCAATGGAACTCTGCCTAGAGAGGGATGGCCGTTCGGTAGCCTAGATGGATCATCATATTTTTTCAGTCTCACATACAGCCCCTTTGATGTCAAGCAGTTCGGCCTCAAACTCTCGCCTCAACTCCCCCTGCCACTCCTCGCCGTGCGCTACGACCCAAACTGATAGGTGACCAAGGTCGATAATGTAAAGTCGGCCGCGCTGCCGACGATAAAGTCGAGATTTTCCACTCCATAGACTTGCCACAAAAGATGGGGCTTGAGCCGGTAGCTGAATCCCAGCACGGCTTCGGTCACGCCTTTATCGAACACACTGGTTCCCGTGCCATGCAACGGCGACGAGAAATAGTCGAAATGCGCGGTCAGTGAGAAGTCCTTGGACCAGAGATACTCAACGGCCGCCAGGGCTGACACCACCGGCTGCAACGAATACCCCGCGATCCTCCCTGTCGGCAGCACGCCATTCACATTGCCATACACCATCCAGTTGCGCGCCACACGCTTTTCAATCGCCAGCCCCACACCATAATCGGGACTTCCGCTCCCCAGGAAACGGGGCTCATCACCGGTGGGAATCTTGATCGCCGCCCGCAAGGAGACCGCAGGAGCCGACTCGGTTTCGGCCAGCAATTGATACTTGCCCATCACCGACGCATCGCCCAAGCCCACGACGCCCTCTTTCCCGCTCATCACCGTCCGCCCGCCGGATCTCACGCTAAACGCGTGTCCCGCATCCTTCAGCGCGCGGCGATCCGGCGCCAGGCCGGTTGTTCCCCGCTCAACGGCTTGAATCATGCCGTCCATAATGCCGCGATGCCTGAACAAGACCGGCACTTCGACCGCCAATTCCAGCCGTTCAGTGGCTCCATACCGAAGAAACACCCCCGACCGGAGGCTTTCAAACTTCATGGCCACCGAGGTCTGCGGAGTCGTATCGGAAAAGACGTTGGCCGTATTGGCCAGTTCGATCCGAAGATCCAGCGCGCCGGCCTTGAGCACCGAGGCCCGATCGCCCGGCAGCCCGAGCACCAATTGATGGATGGGTTGGAAATTGCGGACAGGGAATGGACCAACCCCCTCAGCGGCGGCCCCCTGCGGTATCAGGCCGCTGCACAACACGAGACCAAGCACAACCGCCCAACGGCATCCGCGCCCTACCATCAGGTCCACCCCGCCATTCTTTTAATAGGGAAAATCGAGCCCGGCGAAAATCGCGCCGCCTTCACGACTGAATCCATAATCAAGACGCCCCACCACATTCGGACGGACAATCCCCCGCAGTCCGACGCCCGGCGTCACCCGGTAATCTTTAAAACTGACGTCCTTAAAATCTCCGAACACTTGTCCGGTATCGACGAACGGGGCCACTTCGAAGTCAGCCATCACGCCGGCCAGTCTTGTCCGGGCCAGATGAATCCGCTCCTCGACACTGAAAGCCACCAGATGCCTGTCGATAAAGCGGTCCACACCGAATCCCCGCAAGCTATTCTGCCCGCCCAGCGAGCTCTGCTCGAAAAACGGCACCTGCGTGCCGATCGTCGCCTGCAAATCGGCCCGCACCACCAAAACCGCGCGCTTCGATTCGCTGGGGAAGAGCTGTTTCACCTCCAGCTCGTAGCGCGAATAGACGGGATGATCGCCGTTCCGGACATTCTGATTCAACTCCGCATAGGCCATCACGGCCATGCCGTCCGTGGGCGTCACCAGATTGTTACGCGTGTCGTAATGAAAACTCGCCCGATGGCCGACGATCATGGATTCCCCCTTGACCCCATCGACCGCGCCGAACCGCTCGACGGTAAACGGCAGATCCGTCGCCCCACGCTGCAACTGCACATCGCGGAACCGCTGCGAGACCGCAATCTGCGTCACTTCGTTGGCATAGATCCCGAACCGCCAATTGGCCCGGAACTCCCGCGCCGTATAGTTGCTTTCATTTCCTTCGAGGGAATCCTGCCGCAGGCCGAAGAATCGCGAGGTGGCATTCTTAAAAAACGACCCGCCGAATTGGAGAAAATACCGCCCGTTGCTGAATGCGGGATCGGTATAGGAAAAGACCAGCTTGCGCTCGATCTTCTCCGTGAACGATCCGATGAAGCGCGTCTCGCGGCCGCCGGGCTCGTACCGGAACAGGTTAAAGACTCCCCGTGTCCCGACGATCGAATTCCGAATGACCATCGGCGCCATCAAGTACTTCAGCTCGCCGTCCGGGCCCGCCACCAGAATCGGCACGATCAGCCCCGCGTCGCTGCCGTCATTGCGCGTAGTGGAGGCGGAGGGAACCGGAAAGACTTGCGTGTCCGCCCGGGCGGGAGAAAGGCACAAGCCTCCGCCCCCCGCACACAGGCACACGATAACGATGAGAACGTGACGCAGGGCCGGCATGAACGTGGTGCCTGGATAGTCTTACGGCGCTTTCAGCTTGTCGGATTTCTTGCGGAGCTGCTCGACAAGATCCTGATAGGAGGAGGCGCGCATGATCTTGGTGAACTGGCCGCGGTAATTGCTCACCAAACTGACCCCGTCCACCACCACATCGTAGACCCGCCAGTCCGGGCCGCGATTCACCAGGCGATAATCGAGCGGGATTTCCGTCTTGCCGGACAAAATTTTCGTCCGAACTTCCGCATATTCTTTTTCCGTCCGTTCATTCAGGTATTGCACCCCTTCGCCGGAATAGGTCTCGACTTTTTCCGCATACGAATTGGTCAGCAGCGTGCGGAACAACCCGACGAACTCCTGCTTCTCCTGATCCGACAGCGTATTCCACGGAGCCCCCAGCGCCCGGCGGGACATTTCCTGATAGTCGAACCGGTCGGCCACCACCTTCTCCAGCAGCGCCCGTCGCTCCTCCGCTTTCGCCGGCTGCTTCAGCTCCTTGTCGCGAATGATCCGGAGCACCTCATCGATTGTCCCCTTCATCGAATCGGTCGGCGGACCGGCCTGCGCAACCGATGCGCTCAGACAAAATGAGACCAGCAACACACCGGCCAGCACCACCACCGCCCCCATCCCCGATCGATTCACTCGTGCATTCATCATCCGATCCCCCCTCGCCATGTGACCCTTCATGAGATTCCCAGAGATGACGCCGATACCGTTAATTCACCTTCCCATGCACATACTGACTGACCAGCTCTTCCAGGTCGAGGCCGGACTCGGTGTCGCGAATCACGTCGCCGGGCTTCAGCGGGTCGCCGCCGCCGCCGGGCGAGAGCGAGAGAAATTTCTCGCCGATGATCCCGCGCGTTTTGATCGACGCGATCGTGTCCGTGTATAGTTTCACACCGTTCGCAACGGCCAGCGTCACCACGGCGCGATCTTCCTTCAGCGTAATACCCCGCACCCGTCCGACTTCCACTCCGGCAATCTCGATCGTCGCCCCGGATTTCAGGCCGGAGGCCGAATTGAATTGCGCCGCGACTTCGTACAGATCCCCGCCGATGACTTCAAGTTTGCCGAGCTTAATGGAGAGATAGCCCAAGCACAAGATCCCCGCCAGCACAAAGGCCCCAACTACGAGTTCTAATTTGGCATTCTCCATCCCGCGACTCCCTTTACGAATTGGCCGGCACACCGGACACCGCGGCCGGTTCACCAACCGAGATGAATTCCTTGATCTCCGGATCGGTCGTCCGCTGAAACTCTGCAGCGGGCAACATCGCGACAATTCGACCCCGCTTCAACATCGCGACATAATCAGAAATCCCAAAAATCTCGGGAATTTCATGGCTGACCATCACCGCGGTAAACCCGAAGGTCCGCTGGGTACTGGTAATGAGGTCGTGAATGGACTTGGCCATAAGCGGATCCAGGCCCGTCGTCGGTTCGTCGAACAGCACGATCTCCGGCCGCATCACGAGGGCCCGCGCCAGCCCGGCGCGTTTCCGCATGCCGCCGCTGAGCTCGGCGGGAAACTTGTGCCCCATGCCGGCCAGGCCCACCTGCTCCAGCATGCCATTCACCCGCTCGGCGACTTCAGCGACTTTCATTCTCAGCTTTTCTCTCAGCGGGAACGCTACATTGTCGAACACCGTCATCGAATCGAATAAGGCCGCGCCCTGAAACAACATCGCGAACCGCTTCCGCACTTCATTCAGCGGCTGGCCATGAAGACGGGAAATATCGACCTCGCCGACCCACACCTGCCCCTCATCCGGCTGGAGCAGACCGATCATGTGCTTCAGCAGCACACTCTTGCCTTCCCCGCTGGGACCGATGATCGTCGTGAGCTTGCCAGGAGGAATCGTCAGATCGACGCCCTGCAAGACCGGCTGCCCGCCCAACCGCTTTTTCACGCCCACGAGCTTCAACATGACTACAGCAGCACCGAGGTCAGGAAATAGTCCCACACCAGGATGAGCACGGAGGACAGCACCACCGCTTCCGTCGTCGCCGTTCCCAACCCCTCGGCGCTCATGCGCGTATAAAATCCCTTGTAACAACAGACCCAGCTCACGATCAGGCCGAAGCTGATCGACTTGAGAATGCCGCCATAGACATCTTTCCATTCGACAGCCGACTCGATCGAGTTCCAATACGATCCGGCATTCACACCGAGCAGATCCACCCCGACCACATAGCCGCCGTAAATTCCGACCACATCGAAGATCGCCACCAAGAGCGGCACGCCGATCAGCCCCGCCAGCAGCTTGGGCGCAATGAGATATTGCAGCGGATTGATCGCCATCGTATCGAGCGCGTCGATTTGCTCGGTAATCCTCATGATGCCGATTTCAGCCGTCATGGCCGACCCGGCCCGGGCCGTCACCATCAGCGCCGCCAATACGGGCCCGAGCTCGCGAATCATGCTCAAGGCCACGGCGGACCCCAGCAACCCCTCGGAACCGAATTTGCGCAGCGTGTAATAGCCCTGCAACGCGAGCACCATGCCGGTAAACCCGGCCGTCAATACCACCACAAAGGTCGATTTGTATCCGATGAAATGCAGTTGCTTGATGTACTGCATGACCCGCAGCGGCGGCCGCGAGAGCCAGCCGAACGAGGATAGCAGAAACATGAGCATGCGGCCCATTTCCCGCACCGAGTTCACAACCGGCTTTCCAATGTACCGCACCATGCTCATCGCGCCGCCTGTGTAGGTGAATCCGGCCGTTCCGAAAAAAATGCCTCCCCCGCGTCCCGCAATACCCTCGTCAGGTTCTGCGCCGCCAGAGTGCTCTGCTGGCGAAGCCGCAACAGGCCTGAGAGGCTCGCTGCGGGATGCGCCAGCACCGCCCCGATTCCCTTGAGCCACCCAGTGGGCCTGAGAAACAGATTGAAGTCAAGCGGAAGCTCTTCTTCTCGCAGATCCGATACCGTTCGCACGATCGCAAAGGGAACCTGCGCCACACCGGCCTCACGCGCCAACGCCGCACTTTCCATATCCAGTCCAACCGCGCCGGTCCGCTGCGCCAGCGCCTCCTTGTCGGAGGCCGGCCCCACAATGCGATCCACCGACACGAACCGGCCATGCAGACAACGCGAGCCTTGCCTGGTCCCACCGACCGCTGCGCAAAAACGGTCCCGTTCAGACCCGGGAACCTCGCAATAACCCGGCAAACCGGCGTTCACGGAATCGACCATGGCCACCTCCGTCCCCATCAAGACATCGCCGATCTCCGCGGCCGTCAACGCGCAGGCAAAGCCGGTCGAAAGACTCAGGGAAAACGACTGCCGCTGAAATACCGCCCGGGCGCCGGCTTCGGCCTTCTGCGGCCCGACGCCCGTTTGCAGCACCCAGCATTCTCCGCCCCCCGCGTCAGCGACGTACAGCGGCCTCCCCGCGCAGGTCTCGATCCGCCCATGGGGGAATGCCGCCCGCACCGCCGCAAACTCCCAGACCGTCGCCACAAAGATCGCGATGCGCGGACAGGGAGATGATCCAGGAAACAGAGAGACGCGGGCAGACGAAGGGGGCCGGTCCGTCAACGCTCGAACCGATAGGCCCCGGTCGATTCCACCTGCTGGCGGACTTCATCGGCCCGCATGCGGCCCCGGGAGCGAAGGTTGCAGTACATCGCCAGCGCCCACAAGGGGAAATACTGGCAATACCAGTGGTACCGAAGATAGAACACCCGGGGGAACCCCGTGCCGGTATGGGCCACTTCCTCCCAAGATCCGTCCTTGAGCTGATGCCGCAGGAGATATTGCACCCCGCGCGCGACGCTGAACGAATCCGTGACATCGGCCGACATCAAGCCCATCAAGGCCCAGGCCGTTTGCGACGGCGTGCTCTCCCCTTTCCCGCTGTGCGCCTCCTCGGCGTAGGACAGGCAGGACTCGCCCCAGCCGCCATCGGGATTTTGCTTCGACTCCAGCCAGGACACGGCCCGGCGAATGTACGGAGCGGACATATCCTCACCGATCGCCCGCAGCCCCGCGAGCACCGACCAGGTGCCATAGATATAGTTGACGCCCCACCGGCCAAACCAACTGCCGTCCGCTTCCTGCTCTTTCTTCAAAAACGCCAGCGCCGGCGGCGCGGCCGGATGCGTCCGGTCGTAGCCCAGCGCCGCCAGCATTTCCAAACAGCGCCCGGTGAGGTCCGCCGTGCTCGGATCCAGCAGGGCCTTATGGTCGGCAAACGGGATGTAGTTGAAGACCACCCGGTTATTGTCTTTGTCGTAGGCGCCCCAGCCGCCGTCGGAACTCTGCATCGCCAAGACCCACTGCATGCCGCGGCGAACCGATTCCCGCTGCTCGGCCGGCTGCGGCAGCTTCAGCTTGGAGAGCGCCATCAGCACCACCGCGGAGTCGTCCACGTCCGGATACAGCTCGTTTTCAAACTGAAAATACCAGCCGCCCGGTTCCGTATGGGAGGAGGAAATCGTCCAGTCGCCGACAGTCTTCGTCTGCCGGGACATGAGATAGGCGCCCGCCTTGACCAGCGCGGGATGATCCTGCGGCATGCCCGCCTCGATCAGCGCGTTCGTCAGCAACGCCGTGTCCCAAATCGGTGAGAAGCAGGGTTGCAGATGGAGCGTCGAGACCCGCTCGCCATCGACCGTGCCCGTTTCATGCACCTCCAGATCCTCGATCTCCCGCAGCGCTTTCTGCACGAGGGGATCGTCCATCTCATACCCCAGGCAGCGCAGCGCCATGACCGAATTCGCCATCGCGGGATAAATCGCGCCCAGCCCGCCGCTGCCTTTCAAATGCTCCAGCATCCAGGTGGCCGCCTTATGCAGCGCCTTCTCGCGCAGCCACATGAGCGGCATACGGTCATAGAGCTTCAACACCACGTCCAGCATGACGAAGAGGTTATGAGGCGTGAACCAATCCTGGTCTTTATTGAAGGGGGGATATTTCCAAAACCGCACTTGCGCACGCGGAACGATATAGAGTTCGTCAATGCCCTGCTCGGACGGGATGCGGCACACCGGCTGGTGGGCAAATACGATCAGCAAGGGAATCAGCACGGCGCGCGACCAATAGGAAATCGCGTAAATGCTGAAATAGAACCGCTTGGGCAGCAGCATCAGCTCGACCGGCATGTGGGGCACGCCTTCCCAGTCGTACTGATCGAACAGCGCGAGCGCGATTTTCGTAAAAACATTGGCCTGCACCACGCCGCCCATCGCAAGGATGCGGTCGCGAGCCCGCAGCATGAACGGCTCCGACGGAGCAATGCCGCTCAACTTCAGCGCGAAATAGGCCTTCACCGAGGCGCTGATGTCCGCCGGCCCCCCATAGTAGATCGGCCAGCCGCCATCCGGGAGCTGCATCGACCGCAGGTAGCATACCGCCTTCTCCAGACGAACCGGATCGACGCAATCCAGAAACCGCCGGAGCATCACATACTCCGATGTCAGCGTCGTATCGGCCTCCAGCTCGGCCACCCAATAGCCTTCACCGGGATGCTGCTTCGAAAGGAACCAGGTCTGGCTCCGGCGGATCGCATCGTCAATGGTATCCGGCTGGCTCATGGCATGGCTGGCAGGCCGGCGCGCCCCTGACTCGGCCGCGGACAACGACACCACCTTGTCGGAAACCAGCCGGAGCGGAGGCGTGGATGCAGATTCACCAGCCGGGGACGGCTTGCCGGGAATCGTCGCGAGAAAACTGTCGGAGAGTCTGGCAAAGAATGAGCGAAAAGGCTTCATCGATTTCTACTGAACCTAATGAGATGGACAGAGAGACGGCGTGGCGCACGCACGATCACATCATCGTCCACGCCACACGAGTGAAGAGCAGCCCATCGATGGGCTTATAACAGACACCCCTACCTGAGTCAAGCCACAGGCGGGGAAAGTCCGCTGAAATATTCGGACGTTACGCCCCTTACGCCAACTGCAAATCGCCCAGCCGCACCGACACCACCTTCGACACCCCTGGCTCTTCCATCGTCACCCCGAATAAGGAGTCGGCAATCGACATCGTCCGCTTATTGTGCGTGATCACGAGAAACTGCGCGTTCTCCGCCATGTTTCTCAAGACGGTCGTAAAACGCCCGATATTTTCCTCGTCGAGCGGCGCATCGATTTCGTCCAGCAGGCAGAACGGCGTCGGCCGGATCAAGAAACTCGCAAACAAGAGGGCCATCGCCGTGAGCGTTTTTTCTCCGCCGGACAGCATCGTAATGCTCTTGAGCCGCTTGCCCGGCGGCTGCGAGACGATCTCGACACCCGGATCCTGGCGCCCGTCGTTCTCTCCGTTCTCCCCCGCGGGTTCCTCGACCAATTGCAGTTCCGCCCGCCCGCCAGGAAAGAACTGGCTGAAGACTTCGGAAAACTTCTGCTGCAGTTCCGTGAAGGTCGTGGCAAACATGTCTTTCGTCGTGTGATTGATCCGCTGAATGATCTCTTTCAGCGAGCTGATGGAATTGGACAGATCCTGTTCTTGCGTCGAGAGGAACGTATAGCGCTGATCGAGCTCCTGATGTTCGCTGATCGCCGCCAAATTGATGGGCCCCATGCGATCGAGCCGGTCGCGCAACTTCTGAAGCTGCTCTTTCAACTCGGCATCGAGCGACTGGGCCAGCGGATTCGCAGGAACAGCTTCCGCTCCGTCCTCCTGCAGCGCCATCGGCACCTGTACCTCACCGGCCAGCAGGACAGGGTCGAGCTGATAGGTGCCCGCCAGGGTGCTCTCGACCGCCGTCAACTGCGTCCGCAATTCCGCCCGCCGCACTTCAACGGCCATCCGGGCATCCCGCACCGACGACATCGTGCGCCGCACCTCGTCAAGATTCGCCTCCAGCGCCTGGCTCGCGGCCACATCCCGGGCCTGCTGCTCCTGCGCCGCCACCAGCTCCGCCTTGATTCGGCTGGCTTCCACGCCGTGCTCCTGGCACAGGGCCTCCTGACGGGCCTGCTCCTCCCGATTGTCCTGGATGGCCTGCACCAGCCCTTCCAGATGGTCCGCCAGCGACTGCCGGCGCTGTTCGCTCTCGACTTGCTGTTGCATCACACGCGCCCGGTTCGCCTGCTCATGCCCCCGCTTCGACCGCAGGCCTTCGGACAGCAAGCGCACTTCCGTCACCCGCTCCTGGAAGGCGCGGCCTTCTTGATCGATCGCCGCCAGCCGGTCGCGCACCCGTCCCAGGCTGGCTTCCTGGCCGGACCTCTCGCTCATCCATTGTTCAAGCTGGGCTTGCGCCGAACGCGCGTCCGCCTCGAACCGCTGCCGGTCGGCAATCCCCTTGTGAATCTCCGCCTCGATGCCTGCCAGCTTCAGATCCAGATCGTCCAAAGCGCCCCGCAGCCGTTCTTCGTCTTTTTGCAGCGAGAGGTTCTGCATTTCCGTTTCGCGCAGCGAGTCCGCCAACTGTTTGGCCTGCTGGCTCAATTCCTGCGCCAACGAGTGCCGCTCGATCCGGTGCTGCTTCGCCTGCTCCAGCAACGACGTGAGTTCGGCGCGCTTGGCTTCCAAGCTGACGACTTCCCGCCGCCGCTCCAGCAACCCCTGCCCGTCACCCGCATGCCCGCCGCTGATCACCCCGGAGGCATCCATCACTTCGCCCGCGAGCGTGACCAGGATCGGCCCGTCCTGTCCGGCCCAGAGCTGCTGCGCCCATAACCGGACGGCATGATCCAGCGATTCGACGATGACCACCCGGTCGAAGAGGCAATCTCTCGCGGCTCCCCGAGCGGCATCCGTCTGAACCAGATCCACCGCGCGGCCAAGCACACCGGGCTGCTCCGCCAGCGCGGGCCACCAAGTCCGGGGGCCAGACCCCGCGCTCTCCCAGCGAGGCTGTTGCGGAATAAACGTCCCACGTCCGAGGGCTTTTTCCTGGAGAAATCCGATGGCGCGCTGCGCGACCGAGGGATCATCGACAAACCATCCGTGCACCCGCTCGCCCAACACCGCTTCCACCGCGCGATCCATCCCCGGCGGAATCACCAGCCATTCCGCGATGGCATCGCGCACCCCGCCGCACGACTTGAGCGCCGTGGCCTCATCGCGTCCCGCCCGGCCATATCCCATTTCCTCCAGCACCACGCCCTGCAAGGCGTGGAGACGCGAATCGACGGCGGCCAGCTCCTCCGATCGATGCAGGATCTGGCCATCGAGCGCCCGCAGTTCGTCCGCCACACGCAGGGATTCGCCCTGCACCGTCTCCTGTTGCGCACGAAGGCTCACGACCATCCGGCCCGCGTCGCCATACTCTTGCCGCAGCGATTCATGGCGGGTCACAGCCGCCGCGCGCTGCTCCTGCAAGCGCCCCTGCTCCGCGAGCAAGCGAGCGCCCCGCTCCGCCGCCTCGTTCATCCGGGCGGTCAGTTGCGCCACGCTCTGCTCGGTGTTGGCCCCTAGCACCGCCAACTGCAAAATATCGCGGCGCCCGCGCTCTTCTTCCGCCACGGCGGCGGCCCGCTGCTCCAGCAACCGCTCCATCTCCCGGTCGAGTTCGGCGAACACCGATTCCCGCTGCGCTAATTCCTCGTCGATCGCCGCCAGCGACGCCTCCAGCTCGCCCAGCGCCTGCGTCAGATCGCCCTGCGCGCGAGCCAAATCCTCCAGCTCGCCGGCTTCCTGCTGCTGCTGCTGGTCGAACAACTGGCTCCGGTTCCGTGCCACCTCTGCAGCCGTCAAGGCCTGCGCCTGCTGATGCTCGATGCCCGAGAGCTCTTCACGAATCTTGCCGATCGTCTCGCTGACCGCGACGGCCTGCATCCGGGCCTGTTCCAAATCCGCCGTCAGCCGCGCCTGCCCGGCCGCCGTTTCCGCCTCCTGCCGATCGAGGGCCATCACCTCGGCCTCGGCCTCGCGCAGCCCCTGGCGCAAGGTCCTAAATTCACGGGTGAGCAATTCGATCTCCACGTCCCGCGCTTCCTGCTGCAAGGTCTGATAGGTGCGGGCCTGGCGGGCCTGCCGCTCGAGCGAATTGAGCTGCTTCTTCACTTCGGCAATGATGTCGCGCACCCGGAGGAGGTTTTGCTGGGTGGCATCGAGCTTGCGGAGCGCTTCCGCCTTCTGCTTCTTATAGCGGACAATCCCGGCCGTTTCTTCGATCAGCTCCCGCCGGTCTTGCGGCGAGGCGTTCAAGATCTGATCGATCTGCCCCTGCGCAATGACCGTGTGCCCCTTGCTGCCGGCTCTGGTATCCATCAGCACGCTGCGAATATCCTTGAGGCGGCACGGCGTCTTATTGATTAAATATTCACTGTCGCCGTTGCGATAGAGACGGCGGGTAATCATCAGCTCTTGGAATTCGCTCAACTGGCTGGGCAGCCCAGAGCCGCCTTCGAGCTTCAGCGTGGCTTGATCCAGCCCCCCGATCACCAGTGACACTTCCGCCATGCCCAGCGGCTTCCGCACCTCGGTGCCGTTGAAAATCACATCTTCCATTTTTTCGCTACGCAAGGTCTTGGTGCTTTGCTCGCCGAGCACCCAGAGAATGGCATCCACGACGTTGCTTTTTCCACTGCCATTGGGCCCGACGACCGCCGTCACCCCCTCGGGAAACGCGATCCGCGACTCGGCAAACGACTTGAAACCCAACATGTCCAGCGATTTCAAATACATCGGTTCACCTTTGGTTGAGCCATCATAACCACCCCTGCGAATGCTCGGCCCTTGTAACATAGGGGCCAGAGGAAATCAAAACCAAAATACCGCAGGTAGTAGGGGGGCAAGAGCCCCCCTACTAGATATATGGCGTCTTTAAGTTCGCGGATTAACTGGCGATGCTGGCGGCAGACTTACTGGCAGACTCGATTTGGACCAACTCTTTCGGAAGGAGAAATTCGACATCTTCTTCGATCACCGTCAACTCTTCCAGTTCGGAAGGGCCGGCGCCTCGCAGGAAGGCCACCACTTCCGTCACCAGCACTTCAGGAGCCGAGGCCCCGGCGGCAATGCCGACCGCCTTCGCGTTCTTCAACCACTCCGGATTGATGTCACTGGCCGAGTCGATCAGATAGGACGGAATCCCGCATTGCTCGCCCAACTCGCGCAGACGGTTGGAGTTGGAGCTGTTCGGCGACCCGATGACCAAAATGACATCCACCAGCCGGGACAACTCCTTCACCGCATTTTGGCGGTTTTGCGTCGCGTAGCAGATGTCTTCCTGATGCGGGCCCTTGATGTTCGGGAATCGCTTATGGAGCGCGCCGACAATATCGCGGCATTCATCGACGCTCAGCGTCGTCTGCGTGACATACGACAGGTTGACGAGGTTTCCGACCTCCAGCTTCTCAACGTCCGAAACCGACGACACCAGATGAAACTTGTCGGGAATCTGCCCCAGCGTGCCGATCACTTCCGGGTGGCCGGCATGGCCGATCAGAATCAGCTCATAGCCCTGGGTATAGTCTCGGTTCACTTCATTATGAACCTTGATGACCAGCGGACAGGTCGCGTCGATCACGTGCAACCGGCGCTGATTGGCCTCTTCCCAGACGGACTTGGCCACGCCATGGGCGCTGAAGATCACCACCGATCCTTCGGGCACTTCACTCAACTCTTCCACGAACACCGCCCCCTTGTGCCGGAGCGAGTTCACCACATGACGGCTATGGACGATTTCATGGCGGACGTAAATGGGCGCCCCGTACTTCTTGAGCGAGAGATCGACGATATCGATCGCCCGATCGACTCCGGCGCAAAACCCCCGCGGATTCGCAAGATATATCTTCAGCATCGGCTGATCTCCTTCACATTTGGCAGGGGCCTGGCCTACCCCACACCTCGATTTAGACGGTTCACCTTACGTCAGATCGTCCAAGGCCGTCAACCGATTCGCCCTCTCAGCGCTTCCATTCTCCCCCAGACCAAGACGGCTTGACAGCCTGCCCCCTCCTCCGTAGGCTGGGCCGCACTATGAGCAGCGCCTCGGCCAAGAAAATCCTCATCGTAGAAGACGAGAAAGACATTCTCCAGCTCATCAAGCTCTATCTAGATAAAGAAGGCTATCGCACCGTCACCGCGGCGACCGGCGCGGAAGGCCTCCGGCAGGTGCGGGCCGAACAGCCGGATCTGGTGATCCTCGATTTGATGCTCCCGGAAATCGACGGCCTCGAAGTCTGCAAACGGCTCCGGTCGGCGCCGGAGACGGCCATGCTTCCCATTATTATGCTCACAGCCAAAGCGGAAGAATCGGACACCGTCGTCGGCCTGGAATTGGGCGCCGACGATTATGTGACCAAGCCCTTCAGCCCCAAGACGCTGGTCGCCCGGGTAAAAGCCCTGTTTCGGCGGACCGGCCGGACACCCGATGCAGGCCAGACCCGGTATCTCTACGGCGGCATCGTGATGGATCTGGCTCGCCACGAACTGACCGTGAACGGCGAAGAAGTCCCCCTGACCGCGAAGGAATTCGGCCTCCTGGAACACCTCTTGAAAAATCCCGGGCGGGTCCTGACGAGAGAAGTGCTGCTGAACGCCGTCTGGGGCTATGAATATTATGGAACGACCAGAACCGTCGATGTCCATGTCCGGCGGCTGAAACAGAAGCTTCCCATGCTGGACGACGCCATCGTCTCAGTGAAATCGCTCGGCTATAAACTCAAAGACGTGAAAGGTGATGAGTGATCCGTGATGAGTAAGCACACGATGGCGGCCTACGGGAATTGTGGCATCGCCCTTCTCACAGGGCCCTGCTCACCGCCCGTCACCCCTCACTCATCACTCACATCATGACCCTCTCCATTCGCTGGAAAGTCACCCTCGGAAGCCTGCTCGCCGTCACCTGCGGGCTCGCAGTGGTCGGCCTGCTCATCGTGCAATCCTTCGAACAGCAGGAGATCTCACAGTTACACGCCATGCTCGAGGCCAGGACCAAGCTCGTGGCCTACGGCCTCCGGCCGCTCGTGCCTACGCCATCACCCGGCTCCGAGCCCGCCTCACTCCAAGCGATCGTGCGCGACTTGGGACACAGGGCCGCCGCCCGGATCACCCTCGTCGCGGCGGACGGCAGGGTCCTCGCCGATAGCGCCGTTGCCGACGCCGACTTAGCCGCCATCGACAATCACCTCTCCCGCCCGGAGATCCAGCAAGCCCTCACCGCAGGACAAGGCACGGATGTCCGCGCCAGCCACACCACCGGCGAGCGCACGATGTATCGCGCCATTGCGCTGGACCGATCCCCGGGAGAGCCGGCCGTCCTTCTGCGCCTCGGTCTGCCCATGACCATGCTCGACTGGGAAACCGCGAAACTCCGGCGCAATCTCGCCATCGCCCTCGGCGCCGCCTTTCTCATGGCGGTGCTCCTCAGTATCTGGCTGGCCCGCAATATCACCAAGCCGCTTTCCGACATGGCCGGCATCGCCCGGCGGCTCGCGACGGGGGATGCCACCATCCGCATCCACACCCATTCCCGCGACGAAGTCGGCTTGCTCGGCGACACCCTCAATCAGATGACGGACCAGTTGCGCGCCAAGATCGACGAGCTGTCCGAAGACCGCGCCCAATTGCTCGCCGTGCTGACCTCCATGGTCGAAGGCGTCCTGGTGCTGGACTTTCGCGGCCATGTCCTGCAAGTGAACCCGGCGCTGGAGCGGATGTTCGGCGTCTCGCGAGCCGACGCCCGCGGCCGCCCCTGCGCGGAGGTATTCCGTCATCACCATTTGATGGACCTAGTCGCCGACATCCTGCGCACCCGCACGAATCATGAAGATGAGATCGTGCTGGCCCCCACCGGCCGCTGCCTGCACATCGAAGCCTCCGTGGCCGGAGGCGAACGGGAAAATGAAGCCTGCGCGGTGCTCGTCTTCCACGACATCACCGAGCTGCGCCGCCTCGAAAAAATCAGGAAAGACTTCGTGGCCAATGTCTCGCATGAATTGCGGACACCGCTGACGTCCATCAAAGGCTACGTCGAAGCGCTGTTAGACGGCGGGAAGGACGATCCGGACACGGCGGTGAACTTCCTCACGATTATCCTGAAGCAAAGCGACCGGCTGAATCTCATCCTGGAAGATCTGTTGGAGCTGTCGAAAATCGAATCGGGCAGCGTGTCGTTCAAAGAAGACCCCGTGGATTTGCGCCATCTCATCGACCGCACCCTGTCGATGATCAACCCCCTGGCCGATAAGAAAGGCCACCGGTTGATCTCCCGCGTCGCCGAACCTCTTCCCCCCATCGCGGGGGACGAAGGCCGGCTCGTGCAGGTCCTGACGAATCTGCTCGACAATGCCGTGAAGTACACGCCAGAAAACGGCACCATCACCGTCGCCGCTCAGGCAACGGCTGACGCCGCGCACGCCCAGACCATTGAGTTGACCCTCACCGATACCGGCATGGGGATCCCGGAACAGGACCGTCCGCGGGTGTTCGAGCGGTTTTACCGCGTGGATAAGGCCCGTTCACGCGAATTGGGAGGGACCGGACTCGGCCTTGCGATTGTAAAACATATTGTGGAGGGCCATGGGGGCCAGGTGTGGGTCGAGGGCAACCAGCCGCACGGCAGCCGCTTTGTCGTGCGCCTGCCAGTCAGAACACCTCGCACATCAGCTTAATGCAGAAAGGTGAGTAACCCATAGACCAGCGCACCCAACAAGCCGGCGCCTGGGAGCGTAAAGAGCCAGGCCGACAAAATCTTGGTCGTCACACCCCACCGCACCGCCGACAAACGCTTGGTGGCGCCCACGCCCAGAATCGACGAGGTAATGGTATGGGTCGTGCTGACCGGTAGCCCGAAATGCGCGGTAAACAGCAGCACGCTCGCCGCCCCCGTTTCCGCCGCGAAGCCATGCACCGGCTCCAGCTTCACAATCCGCATCCCCAGCGTGCGCATGATGCGCCACCCACCGACCATCGTCCCCAAGCCCATCGCCAGCGCGCAGGACACGATCACCCACGTCGGCACATCGGAAGACGTGAGCTGGCCCGACGAGACCAGCGCCAGCGTAATAATCCCCATCGCCTTCTGCGCATCGTTGGATCCATGACTGAACGCCATGAAGCTGGCCGAGAGCAATTGCAGCCGGCTGAACGCCTTTGTCGCCACCCCGCGATGCACACGGAAGAACATCCACGTAATCGCAATCATGACCAGAAAGCCGATGCCGAAGCCGAACAGCGGCGAGAGAACCATCGCCTCCAGGATTTTTTGCAACCCTTTGAATTGCACCACCGCCCAGCCACCATGCGCCACTGCCGAGCCGACAAGCCCCCCGATCAGCGCATGGGAGGAACTGGTCGGCAAACCGAGCAGCAGCGTCACCAGATTCCACAGAATCGCGCCGGCCAAGGCCGCCGCCACGACGGCGCTGGTAATCGCCTCGGGAAACACGATCCCGCCGCCGATCATCTTCGCGACGGCCGTCGAGAAAAACGCCCCCGCCACGTTGAGCGCGCCAGCCAGCAGTACTGCGGCAACCGGACTGAGCACGCGGGTTGACACCACCGTGGCCACCGCGTTCGCGCAGTCGTGCCACCCGTTTGAAAAATCGAACAAGAGGGCCAGCACGACGGTCAGGAGCAATAATCCGGTCAGATCAGGCATAATTTAGGCTCGTGGCGAGAGGTACGCGGCGAGAGGAGGCTCTGAGTTGAGGAACGTCGCCACATAAGTCCTACAACCTCTCACCCCTTGCCTCGAACCCCTCGCCCCTCTCGCAAATTAGTTATGTTTGAGCACAATGCGCTCAAGAATATTCGCCACGTCTTCGCAGCGATCGGTCCCCGCCTCGAAGGTTTCGTAGATTTCCTTCCACTTGATGACGGCGATCGGATCGGTTTCTTTTTCGAACAATCCGGAAATGGCATCGCGCGACACCCGGTCGGCTTCGTTCTCCAGGCTGTTGACTCGCACGCTGCATTCGTTGATCTGCGCATGCGACATGTTCACGCGATCGACCGCCTCGCCGACCGCCACGGAGGCGTGGTAGAGAATATCCGCGAGCCGGATCGCCGATTCCGTCGGCGTGGTGATTTTATAAATCACGAACCGGTCGGCGACCGCCTCCACCGCGTCGAGAATATCGTCCAGCGCGCTGGCCAGATCGTGAATGTCCTCGCGGTCGATGGGCGTAATGAAGGTCTGGTTGAGCCGCGTCGCAATGTCGTGGGTAATCCCGTCCCCCACATGCTCGACATCCTTGATCTGCTTGGCCTGGGCGGCGGGATCGTGAAAATGCTCCATCATGTCCTTGAGCAAGCGGCTGCCCTCGATCATGTTGTGCGCCGCCTTCTTGAACAGATCGAAAAAGGCTTCTTCTTTGGGAATGAGACTAAACATAGCCCTCCGCGCTCCTGATAGGTGAACCGATGCCCTCTGTATATGCGATCCGTGTTACAGCCGTATTACCGATCCGCGAAATCCCCGCACTTACCACCGAATGAGGCCCGCCGCCCACGTCAGGCCGCCCCCGAAGCTGCCCAGCAGCACCAGATCCCCGGCCGCAATCCGGCCGCCCCGCACCGCAGCATCCAGCGCGATCGGCAAGGAGGCCGACGAGGTATTCCCATACCGGTCAATCACCGAGGTGAGCCGTTCCGGCGGGACGCCCAACCGCGCCGCCACCCGTGAGAGAATCCGCCCGTTCGCCTGATGCAACACGACCTGCCCCACCTCTTCGATCCGCACGCCGAACTCTTTGAGCACCTCCTGCACCGCCTGCTCCACCCGGCGCACCGCGATGCGAAAGAGCGGGGCCCCCTGCATCCGCAAGACATGCTCGTTTCTCGCCACGGTCTCCGCCGAGGCCGGTCGCCGCGATCCGCCGGCCGGGACACGGATCAGATCATGCTTGGCTCCGTCCGCATGCAGCCGAAGGCCCAGCAACCCGCGTCCCTTCGGGCTGTGATCCTCCTCGCCCCGCACCACGACCGCGCCGGCTCCATCGCCGAATAAGACCGCTGTCGCCTCATCCGCCGGATCCAGAAATCTCGATTTCACTTCTGCCGCCACCACCAGACAGGTCGCGGCTTGGCCGCTCCGGATCATGGCATCCGCCATCGACAGCCCGTAGAGAAACCCGGAACAAGAGGCCGACACATCGAACGCCCCCACCCCCCGGCACCCCAGCCCCCGCTGGACAAAGCAGGCCGTGGACGGAAACGCCATGTCCGGAGACGTGGTCGAGAGAATGACGGCATCCACGGCTGACGCGTCACAACCGGCGGCCTCCAGCGCCTGGCGGCCGGCGCCGATCGCAAGATCGGACGTGGCTTGCCCAGCGGCCGCCCAGCGCCGCTCACAAATCCCCGTCAGACGCTCAATCTGCTCAGCGGACATCCCCAGAGGGCCAGCCACCTCGTGATTGGCCACCGCCCGATCCGGCAGATAACTGCCGGTCCCGATTATTCGCAACCGTTTCATCCGAATCTATTGCCTATCCCCAAGACCGCACAGAGTCCCATGCCGTATGGCGGCGAGATTATAGGAGGCCTATGGAAGCCGGTCAACCGACCGCCCCCCACCGTTGCTTTCCCCCCCGGCACTTGTTATGAATATGACATGGGTATGAGACACGTTCATCTCGCGGCCGCTCAGAACACCGCCACAATCCGGCCCATGGCACGGCTGTTTGTCGTCGGCTTGGCCCTGGTATCACTCCTGGGCACAGCTTGTTCCAGCGCGCCGAAAGAAAAGAGCGCCGGCAAAAAACCCATCGGGGGCACCGACGAGCAGATTTTTATAGGCGAGGCCTTTGGAACCGAAAAGAACTATGACCCGCATGTGATCATGAAGCGCGGCGAGGCCTTCTTCGAAAAAGAGGAATATGCCGAAGCCCTGGTCGAGTTTAACCACTTCCTCGACCTCCATAAAACGCATATTCTTGCCCCCTATGCGGCATTCCGCATCGGCGAAACCCATTTCAAGATGGCCAAGTCCATCGACCGGGACCCGGAGCCTCTGCAAAAAGCCATCGCCGCATTGGAGCGGATGCGGAAAGATTTCCCCGGCAGCCGCTACGATCTCCAGGCTCAGCAGAAAATCCAGGAATGCCACGATTGGCTCGCCCAGACCCACCTGCTCGTGGGCCAATTCTATTATCGCCGCGAATCGTATCTCGCCGCCGCCCATCGGTTCGAACTGATTTTAAAGACCTACCCGGATAAACCAGTGGCCCCAGACGCGCTGTACTTCCTGGCCCTGAGCTATCACGAGATGGGAGCGGATGATTGGGCTGCCAATTATCTCACCCAATTGACGGACAAATATCCGGACAGCACAGTTACCTCCCAGGGCAGAACGCTCCTAGCCAAACTTGGCGGGGCCTCAACCGGCACGCTAGCCGCCAAGGACTCCACGCCGCCGCTCTTCGAGGCCGCTCCCTCGCTTCCAGATCTCTCCACTGCCGCATCGACCCTCGACACACTCCGGCTCCCTTCAGCCAACAGCCTGGGCCACGCCTTCACGGCCTGCCGCCTCGGCGCCTGGTGCTGATCCTCAGCCATCAGCAGACAGCCGTCAGCTCTCAGCCAATAGTTGCATCCCTTGAGTTGTCATACGTGTACTGACGGCAACGCGCTGATCGCCGGATTACTGGCCCGGGGTCCAGCCGATTCCGTGTTGCTCGAGGAAGCTGGTGATCATCGTCAGTGAATTGGCGTAAATCATGATGCCGACCACGATCAGAAAGACCCCGCTCACCGTTGAGACGCCCCAGAGATAGGCCCGCACTTCCTTGAAATAGGCCAGGAACCGATCGACACCCAGGGCGGTCAGAAACAATGGCAGGCCGAGGCCCAGGGAATAACAAGCCAAGAGCACGATGCCGTTGAGCAGTGAATCGGTCGTGCTGGCGTAGAGTAAAATGGTTCCCAGGACCGGCCCGACACAGGGCGTCCACCCGGCCGCGAAGGCCACACCGATCAGGAATGACCCCAGATACCCGGCCGGGCGATTCCGGAACTGATACCGGTGCTCCATCTTCAGAAAATTCAGATTCACGATGCCCAGCAGATAGAGGCCGAACACGATAATCATCATGCCGCCGATGCGGCGGATATGATCCTGATAGGTAATCAGCATCTGGCCGATAAAACTAGCCGACGCGCCAAAGGCGATGAACACAGAGGAGAACCCGGCGATGAACAACAGTGCATTGACCACGATCGCCGTCTTGAACTTGCTGCGTTCGCCGGCGTCGGTGAGCTGCTCCACCGACAAACCGGTGATATAGGAAATGTAGGAAGGCACCAGGGGCAACACGCAGGGAGACACGAAGGACAAAAGCCCCGCGGAAAATGCGGCGACGAGCGAAATCTGGGGCATCGATTGCAGCATGGCTAATATTTCATCATGGCTTGGATCAGCTCGCGCGCCTCGGGCGCATCCCAATTTCTGGCGCCCGGCACCTTCTGCCGGACAATCCCATTGCGGTCCACCATGAAGGTCATGGGCAAGGACCGCGCCCCGTACATCAGGCCGACACGATAATCGGCATCGTGCACAATGGGAAAGGTGAAGCCCATTTCCTGCTGAAACGGCCTGGTCACCGATGCCCCTTGCGCGTCGGTGGAGACCGCGAGAATCTCAAAATCTTTGCGCGCATAACTGCGGTAGAGCTGCTCCATCGCCGGCATCTCGATCCGGCAGGGGCCGCACCACGTCGCCCAGAAATTCAGCAATACCACTTTCCCGCGCAACTGCGAGAGGGACACCAGGTTGCCCGCAAGATCGCGCAATTGAAAATTCGGCGCCTCATCCCCCACCCTCACCACGCCGCGCTCCGCCACCGGTTCAGGACCGACCGCCAAGGAGGGCATCGCCCATGCCATGGCTGACAACCCCAGCAGGCCAAACCCTGCCAGCCACCGTCTCATAGCCCACCCTCTTTATTAGGCGCCGCTATCGGCGCGCTGGCTCCGCCCACCGTCTTCGGTGTGACGTTCAGCAGCGTCGTAATGGTCCTGAGATTGTCGATGCGCGTCCAATCTTTCGGCCCGATAATAATTTCCCGGATGAGGCCCTGCTGGTCGATGATGAAGGTTTCCGGCACCCCCATCCGCTTGTAGGGCTTGTCGGTCTTTCCCCAGGAATCGAGCAACACGGGGAAGGTGAGGTTGAGCCCCTTCACAAACGGGGGAATATCTTTTGCCGTCGTGACGCGATCGATGCTCACCGCCAGAATGACGAGGCCGTCTTTCTCGAAATTCTTGTTGAGCACTTCCATCGAGGGCATTTCCTCGCGGCAGGGCGCGCACCAGGTGGCCCAAAAATTCAGGAAGACGACTTTCCCGCGAAAGTCCGACAAGCGATACGGCTTTTCATTCAGATCGGTGAGCGCGAAATCCGGCGCTTCCTTGCCGACGACGAGCGGTTCGTACTTGGCGCTTTGCAACCAGACGATAACGAAGGTGGCGGCAAGCACTAGCGCGCCCACCCCGAGTATCAAGAAACGGGAAGATCCGGTTGGCCCAGTCGAATTGGATTGTTCAGCCATAGAATAACTCGGCTGATGAATGTGGCGAACGGATCGCCGCCATTCGCCAGCGTCAGGCTCCTGTTATGCACGTGTCAGGCTAGGCATACGCATGCAGGCCGGACAGTAAGAAGTTGACCCCCCAGAAGCAGAACACCACCATCAAGAATCCAAACACCGCATAGATCGCCGCTTTGCGGCCTTCCCACCCGCGCGTCATACGCGCATGAATGTAGGCGCCGTAAATCAGCCAGACGATCAGCGACCAGGTTTCTTTCGGGTCCCAGCTCCAGTAGCCGCCCCAGGCGTAATTCGCCCACATGGCGCCGAGAATGATGCCGAAGGCCAGCAGCGGAAACCCGATGGTGATGGCCTTGTAGCCCAGCTCATCGATGGTTTCGAGATCGGGAAAAGCCGCATAGAACCCCGTCGTCTTCCCCTGGCGCTCCGCCCGCTCTTTGAAGAGATACATGAGGCCCAACCCGCCGGCCATGGCAAAGGCGGCATAACTCGTCAAGGTGATCGACACGTGAATATAGATCCAATAGCTATTGAGCGCAGGCACCAGCGGCTCGGCGGTCTGATAGCGATAGGGCAAGAGCGACGCCGCCCCCATTGCAATGAACCCGATGCCGACGACGAAGGCGCCGACCGCCTTGATCTTGTAGCGTAGCTCCAGAATCACGTAGCCAAGGATAATAGCCCACGAGACATAGGCCATCGCTTCAAATTGATTCGACCAGGGCGCGAAGGTGCCGGAATGTTCCATGCGCTCGAATGCGCGGGTGAACAGCGCCCCCGTATTCACCAGCCAGCCGAAGACCGTCACCAGCGTGGCCACCTGCCCCAACTGCGTCGCCCAGACGCCATCGCGCTCATCGAAGTTGTCGCTGGGATGCCCTGCCGGCGCCAAGGCCATCGTCGGACGGCGCGCAAACAGATAGCCGATATACAGCACGAGCGCGGCCAGGTAGAGCCAGAACGTCATATCGAACAAGAACAACGATCGCATCATGGTCACGTCCTCCGTCTATCGTCTGCGCAGGCGTCTGCGCTTGTCTATCATACCCAAGGAGAGGCCTCAGCCGCCACTCACTCAGGCCTTGAACGTCTGAATCTTCTCCGTCAGCTTGCGGAACTCCTTATTGAAGTCGATCTGACTCTTATGAGTCGTGCCGCCAATGTGCACCGTCACGCCGGCCGGCGTCGGCACGATCTTCGTCCAAATCCGCCGATGGAAGATGAATGAAGACAGTGTAATCCCCACCACGATCATCGTACAGCCGGTCCATACGACATTGATCCCCGGATTTTTGGCGATCTGCAATCCGGTGAACTTCCGCGGCTTATACCCGACCAACTCGAATTGGTACTTGGAATCCTTGATTTCAAACAAGTCCGGGAACTGCTGGAACAGCCAGGGGGTCGCCTGCACGGAATCGCGCTCGGTCAGGACGAGCTTGATCGCCGGGTTGGCGTGCTCAATCGTCTTGGAATAGACTTTTTTCTCCGTGGAGTTGAAGGCGAAGTCCGCCACGAAATCCGTAATCGACAGCTTCAGATTGAGATCGGGCAGCGTCTGCTCTTTCTGCCATTCGAGGTCAACCGTCTTCAGAACCTTGTCGGTTGCCTTCTCCTTGATATTGATGCGGGCGACGTCCACCTGGTCCCAGGCATCGCCATAGCTGGATTGATAAAACCAAATGCCGTTGTACACCAGCGGATCGTTGACCGTAATGGTCTTCGTAGCCTTTGCCTGCCCGCCCTCCAGCACCGTCAGCGTACTGTTATAGGACTTGACCGACCCATTTTCGTGATAGTCGATCCAGAACTTCTCGACCTTCAGATCGAAGTTGCCGCGCGGAATATGGTACGTCTGGCCTTCCAGACAGACGCCGAATTCCTGAAACCCATAATAGCTGCCGAGCAGACCGCCGAGCACGATCACCGTCGCGCTCAGATGCGCCATGTGGGCGCCGATCCGTCCCATCACCCCTTTGGTCGCATAGACCGTGACTTCCCCCGGCTCGTTCTTCGCCAGGACCCGATAGCCCTTGGACACAAAATGCTGGACGAGGCTCTGCGCGACCGATTCTTTAGTGTTCTCGACGGGAATCTCGGCCTGCAGCTTCAAATTCTTCACGAACGCCATCGTGACGCCCACCTTGTCCTGCTTCATCGAGCGCCACACGGAAGGAAACCGCTTGTAGAAGCAAGTCAGGGAGTTCACGCACAAGAGACCGAGCAGGCTGGTAAACCACCAGGTGTGATAGACGTCCGTAAACCCAAGCCGGAGAAACCACCGATAGGCGTTCTCCCCGTATTCCTGAATATAGACCTCGGCCCGCTCGCCTTGCTGGATCACGGTCCCAATCGTGGCGGTGATCGCGATAAAGAGGAAGAGAAAAATCGCGAGCTTGACCGAGGCGAAAAAATCGACCAACTCGCGGGAAAACTCGTCCCAGCCTAATCCAAAATTCGATGGGCGCGGGGCGGCCGGTTCCGTGGGAAGCACATCAGATTGACCATTCATATTGGATATATCTCTCCCAGTCCGACAGACTTGCTCGTACACAGAAGATGCAGTCCCTGCTCTTCTCCTTAAAGAGCCAAGTGCACACACCCCGCGCGAAATCTATCGACCGATGTAGGGGGTATTCCTACTGCTGAAGTGCGCCTAAGTCCGCGAAAATTTGATCATCTTACAAGTGGGTTTCATCGAGAGTCAAGCAAGCCAGTCCTTCCCAAAAGGGAATCTCGCTTTGATCGAAATGATGGACAATAATGGCCATCTCCGCTAAGATTCAGCGATTCTACGAAATGGACCCGTCGCCTGGCACACAGCGCATCTGCGCCGATACCACGACCGGATTTCGACCACCAGAATTTAGAGGGGGCAATGAGAAACTATTACCTGTTTACGTCCGAATCAGTCACCGAAGGGCACCCGGACAAAATCGCCGACCAGATTTCCGATGGGATTCTGGACGCGATTCTCGCCCAAGACAAATATTCCCGCGTCGCTTGCGAAACCATCCTCACGACGGGCATCGCCTTCGTCGCAGGAGAAATTTCCACCAAGGCCTATGTGGAGATCCCGGACATCATCCGCGATGTCATCAAAGATGTCGGCTATAACGATGCCTCCTGGGGATTCGACTCCCATACCTGTTCGGTGCTGACGGCCATTCACCAGCAGTCCAGCGACATCGCCATGGGTGTGGATTCGGGCGGCGCGGGCGACCAGGGGTTGATGTTCGGCTACGCCACCAACGAAACCGACGAATTGATGCCGATGCCGATCGTGCTGGCCCATCGGCTAACCAAGCGCCTGGCGGAAGTCCGGAAGAAAAAGATCCTCAACTGGGTGCGGCCTGACGGCAAATCCCAGGTCACGGTCGAATACAAGAACGGCAAGCCGGTGCGCATCGATACCATTGTCGTCTCGACCCAGCACAGCCCCGATGTGACCAACAAGCAGATCGAACGCGACATCATGGAAAAAGTCATCAAGCCCGTCATGCCGAAGGGGCTCTACAATCCCGCCCGCGTGACGCACCATATCAACCCGACCGGCCGCTTCGTCGTCGGCGGCCCCATGGGCGACACCGGCCTCACCGGCCGCAAGATCATCGTCGATACCTACGGCGGCCATGGCAGCCACGGCGGCGGCGCCTTCTCCGGCAAGGACCCGACAAAGGTGGACCGCTCCGCCTCCTACATGGCGCGCTATATCGCCAAGAACATCGTCGCGGCGGGACTGGCCGACAAGTGTGAAGTCCAGTTGGCCTATGCCATCGGCGTGGCAGACCCCGTCTCGGTGCTCGTTGACACCAAGAACACCGAGAAGATGGCCGTAGAGAGCCTCGACAAGCTCGTCCGCAAACATTTCCCGCTGACTCCGCGCGGCATCATCGATCACCTGAAGCTCCTCCGGCCGATCTTCCGCAAGACTGCGGCCTACGGCCACTTCGGCCGCAACGAACCGGAATTCACCTGGGAAAAGACCGACAAGGCCAAAGCCTTGCGCAGAGACGCCAAGCTCTAGGTTCACCATCGCGCAACCGATGAGGCAGCAGGAAGACGGGAAAGACGCCCGTTTCCCTGCTGCTTGTCACCGATCACACATCACTCATCACTGCACTGGAGGTATCCGTGGATTACGATGTGAAAGACATTAAGCTGGCCGACCAAGGCAAACTCAAGATCGAATGGGCCGAGGCCACCATGCCGGTGCTGCGCCTCATTCGCGCGCGATTCAAGCGGCAGCAGCCGCTGAAGGGCGTGCGGGTCACCGCTTGCCTCCACGTCACCACGGAAACGGCGAACCTGGCCATCACCCTCAAGGCCGGCGGAGCCGATGTCCGCCTCTGCGCGTCCAATCCGCTCAGCACCCAGGACGACGTGGCCGCCGCCCTCGTGCAGCACGAAGGCATTCCCACCTTCGCCATCAAGGGCGAAGACAACGCGACCTACTACCGCCATATCGAGTCCGCCATCGCCCATCGGCCGCACTTGTCGATGGATGACGGTGCCGACGTGGTCTCGCATCTGCATTCCAAGCGCAAAGAACTGTTGCGCAATGTGATCGGCGGCACCGAAGAAACCACCACCGGCGTCATCCGCCTCCGGAGCATGGCCGAGAAAAAGGTCCTGAAGTTCCCGGTCATCTCCGTCAACGATGCCGACACCAAGCACATGTTCGACAACCGTTACGGCACGGGCCAGTCCACCCTGGACGGCATGATTCGGGCGACGAACCGCCTCGTCTGTGGATCCGTCTTCGTCGTGGCCGGCTACGGCTGGTGCGGCCGCGGCATCGCCATGCGGGCCAAGGGCATGGGCGCGGATGTCGTCGTCACCGAAGTCGATCCGTTGAAAGCGCTCGAAGCCGTGATGGATGGGTATCGTGTCATGCCCATGGAAGAGGCCGCCCCCATCGGCGATTTCTTCGTGACCGTGACCGGCAACTTGAAAGTCATTCGCGGCGAGCACTTCGCCAAGATGAAGGACGGCGCCATCGTCTGCAACAGCGGCCACTTCAACGTCGAGCTCGATATTCCCGCCCTGGAGAAACTGGCCAAGAAGCGGGAAGTCGTCCGCGACGGCGTCGAGCAATTCACGTACAAGAACGGAAACCGCGTGAGCCTTCTCGGCGAAGGCCGGTTGGTCAACCTCGCCACCGCCGAAGGCCATCCCTCCAGCGTCATGGACATGAGCTTCGCCAACCAGGCCCTCAGCGCGGAATACATCGTGAAGAACTACAAGATGCTGGAGAAGAAGGTCTACCCGGTTCCCGCCATCATCGATAAAGAAATCTCGCGGCTCAAACTCGCCGGTATGGGCGTGAACATCGATAAGCTGACGAAGGAGCAGGAGAAGTATCTGGCGTCATGGGAAATGGGGACATAGGAAGCAGGTGCGGAGCGGGCACTCTCGGTGCTCGCTCACCGCGCATACAAGACTGATCGAGTTTTCAAAAAGCAGGCGATGCTCGGTGAATGCGCGTAATTGAGAGGCACGCACCGCAAGTTACCCTGTTATCTGATTAATTCATTACCTCTTCGCATTCTTCAAGACTTCCTTGTAGTCAACCGGCCCAGAACTTCTATGAGATGATCTGAGGTCTGAGCTGCTGCCGGTTTCAAAGACACCGAGTTAGGTGTATGAATGAAACCGGAGGTAGGTCATGGAGCGACGCAAGTTTACGCGAGAGTTCAAAGTGGAGGCGGTGAAGTTCATCCAAGAGCG
>Ga0169931_10001934_pt1 | contig 34083 bp, 28 predicted proteins | sample Kivu_15m_20L_FD_129675 | JGI IMG/M metagenome (GOLD analysis project Ga0169931, IMG submission 129675) | Freshwater microbial communities from Lake Kivu, Western Province, Rwanda to study Microbial Dark Matter (Phase II) - Kivu_15m_20L... | ecosystem: Environmental > Aquatic > Freshwater > Lake...
CAGCAGTCGCTCACGCAGAATCCGGCCTCGTCGTACTGGCCCACACCATACTTTGCCTTCAACGCCTCCAGCAGAAGGCAAAAAACGCAGCAATTACCGCGATTTGAAAGCTGCACGATCTCCCCAGGGGAGAGGGGCCGGGGGTGAGGGGTAAAAAAAAGAAGAACGCTGAAGGCTCGCCGACTTCCCACACCCCGCCAAAGCCCCTGCAGCCCCTCGCCCGCGGACTGCCGTCCTGCGGCTCAAAAGACTCCCGCCCGAGGACTGCCGTCCTGCGGCTCAAAACATCCTCACACTCCCTGCCCCGTTCCCAAACCAAACCCCCATGCCCTCGGTTCCCCTCAACGACACCCGACGACTCCCCGTTGACCACGCCGCCGAACTCGAAGCAGTTCGCAGCGTGCTGCAGTCCGGACTGCTGATTCACGGCCCCCAGCATGCCGCGTTCGAGCAGGAATTTGCTGCCTGGGTGGGCACCACACAGGCCATTGGAGTCGCTTCGGGGACGGATGCCATCGAACTGGCACTCCGTGCCTTCAACGTCATTCATTTCAGAACAAAGAATCGGCGTCAGCGGAGGATATCTCTAAGAATTCCTAACTCCCTCTGGCACCGCGTGAAGTACGTCAATGCTGTACACTCGGTGCTGAATGTCTCAATCGGCTGAGTGAATTCCGCCCACGCTGAGCAGCTCAGTGGATCTTTCACTGGTAATTCCCAATGCACGTTCCGTTTCTCGATCTCAAACAGCAAAACTCAGCCATCTGGGACGAACTGCAGCAGGACTTCACTGCACTCGTTCGCGATGCGCAGTTCATCCTCGGCCCTGCGGTCGCTGCCTTCGAAAAAGCGTTTGCTGATTTCTGCGGTGCCAGACACTGCATCGGCCTCAACAACGGCACAACCGCCCTGCACATGGCCCTGCTCGCATTCGATATCGGCCCCGGCGACGAAGTGATCACCACGCCACACAGCTGGATCAGCACCAGCTGGGGCATCGCCTACACTGGCGCTCGACCTGTGTTCGTCGATATAGATCCCTGCACCCGAAACCTCGATCCCCGTCTCGTCGAAGCCGCGGTCACACCTCGCACCAAAGCCATTCTTCCCGTACACATCTATGGTCTTGCCGCCGATCTGACTGCCCTGCGGCTGATTTGCCAAAAACACAATCTGGTCCTCATTGAAGATGCCGCCCAGGCCCACGGAGCACGCCATGCCGGGCACGCGGTCGGGTCTCTGGGAGATGCCGCGTGCTTCAGCTTCTATCCTGGCAAAAACCTCGGAGCCTTCGGTGAATCCGGTGCGGTCACCACCAATTCCGACGCCGTCGCCCAACGCATCCGCTGCCTTCGTGATCACGCCCAGAATGGCCGACATCACCACGTCGAAATGGGCTACAACACGCGGATGGAAGGTATTCAGGGCCTCGTGCTCGAACGAAAACTCAGACACCTTCCGCAATGGACCGCAGCACGCCGGGAACATGCCGAGTGCTACCTCCGGGAATTGCAGGGGCTCCCGGGAATCACACTCCCCACAACCTACCACCCCGATGCCCACGTCTGGCACCTCTTCGTCGTACTCGTCGAAGACCGTGAATCGTTCCGCCGTACCCTCGAAGAAGCAGGAGTGGCGACCGGAGTCCACTACCCGACTCCCATACCCTACCAGCCCGCCTTCGCGCATCTTGGCTATCAACGCGGCGCGTTTCCTGTCACCGAAGATGTCATGAATCGCTGTGTATCTCTCCCGATGTTCCCGGAAATGACCGCTGACCAGAGAGACACCGTGGTTGCAGCGGTCAGAGCAGCCGCTCGCGCTCGCTGACATACGACGAATCTGACCTCAAGGAGACAGCCCTGTGAATCTGAATGGCAGCAGTGTACTCGTCACAGGTGGAGCCGGATTGATTGGTTCCACCATCATCGACCAACTGCTCCGGGAGTGCAGTGTCCGACGAATCGTGATTGTCGATGACATGACACGAGGCACCCGACATAATCTGGCGTCGGCCCTGGCAGATCAGCGAGTGGAACTGGTCAATGAGGACATCCGTCACTTCGCACGAATCAGGCCGCTGTTTAACAGTGTCGATGCCGTGTTCCACCAGGCTGCAATCCGCATTACCCGCTGTGCCCAGGAACCCCGTGAATGCCTTGAAGTGCTGGTCAACGGTACCTTCAATGTCCTTCAGGCCAGCGTCGAAGCCGGGGTGCAGAAAGTTGTCGCAGCCAGTTCTGCCTCAGTCTACGGACTTGCCGAACAGTTTCCGACTTCTGAAACGCATCACCCCTACAACAATCGCACAATTTATGGTGCTGCCAAAGTGGCCAACGAAGGCTTCCTGCGCAGCTTTAATGACATGTATGGCCTGAATTATGTCGCGCTTCGATACTTTAACGTCTATGGCCCTCGCATGGATATTTTCGGGAAGTACACCGAAGTACTCATTCGCTGGCTGGATTGCCTCGATCGCAATGAGTCACCCAAGATTTTCGGTGACGGTCGACAGACGATGGACTTTATATTCAGTGAGGACGTCGCGCGAGCCAACGTGCTGGCGATGCAAAGCGATGTCTCTGACGATGTCTTCAATGTCGGCGCATGCCAGGAAACCAGTCTCCTCGAACTTCTCAACTGCCTGCTGGAAGTTTGCGGAAGGTCCGACGTCAGACCTGAGTTTCTGCCGGAACGCAGCGTAAACCCGGTTCCCCGACGGTTGGCCGATACCAGCCGCGCCGCGGAACGCATCGGCTTCCGGGCACAGGTCGGGCTGGCCGAAGGACTGAAGCGACTCATCGAATGGCGCCAACAGGCCCAGCAGTCCGGGACGATGTCAGCCTATGTGACAGATGCACCAAAAGAGCAGCGAGCATGATTCCAATCACCAAACCATTAGTCGGCGAAGAAGAAGCCCTCGCCGCTGCCGCTGTCGTTCGCAGTGGCTGGCTCACGCAGGGACCAAAAGTCGCCGAATTCGAAGCCGCCTTCGCGGAATACTGCGGAACAAAATATGCCGTGGCAGTCTCCAACTGCACCACAGCCCTGCATCTGGCACTCGTCGTTCTCGGAATCGGCCCGGGCGACGAAGTCATTTGTCCCTCGATGTCGTACATCGCCACGGCCAACTCCATTGTCCACGCCGGTGCCACTCCCGTATTTGCCGATGTGGATCCACGGACCTTCAACCTTGACCCCAACGCTGCTGAAGCCGCAATCACGCCGCGGACAAGAGCTATCATGCCCGTCCACCAGATCGGCATGCCGGCCGATATGGACCGCTTTCTCGCACTCGGACAAAAATACGGTGTGAAAATCTACGAAGACGCGGCCTGCGCTATCGGCAGTCGGTACAAGGGAGTTCCCATCGGAGGGCACAGCGAACTGGCATGCTTCAGTCTGCATCCGCGAAAGATCATCACTACAGGTGATGGTGGCGTCATCACCACCAACAACGCCGACTACGCTGCCAGACTCAAAACGCTCAGGCAACATGCCATGAGCATCTCAGACACGGCACGACATGGGGCCGCGAAAGTGCTGATCGAAACCTATGACGAAGTCGGCTACAACTACCGCCTCACCGACGTGCAGGCCGCCATTGGAATCGAACAGGTCAAGCGACTCGACTGGATCGTTCAGCGCCGCCGGGAACTGGCTGCTGCCTACAACCAGGCACTCGCCGGGCACCCATGGCTGAAAACGCCCTATGAACCCGACTGGGCCAGCAGCAACTACCAAAGCTATGCCGTCACCCTCACCGAAAACGCCCCCTGCAGCCGCAACGACCTGATGCAGAGACTTCTTGAACAGGGCATCGCAACCCGCAGGGGAATCATGCTGGCGCATCGGGAAAAGGCGTTCAGGATTGGCCATATGCAGGCCAGTCTTCGGCACTCGGAAGATGCCAGTGATCAGTCGCTGCTCCTGCCTCTTTACCCGCTCCTCTCCATCGCTGAACTGACACTCATCGTGTCAGTGCTCAACCATTTCCCTGAACCACCTGAGAACTCGATTTGAACACGCATTACGGAATCCCGGAAAATCCCTACAATCCCCACTGCTGGATTACTGGCTCTCCTGTGATTGGCGAAGGAACATGGATCGGGGCCTTCACACTCATTGACGGACTGGGGGGGCTGAAGATTGGTCGCGGATGTGATATTTCAAGCGGCGCACAGATCCTCAGTCACTCAACTGCCAGACGCTGCGTCACCGAACGCGTTTATCCCACGATTGACTACTCTGAGACTGAAATTGGCGATCATGTCTTTATCGGGACAAATGCGGTGATCCTGATGGGTGCAAAGATCGGCCACCACTCCATCATCGCTGCCGGGACCGTCGTACTGGAAGGCACGTTGATTCCTCCGTATTCATTGGTTGCCGGAGTGCCGGGAACCGTAAAGCGAAGTCTCGAAACTGACGCAGCAGCGTGGCGATAGATCGGGCAGCAATGAATCCGGGGTTCGCAGATGCCGATGATTTCAGGCAGGCACAGGGTGGAGTAATGAAGATCTCGCTCGTAATCTTTTTTCATAACGAAGAAGGCAATCTCGCCGTCCTGCAGCGGCGAGTTGCTGCCGTGCAGCAGCAGTGTACGCAGTCTTTCGAGATTGTGCTGGTGAATGACAGTTCCACCGATGATTCAGAAACTCCGGCCAGGCACTGGCTTCAGGAATCCAGCGACAGCACCTACATCCGCTTCTCCCGCAACTTCGGCTCCCATGCCGCCGTTGCCGCCGGACTGCAGCACTGCACCGGAGACTGCGCGGTCATCATGGCAGCAGACCTCCAGGATCCCCCGGAACTGATTCCTCAACTTGCAGAAAAATTCCGCGAAGGCTACGACGTCGTCTGGGCCTGTCGCTCCGAACGACTCGGCGAGTCCTGGTTCACAAAAACCTCAGCCGCCGCCTACTATCGCCTCATGCGCTGGCTCGGTCTCCCCAACATGCCCCCCAAAGGCGCCGACTTCCTGCTCGTCAGCCGCAAAGTCATTGACGCGGTCAACTCCAGCCCCGAAAAACACACCAGCGTACTCGCCATGATTCTCTGGATGGGGTTCCGGCAGACATTCATACAGTACGTCAAACAGGCTCGCCACTCCGGGACAAGCAAATGGACGCTCTCGAAGAAAATTAAACTGCTCATTGATTCGGTTGTGTCGTTCAGCTACGTGCCAATCCGAGCAGCATCAGTAGCCGGACTGTTGATGGCGTGCGCCGGATTCTGCTACGCAGCTCTGATTTCACTGTTCTGGATACTCGGACATGTAACCAGCGGCACCGGCTATGCCGCCATCATGTGTGCACTGCTCATCGGACAGGGCTCAATCCTCCTGACACTCGGCATTCTTGGTGAATATCTCTGGCGAACATTCGACGAATCGCGCAGGCGACCGCGGTTTATCATCGACCAGTTGATTCGATCGCCCGGTTCTGAATCAGCCACTCGCCCCAACAACGGAAACACTCCGGGAAATGCAGGATTTGTTCCATGAAATGCGTTCGTGTGGCCGTCATTGGAGCCGGGTACTGGGGCCCCAATCTCATTCGGAATTTCAGCAACTGCCCTGCCGCCCGGCTGGTGGCCGTTTGCGACCGGGATGCAGACCGCCTCCGCAAGGTTCTGTCCGGTTACCCGGCAGTCCATGGCTGCAGCTCCACTGAGGAATTGTTTGCAGACTCCGAGATTGACGCTGTTGCCATCGCCACACCCGTTGACACCCACGCCCCACTCGCCCTCGCTGCTCTCGCGGCCGGCAAACATGTGCTTGTCGAAAAACCACTCGCCGCTAATGTGGCCGATGCTGAATCCATGGTCAGCGCTGCCAGACAGGCCGGGCGAGTCCTGATGGTGGATCACACGTTTCTCTACAGCAGCCCTGTCAGGAAGATGAAGGAATTGCTTCAGAAGGGCGAACTTGGCGAACTCAACTTTGTCGACAGCGTTCGCATCAATCTGGGACTGTTCCAGCATGACGTCAACGTCGTCTGGGACCTTGCACCGCACGACCTTTCAATCATGGATTTTCTCATCGGTCGCCTGCCCCGCAGCCTGTCCGCCTTTGGCGCCTGCCATACGCCGAAATCGAACGGGATTGAGGATGTCGCTTATCTGAATCTCGACTTCGGAAACGGTCTCCTCGCGTCCTTCCACGTCAACTGGCTCAGCCCCGTCAAGATCCGGCACTTTATCGTGGGGGGCAGCAAAAAGAGTATTGTCTTCAACGACCTTGAACCTTCTGAAAAAATCCGCGTCTACGATCGCGGTATCTCCGTTGAAGAATCGCTCGAATCCCGCCGCGGAGTCCTCATCAGCTACCGTACCGGTGATGTCTGGTGCCCGCACCTTCCCGCAGGCGAACCGCTCCAGGAAATGGTCAGGCACTTCGTCCACTGCATCCAGACTGGCGACACGCCGCTCAGCGATGGAGAATCCGGCCTTCGCATTGTTCGCATTCTGGAAGCCGCTCAACACAGCATCAAAGCCCAGGGTGGCCGAATTACGCTCTGATTTCGCGCAGAGTAACCGTCAGCATTCAGTGTGAGTCTCATGCCAGCCTACCGTGAATTCCACTCCCAGGTTCGCGATGTCACCTTTGGTGAAGGCGTCACCATCGTGCAGCCGGTCAACCTCTACGAATGTCAGCTGGCTGACGGCGTCTTCGTCGGTCCATTTGTCGAAATCCAGCGCGGCGTTCGCATCGGTCCACGTACCCGAATACAATCCCACTCCTTTCTTTGTGAACTGGTCAACATCGGTGCCGATTGCTTCATCGGTCATGGTGTCATGTTCATCAATGACCTCTTCCGCGAAGGTCATCCCTCCAAATCACCACGTGACTGGCTCCCAACACATATCGCCGATCACGTATCCATCGGCTCAAACGCCACCATCCTGCCCGTCAGCATCTGCAGTCACACCGTCATCGGTGCGGGAAGCGTCGTCACAAAGGCCATCGAAAAGCCGGGGATTTATGCAGGGAACCCTGCCCGGCTTGTTCGTCAGCTGTAATTCAAGCTGCGTTCTGAGCATCCTCCAATTTGCAAGTGAATCCAATACACCTGCGATCGCTCTCAACCAACGCCATGCCAATGAGCCCAGGTCCAGTTTCGAAACTTACCCACGCGGAGTATCGTTCTATTTCAGAGTCACACCCATCGGCAGACGACCTCCCAGTCCGCGTCATCACCCCCCACGACGGCCTGGACGCGTTCCGGCACGCCTTCACCAGCCTGATCCGCGATCGGCACTTCACCCGCGAACTCGCCTGGCGAATGTTCGTCCGTGACACCAAAGCCATGTTCCGCGGCAGCTTCCTCGGCTGGTTCTGGCTGCTTCTGCCCGCACTTGCCAACACACTCGTCTGGGTCTTCCTCAGCGGCACAAACGTCGTCCAGATCGACTCCGGCAGCACGCCCTATCCGTTGTTTGTGTTTGTCGGCACACTGCTATGGACGGCCTTCAATGGTGCCCTTGTTGCCGGGCTTGGCGTCATCGAAGAGGCCAAAGGGACGCTCGCAAAAGTCAATTTTCCACACGAAGCACTCGTGCTGTCCGCGCTTGGAAAAACGGTACTCAACACAGCAGCCACCAGCGTTGCTCTCGTGCCGTTTCTGATACTCTACCCTGTCAGCGTGCGCGCTGAAATGCTGCTGTTCCTCCCGGGAATCATGGCAACGACGCTCTGCGGACTTGCATTCGGTCTGATTTTTGTACCTGTCGCAGCGCTCGTCAGCGATCTCAGTCGAGGAATTCATCTGGCACTGCGATTTGCTTTTTTCCTGACCCCCGTGATTTTTCCGCTGCCGGAATCCGGCACCGGGCGACTGGTCATGCTGCTGAATCCCGCCACCAGTCTTGTGGTCACCAGCCGTGCCTGGCTGCTGGGCGGAGAAGACCCCATGCTGTTAACATTTGCAATAGTCGTGGCCGGCAGTCTTCTGCTGCTGGGGACTGGACTCATCGCACTGAAGGTCGCGCTGCCGCATCTGATTGAGCGGCTCAGCGGCGCCTGAAGCAATTCCTCCCTGCCCGCCGGACTAAACAGATTCTTCTGAGTCATCAATGCAGCCTCTGATTAAAGCGGAACACGTTTCCAAAAAATTCTGCCGGTCGCTGAAGCGGTCGCTGTGGTACGGCATTCAGGACGTGACGCATTCACTCAACCCCTGGGCGCGCGAACAGCAGCAGGCGGATCTTGAGCAGCCGACCACAGCCGCCGACCTTCGCCGGGACGAGTTCTGGGCGCTGCAGGATATCAATTTTGAAGTGCATCGCGGCGAATGTCTTGGCCTGATTGGGCACAACGGCGCCGGCAAAAGCACACTCCTGAAAATCCTCAACGGCCTGATTCGCCCCGACCGCGGCCGAATCACCATGCGCGGCCGTGTCGCCGCTCTCATTGAACTGAATGCCGGGTTCAATAATCTGCTGACAGGTCGAGAAAATATCTACTCTCAGGCTGCGTTGCTTGGTTTCAGCCGTGAAGAAATCCGCAGAAAGTTCGACGATATTGTGGCATTTTCAGAAATGGAGCCGTTTCTGGACATGCCCGTGCAAAACTATAGCTCCGGGATGAAGGTCAAGCTGGGGTTTGCTGTTTCCACACAACTTGAGCCGGATATCCTGTTGATCGATGAGGTGCTTGCGGTTGGGGATCTGGGGTTTCGCTATAAGTGTCTCAATCGCATCGGGGAGCTCCTTAAGAAAAGTGCCGTGATCTTTGTATCACACTCGATGACCCAGGTGATTCGCGTCAGTTCACAGATCATGATGCTGAACCAGGGGCAAGTTCACTACGATGGCCGAAATGTGGTCGCCGGACTTGAAAGCTATTATGCCCTGTTCGGTGGTGGCGGAATGACTCACGCCGGCAGTCAGGAACTGCGGTTTGAAGCCATGTACGCCGCGACACAAGGCGGGGACGAGTGTTCGCTGGGCGGTCAATTGGCGATTTCAAATAATGACACTCTGACCTTCCGAATGTCGATCATCAGCCAGTCCAAAGACATTCAGCGGACCGTCGTACAGGTGCTGTTCTGGAACCATGAAATGATCCCGGTCCTTGACGTGACCGGCGGCAGCGACTACGGCTTTGTTCTGGAACTAAGCTATCCACGAACCGAGGTTGAAGTGGCCCTGCCGCCCCTGCCTCTGAATGCGGGGCGGTATTCCGTCAGCCTCATTCTCACCGCACCCGGGCTGGAAAAAGTCTACTGCCAGACTGATCAGGCGATGAAGTTGTTAGTCTCCGGCGGAAGTCCGGCGTCGGGTGCAGGCTGTGTAGTGGCAGGAAATTGGCAAAAACTCAACGAAAAGCTATCGCTGACGTCCCTGCGTCTGCTCAATCGACGTCTGCTCAGCAATGAAAAGTTGACGGCAGCAGACGCGACGTTGTTTGATGAGCTGGCGCCCGGAGATATCGCGGTTGATTGCGGTGCAAACGTTGGCACCATCACGGCAGAATTCGCGAAGCGAGGTGCTGTGGTACATGCATTTGAACCAGATCCAGCGGCGTATGGCGAACTAAAACGAAAATTTGAAGCACACTCAAATGTGCGTTTGCATCAGGTCGCTGTGGCTGCTGCTGACGGCAGGCTACCGCTTTATTTTCGCAGTGAGCGAGCGACAGATGCCGTAATGTATTCTGTTGGCTCAACACTGTTTTCAAAGAAAACAGATGTTCTTAAGGATGACTTCTGCGAGGTGGAGGTGCGGCGGCTCGCAGACTTCTTACGCCAATTCCAGCGGATCCGAATTCTGAAAATGGATATTGAAGGGGCCGAGTGCGAAGTGCTGGAAGATCTGCTGCAGGAGCGGCTGCTGGAGCGAATTGATCTAGTGCTTGTGGAAACGCATGAGGAATGGATTCCGGAAACCATACCGCGGCTGCAAAAAATTCGTGAGCAGCTGCAGCAGGGTGGGTACACCAACGTGTTTCTGAACTGGATCTGACTGCAATCCATGTGTGGCATCGCAGGTATAATTGACTACTCAGGGCAAAAAGCGATCGAGCAAACTGCATCCCTGATGTCCGGAGCAATCGCACATCGCGGCCCGGATGGCGCAGGTTTGCTCTGCAAAGACAACGTAGCCATCGCCCACCGCCGCCTCTCCATCATCGACCTCGAAGGCGGTCGGCAGCCCATGTCGACCCCGGACGGTCAGCTGCACATCACCTACAACGGTGAAATCTACAATTACAAGGAGCTCCGTCGGGACCTGGAAAAACGCGGCTGCCAATTCCGCACCAGCTCCGACACCGAAGTGGTCCTCTACGCCTGTCAGGAATACGGCCGAGCCTGCGTGGAACGCTTTGAAGGTATGTTCGCCTTTGCCATACTCGACCTGCGCAAACGCGAGATCCTGCTGGCACGTGATCACTTTGGCATCAAACCGCTGCTGTACCGAGTCGTCCCGGGCAGCTTTGCGTTTGCATCAGAATTTCAGGCGTTCAAGTCACTGCCCGACTGGAACGGCGAGATCGACCTGTCGGCCGTGGATTTGTTTCTGCGGTACCAGTACATCCCGGCGCCGCAAACCGTCTGGCGAAACGTGTTCAAGCTCCCGGCAGGCCACCGCATGGTTGTCGCACTCGACGAACCGCGGATGTCGATCGAACGATACTGGAAGCCGGACTTTACCCGCAAAATACGCCGTCGCCCCGCTGAACTGCTGGACGAACTGGATGTCTGCCTCCGCGACAGCGTCAAACGGCACCTGGTTTCCGATGTGCCATTCGGCGCCTTTCTCTCCGGAGGCATCGACTCTTCCCTCGTGGTCGGCTACATGGCCGAACTGCTTGATCGACCGGTCCGGACGTTCTCGATCGGCTTTGACGACAGCCAGTTCAGCGAAGTCCACTTCGCTCGCGAGGTGGCTAAGAAGTATCGCACAGAACATCACGAGCAGATGCTGAATGTGGATGCCTTCAGTGCTCTGCCGGAGATAGTGCGGCATTATGGGGAACCTTATGGTGACCAGTCGGCGATCGCCACCTGGGCACTTTGCCGGCTCGCCAGAACCCACGTGCCGATGGCGCTGTCCGGAGATGGTGGCGATGAATTGTTCGCCGGCTACGGCACCTACGGAGCCTGGCTGTCCCGCTGTCGCCCCGCGACCGCCTCGCGGCCGATGCAACAGGTCAAAGAGCTGGCTCGCGGTGTACGAAACGCCGTCCTGCGTCGGCCAGCAAAACGCAGTGCCACCCGTTCCCCGGAACTGACAGACTGGTTTCCGCTGACGGGCCGTTTTCACGACACCCAGCTCCGCAGCCAGCTGTGGCGCCCGGAACTGCGATTTGTAAGCGATCTGCCCGGGACCAAATTTCAGGACGCGTACATCGAATCAGCCGGCCTGTCCACCATCAATCAGGCCCAGTGGCTGGACCTGCAGACCTTTCTGCCCGAAGACATTCTGACGAAGGTTGATATCGCCAGCATGTCCGTCGGTCTGGAAGTGCGTCCGCCAATCCTCGACCGACGCGTCTTCGAACTGGCTGGCTCGATCCCGGAAAGCCACCTTTACAGCCAGGACGGCAACTACTGCGGCAAACTGCCTCTGAAACAGCTGGCGGCCGCTCGCTTCGGACACGAATTCGCGTTCCGTCGGAAACAGGGTTTCGAGATCCCGCTTGAACGCTGGCTGCGCAGCTCAGAACACAAGCGACGGGAGCTTGAGCAGCTGCTGCTTGATCAGCAAAGCGGGCTTGTGGACTGGTTTTGTCCCCAGCAGCTGCGGCAGCAGGTCGCAGGCGGTTCGCCGTACGACCTCTGGCTGTTATGCGTCCTGCGGGAGTGGAGGCAGCAGAACGCCAGATGAAGGGAGCACCAGGGATCTATGAAGAATTCGAAGAATTCCGCGGCCGTCGTTTCCTGTTCGCAGCGGGGCATTTCGATTACTTCAGCGGTGCAGAAAAGCAGGCTGTCTACTTCGCGGGCGAGCTTGTCAGGCACCTGCAGGCTGATGTGAAATTCATCGGCTGGGGCGGGAACGGGCGGTTCGCGGATGAAGTCCGCAGAATCGGCGCGGTGCCGGTAGTGTATCCGCTGCATCCTTGCGGCACGGGATGGTCCCATTACCTCAACCTGCTGCGTCTGGCTCGGTTCATTCGCCGTGAGTTGAAACCTGACTATCTGCTTCCATACGTCTGGATGCACTGCCGTGTGATCGGTGCGATCTGGGAATGGACAGGTGCCCATTTTTGCTGGTGGAACCAGCGCGATGAAGGGCGTGGTATCAGCGGAAACAGGCTGGAACGGCGACTGATGAAGACGCTGCCCGCAGTGGTCTCAAATTCCTTCGAAGGCCGCGATTTCCTCGTTCGCTGCTTCAAACTTGCTGAGAACCGGGTACAGGTCATCAACAATGGAATTTGTCTGCCGACGAAACAGCGATGTGGAACGTTACGCAAAAAGTTGGGGATATCCAATCACGCCGTACTGCTGTTGATGTTGGCAAATCTGACGCGGTTCAAGGATCACGCTACCCTGCTGATGGCTTTCGCCAGAGCGCGAAAGCTGTGTCCGGGGGCAGATCTGCAGCTTGTGCTCGCGGGCAGTCACGGAGACGCGACATTGGAAATTAAGGCACTTGCATGGGATCTTGAGCTGGGCGGACGTTTGCATTTGCCAGGGTCCGTGTCCGAGACCGATGAACTACTTGCTGACTCAGACCTTGTCGTCCACAGCTCCACGACAGAAGGTTGTCCAAATGGAGCACTTGAAGCGATGGCCCACGGACTTTGCGTACTAGGAACAAACATCTCTGGGATGCGGCAGGCTCTGGGAGCCGACGTCGCCTCGCGATGCCTCGCAAAAGCGGGTGACAGCGAGGAATTGGCGGGGCTGATCGCGAATTTCGTGCACAACCCCGACGAACGCGCAGTCCATGGGAAGTTGAATCTGGAACGTATTAAATCCTGCTTTTCGATTCAGCGTATGACTTCTGAGTCGCTGGCAGCAATACGGGACGGTTCGGCGACCTGAAGTAATTCTCCCTGGTATTGTTGACCCAACTCACCAACTCGATGTTTCTTCCTGATTGCAGGGTACGCTCTAGTGTTGCAGCCCTTTCGTGTTTTTTGCAGAAAATGCAGGTCAGCCGTCTGGCACGCGGACCATAAGCTCAAAGCAGTCAGAGAAAAGCTGGCGGATCGTAAACGTGCTGGATTCGCAGAGAATTGGCTTATCGAACTGGATCGGAATCCACCGGAAGTACTCGTCGGCGCAAATTTCGTGACCTTGGGCGGCACACGGATGCACATGCATTCAATCTGCAAGTACACCTCGCTAAAACCCAGATTGTTTCCTGAAGAATCAATCATGCAGAGGTTTCCCGCCGGAGAGTTCAGTTCCAGATTTGCCGCACGCATTCAGGATTTGAAATGCAGTGGACTCAAGGTATCGCATTCACATGTTTTTCCGATTTTCATCGACTGGAGTCGCGAAATTCGAAGGAAACGTGGCGTACGCTGGGTCCATACGCACCACAACTGGTACTACCCTGAATTCGGTCGCAATGGTCTCGAGCCGTGGCAGGAGAAATTCAACGAAGGGTTTTTGGCGGCGGCCGCGGAGGCCGATGTGTGCTTATGCGTTTCAAGAGGACAACAGAAATTCCTGAAGGACCGGTTTGGCCTGCGAACTCACCATCTTGCGAATGGTGTGGATGTCGCAGCCTGCAAAGCAGGCTCCACAGCAAATTGGTACGATGCAACCAGCATCAATCCAGACTTCATTCTGTTCGTTGGAAGGAATGACCCTGTTAAGCATCCTGAGTTCTTCGTTGAACTGGCTGCGGCCTTACCGAACGAAAGATTTCTGATCTCAGGGGAAGGAATCTCTTCTGAAGTCATAGAGAATGAGTGGAAGCTCAGCGTTCCCGGCAATCTGCACGTTCTGGGCACACTTTCACATGCCGAAGTGCAGGACGCAATCGCCGCCTGCAAAGTACTCGTACTATGCAGTCGCCGTGAAGGACTTCCGACTCTGGTGCTTGAGGGCATGATTGCTGGAAAGCCAGTCGTCGTGCCGGACGAGCAGGGCTGTATGGAAGCGATCGGTGACGGCCAATTCGGGTACATCTATCAGTCGGGCAGTCTGGAGGACTGTGCTAGACAGGTGCTTGCGGCCGCCAAAGATCGGGACAGGCCACGGCGGGCGCGGGAACATGCCTTGAGCACTTACGCATGGCCGGAAATCATGCGGCGTCTTGACAGCATTTATCGCGGAAATTCACCGGAAAGCGTGCTGGTGGCCCAGTAAGACGGGCAGATCCACTTCCAAAATGTGCAGCTTCATATTTCTCAGATCTTCAACGTGGACCAGCGACGAGTCTCTGATTCGTGCGAATCGATTTTCCAGACAAAGGGGCCCTGACAAGACAACGGTCACTCGCCTTCCCGAACAACACGGGCACCACGTTGTGATGCTGCACAATCTGCTCGATATTTCGGGAACTGCAGCCTCCCAGCCGACCAGAATTCAAGTTGCAGAAACCACCCTGCACGCTCTGTTTAATGGTGAAATCTACAACTTCACAGAATTTGGTACATTCAGCTCCGATACGGCGAGTATCCTGCCGGTGTGGCGGGATCACGGCCAACGATGCGGCAGTAAACTCGATGGCGAGTATGCGATTGTTGTCTATGATGAAGGACGGCAGAGTCTGGCTGTGCTCACCGACACGTTCCTCACCAAGCCGGTGTACTATGGACTGGATGTGGATTCAGGGACATGCGGTGTGGCCACTTGCGCTTCCAGTCTGCGGGAACTAGGATTGGACTGTGTCACAATGTGCAGGCCCAATTCGCTCCTCAAGATCGACCTGAGTCACGACAGGCCTGACGTGCAACACGTGGAGGGAGTCTTTGGATTTCAACTTGAGCAGACAGTCAATACGTACGACGCGTGGAACAAGGCGTTCTTGAAGTCCGTAGAACGCCGCGCTCGACACGGCAGTCATCGCCCCGTTGTTTTCCTGTCGTCCGGTTACGACTCCGGTGCCATTTGCCTCGCCCTGAATCTGCTCGGCATCGGGTATGACACCTTTTCAATCGCAGCGGGCGAAAACGTTGAACTGCTCAGGCAACGTATCGCCATGAACCAACAGCGCAGCAGCGGCCGGGCGTTTGTTCATCCTGGCTTATCTCGAAGCGAGCTGCACCGCATTCAGAGTGATATCCAGGCCTCGGTCGAGCCATTCACGTACGTGCATGAAGATCAGCCGGGAGTGATCAGTGATCTGCAGCATGATGGGGGTGCTTTGGGAAGTTACTTCCTTGCGAGGTGGGCAAGGGAAGAAAACTGCTGTGTCAATCTCTCCGGAGCAGGCGCGGACGAGATCATTTCCGACTACGGCTGGAACGGCGATAAGTTCTACTCACATTCCGAATTCGGCGGACGCTTCCCGGAGGACCTGCAAGGCTTCTTCCCCTGGAAGAAATTTTACGATGACACGCAGCGGAGCTATCTCTTCAAGGAGGAGTACATTCTTGGGCGGTGGGGCATTGAAGGGCGATATCCGTTCCTCGATCGCGGTGTCGTGCAGGCCTTTCTGTCTTTGACACCCGGCCTGAAAAATGAACAGTACAAAGCGCCAATTAAGCAGTTTCTTGACTTGCATGGTTATCCATGTGAAACGAAGCGCAAAAGAGGATTCGCCCCCGGACTCCCGGATACGCAACCGCAGGGACATGGCTCTGGGCGTTTGAAAACCTTGCTTCGCTGGTTGTTCTCACGGAATTCTTGAATCAGATCTGATGAAGTACCGACGTCACAGTCAGAATCTATGAAGCTCAACATATCCATCTGTGCCTATGACAGCATCGCGGCCGTGAGCGGTCCGGCGTCGTGGCTGCAGCGAGTTCCACCGGCGTTCCTGGATGCCGGACACAACATGACTGTGCATTTGTTCTGGTGGGAAAACGAGAAAGACGGAGTACTCAGGGGCTTTCTTGAGCGTGAAGGCATCACGTTCACCTCGCACCAGTTCTCTACAACCGAGCGGAACGTGCAGGCGTTGCTGAACGCTGTGGCCGCACGTCCACCCCATATTTTGATCGCCGACAACGTCATCCCCGCCTTAATGGCAGGACGTTATCTCAGCGCCGTTGGCACGCAGACGATCGGAATTATTCGTTCCGACGACGCGTTCTACCACGCTGTCATTGATACATTCGCGGCCGGGCACGCTGCAGATCGCATTCGAGCATTTGTCGCAGTTTCTGAGTTCCTCGGTGAAGAGGTTCGCAGAAGGTCCCGGGGCGAGTGTTGCTGTCGTGTCATACCGTCCGGTGCGCCGATTCCCGCTGAGCAGGCCAGATGGAGTGAGACCGAATTTCAGATTGTCTACTCAGGCCGCCTTGTGGAAGAACAGAAACGCATCATCGAGACCACACAGTGCATGATCAGGCTGTGCAGGGACAACGACAAGGTCAGATGTGTGATCATCGGTGATGGTTCCATGAAAGAAGAAGTGGAGCAGCTTGCTCGGGCTTCTGGAATGCCCATCAGTGTCGTTGGTCGAAAGTCCGAGAGCGAAGTGCAACGCATTCTCTTACAGTCTCAGGCACTTCTGCTGCTCTCTGATTATGAAGGCACGCCGACAGCCGTTATGGAGGCCATGGCTTGCGGAGTGGTGCCCGTTTGCCTCGCAATTCGCAGCGGTATCCCGGAACTTGTAATTCACGAAAAAACCGGGCTGATTGTGCATGATCGCGATGGATCGTGTGTTTCCGCTTTTCGCAGCCTCGCGCAGTCAGAGGATCGCTGGAAGCAACTGTCGGCCGCCGCCCGTGCACATTTGGAAATGTCGTTCTCAACGCAATCTTGCTTGCAACGATGGATCTCGCTGCTGTGCGACATCAGCGAAGGCAGTGCGCCAAAAGCGATTAAGGTTCCCTGCCGACTTTCGCTGCCTCCGAAGCACCCGGGTTTTCGTCGTCAAGATAACCGGGAACCAACCACGATCGAAAGACTTGTGGCCAGGTCAAAACAGCTTCTCCTCCGTTCAAGATTCCATGCTGGTCGGCTACGGCGGAGAATCAATGGAGATACTCTTCCGCAGATGCGTGTGGATGTCTCGGAAGACGTCTCATGATTCGTGCGTTCTCCGGCCGACCGGCTCGAAGTCTTTGATTTCGTATGCTGAGTCAGAGCGTGGGCTTCTAGACGCTTTATTTATTACACTTATTAAAAGACCTGAAGACAAATTCTGAATGCCAGCCTCATCTCTCTGCATCCTCAAAGGACACATCCCGCTGCTGAGTGAAACGTTCATCGAAAGTCATATTGAGCGTTTGCGCGGTGGTAAGGCGGTGCTGTATAACTTTTTTCCCGAATACACCTTCAATGGCCGACAGATTCGTTGTTTTTTTACACGGCGGCCCCTGCTGAGAAAGCTTAAACGGCTGCTGCCAGCTTTCATTTACGGCAAAATTGAGTCACGGAGTTATTCCTCTTCTTTAGTCGTCCGTGACTTTCTCTGGGCGTTTTTTCAGCAGCAGAGAGTCAATTGCATTCTTGCGGAATATGGCTTTAACGGTGTTGATATCTGTCCTGTGGCTCGGGAACTTGGCATCCCGCTGGTCGTTCACTTCCATGGTCATGACGCCCATCGCGAACCAGACGTGGCAGTGTACCGCGACAGATTTCCTGCCATGTTTAAGTATGCTCACAGTATTATCAGCGTCTCAAACCTGATGACCGAAAAGCTCATTCAACTGGGTGCTCCGCCTGAAAAGATCGTCTATAATCCCTACGGCGCACGAGAGTACTTTTTCGATGTGCAGCCTGATTATCGTCCTGTGCTGATTGCTGTCGGCCGCTTCGCGGATATCAAAGCCCCCTATCTGACGGTCGCAGCCTTCCGCGAAGTCTGTCGCCACAATGCCGACGCACGTCTGGTAATGATCGGCGATGGCCCGCTCCTTGAATGCTGCCGCAGCCTCGCACGTACCTGGAATATTCATCAGCGCATCGAATTCACCGGCCCTTTGAATCACCAGCAGTTTTTGCCCCGACTTAGCCAGGCCCGCGCTTTTGTACAGCACTCAGTTACCACCAGCTACGGCGATGCTGAAGGCACTCCAAACTCCATCCTCGAAGCTCAGGCCGCAGCTCTTCCCGTGATCTCAACTCGCCACGCCGGAATCAACGAAGCCGTTGTCAGCGGCACAACCGGACTGCTGGTGGACGAGCGGGACGTGGACGGCATGGCTCAGGCAATGCTGCAGCTCCTTGGAAACGAATCGTTCGCCCGTAAGCTGGGCACTGCCGCACGTGACCATATTCGCAGGAATTACTCGATTCAACGCCATATCGATGTTCTGCAGCAGTGTGTGGATGCGGCCACAGAAACGGCATCCGGCGCCTGTCGGCGCTGGGGTCAATAACCGCCCAGGGACTCGATTTCGGCTGTTGAAGATCTCTCATTCAGGGAACGCTCCGTGAAGATCCTTGGACTTTTTCATTCCTACGCCGACCCTTCCGCGGCAATCGTCGTGGACGGGCACACACTCGCTTTTGCCGAAGAAGAACGTTTTCTGCGGAACAAGCACGCAAACGGCTGGTTTCCATCCAGATCCGTGCAGTTCGCGTTGAAACAGGCAGGGTTGAACATCACTGACCTCGACCTGATCACTCAGGCATGGAACTGCCCCGCCTACGACTCCGGTGAAGCCGCCGCCATTTATCAGACCATCAACACCCAGTACCCCACCGCACCGGCAGACCTCGCTTATCAGAAAAAACACCTGGATTCGCTCAGTACCGCCAGCCAGTCCGGAATCATCAAACGGAATCTGCGGCAGATTTTTGGAGACATCACGCTTCCGCCAATCCGCTTCACGCCTCACCACCTCGCTCATGCCACCATGGCCGTCGCCGAGTCGGGCTTTGATGACTGCCTTGTTCTGACCATCGACGGCAGCGGTGACTGGAACACCACCTGCTGGTGGCGGGCGAATGCCGGGCAGATTGACCGCCTGCATCAGGTGAACATCCCCCATTCGCTGGGCTGGTTCTATTCCGCAATGACCGAATATCTGGGCTTCCAGGCCTACGACGGGGAATACAAGGTCATGGGGCTGGCAGCCTACGGCAAACCGGACGCTGATATCCGCAGCCGGCTGGAAAAAATTGTCTGGTATGACGGTCAGGGCGGGTTTCAGACAAATCCCATGCTGCTTTCCCGAGGGCCCCGCACGTATTCCTATTATTTTCCCGACACACTCCCCGAACTGCTGGGACGGCCGCCACGGCCGGAAGTCCAGGAAATCAGCGACTGGCACATGAGTGTGGCCTATGAGGTGCAGCAGCGACTGGAAGACATTGTCCAGCAGATGCTGGAACACTGGGCGGGACGCACGGGTTGTCGGCGGCTGGCGATTGCCGGTGGTGTCGGGCTGAATATCAAGATGAATTCCCGTCTGTTCCGCTCGGGGCTGCTGGACGACATCTTCATTCATCCTCTCTGCAGTGACACCGGCGTCTCGATCGGTGGTGCCATGGCGGCGGAATATCTGGAGGGGCGGCTGCCTCGGCGTCGAATCGAAAGCGTCTCACTCGGCCCGGAATACTCCGACGACGAAATTCAGCGGATTCTCACAGCCTGCAAACTCCCGTGGCAGCGGATTGAACACATTGAACGTCCAGTGGCTGAACTGCTGGCGTCGGGCAAAGTGGTGGGCTGGTTTCAGGGCCGGATGGAGGCCGGACCTCGAGCGCTGGGAAATCGTTCCATTCTGGGTGATCCCCGCCACGTGGAAACTCGCGATCGCGTCAATGCCGTGATCAAGTTCCGCGAACCCTGGCGTCCCTTCTGCCCGTCCATGACAGCAACCGGTGCGGTACGGTATCTGCGCCACTTCACCCATGCGCCGTTTATGATCATTGCCTTCGAAGCCACACCGGATGCAGCGCGAGAAATTCCTGCTGTTGTGCATGTAGATGGCACAGCTCGCGTACAAATTGTGGACCCATCACAAAATCCTCGCTATCACCGACTGCTGGAAGCCTTCAGCGATCTGACAAACGTCCCCTGTCTGCTGAATACATCCTTCAATGTCAAAGGCGAGCCGATTGTGTGTACGCCGCAGGACGCTATCCGCACATTCTCAGCAACCGGACTCGATGCGCTTGCAGTCGGTAACTGTCTGCTCACAAAGAATCCCTGATACCGAACCGGACGGCTCTCAGTGAACATTCTGTTTCTCGGTGCCCATCATGATGACCTTGAAGTTTCCATCGGCGGCAGTGTTGCCAGGTGGACTGCTGAAGGGCATCGCGTCGTCAGTGCGATCCTGACGGATTCCATCTGGACCGGTCCCGGTGGAGCCGTGTATCGAACGACAGCCGACGTGGAAAAATTCACCACCGCTGCCGCCCGTGTTCTGGGGTATCAGCCCGTCAGTCTGAATCTGGCACCCTGCCTGCACCTGAAATCCTGTGATGATGCCGTTGTCCGCGTGCTGAACCTGATCTCAGAATTCTCAATCGACATGCTGATTACCATCTGTCCGCAGGATGCCCATCCCGATCATCGAGCAACCGCAGAGATTGGTCTGAATGCCAGCCGCAAAGTGCCCCGGGTCCTGCTTACCAGAGTCAGCTGGAACTGTTTTCCCGGTCCCTTTGATCCTCGGTACTTCGTGGACATCAGTCAGCATTTCGCGGCGAAACAGGCTGCCATGCAGTGCTTTGAGGATGAATACGCAAGAACAGGGGCGCTGTGGGAACAATATGCCCGGGCCACTGGTGAACTCTATGGGCTTCAGGCAGGCTGCCGTCTCGCCGAAGCGTTCGAAGTGGTGAAGTATCGGTATTGATGGTCGATCGTTGAACTCACTGGTCTGTTACGGCACAAAAATGAATTCAGATCAAACCAGACCTCGTGCACAAAAACTGAGCACTATTCTGTTCGCTGGCGCGATCTTGCCCGCCTGCGGATTCTTTGGCTGGTTCTCATTCTCTGTTCTGCTCCAGAAGTCAATTTCCTTCTCACGCGGTGATCTGGTTGTTTGCGGTCTGGCGAATCTGCTGTTGCTGGTGCCTGTGCTTTTACGAGCAAAACATTCATTCGTAGCGCGGCTGGCCCTGATCCAGTGGTCTTTGCTGTTTGTTTTTGTCCCCGCTGAACTGCTGCTCAGGCTTGCCTTCAGGCAGCCACCAACGCCGTGGGATCCCAACACAGTGCGTGAAATCACACTGTCAGTTCCGTTCGAAGGTGTGGCAGCGAAGGGAACCTTCTCAACAAACGAACTGGGACTCAGGGGAAGATCGTTGCCGCTTGCTCAGCTTGAGTCAGTCGATCTGCCCATTCTCTGCGTCGGAGGTTCCACAACAGAATGCTTTTACAATTCTGATGAAAATGCATGGCCCGCAGTCCTTGAACGTTCCATCGCAAAACGCACGGGAGGTCGAGTGTTTGTCGGGAACGCAGGTCGCGGTGGGCACATTGCCAGGCATCACGCATGGCAACTCAAGCACTATCGCTTCGCACCCAGGTTCAGGATTGTTGTCGTGCTCTGTGGGTGGAATGATCTTTCGGCAGCTCTGTTTCACGACCCGGCTGCGGCCCCTCGCGACATCGCGGGCGAATCACTGACCCGCGGCTTGAACTTCACGGCGTCAGCTGAACCACATACCCCGTTTTACCGAAACCTTGCCATAGGAAAATTGTTTCAGGAGGTAGTTTTCAGCCGATCCTGGAATCCTGTCGCGAACGCCGGTTGGCGCGCCGTTATTCAGGATCCGTACGGTGAATGGGTGGCCGAACGGCGAAAAATTCGACAGAAATGTATCGAATCAGGAGCGTTGACCACGCCGCCAGCACAGCTTGAAGAGGCCCTGAATCAATTCAGCGCAGATCTGGAAGCCATTCACGCGGCAATCTCTCAGGAACAGATGCTCATCTTCATCACGCAACCGACGCTTTGTCGGGCTGCGCTCACCGAAGAACAGGCAGCCCGCCTGTGGAGCTGCGACGGGAAACGGGCCTGGACCGCAGCAGCGACCGCTGCCATGCTGACGCAATTCAATGATGTAACCCGAAGGTACTGTCGAGAGCATAACCTGACCTGTGTTGATGCGGAAGTGGCAATGTCCGGTGACCCAGCACTGTTCTATGACGATTGTCACTTCTCCGACGCTGGTTGCTCTGCCCTCGCAGACCTTGTCGCGAACCGGGTCATTGCAGTGTCTGATCCGAAGGCCATCGTCGGCAGGGACTGACGATGCCCCAATCTCCATAGTCATCGATCTCTTCACCGGAACTTTGCTTTGACCACCATCCTCGGAATTTCCGCATTCTATCACGACAGTGCCGCAGCTCTGATCGTGGAAGGTGACATTGTGGCTGCTGCTCAGGAAGAGCGATTCACGCGTCGGAAACATGATCCGGGATTTCCGCTGCACGCCGTGAATTACTGTCTCAAGCAGGCGAACAGGACGCCCGAGCAGATCGATTACATTGCCTTCTACGAAAAACCGCTGACCAAGTTTGAACGGCTGCTGGAGACTTACCTTGCCTTCGCTCCTGCTGGTTTTCAAAGCTTCGCAATGGCCATGCCCGTCTGGCTCCGGGAAAAACTCTGGCAGAATCGACTGCTGAAAAAATCCATTCCCGGAGCCGAGAAAGCGAAGCTGGTGTTTACAGAGCACCATGAAAGTCACGCGGCCAGTGCGTTTTTTCCCTCCCCGTTCCACGAAGCCGCCGTGCTCACTCTCGACGGCGTGGGTGAATGGTGCACCACGACCTGGGGAATCGGCCGGGGTAATCAGCTGGAACTCCAGCAGCAGCTCAGTTTTCCCCATTCGCTGGGGCTGCTTTATTCTGCCTTCACCTACCACTGCGGATTCAAGGTGAACAGCGGTGAATACAAACTCATGGGACTGGCTCCCTACGGCCGTCCCGTGTATGTCGACACCATCCGCAAACACCTGATCGATGTGCGCGACGATGGCAGTTTCTGGATGGATATGCGGTACTTCAACTACTGCCAGGGGCTGACGATGACCAGCTCCGCGTTCAGCCGGCTGTTCGGGATGGCACCCCGCAGGCCCGAATCGCAACTGGAACAAAAACACATGGACATGGCAGCCAGCATTCAGGAGGTGACAGAGGAAATCGTTCTTAAAGTCGCTGCTCATATTCACCGTCAGACCGGCCTGCAGAACCTTGTGCTGGCCGGTGGAGTGGCACTGAATTGTGTGGCCAACGGACGACTGCTTCGCGAAGGTCCGTTTCAGGATATCTGGGTCCAGCCCGCATCCGGCGACGCCGGAGGGGCACTCGGGGCCGCCACGTTCGTCTGGCACCAGCTCCTGCAGAAACCACGGACGGCCGTCAGGCCCGATTCCCAGAAGGCAAGCCTGCTGGGACCGCAGGCCTCCGTTGAACAGATCACCGGGTTTCTGGATGCGATTGGAGCAAAATACCACAGAATTTCTGACGAAAACCAGCTGCTCGATCAGGTCGCAGGTCTGCTGACGGAAGAAAAAGTGGTTGGCTGGTTTCAGGGACGCATGGAATTCGGACCACGTGCACTGGGAGCCCGCAGCATCATCGGTGATCCGCGTTCTCCCAAAATGCAGTCGATTATGAATCTGAAGATCAAATACCGGGAAAGCTTCCGCCCCTTTGCCCCGATTGTTCTTCGGGAAGCTGCCTCCGACTGGTTTGAAATCGAGCCGGAGCATGAAAGCCCGTATATGCTGGTCGTCGCTGACGTGCGTCAGGAGCGGCAGGTGCCCATCAACGAGTCGCAGCGGAAGGTGATGACTGAGTCGCCGGATCTTTGCGAACGCGTCAACGTTCCCCGTTCCGCCGTTCCAGCGGTCACGCATGTGGACTACTCCGCCAGACTGCAGACGGTCGATGTCATCCGAAATCCCCGTCTGCACGCACTGCTGCAGCGGTTCCTTGAACGCACGGGATGTCCAATTCTTGTCAACACCAGCTTCAACGTACGCGGTGAGCCGATTGTGTGTACGCCGGAAGATGCGTTTCGCTGTTTCATGGCTACGGAGATGGATGTGCTGGTGTTAGAGAACTGCGTGCTGCTGAAAGCTGACAACGCCGCAACAGTCAGCGCGTCCGAGCGGCAGCGGCATCTGTCGAAATTCGAACTGGACTGAACCGATCAGTAAGGCGGCAGGAAATCTTCCCGGTAATTCATCCATTGTGAGCTTTCAGCATGTCGGTTCCCGTCAACCTGAATCCGGATCGCAGGACACTGCAGCAGTTCGGCTGGCTGTGTCTGGTGATCTTTGGTGCCATCGCCGTCGCTGGATTCGTGAAATCCGGCCTGAATGCCTTCAGCATCGTGTGGGCAGTTTCTGGCGCGCTCGGCGGCCTGCTGGGCTGGCTTCGTCCGCAATGGCTCAAGTGGATCTTTGTCACGTGGATCATTCTGGTGTTTCCCATCGGTTGGGTGATGAGCAAGGTCCTGTTGGCCGCCATGTACTTTGGTGTGTTCACCCCAATCGGCATGATTCTGCGCATGGCCGGCAAGGATCCACTGCGGCTGAAACGGCCACCCGGCGACAGTTACTGGCAGACCCGGCCTGTACGTGCGGATCTGAGGCGCTATTTCCGCCAGTATTGAGCGCTGCCACTGTACGGCGGCAGGCGAACTCACCGCGTATGTTTCTGTTTTTCTTGTTGAAATCCCGTCGTCCGTCGATGCTGGCCACACACCCACACATTCAGACAGCACTTCGCCAATCGCCCTCGCCCCCCACAAGGGCGAAGCGCGCGCTGCCGACACCCGGAACAGCAACCATTATCAGGTGCCCATAGTCGCGTTTCGCTCCGCGAAACGTCCCCTCTCTCTCCCCCAACCCCCAACCCCCAACCCCCTTCCACGCACATCGCCGAGCGCTCATTCCCCAATCGCATCACCATCCCACGTGGCACCGATTGATCCGGCAGACCAGCGGCGGCGACGTTGAGGAGTAACAAAACATGGCAAACGATGACGACTTCACGAAACTGGCCGAGGCGGAATCAGATTCTTCGATTCTGTCCGAATTCAGGGGTTTCCTGTCGGCTAACAAAAAGTGGTGGCTGGCGCCAATCGTGCTGATGCTGCTTCTGTTCGGGGGGCTGCTGCTCTTGTCAACAACGGCGGCCGCGCCTTTTATCTATACGCTGTTTTAAAGCCTGCGAGTGAAAACACTGGTCACGAACTGCTTGTGTCTTGCTGCGATCAATTTTGCTGCGCTGTGGCTGGGTGAGGCGTGGCTGGAGTGGTCGTCCACGCGTCACCCTGCAGGCGCGTTGCTGCCGCTGCACCTTGCCGTGTCTTTCGCTGGCACGCTGGTCTGGGATCGGTTCTCAAAGACGTTCCTGCGGATGCCCGGCCTCGCAATTCATCGTGAGAAAACTCTGCCTGCCGCTGCACTTACCGCTGTCTTCGGCGTAGTCTACTACGCGACGGCGGTCGCACTTGGCACTCGCCTGTCCCCCGGCCGTATGATTCTCGTGGTTGGCTGGCAGGTCTCAGCGACGTGGCTGTCGCTCCTTGTCTGCAGGCAGTACGAAGCCTGGCCAGCGACCCGCCGTCAGAAGGCTGTGCTCGCCCGGGTTCTGGCCCTCACTGGGGGATTACTTTCCTGCGCCCTGCTGATCGGCGTTGTCGAAACGATGTCATTTCTGCTGCTCAAAAGCAAGCCTCCCGGCCCAGTGACTGCGTTTGAAGGCGACTATCTCACCCAAGGCGCGTTCTACAGACACGACGATGACCTTGGAGCCGCTCTGGAACCCAACCGAAACGTCCACTGTCGACGTCTGATCGACGGCAGGCAGATCTGGGACGTGCACTATGGCACTGACGAGTACGGTCGTCGCCGTACCACGATGAAGCCAGGATCCATTCCTGAACACACAGCCGTCTTCTTCGGATGCTCGTACATGTTCGGTGAAGGTGCGGAGGACAGTGAGACAATTCCCTCACAATTCTGCGAGCTTCGGCCGGAATATCGTGCCGTCAACTATGGAGTGCCGGGCTATGGAACGCAGCAGATGCTTGCACTTCTTGAATCAGGGATACTTCCATCTCAGACCGGTGGCAGCGTCAGGCTGGGCGTCTATCTGTACCTGCCGGAGATTCACGAAGCCAGGGTTGTCGGAGACATGGATGTCGTGAATGGATTTGCGGCCGATTTTCCTTACTACTATATGGATCAGAACGGCAGTCCAGTGCGAGCCGGTTCCTTCGTATCCGGCAGGCCATGGTCAACCCTTCTTTATTCGGTACTTGGAAAGAGCAATACGGTCTCCCTTCTTGGACTGAATTTTCCGCGCCGGTCGTCCCGGCATTTTCAATTAACTGCCGCGACGATCTGCAGGGCAAGGGATCTTTTCCAGAAACAGTTTCCCGGCAGCAAACTGCTTGTTGTGCGGTACCCATTGCCGAGCCACAGTAGTACGGTGGAAATCTGCCGCAGCAGCAATGTGTCAATCATTGAACTCCCGGCGGAATTCGACCCGGGCGCTGACGTAAACGTACATCGGGGCGATGGCCACCCGACACCGACAGCCAATCGATTTGTTGCAGAGAGAATTGCTGAGGCGGTGGAATGAGAACTGTCACGAAGACTCACAAGGTCATTGCGGTTGTCATTGTTGCCACGTCTTCAGGAGTAGGGCGGAATTTGGAATTGGCCACCAGAGTCATTCGCGAGTTCCAACTATGGCTCAATTCGTGTCCCGCGGCAGGCCGGCCCCAGAGTCGTCACGTGGCCGAAATGTCAGTGGTTGGGAGCGTCTTCGTACACAGTTAACAAGTGATGGGTAGTCTGCCGAGCGAAGAAACACTTGGGTAAACAATTCGCAAAGTAAATCGCGAATCATTGAAGCAAATGCGTCGTTCGCTACATTAGAGATAGCATACACCGAAAAAGCGCCCCATGAATTTCTACAGCCACTGACTAACACTCGACGGACGCCTTGGCAATTAAAAAGGTATGGAAAACGTAATCGCATTTCTCCAAGCCAAGGAGTAATCGCTGGACACTTGTGTTCTCATCTCATATTGCAAAGGCAGTTCGCAGAAAAGATCTCGTGCGTTCTACTTCACGAGCGCGCCATGGCGGTTCATCACTAAAATACTGCCGGTCAGCACTTTAGCACACGAAAACGACCAGAGACACCCTTGCAAAAGAAAAAAATACGTCTGCTGTCTCCATGGAGCCAGCATATCGAAACAGATACCGCCCTGTTCAGCGCCTGCATCAGCACAGAGGAAGCGGATGCACTTTTATGCATGTGGTCGCCCGCTGAGGAGCTCTTTAGTTTCCCGAGGAGAAAAGCATGGTATTGCTGTGAACCTGAGTGCCAATTCAACGCAATTGAGAAAGGCAAGTGGCCAGAATTCAGGGACAGACTTCGGGAGAACGAGTTTCTGTTTCATGGGCACCGGAACCCATTCTACCGTGTTCCCCACATGACCCACTATGACGATCTTAATATCGACCGAACTGAAATGCGCAAGCAAAAAGCAATAGCCGTTGTGTCGAATTGCGGAGGGAGCCCTCTTTCCGTACACCCTGACATCCGTTTTCGAAATGCCATGATCACTGACAGACGAGTAGACTTGTATGGCAGAAGTAGTTGGCTTCGATATCGCAGACACTGGTTTAGCTGGCCCGCCGCTCCCGCGAACTACTGTGGTGAGATAGACGGTGACTGGCCCGGCTCCGCTAAACGAGGGTTGATGAGCCGTTACAAGGTGTGTGTGTGTCTGGAGAACATGAACGAACCCGGCTATTTCACGGAAAAATTTGTCGAGGCTGTGCGAGCAGGATGTATTCCCGTTTACAGAGCAAGGCCGGATGTTCGAGAAACGTTTCTGAAGGGAGCCGTCTGGTTTGATCCGTCTGATCCTGATTGCTTGGGGGATCGCGCAATTCAAGCGGCGCTGGATGCGTCCTGGCAGGACACCGTCCAAAGAAATGCCGAGTGGCTGAACACTAATGAGTATCTGCATAGTACGCACACTCTGAATGTTATGGAAACACTGGCAGGCATCCTGAGTAGGTATTAACAAAGTTTTTTCTACAGTTGCACGGTTGGGTACCGACAAAGCCATGAACATTGTAAAAAAAGTCGCAAAGCACCTCAGAATCAAAACTCGAAACTTTTTGAATTACGAGATTTTTGAGAAGCGGGCGATACCGCCTGTCAAGGGTGAGAAAATCAGTAAGTCATTGGCTATTCGCCACCTGCCGCCAAATCCTGTCATCGTGGATTGTGGCGCGTACGATGGCGGGGATTCGCTGACGCTGGCGAAGCTGAGTGGCGGCACGGTACATGCATTTGAGGCGGACCCTGAAATTTTTGCTCTGCTGAAGCACAATACAAGGCGCTTTCCCTCCGTGAGATGCCATCATGTGGCGCTGTCAGACCGCGACGGGGTCGGCACTTTTCATCGTGGAATGGGTGACTTGAATGCGTCCGGCTCTCTGCTGCAGCCCAATGAGCAGCTTCGGGGGAGCGGTTGTTTTGATGCTCTGGCCACAGTGCAGTTGCGTACCCTTGAAACATGGATGCGAGAGAGCAAAGTTGAGCGAATTGATATGCTTTGGCTGGATATGCAGGGGGCAGAACTATCGATGTTGCTGGCGTTTGAATCCATGCTGTCACAGGTCCGCGTCATACATACTGAGGTGAGCGTGGGTGGCGATTACGTGGGAGCCTGCACCTATTCCGAACTCCGCAGATTTCTTGAGCGGCATGGACTTCGTGTTGTAGTCGAAGCGATACCCAACAGATGGAGTACAGGAAACGTGCTATTTGTAAGGTAGAAGCAGACGTGGACATTAGACCGTGCAGTGTTTTGCTCGTACTGCTGAGTTAGCATTATGAATCGCGTTTGGCTTTGCATCAGCTGCCTCCTGCTATCCGTTGCTTCTGTCTTTCTGGCGGCCATTTACTGGTTTGATGTGCCATTAAAGGCGCCCAGTGAAGTTGTTTACGGTGACGAAATCCTTGGTCGCGGAGATGGTGGGAGATTTGTGGCCCAGGGCTGGTGGCTGAGATCGGGAGCTGGGTTTCGTGAAGGTTCCATAAATGGTCCCCTCTGTACATCCCTTCCTCCGGGCTATCCCGCTTTCCTTGGATGCCTTTTTTTGTTGACTGAACAGCCCGACTTCATTCGGGCTGTTCAGGTTGTTCTTTTCCTTATGTCAGGGCTTCTGTTTCTCTGGGGCTGCCGCAACGTTTGCCCTCGTTTTGGCTTCGTTGGAGGATTGCTGATATCTGCGTCGCCGTGGGGCGCGGCCCTATCTTCAGTTTTTATGTCCGAAGTCGTCTCTACATTTCTTTCTGTATTGCTTGTCGTCTGTATACTGCAGACCTGGCTCGGCATGGTGGCAGGCCGAGCAACACACGCTTCGGTATTTTTCTCCGGGGTGATGGCGTCGATGGCATGTCTCACGGCGCCTGCACTTGCCCCTATTTGTGCTGGCCTCTTTCTGCTGCTCTTACTTATGACGAGCAGACGACCAGTTGCTGCTGGGGTATTATTCGTTGGTGCCGCTGTTCCGATGTCTCTCTGGCAGTTACATTGCATCAGGGCAGAGGGGCGTCCATGCATAATGCTGTTGAATCCACCCGCAACGCAGCGGTACATCGCTGACTGGATCTGTACTTGGGCCCGAACAGAGCAGGAGGCCTACGATGCCTACGGGACGTTTGCATGGGCTAAAGAACGCGTTTCCTTTGAACAGGTTCCTGCTCACGCATTTCGCAGTGAGGAAGAAAGGGCGGAGGTGTTTCGACTGACAACCGCAGCCGCTGAATCGCGCTTTACTGCCAATTCAGATGCGAGTGAGGGGCAACTGGTTCAGACGTGCCGTGCAATTGCCTCCGAGAGGAGGGCCGAGCAGCCAATTTTGGTACATTTCGTCTTGCCGATGTACCGCGCTTTGACTGCGGTGGTGTCTTTTAGATCGGTAGACTTTAGACTCCTTGAGAACCCATCCTATTTAAACCGACTGAGCCCTACGGCATTTATTTCTGAACTGAGGGAATACGGGCCGTTCCGGGCGATTAATCGCGTCGGTCGTGGTCTCCTCGCCGCCTGGGCGCTGACATGTCACTTAGCGACGGCTACGATCATGTTTGGAGTGTTCGGTTTGATCACACGCAGTAACTGGTTCGGCAAGTCGCTGTTGCTGTTGCTGTTGATCTTTCTGTTTGTGTTCGGCAAGCACGCCCCGGAAGCACGGAGGCTGATGCCCGCAGTACCAATCTTCTTCGCGGTCGTACCGTTGCGTGAAATCAGCAGATTGCGAAATGTGCGAGCAGACCCCGTTTCCTGATGGAATGAACAGCGGCCGGGCAATTGTGAATCGGCCTTCTATTCTGCTGATTTCCTCACCCGTTCCCTGTCGCCACGGAACGGGTGCGGAAGTACGAGCGTTTTTCCTGCTGGGAGCTGCCTGTACCATTGGCGACGTGACACTGGTTTGTTCAAAAGTTCCCTCACTTCGACAAAAAAACGAGCTTGACTGCCTCTGCTGCAGAGTCATCTGTCCGAGTTCCCTGCACGTTTCTCAGCCGCAGGCTCGCACACGTCTTCGATCGTGGGCTGAGTCTGTTGCATGCGTGTTTTCTCCGTGGCGTCAAAAGATGCGGCCCTGGCTCAGCTTGTGCGCGAGATTTACTCTGTGCGGCGATCTTCGTGGTTACCGACGTATCTTCGGCTGGATACTGCTGATCCAGCAATGGCTTTTCAGCCGGCTCAGAAACGTTCCCCCGATGGCTGTTTACTGGAAGGAATCGGCGTTTGCATCGGTTCTGGACGAGCTTGAAAAGGCAGTCGCGGCACGGCCTTCGGGTTTCGATCTGGTCTGGCTGGAGACAACTTTGTCCTATAGCTGCCTGTCACAGCTGATGTCTCGCGTGCCATGCAACGCTCCCGTGGTGCTGAGCGCGCACAACGTCGAGTGGATGATTCCCCGACGTCAGTCGGTGGATATTCAAGATCGCTTGCTGCGCTGGGCTACGCGGCTGCAGGCGAATTTAATGCGTTGTTTCGAGCGACGCGCACATCAGGCATCGACTCTGGCAATCCACTGCTCGCCGCAGGACGCCGAACTGGCGAAAGAGTTCTCCTCCGCTACGCGGATTGCCTGTGTAGGGAATGGGGTGGACATTGATCATTACAAGGCCTCGCGCGGCAAAACTTCAAAATTCCCCAGCGTGATCTACACCGGAAACTTTGATTATCAACCGAACTATGATGCTGCCGTGCGTCTTGCGCTGGAGGTGCTGCCGCAGATTCGCGCGAAAGTTCCTGACACAGAGTTGCTCATCGTCGGCAGGAATGCGTCGCGACTTGCTGCACAACTCCCCGCCGATTGCCCATGGCTGCGACTGATTTCTGATCCGGAAGACATGCACCCATTTCTGGACCAGGCATGGATTACTGTCATCCCATTGCGGGCAGGCAGTGGAACGCGGCTGAAGATTCTGGAAGCAATGGCGATGGAGGTGGCGATAGTGTGCACCAGCATCGGTGCAGAGGGGCTGGGAGCAGAAGACGGTGATGTCTTGCTCATTCGAGACTGCTCCGCGTCGCAGGCCGATGCTGCGGTAAGGTTGCTGGAGGATTCAAACGCGCGCCTTGCCATAGCCCATCGCGCCTCTGCGTGGGTGCGTCAAAATTTTTCCTGGGATCAATTGGTCCAGAAGGCAGTGCGGGAGGTTCGATCAGTTGTCGGTCTTGAATAATCAGCCTCTCCGCCGCCCTCGTGTGCTGGTGATCTCCATGGCAGCGCCAAACGTGCCCGCCGGTGGTGGTCCCACACGCGCGTACCACCTGCTCCACGCGCTTTGTGACGTTGCCGATGTGACTCTTGTATCCCTTGGAAGTTTCAGCGGGGGAGGATCCGTTTCACAGGGTCTGGCCAGCCGATGTGCCAGGCTTATCGAACCAAGGCAGACAGCTGCCCCCACTGCTCTCAAACGAAAATCTCGCCTACGTTCATGGCTGCAATTCGCTGTCGTGCTCGCTGCGCCTCAGCGTAACCACTGGCTTGATTTTTTTCACCAGTACCTGCAGCACGGTATGCCGAACCTCAAGTTGGAGGTGGTTCCTGGCGTGGCAGGTCGAATTCTTCGAACGTGGTGGCGTAACCTGTCCGTTTTTTCAGATATGCCCCCGGTCCAGACGATGTTTCTGGCCTCTCGCTGGAAGACTTGTGAACCGGAGGTGCTGGCCTTGCTCGAAAACCGCGAAGTTGATGTGTTGTGGTGCGAGGAATCGTTGGGCTATTGGTTTTTGCAAAATCTGCACAATCGCTTCAGCAGCCTCCCGCTGGTTGTCAGCGCTCACAATGTTGAATACGTCCTGCGACAACGGCTGAAGGATACAGCGGAACATGAAACCGGAGCTGCCTACTGGGAGTCTCAGGTGAACTGCTGTCGGCGTCTTGAACGGACGATCTTCAGCAGGGCGATAATGACAATTATGTGCTCAGACGCCGACGCTGAGATCGGACGGCGATTTTGTCCCGACGGAAAATTCGCCGTTATCGGCAATGGTGTCGATACGCACTACTTTCGTCGGTCGGATGCAACTGCTCGGCAAAGCCAGCCAATAGTGCTGTTTACAGGCGGTTTTGGATATGACCCCAACTCAAATGCTGTGGTGCATTTTTGTAAACACATCCTGCCATTGATACGCCGTCAGGTGCCGGACTGTAAGTTTATATTCGCGGGCCGCGAAGCTGAACGAGTGCTTAAACAGCTGGATTCTCGCGATGCCTTGATTGATGCAGTGGACAGTCCTGCCGACATGCGTCCGATATTTGAAATGGCGGCCGTGTTTGTGGTGCCACTCCTAAGCGGTGGCGGCACTCGACTCAAAATTCTGGAAGCCATGTCCATGCAGTTGCCGGTCGTGTCAACGACAATCGGCGCTGAGGGGCTTGGCTGCCAGCCGGGAGAGCATCTGCTGATTGCGGACAGTCATCAGGAATTCGCGCACTCTGTCATCAGTCTCCTCAGGGATCCGCAGCAGCGTCGATTACTCGGTGACAACGCCCGTGCCTGGGTCTGTACCTCGATGGACTGGAACATTCACCGCAAGAATCTGAAAAATCTCCTGTGTGGTAACGCGTCTTTCATGGCCGGAACCGTAGAACCATGATGCCCGCTGATCATGCGGATGTTTCCGTTGTCGTCACCTGCTTCAATCAGTCGCGATTGATCATTGAAACCCTGCAATCGGTCGCTTGCCAGACCCATCGCAACTTTGAATGCATCGTCGTCGATGACGGGTCGAGTGATCACTCAACTGTGGAAATTGAGGCATTCGCTCGAAAACATCCCCGTTTTCGCCTGATCACCCAGACCAATCAAGGCGTGGCCGCAGCGCGAAACACTGGTTTTCAACAGGCCCGAGGGCGTTTTATCCAGTTTCTCGATGGGGATGATCTCATCGATCCGGACAAACTTGAACTGCAGCTTAAGCACCTTGAATTGCATCCCGAACTCAGCCTGGTGCTCTGCCGGCATCGCTTCCTCGATCATCGCTCCGGTAACCTGTCCCGGCATCACTTTCAGCCCATCCAGCCACATCCCCTGCAACAACTGCTCGATCGATGGCACGCCGGCGTAAGCATCCCTGTCCATGCCCCACTGTTCAGACGCAGTATCTGGACTACCAGCGAACTTCCTTACCCAATCAGTTATCGAGGACGCTGTGAAGACTGGGTGTTCCTTGTCATGGTGGCATTGACCGGCGCTGAATTTGGAAGCGTCGATCGGGAACTCTGTACCTATCGCCTTGGCTGCAGTAATTTCACTGCTGACGCCGAAAACTCCTGCTGTGCCGCCATCGAAGCCGCCGTCTTCATTTCCAGTCTGCTTCCCGAATCAGAACGTGCAAAGTTCTTCTCCGGGGTTTGTCATCGAACCCTGCGTCGGTACCTCGAACTGCAGAAACCAGGGATCCTGTCGGAGTCAATCTCATGGAGAATCGGACGCTTTCTCACTGCTCCCCTCACCGCACTCGATCGCTTCGTCTCTGCGCTACGCCGCAGATCCACCAATCGAACG
>Ga0169931_10001935_pt1 | contig 34074 bp, 31 predicted proteins | sample Kivu_15m_20L_FD_129675 | JGI IMG/M metagenome (GOLD analysis project Ga0169931, IMG submission 129675) | Freshwater microbial communities from Lake Kivu, Western Province, Rwanda to study Microbial Dark Matter (Phase II) - Kivu_15m_20L... | ecosystem: Environmental > Aquatic > Freshwater > Lake...
GCCTGACGCCCAGCCTGACTACAATCCACGGATGCGCCCTGCATGCTTTGGGCACCCCACAACCGACAGGCCGCCGACCATGAACCGCCCAGCGCGCCCGCCCGCTTCCACAACCGCCAGCACCGACCTGGCACACCGCTCGCTGGCAGCGGTGTGGCATCCGTGCACGCAGATGAAACTGCACGAAGACGCCCCACCGCTGGCGATCAGCAGCGGGGAGGGGCCCTGGCTGATCGATGCTGACGGCCGTCGCTACCTGGACGCCATCAGCAGCTGGTGGGTCAACCTGTTCGGCCATGGCGATGCGCGCATCCGCGCCGCCGTACACGCCCAGCTCGACCAGCTCGAGCATGTGATGCTGGCCGGCTGCACGCACGAGCCGGTGGTGCGCTTGTCGGAGCGACTGGCAGCGCTGACGGGCCTGGGACACGCGTTCTATGGCTCGGACGGCGCTTCGGCCACCGAAGTCGCCCTGAAGATGAGCGCCCACTACTGGCGAAACCGGGGCCAGCCGGACAAGAACAGCTTCATCGCGGTGACCGGCAGTTACCACGGCGAGACGCTGGGCGCGCTGGCGGTGACCGACATCGCACTGTTCCGCAGCACCTACGAGCCGCTGCTGCGCCGCCAGAGCGTGGTCCCCAGCCCCGACTGGCGCCTGGCCCCGGCCGGCGACGACGCGTTGGCGTTCGCCCGTCGGCAGGCGCTGGGGCTCGAGGCCTACCTGGCCGAACACCACCGCAGCGTCGCCGCGCTGATCATCGAACCTCTGGTGCAGTGCGCCGGCGGGATGGCCATGTACCACACCGAGTACCTGCGGCAAGCGCGCGAGCTCTGCACGCTGTACGGCGTGCACCTGATCTGCGACGAGATCGCGGTGGGCTTCGGCCGCACCGGCAGCCTGTTCGCGCATCAGCAGGCTGGCATCCGCCCCGACCTGCTGTGTCTGTCGAAGGCGCTGACCGGCGGCTTCCTGCCGCTGGCGGTCACGCTCGCCACCGAAGACATCTTCCAGGCCTTCTATCACCATGATCTCAGGCGCGGCTTTCTGCACAGCCACAGCTACACCGGCAACCCGCTGGCCTGTGCCGCCGCCAACGCCGTGCTCGACCACTTCGAGACGCGCGACGTACTGGCCGACAATGCCGCGCTCGCCGGCCGCCTGAACGACGCTGCACAGACTCTGGCGCAGCACCGCCGGGTGCGCAACTGGCGCCACCTGGGGATGATCTGGGCGGCCGACATCGACGGCCTGGGCGCGAGCGACGCCAACGCCCGCTTCGCCCAGGCGGCGCTGCGGCACGGCGCACTGCTGCGGCCGATCGGCGCCACCGTGTACTGGATGCCGCCCTACTGCCTGAGCGACAGCGACCTGCAGCACCTGGCCGATGCCACGCTGGCGGCGTTGAACGAGGCTCTGCCATGAGCGGGGACCGCTGATGAGCCGGGAGTCCGCGTGAGGCTGACACTCAGCCAAGCACTCGGCGCCGTGCTGTCGGTCTTGGCCGTGGGCAGCGCCGCCGCCGACAGCGGCCAGGGTCTGCCGCCCGACTACGCCGCAGCGCTGGAGCGCGCCGGGGTGCGGGCCGAGCAGATCAGCGTCTGGTTCGGCGAAGCCGACAGCACCGAAGCCCGCTTCCACTGGTTGCCCGAAGTTCCCCGCAACCCGGCCTCGGTGCTGAAACTGGTCACTAGCGCGCAGGCGCTGGATCAGCTCGGCCCCGACCACCGCTGGCAGACGCGCGTGCTGGCCGAGGGCACCGTTCGCAACGGCCATCTCGACGGTCACTTGCTGCTCGAGGCCAGCGGCGACCCACGCCTGCGGCTGGACGACCTGCGCGAGCTGTTCGGCCAGGTGCTCGCCAGCGGCATCCGCAGCGTCGGCGGCGGCCTGCTGATCGACCGCAGCCGCTTCGACCTGCCACCGCACGACCCGGCTGCCTTCGACGGCCAGGCGCAGCGTGCCTACAACGTGGGCGCCGACGCGCTGCTGCTCAACTTTGGCGCGCTGGCGGTGCACGCTCGCCCCGACCCGGCCACCGACCGTGTTCAGGCCTGGCTCGAACCGCGCCTGGATGGCGTACAGCTGGATAACCAGGTGACGCTGGCCGGCACCGGCTGCAACGGCTGGCGGCTGCGACCACTGCTCGAGCTGAGCCCGGCACGGCCGGCCAGCAGCGACGAACCGGTGGCGGTGCGTCTGCGCGGGAACATGCCGGCCGACTGCGAGGCCGACAGCATCGACATCGCTCCGCTGACCGGCGACGCCTTCCGTCAGCGCCTGCTGCGCCAGGCTTGGCGGGAAGCGGGTGGCGTACCCTTGCCGCGCATCGCCGACGGCCGGGCCGGCTACGGCATGCGCGTGGTCGGTAGCTGGCGCTCGCCGCCGCTGGCCGAACTACTGCGCGACATCAACCGCTACAGCAACAATGTCATGGCTGAACAGGTCTGGCTGACGCTCGGCGGCAACGCCGCTGGCTGGCCGGCCAGCCGGCAGAAGGCAGCGACAACCACCCGAGACTGGCTTCAGGCGATCGGCGCCTGGGACGACGACAGCGTCATCGACAGCGGGTCGGGGCTGTCGCGGCGCACCCGTGTCAGTGCCGAGCAGCTGCACACTGTGTTGCGGCACATGGCGCGCTCACCGCTGTTCCCGGAGTTCGCGGCGTCGCTGCCAATGGCCGGGGGTGAAGGCACCGCGCGGCACATCGGCGCCAGCGCCCATGCTCGGCTAAAGACCGGCAGCCTCGACGGTGTGCGTGCCGCAGCCGGGTATGTGCGCGATGGGCAAGGCCGCTGGCTGAGCCTGGTGGTCGTTATCGAAGATGCGCCAGCTGCTGGTTGGCGCGACCTGCTGGCCTGGCTGATCGACTGGGCCGCGGCGACCGACGGGCCGGTGCCTTAGGCTGACCCGCGCGCCGACACGCGGCTGCGCTGCCACAACCACCCCGCCACCAGCAGCATCGGCAGACACAGCCACTGGCCCATGGTCAGCCCCAGGCCCAGCAGCCCCAAGTGGGCATCCGGCTCGCGGGCGAACTCGACAGCGAAGCGCGCGACGCCATAGCCGGCCAGGAACAGCGCCGACACCTGCCCGACAGGCCGCTGTCGCGCCGCGAACCACCACAGCAGCACGAACAGCGCGACGCCCTCAAGCCCAGCCTGGTACAGCTGCGATGGGTGGCGTGGCAGCTGGTCGACGAGCGGGAACACCATGCCCCACGCCGACTCGGTCGGACGGCCCCACAACTCGGCATTGATGAAGTTGCCGACCCGCCCCAGCGCCAGCCCCAGCGGCACCAGCGGCGCGATCGCGTCGGTAATGGTCAGCCACCGCACGCCGCTGCGCCGCGCCACCCAGGCCATCGCCAGCAGCACACCCAGCAGCCCGCCATGAAAGCTCATGCCGCCCTGCCAGATGCGCACGATGGCGGCCGGGTCGGCGAGAAAATCGCCCGGCTTGTAGAACAGCGCATAGCCCAGCCGGCCACCCAGCAGCACACCGATCACGCCCCAGAACACCAGGTCGTCGAGAAACTGCGGGCTCAAGCCCAGGTCCGGGCGACGCCGCAAGTGGACCCGGCCCAGCCACATCACCTGCAAGAAGGCCAGCACATACATCAACCCGTACCAGTGGACGGCGAACGGGCCGAGTTGCAAAGCGACCGGGTCGAAGCCGGGGTGGAGGATCACGGTCTGGATAGGCATGAAGTCGGGTGCGGCCGGTTTAAGATGTGCGCCGATTCTAAAGCCAGCCGCGGCCTTGCGCCCGAGCCGGCGCTCTAGCTGGCGTCGGATATCGAACCAGATCCGTCGCAGAGCCAGAACCGGACCCGGCCGCTGTGCCACAGCCCACCACGACATCTCCATGGAGACTCATATGAAGCAACGCCCTGCCCTGACCCTCGACGACGCACAGACGATCGGTGCCGCCGCCCTGTCCCACGCCCGCAGCAACAACTGGAACGTGTCGATCGCCATCTGCGACGATGGCGGCCATCTGCTGTGGTTCGCCCGCATGGACGGCGCACCGCCGATGAGCGCGCAGATCGCCCCCGGCAAAGCCGACTGCGCCGCGCGCTCGCGCAAAGCCAGCGGCGTACTCGAGAAGGTCATCAACGAAGGCCGTACGGCCGCGTTGAAGATGCCGGTGCTGGCGCTGGAAGGCGGTGAGATGATCGTTGTCGATGGCGTCTGTGTCGGTGCAGTCGGGGTCTCGGGCGTCCGCTCGGACCAGGATGCCGAGATCGCCCGCACCGGCATCGCTGCGGTTGGCGCAGCAACCCAGTTCGGCTAGGCGCCACCCGCGCGAGGCGCCTGCTGCAACGCCGCGAGGCTTGTCCTGGACACTCTGGAATTCGTCCAATAGTTCAAGGACATGTGGGCGCTTCATCGATTTGTCATACCCGTTGTGCAGTGCCCGCCGCGTCTGTATGCTCTCGCCCTTCGCCGGCGGGTCTCCGCCGCAGATGCCACCGTGGCGTCGGCAGCCCTTGGCCGGGCCCGCCCGACCGCCCACCCCTGGGAGATACCATGGCCATCACCATCGGTGCGATCACCGAATCGGCACCGGGCGAGAAGCGCGTCGCGCTCGTCCCGGATGTCGCCAAGCGCTACCAACAGGCTGGCGCGCGCATTCTTGTTGAAACCGGATTCGCCGAACGGGCGAACCTGGCCGATAGCGCGTTCGCCGATGCCTCGACCGCCGACCGCGCCAAGGTCCTGGCGGAATCCGACATCCTGCTTCACGTTCAGCCATTGGCCACTGCCGACCTCAAGCGCCTGAAACCCGGCGCGGTGCTGATCGGTTATCAGCAGCCTTACGCCGTTCAAGACCGCATCGACGCGCTCAACGCGGCCAAGGCCACAGCGCTCAGCTTCGAGCTGCTGCCGCGCATCTCGCGGGCGCAGAGCATGGACGCACTGTCGAGCCAGGCCGCTGTCGCTGGCTATGCGTGTGTGCTGATCGCCGCCGACAACTGCCCGAAGTTCTTCCCGATGCTGACCTACGCCGCCGGCACCATCCGCCCGGCCAAGGTGCTGGTCATTGGCGCCGGTGTGGCTGGCCTGCAGGCCATCGCCACCGCCAAGCGCCTGGGCGCCATGGTCGAGGGCTACGACGTGCGCCCCGAGGTGCGTGAGCAGATCGAATCGCTCGGCGCCAAGTTCGTCGACACCGGGGTGTCGGCCGTCGGCAGCGGCGGCTACGCCCGCGAGCTGACCGACGCCGAAAAGGCGCAGCAGGCCGAGAAGCTCGGCAAAGCCGTCGCCGCCTGCGACGTGCTGATCACCACGGCTGCGGTACCAGGCAAAAAGGCCCCGCAGATCATCAGCGCAGACATGGTGGCGCGCATGAAACCGGGCGCAGTGGTCGTCGACCTCGCTGCCGAGACCGGCGGCAACGTCGCCGGCACCCAGGCCGGAAAGATGGTGCGGGTCGGTCCGGCGCTGCTGATCGGCCCGACCGACATCGCCAGCCGTATGCCGGTGCATGCATCGGAGATGCTGGCGAAGAACGCCTTCAACCTGATCTCGCCATTCATCCAGGAGGGCGCGCTGACGCTCGATTGGAACGACGAGGTGATCGCCGGCTCGGCGCTGACCCACGACGGTGAACTCAAGTCAGCCGCGGTGAAGACCGCACTCGGCCTGTAAAGGAGCCCCACATGGAAGGCTTTCTGTACCTGTATGTCTTCATGCTCGCCGCCTTCACCGGCTACGAGGTGATCTCGCGTGTGCCGGTGATCCTGCACACCCCGCTGATGTCGGGCTCCAACTTTATCCACGGTGTGGTGTTGGTCGGTGCCATGGTGGCGCTCGGCCAGGCCGACCCGGAAGACCCGGTGCAGCTGGCGATCGGCTTCTTCGCCGTCTTGCTGGGTGCGGCCAACGCCGCCGGTGGCTACGTCGTGACCGAACGCATGTTGGCCATGTTCAAGTCGAAGAAGGGGGGCGCGTAAATGGACGCCAAGCTGCTCGTCAATGCCGCCTACTTCATCGTTGCGGTCGTCTTTATCCTGGGCCTGAAGGCCATGAGCTCGCCGGTCACGGCGCGCAAAGGCGTGGTCTGGGCCGGTTATGCGATGGTCGCCGCCACCCTGGTGACCTTTGCCTGGCCCGGCCCCGACGGGGGGCTGATGAACAACATCCCGCTGATGGTCGTCGCCATCGCCATCGGCGGTGTTGCCGCCTGGTGGTCGGGCAAGAAGGTCGCCATGACCGACATGCCGCAGATGGTCGCCATCTACAACGGCATGGGCGGTGGCGCCGCAGCGGCGATCGCTGCGCTCGAATTCGCTCGTGGCGAGCCGCATGGCGAGCTCGTCACTGCACTGGCGGTGCTCGGGTCGTTGATCGGTGCGGTGGCGTTCTCGGGCTCGTGTATCGCCTTTGCCAAGCTGCAGGGCATCATGAACAAGACTTGGCGGCTGCCCGCGCAGAACGCTGTCAATGTGGCACTGGCGCTGTTGGCTGTTGTACTCGGCACGTGGATCGTCGCCAACCCGCAAGACATCGACGCACTGATCGCCTTCTACGTTCTGGCGCTGTTCCTTGGAGTGATCCTGACGACGCCGATCGGTGGTGCCGACATGCCGGTGGTGATCTCGCTGCTCAACGCCTTCACCGGCCTGGCAGTGGGGTTCGAGGGCTTCGTGCTCGGCAACCCGGCACTGATCGTGGCCGGTATCGTCGTCGGTGCTTCAGGCACTCTGCTCACCCAGCTGATGGCCAAGGCGATGAACCGTCCGATCGCCAACATCATCTTCACGCCGATGACCGGCGAGGCCTCGGGCGGCGGCGAAGCCGTGACCGGCACCATGAAGGAGACCTCCGCTCTGGATGCCGCGTCGATGATGCGCTTCGGCAGCAAGGTGATCGTCATCCCGGGCTATGGCATGGCCGTGGCCGGCGCTCAGCACAAGGTCTGGGAGATGGCGCAGCTGCTCGAAGAAGCCGGTGTCGAGTGCGTGTTCGCCATCCACCCGGTGGCAGGCCGGATGCCGGGCCACATGAACGTGCTGTTGGCCGAGGCCGGTGTGCCCTACGAGAAGATCCTCGACCTCGACGAGATCAATGCCGACTTCCCGCAGGCCGACGTCGCCCTGGTGATTGGCGCCAACGACGTGGTCAACCCGGTGGCGCGGACCGACAAGTCGAGCCCGATCTACGGTATGCCGATCCTCGATGCCGACCGCGCGCAGAACTGCATCGTCATCAAGCGCGGCAAGGGTGCCGGGTACTCGGGTATCGAGAACGCGCTGTTCTACTCCGACAACTGCCGCATGCTGTACGGCAGTGCACAGCAGGCGATCGCTGACATCATTCATCACATCAAAACGATGGAAGAAGCGTAGGGCCTCGCGCCCAGCCAGCAAAAGACCCGGCCTAGGCCGGGTTTTTTTCGACCTGCCACCCGGCATCGATCGACTGCGTCGATCAGGCAAACCGGCTCAAGTGTCATTTGATCGACTGCTCCTATCAATCTTGATCTCACAATCGATTGGACACCTACCGACCATGCCGGAACAATGGGTCTACCGACCGTGACTGACGGCGGCGATACCCACTGCATCAGACCATTGATCACGACTGACAAGGAGCATCCTCATGGAACCCGATATCGGAATCCGCAGTGAAGACCGCAAAGCGATCGCCGACGGCCTCTCGCGCTTGCTCGCCGACTCGTACGGCTTGTATCTGAAGACGCACGGTTTCCACTGGAATGTGACTGGGCCGATGTTCCAGACCCTGCACACCATGTTCATGGACCAGTACACCGAACTGTGGAACGCGCTCGACCCGATCGCTGAACGCATCCGCGCCCTTGGTCATATGGCGCCGGCGAGTTACTCGGCCTACGCCAAGCTGTCGTCGATACCGGAAGAGACCGGCGCGCCCTCGGCCCAGGACATGATCCGGCAGCTGATCGCTGGTCAGGAGGCGGTGGTGCGCACCGCTCGGAGCCTGTTCCCGCTGGTGGACGCCGCCGCTGACGAGCCCACGGCCGATCTGCTGACCCAACGCATGCAGATCCACGAGAAGAATGCGTGGATGCTGCGTAGTCTGCTGGCGTAGCCGGCACTCGACCTACGCCGGCGCCGGCCGGCCTGGCCGGGATCCTGTCCTGGTGGGCCGGGAACAGAGACGCCCCGCAACGCGCGGGGCGTATGAGCAACAAAAAAGCCACCCGCAGGTGGCTTTTTCGATGACAGCGCGGCTCGCTTAGCGGGCGGCGATGTACATGGTGACTTCGAAACCGAAACGCAGGTCAGCAGCAGCGGGCTTGGTCCACATGGCGAAACTCCTTCAGTAAGGTTGGTTTGACTACAGGACGAACTGTAGCCCCCCACCGCCCGCCCAGCACGCACGGATCGCGCAAAGGCCTCTACGTAAAATCATGAGTGCGCGTTCACAGCGCAATGCTAGGTCGATCAAACACGGCGGCCGTAGGGCAGATCGGCCCCGTGGCAGTCCGCTGTAGCGGCCTAGATCGCCTCGGCCTTCGCTGCCCGCTTGCGCTCGTGTTCCAGCAGGTGCCGCTTGCGCAAGCGGATGTTCTTTGGCGTGATCTCGACCAATTCATCGTCGGCGATGAATTCGATGGCCGATTCCAGGGTCAGTTGGATCGGCGGCACCAGGGTGACCGCCTCGTCTTTGCCCGACGAGCGCACGTTGGTCAGCTGCTTGGTCTTGATCGGGTTGACCACCAGGTCGTTGTCGCGGCTGTGGATGCCGATGATCATGCCCTCGTAGACCGCCTCGCCCGGGTTGACGAACATCCGCCCGCGGTCTTGCAGTTTCCACAGCGCATACGCCACCGCCGCGCCGTTGTCCTGGCTGATCAGCACGCCGTTGCGGCGCTCGGCCATGGCACCGGCCATCGGGCCGTAGTCGTCAAACACGTGGCTGGCCAGTCCGGTGCCGCGGGTCAGGGTGAGGAACTCGCCCTGAAAGCCGATCAGTCCGCGCGCCGGGATGCGGTATTCGATGCGGACCCGGCCCTTGCCATCCGGCTGCATGTCCTGCAGCTCGCCGCGACGGCGGCCGAGCTCTTCCATCACGCCGCCTTGGTGGTCTTCTTCGACGTCGATGGTCAGCAGCTCGTAGGGTTCACACTTTTCGCCGTTGATCTCGCGGAACACCACCCGCGGCCGGCTCACCGCCAGCTCGTAGCCTTCACGGCGCATGTTCTCGAGCAAGATGGTCAGGTGCAGCTCGCCACGGCCGCTCACCAGGAAGCTGTCGGCCTCGGAAGTGTCCTCCACCCGCAGCGCCACGTTCTTCAGCAGCTCGCGGTCGAGACGCTCGCGGATCTGGCGGCTGGTGACGAACTTGCCCTCGCGGCCGGCGAGCGGACTGTTGTTGACCTGGAAGGTCATGGTCAGCGTCGGCTCGTCCACCGCAATGGGCGGCAGCGCGTCGGGATGTTCGGGGTCGCAGATCGTCACGCCGATATTGACTTGCTCGATACCGGTCACCAGCACGATGTCGCCGGCACGCGCCTCTTCGGCCTGCTCGCGCTCCAGGCCATGAAACTTGAGCACCTGACCGACCTTGGCGTTGCCGCGGCTCTCGTCGCCGTAGAGCACGGTGACGGGCTGGTTGGGTTTGATGCGGCCACGGGTGATGCGGCCGACGCCGATCTGGCCGACATAGGTCGAGTAGTCCAGTGAGCAGATCTGCAGTTGCAGCGGCGCGTCCTCGTCGACCTCGGGCGGCGGCACGTGCTTGATGATGGCCTCGTACAGCGGGGTCATGTCGGTGCCCGGCTGGGCTGCGTCGAGCATGGCGTAGCCGTTCAGCGCGCTGGCGTAGACCACCGGGAAATCGAGTTGCTCCTCGGTGGCGCCGAGCTTGTCGAACAGATCAAAGGTGTGGTTGATCACCCAGTCCGGTCGCGAGCCCGGGCGGTCGATCTTGTTGATGACGACGATCGGCTTGAGCCCCTGCGCCAGCGCCTTGCGGGTGACGAAGCGTGTCTGCGGCATCGGGCCCTCGACCGCATCGACCAGCAGCAGCACGCCGTCGACCATCGACAGCACGCGCTCGACCTCGCCACCGAAGTCGGCGTGGCCCGGGGTGTCGACGATGTTGATGTGGGTGTCGCCCCAGGTGATGGCGCAATTCTTGGCGAGGATGGTGATGCCGCGCTCTTTTTCGAGGTCGTTGCTGTCCATGACCCGCTCGGCCACCTGCTGGTTGTCGCGGAAGGTGCCCGACTGCCGCAACAGCTGGTCGACCAGGGTCGTCTTGCCGTGGTCGACGTGGGCGATGATGGCGATATTGCGAATGGCGCGGAAGGGCGTGGCGCTGGACATGAAAGGCCTTGATTCGACGGGCGTAGAAGGGCGCGGATGGTAGCACGGGACGGTTGCGCTGTCGCAGTGCACAAAACACCCCTGCTATGCTGCATGGCCATGCGACCGATCGATCTGCACTGTCACTCCACCGTTTCCGACGGCATGCTTGCGCCCGCCGAGCTGGTTGCGCGCGCCGCGGCCAACGGCTGCCGCTGTCTCGCACTGACCGACCACGACGACCTCGACGGCCTGGCGACGGCCGCTGAACAGGCGCGCGCACTGGGCATCGAGTTTGTCGCTGGCGTGGAGGTGTCGGTGAGCTGGCAAGGCACCACCCTGCACATCGTCGGGCTTGGCATCGACCCGACCGACGCTGCCCTGCAACAAGGCCTGCAGCAGGTGCGCAGCGGCCGCGCCGAGCGCGCCGAGCAGATGGCCGCCGGCCTGGCACGCGCCGGCATCGCCGGTGCGCTCCAGGGCGCCTACCGCTACGCCAGCAACCCGGCACTGATCAGCCGGGCGCACTTTGCCCGCTACATCGTCGAGCAAGGTCGCGCCCGCAACACCAGCGCCGTGTTCAAGCGCTTCCTGGTGAAGGGCAAGCCAGGCTACGTCAAGCACCAGTGGGCGAGCCTGGGCGAGGCGATCGAGTGGATCCGCGGCGCCGGCGGGCTGGCGGTCGTCGCCCATCCTGGCCGCTACCGCATCAGCGCGGCGCAGATGCAAGACCTGGTGCGCGAGTTCCGGGAGCTCGGCGGGGCTGCTATCGAGGTCATCACCGGCAGTCACAGCACAGACGACTACAAGCGCTTCGATGCCATCACCCACGACGCCGGGCTGCTCGCATCGGTCGGCTCCGACTTTCACGGGCCAGAGGAGTCGTGGCTCGATGTCGGCGGCGTGCCCGAGCTGCCACTTGCCGCCACGCCGGTCTGGGAGGCGCTCGGCCTGCCCGTCGCCGCCTAGGCCAGCGCGGATGGCCCGTCACCTCAGCGTCCACCCGGACGACCCGCAAACCCGCCTGCTGCAACAAGCAGCGGCGATCATCCGTGAAGGCGGTGTCGTCGCTTATCCCACCGACAGCTGCTATGCACTGGGCTGCCATCTGGGCGACAAAGCCGCTGCCGATCGCATCCGCCGTATCCGTGGTCTGGATGAGGACCGCTGGATGACCCTGATCTGTCGCGACCTCTCCGAGATCGCCCGCTACGCCAAGGTCGACAACACCCAGTACCGTCTGCTGAAGGCCTGCACACCCGGCCCCTACACCTTCATTCTCCAGGCCAGCCGCGAGGTGCCGCGCCGGCTGATGTGTCCCAAACGTGCCCACATCGGGCTGCGCATCCCCGCGCATCCGGTGGTGCGCGGCCTGCTCGAGGCACTGGGCGAGCCGCTGGTGTCGACCTCGCTGATCATGCCTGGCGAAACCGAACCACTGACCGCCGGCTGGGACATCGCCGATCGCCTCGAGCATCTGGTCGACGTCGTGATCGACGATGGCAGCGACGCCGCCCACCTCACCACCGTGGTCGACCTCAGCGCCGGCGCGCCCGACCTGATCCGCGCTGGCAGTGGCCCGCTCGAGCCACTAGGACTGCCGGCTTAAGGCACAATCGGGGCATGGAATCTTTCGACCAGCTGGTGCGGGCGGTGAGCATCTTCGCCATCCCGGTGCTGTTCGCCATCACCCTGCACGAGGCTGCGCACGGCTATGTCGCCCGTTACTTTGGCGACTACACCGCCGCCGCGCAGGGCCGCATCAGCCTGAACCCACTGCGCCACATCGACCCGATCGGCACCATCCTCGTGCCCATCGGCCTGCTGGCGCTCAGCGGCGGCAATTTTCTGTTCGGCTGGGCCAAACCGGTGCCGGTCAATTTCAGCGCGCTGCGCCACCCCAAGCAGGACATGCTGTGGGTCGCGGCCGCCGGGCCCGGCTCGAACCTGCTGCAGGCGCTCATCTGGGGCGTGGTCTTGCGCGTCGCCATGTTGCTCGATGGCAACGCCCTGCAAGAGCCGATGCTGCTGATGGCTGCCGCCGGCATCGTCGTCAATCTGGTGCTCATGGTGCTCAACCTGCTACCGCTGCCGCCGCTCGATGGCGGGCGCATCCTGGTCAGCCTGCTGCCCGACCGCCAGGCCCTGCAGGTGGCACGCGTCGAGCCATTTGGCCTGCTCATCCTGATCGTGCTGCTGGTCACCGGCCTGCTCGGCGCCCTGCTGTGGCCCCTCATCGCTGGTTTGGCCAGCGTGGTCGGCGGCCTGTTCGGCGTTTCGCTGCAGCAACTGTTCGGGCTGCTCTCGGCGATCTAAGCCCCCTTTCCAACCCCAACCTGCTTCGGAGCCACTTATGTTCGTCGACCGCGTCCTTTCCGGCATGCGCCCCACCGGGATGCTGCACCTGGGCCACTACCAGGGCGTGCTGAAGAACTGGGTACGGCTACAGCACGAGCACGAATGCCTGTTCTTCGTTGCCGACTGGCACGCGCTGACCACCCACTATGACGACGTGGCGGTGATCGAGCAGAACGTCTGGGACATGGTGATCGACTGGATCGCCGCCGGCGTCGACCCGGGCAAAGCCGCGCTGTTCATCCAGAGCCAGGTGCCCGAGCACGCCGAACTCCACCTGTTGCTATCGATGATGACGCCGTTGGGCTGGCTGGAACGCGTCCCGACCTACAAAGACCAGCAGGAGAAACTCAGCGAAAAGGACCTCTCGACCTATGGTTTTCTGGGCTACCCGCTGCTGCAGAGCGCAGACATCCTGATCTACCGCGCCAACCACGTGCCAGTGGGCGAGGACCAGGTGCCGCACATCGAATTCACCCGCGAGATCGCGCGCCGCTTCAACCACCTCTACGGCCGCGAGCCGGGCTTCGAAGAGAAGGCCGAGGCGGCGATCAAGAAGCTCGGCAGCAAGAAGGCCAAGCTCTACGAGGAGCTGCGCGACAAGTACCAGGAACAGGGCGACGAGGCGGCACTCGAGGCCGCGCGCGCGCTGGTGCAAGAGAGCCAGAACATCGCACTGGGCGACCGCGAACGGCTGTTCGGCTTTCTCGAGGGCGGCGGCAAGGTGATCTTGCCGGAACCCCAGGCCCTGCTCACCGAAGCGTCGAAGATGCCCGGGCTGGATGGCAACAAGATGAGCAAGAGCTACAACAACACCATTGCCATGCGCGATGACGCCGACACGGTGACGAAGAAGATCCGCACCATGCCGACCGACCCGGCGCGGGTGCGACGCACCGACCCGGGCGACCCGGCCAAGTGCCCGGTGTGGCAGTTCCATGTGGTGTATTCGGACGACGGCACACGGCAGTGGGTGACCGAAGGCTGCAAGAGTGCCGGCATCGGCTGCCTGGAATGCAAGCAGCCCATCATCGACGCGGTCCTGGCTGAACAGGGCCCGATGCGCGAACGTGCCCAGCCGTACCTGGAGGACCCGACGCTGGTCCGCAACATCGTCGCCGACGGCTGCGAGAAGGCCCGCGACCTCGCCCGCGAAACCATGCGCGATGTGCGCGAGGCGATGGGCTTGGGCTACAGCTGAGGCCAGCTGGCTAGAGCGCTGCTGTCCGTTCCGGCCGCCGGCGCCAGACCCACCACGCCACCGGCAGGTTGAGCAGCGCTGCCAGTGCGAGCAACTGGCCCACCGTGCCACCCACCGCGAACACCAGCATCCCCGTCAGCGCCGCCAGCACCATGGCGGCCGAGTTGACGATGTTGTTCGCGGCGATCGCCTGACCACGCCGCTGCTCCGGCGCCAACCGCTGCACCGCGGTGTACAACGGCACACAGTAGGCGCCACCAGCCGCCGCCAAGCCAAACAGGCAGACGCCGATACCAAACGTCAGCGGGTCGCTCCAGAACGCCACCGGGCCGCGCAATGGCAGGCCTTCGGGCACCATCGCCGCCAGCCAGACCAGTACGCCGGTCAACAGCCCCATATCGAGCGCTGCGGCAGCAACCACGGGCGCATGTGGGTCCCGCTTGAGCACCGCCGCCGCCAACCACGAGCCGACACCGACACCACAGGTGAACACTGCCAGCAAGCTACTGACCACCGCCGCGTCGCCAGCCAGCTGTTCGCGCACCAGCAGTGGCAATTGCGTCAGCACCGTTGCGCCGAACGCCCAGAACCACGAGATCCCCAGGAGCGGCCGCCACAGCGCCTGACCGCGCGCCCAGCCCAGCACTGTGCAGGTCGCTCGCAACAACTGCAGGTCGACGGCCGGGCTGCTGACCGCGGACGGTGCCGCAGGCATCAGGTGCACCACCACGACGCCGGCCAGCGCGACCACAAGCACCAGAGCAGCCACCAGCTCGACCCCTTGTCCAGCTGCGATCAGCAGACCGGCCACCAGTGTGCCGAGCAAGATGGCAAAGAAGGTGCCGGCCTCGATCCAGGCATTGCCGGCCAACAACTCGTCCGGACGCAAGTGTTGCGGCAGTACGCCATACTTCACCGGCCCGAACAGCGCCGACTGCGCGCCCAGCAGGGCGAGCGCCAACAGGGCCAGCGCCAGGCTGCCGCCCAGCAGAGCCACCGCGCCACAGCCGGCGATGAACACTTCCAGCCACTTGGCGACCCGCGCTACGCGGGTCTTGTCGGTACTGTCAACCCACTGCCCAGCGCTGGCCGAGAGCAGAAAAAAGGGCAGGATGAAGACCGCGGCCGCCAGATTCACCACCAGCCCGGATGCTGTCACCGCACCAAAACCCTGGAACAACACCAGCAGCACCAGCGCGTTCTTGTAGAGGTTGTCGTTGAAGGCACCCAAGAACTGCGTGACGAACAGCGGCGCGAAACGACGGGAGCGAAGCAGCATGACGGCTAAAGGAGAGATGGCGACGAAATGGAAAAGGCTTGGCCATGCTGCCGCGCCTGCCGGCGACGGGCAAGCAGGCCGGCGCTGTTACACTGCCCGTGCACCCGATGAACACCGAAACCTTAGATCTCGCCGACGCAGCCGCCGCCCCGCTCGCCCGCCTGTACGGCGAACCGGTGGTGAACTTGCCACGCGACCTGTTCATCCCGCCCGAGGCGCTGGAAGTGGTGCTGCAGGCTTTCGAGGGGCCGCTCGATCTACTGCTCTATCTGATCCGCAAGCAGAACCTCGACATCCTAGACATCCCCATGGCGGACCTCACCCGCCAATACATCGCCTACATCGAGGCCCTGCAAGCAAGCCGGCTAGAGCTCGCCGCAGACTACCTGCTGATGGCGGCGATGCTGGTCGATATCAAGTCGCGCATGCTGCTGCCGCGTCCGCCAACGCTGGCCGATACCGACGAGCCGGAAGACCCGCGCGCCGAACTGGTGCGGCGCCTACTCGAATACGAGCAGATCAAGGCCGCCGCCCAACGTATTGACGCCCTGCCGCAGGCCGGTCGCGACTTCAGCTGGGTGCAGGCGGCGTTCGAGCCCAGCGCACCGCCGCTGCCCACGGTCAGCACCGCCGAGCTGGTGGACGCCTGGCGCAGCATCCTGACGCGAGCGCGGGCCAACGCCCACCACCGCATCAGCCGCGAGACGCTATCAGTGCGCGAACACATGAGCCGCATCCTGAAGACCTTGCGCAGCGGAGGCCTGCACCGCTTCACCGAGTTGTTCGATGTCGATGGCGGTGTGCCACACTTGGTGGTGACCTTTCTGGCGATCCTTGAACTGGTGCGCGAGGGCTTGGCCCAGCTGACACAGACCGAGCCGTTCGCGGCGATCTACGTCACCTTGCCCGAGACCGGGTCGGCCACATGAACGCGCCGTCCCGTGCCCACGACCTGAGCCCGGAGGCCGCGCGGCGCGTGCTCGAAGCGGCGCTGCTCACCGCCAGCGAGCCGCTGCCGCTCGACGCCCTGCGCGCCCTGTTCGACGGTAGCTTGTCGGCCGACACCCTGCGTCGCCTGCTCGACGACTTGCGCGAGGCTTGGACCGATCGGCCGATCGAGTTGGTGCAGCTGGCCGGTGGTTGGCGCTTCCGGGCGCGAGGGGAACTACAGCCCTGGCTCGACCGCCTGAAGCCCGAGCGAGCGCCCCGCTTCTCGCGGGCTGTGTTGGAAACACTGGCCATCGTCGCCTACCGGCAACCGGTGACACGCGGCGACATCGAACAGATTCGCGGCGTGGCGGTCGCCACCCCGGTGATCCGCACCCTCGAGGCGCGCGGCTGGATCGAGACCATCGGCCACCGTGATGTCCCCGGCCGGCCGGCGTTGTTCGCCACCACCCGGCAGTTTCTCGACGACCTCGGGCTGCGCAGCCTGAGCGAGCTGCCGCCGCTCACCGAGCTCGGCCAGACGCTCGTCATCGACCACGCAGGAGACCCTGGCGATGCGCCAGAACAAGCCTCACCGACGCCCGACGCGACCGGCCAGCGGCCCTAGGTCGGGAAAACCGACACCGCCTCGCAGTCGACTGCAGCGCGAGCGCGTCGATTCGGCGGCGGCTGCCGGGCCCGATGCCAGCACCCTGGAAGCCGCTCATGGTGAGCCCCCAAGGGACACCGACGCTACCGGAACAGCTGGCGAACGGGTGCAGAAGTTCCTGGCCGAACTCGGGGTCGGGTCGCGCCGCGACATGGAAGCGCGCATCGCTGCCGGCCAGGTGTCGGTCAACGGTGTCACCGCCGTGCTCGGCCAGCGTGTGCGACCCGGTGACGTCGTGCGTACCGGCGGCCGTGGCTACAAGGTGCCAGCCCCTGGCCGCTTGCCGCGCGTGCTGCTCTATCACAAGCCCGAGGGCGAGATCTCGACCCGCGACGATGCCCAGGGCCGGCCGACCGTGTTCGAGCGTCTGCCGCGCATCCGGGGCGGCAAGTGGGTCGCCGTCGGGCGGCTCGACATCAACAGCTGCGGCCTGATGATCCTGACCAGCTCGGGCGACTTGGCCAACCGGCTGATGCACCCGCGCTTCGAGGTCGAACGCGAATACGCCGTGCGCACCTTGGGCGAGCTCGACAGCCTGCAAGCCGGCCAGCTGTTGAAAGGCGTCGAACTCGATGACGGTCCTGCGCGCTTCTCGACGCTGCTCGACGGCGGCGGCGAAGGCAGCAACCACTGGTACCGGGTCGTGATCGCCGAGGGCCGCAAGCGCGAGGTGCGACGCCTGTTCGAGGCGGTCGGCCTGACGGTGAGCCGGCTGATGCGGGTGCGCTTCGGCCCAGTGCACCTGCCACCACACCTCAAGCGCGGCGGGCTGCACGAGCTCACCGCTGACGAGGTCGCCAAACTGCTGCACTGGGCGGGGATGGCGGTCGAGGCCCCGCCGCCGGCGCAGAAACGCCCGGGGGCAGCGCGCAAGCCGCGTCAGGTGTTGCAGAACCTGCCGGCGGCACCAGCAGCGGGCAAAGCAAAAGCGCTCGCTGGCGTCAAACCTGGCCGGCCCGCTGCGCCGCGGCGAGGGCGCTCGCGCTAACCGCGAACACCACACCGTCGCCGGCTGGTGTCATCGGCCACAGCAGCGGGATGTCGGGCCACAGCGCCTCAACCGTCTCGCGCCGCTCACCGACCTCGACCAGCAGCCAACCGCGCGACCGCAGGTGCGCGGAAGCGTCGCGCAGGATGCGTCGCACCAGATCCATGCCATCGTCGCCGGCCGCCAGACCCAGCTCGGGCTCGTGGCGATATTCGGCCGGCAGCTCGGCCATTGCCAGCGCATCGACATACGGCGGATTGCAGACGATCAGGTCGTAGCGACGCCCGGCCACCGGCGCGAAGAGGTCACCCTGCAGCAGCTCGATACGCGTCTCCAGACCATGGTCGGCGACGTTCTCGGCGGCCAGCGCCAGGGCCTCGGGCGAAAGGTCGACGGCGTCGACCAGCGCGTCGGGGAAGGTATGCGCAGCGACGATCGCCAGGCAACCAGACCCGGCACACAGGTCAAGCACCTGCACGATGCGCGCCGAGTCCTCCAGCCAGGGACGGTCAACGGTGGCCTCGAGCCGGTCGTAACCATCGTCGGCCAGCGGATCAGTGTCGAGCAGCGCGGCAATGAACGAGCGCGGCACGAGCGCGCGGCGGTCACAGCGGAAGCGGTAAGGCCCCAGCCAAGCCTCACCGGTGAGGTAGGCCAGCGGCACACGCTCGGCGCAGCGCTGCTGCAGCAGATCCGCCAGGCGAGCGGCCTCGGCGGCAGTCAATCGCGCATCAAGAAACAGCTCGAGCCGCTCGTGCGGCAACTGTAGTGTGTGGCAAACGAGATAGACCGCCTCGTCGAACGGCTCGACGAAACCGTGTCCGCAGGCGACGTCGGTCTCGTTCAGCCGGGTCAGTGCATAGCGCAGCCAGTCGCGGACGCTGCGCAGTTCGGGGGGGACTGTGGTGCTCATCGGCGGAGACTCCTGATGCAGCATCGTGACATGCCTGCCGCGCACCCGGCAAACGCGGCAGGGACTAGAATCCGCGCTCGCCCACCGCCCCGAGCGCCCCATCCCCTATGCCCGTCCTGCAAGTCAGTAACGCCCACCTGGCCTACGGCGACGTCGCCCTGCTCGACCACGCCGAGTTGGTGCTCGAGGCCGGCGAGAAGATCGCGCTCATCGGCCGCAACGGCGAGGGCAAGTCGAGCCTGATGCGCGCACTGGCTGGCATGCAGCCGCTCGACGACGGCGACGTCTGGCGGCAACCTGGTGCGGCCTTCGCTTACGTCGCGCAGGAGCCCGACTTCGCGCTCGGGGGCAGCGTATTCGACACCGTCGCTGCCGGCCTCGGTGCACAGGCGACCGCCCTCAAGGACTACCACCACTGTGTGCAGGCGGTGGCGGGCGGCGACACAACGCGGCTTGATGAAATGGCGCGGCTGCAGCAGGCGCTCGAAGACTCCGGCGGCTGGACCGTCCATCACCGCGTCGAGGCGGTGCTCGAGCGCCTGCATCTGGACGGCGATGCCGACGTGTCGACACTGTCCGGCGGTGGCATCAAGCGCGTGGCCCTAGCGCGAGCGCTGGTTGGTGAACCTGACGTCCTGTTACTCGATGAGCCGACCAACCACCTCGACATCGACGGCATCCTCTGGCTCGAGGGTCTGATCCGCGAGTTCCCTGGCAGCGTGGTGGTGATCACCCACGACCGCGCCTTCCTCGATGCGGTGGCGACGCGCGTGATCGAGCTCGATCGTGGCCGCCTGATGAGCTTCCCCGGCAACTTCGCCACCTACCTCGAGCGCAAGGCCGGCTGGCTGGAGAACGAGGCCAAGCAGGCCGCCGAATTCGACAAGTTCCTGGCGCAAGAGGAGGTGTGGATCCGCAAGGGTGTGGAGGCTCGGCGTACCCGCTCGGCGGGACGGGTCAAGCGGCTCGAGCAGCTGCGGGTGATGCGCGCGCAGCGCCGCGAGCGCATGGGCCAGGTGCGCATGGGGGTGGATGAGGGCGAGCAGAGCGGGCGCCTGATCGCCGAGCTTGAGCGCGTGACCCTGACCTACCGCGACGACTCGGGCATCGAGAAGACCGTCATCCGCGACTTCTCGTGCCGGCTGATGCGTGGCGACCGCGTCGGCATCATCGGACCCAACGGCGCCGGCAAGACCAGCCTGCTGCGGCTCATCCTCGGGCTGCAAGAGCCGACCCACGGACGCATCAGACGCGGCACCAAGCAGGAAGTCGCCTACTTCGACCAGTTCCGCGCCGTGCTCGACCCGGAGGCGCAGCTCACGGATGTCATCAGCCCGGGCTCTGAGTTCGTCGAGGTCAATGGCACACGCAAGCACGTCATCGGCTATCTGGGGGACTTCTTGTTCAGCCCGCAGCGTGCGCGGTCGCCGGTCAAGAGTCTGTCTGGTGGCGAACGCAACCGTCTGCTGCTGGCGCGACTGTTCGCGCGGCCGGCCAACATCCTGGTGCTCGACGAGCCGACCAACGACCTCGACATCGAGACGCTCGAACTGCTGGAGGCGCTTCTTGCCGACTACGCCGGCACGCTGTTCCTGGTGAGCCACGACCGCGCGTTCCTCGACAACGTCGTCACCCAGGTGATCGCCGCCGATGGCGATGGTGTTTGGAAGGAGTATGTCGGTGGCTACGCCGAATGGGTGCGGCAACGGCCGACCGTCGCTGCTGTTCAACGCGCTCCCGAGAAGTCGGGCAGCCCCCGGCCAAGCCCGAGCGCGCTGCCAGTCAACAAACCGCCATCCACCAAGCTGACCTACAAGGAGCAGCGCGAGCTCGACCAGCTGCCCGATCGCATCGCCGCGCTGGAAGCCGAGCAGGCGGCGCTGGAGACCGAACTGGCCGACCCGGCGACCTACCAGCCCGGCGCCGCCGATGTCGCGGCACTGACAGCGCGGCGCGAGGCGATCGAGACCGAACTGCTGACGCTACTGGAACGCTGGGAGACGCTCGAACAGCGCCCACGCTAAGCACACACCACGCCTACGGCGACCGGCGGCCAGCAGCACACGCCGCCGGGCGTCATTCGAGGTTTTGCACCTGCTCACGCACCTGCTCGATCAGCACCTTCAGCGCCATCGAGGTGTTGCTGGTGTCGGTCGCGACCGACTTCGAACCCAGGGTATTGGCCTCGCGGTTGAGCTCCTGCAGCAGGAAATCGAGTCGCTTGCCGACCACCCCACCGGCCTTCAGCAAGCGCTCCAGTTCATCGAGATGGGTCCGCAGGCGGCCCAACTCCTCGTCGATGTCGATGCGGCTGGTGAACAGCGCGAACTCCTGCGCCAAGCGCGCCGGGTCGGCATCCACTGCCGCTTCTCGTAGACGCTCGGCGACACGGGACCGGTAGCCAGCCACCAGCTCGGGGATGCGCGGCGCCACAGTATCGACCTCGACACGCATCGCTGCGACCTTCTCCAGCATGAGCTCGGCCAGGCGGGCGCCCTCGCGGCCACGCGTGGCATCCAGCTCGTCCAGCGCGGCGGTGACCACCCGCAGGACATCGCCACGCAGCGCCTCACCATCCGGCTGGGCGTCGGCCAGCACGCCTGGCCAGCGCAGCAGTTCGGCCACGGTCAGGGGCTGCGCCTGCGGCAGTCGTGTCAGCACCGCCTGCTCCCACGCGGCCAATGTCTGCAGCACGCCATCGTCCGGCTGCACCCCGGCCAGGCGATCGACGGGCGGCTGCCAGCTGATGCGCACCTCGACCTTGCCTCGGCTCAGCCGCCGGGCGACGGCCTCGCGCACGGCCGGCTCAACGCTGCGCAGCTCGTCGGGGATGCGGCAGAAGCACTCCAGAAAGCGGTGGTTGACGCTGCGCAGGTCAACGCCGATACGGCCGTTGGCAGTGTCGCGCTGGACGCTGGAGAAACCAGTCATGCTGCGGATCATGCGGTACTCCCGGATGGGTCTGGGGGTGATGCCGGACACGCACGGCGACCGCCACCCTGCCGGGCGGCTCGGCGGCGGCGCGCTTGTTTTGGGTCGGCCTGTAGGGGGCGGTAGATCTCGAGACGGTCACCGCTGATCAGAACACGTTCTGCCGGCACCCGCTGGCTCCACACGCCTAACACCGGTTCACCGGACTGCAACTCGGGGCAATGCTCCAACAGCCCAGAGGCGACCAGCGCCGCCCAAGCTGTGGTTCCGGCCGACAACTCCAAGGCCAGCAGGAACTGACGGTCGGGCCGCGCATACGCCAGCTCAACGGTGATCGTCCCGGCGCTACAGTCCGCCACCGTAAACCTCGTCGGCGCGTTTCTCGAACCCATGCACGAAAGTCCCGGCGATGCGGTTGAACACCGGCCCGATGACCTTCTCCAGCAGTTTTGACGAAAACTCCCAGGAGAGGCAGAGCTCCACCTTGCAAGCGGCATCACTCAGGGGCGTGAAACGCCATTCGCCCTCGAAACGCTTGAAAGGCCCGTCGACCAAAGCGATCAGCATGTGATTGGGTGATTTGGTGTTGCGGGTGTGAAAGTGCGCACGCACGCCGTGGAAATGGATGTCGATACGCGCCTCGGTGACACTGTCGCTGCGCTCCTTGAGACTGACCCCGCCGCACCAGGGCAAAAACGCCGGATAGTCCTCGACCGCGTCGACGAGGTCGAACATCTGCTGGGCGCTGTGACCCACAAGAACTGACTGAACGACCTGCGACATCCGCCCGCCTGCGCGTAAAATCGCGATTTTACAGGGAAGCCCGTGAGCATCGTCGACAACCGCAAGGCCTGGCACGACTACTTCATCGAAGAGAAGGTCGAGGCCGGGCTCGCCCTCGAAGGCTGGGAGGCCAAGGCCATCCGTGCCGGGCGGGTGCAGCTCAAGGAGGCCTACGTCGTCGTCAAGGGCGCCGAGGTGTGGCTGATCGGCTGTCACATCACGCCGCTGACGACCGCCTCGACGCATATCCGACCCGACCCGACCCGCAGTCGCAAGTGCCTGCTGCACAGCGAGGAGATCGCGCGTCTGATCGGCAAGGTCGAGCGGGCTGGCTATGCGCTGGTGCCGCTCGATCTGCACTATAGCCGTGGGCGGATCAAGCTCGAGGTCGGACTGGCACGCGGCAAGAAACAACACGACAAGCGTGAAGCCGAAAAAGAGCGCGAGTGGCAACGCGACCGTCAGCGCCTGATGCGCCAAGATCAAAAGCGCGGGGCCTGAATTGCGGGTCGCTGGCAGAGATATCCGCAGTATCTGGCGCGACGGCGATGCGGTGGCGTGTATCGACCAGACCTGCCTGCCACACCGGCTCCAGGTCGTGCGCCTCGACAGCACGGCGGATATGGCGCGAGCCATCGTCAGCATGCAGGTGCGCGGTGCGCCTTTGATCGGTGCGGCCGCGGCTTACGGGGTGGCGCTGGCCGTGCAACACGACCCGAGCGACACCGGCCTGGCGGCGGCATGCGCGACGCTTGGCGCCACTCGGCCGACAGCGGTCAACCTGCACTGGGCGCTGCAGCGCATGCGCGAGGCACTGGCACCGCTGCCGCCCGCCGACCGCGCCGACGCTGCCTGGACTGCCGCCGAGGCCATAGCCGACGCCGACGTCGCCTGCAATGCGAGCATCGGCCAACATGGGCTGGCCCTGCTGCGTCGCTTGCCACCACGCGGCAGCCGCCTCAACCTGCTGACCCACTGCAATGCCGGCTGGTTGGCGACGGTGGACGGCGGCACTGCGCTGGCGCCGATCTACGCCGCCCACGATGCCGGCATCGACCTGCACGTATGGGTCGACGAGACGCGGCCGCGCAACCAGGGAGCGGCGCTGACCGCCTGGGAGCTCGGCCAGCATGGGGTGCCGCACACGATCATCGCCGACAACGCCGGCGGCCACCTGATGCAACGTGGCGAGGTCGACGCGGTGATCGTCGGCGCCGACCGCATCACCGCCCATGGCGATGTCGCCAACAAGATCGGTACCTACCTGAAAGCGCTCGCCGCCCACGACAACGGCGTACCGATGTGGGTCGCGGCGCCGCGCTCGACTATCGACTGCGGCCTCGCCGAAAGCAGCGGCATTCCCATCGAGGCGCGTGACCCCGACGAACTGCACTGGATCGACGGGGTCGATGCGCAAGGGACACCTTGTCGCGCGCGGCTGACGCCAGCTGGCAGTGCCGGGCACAATCCAGCCTTTGACGTGACGCCCGCCAGGCTGATCAGCGCCCTGATCACCGAGGTCGGCGTGGCCGAAGCCAGCCGCGCGGGCATCGCCGGTCTGTTCGCCAGCGACCACCTCCACCCCACCCCAACGAGCACAGCACCATGAACCCAGCCGAGACTTCCGCCCTCCTCCGCCAGGCGCTGATCGACCTGATGCAGGGCTTGGTGGCGCGCGGCATCAATCGGGGTGCCAGCGGCAATGCCAGCGTGCGCCATGGCCACGGCATGCTGATCACCCCGTCGGCGCTGCTCCCCGATGCGCTCACCCCCGAGAGCCTGGTCGCGGTCGACATGGACGGGAGCTATGACAACCCACTCAAACCATCGAGCGAATGGCGCATCCATCGCGACATCTACGCCGCCCGACCGGACCTGCAGGCTATCGTCCATACCCACTCGACGCACGCCGTGACGCTGGCCTGCCTGCGCGAGGACTTGCCGCCGGTGCATTACATGATCGCCATGGCCGGCGGACGCGATATCCGCTGTGCCGGCTACGCGACCTTCGGCACCGAGCGCCTCAGCCGCCTCGCGGTGCGGGCGCTGGAGGGGCGCAAGGCCTGCCTGCTGGCCAACCACGGCCTGCTCGCCTGCGGCGGTAGCTTGGCCGAAGCGGCGACCCTGGCCGAGGAGGTCGAGCATCTGTGCGAGGTCTACCTGAAGGCGCGCGCCGCCGGCACACCGGTATTGCTCTCTGACGACGACATCGCCGAGGTGATGGAGCGCTTCGAGCGCTACCGTCGCGGCCAGCTCGACTGAACCGCGAGCGATAGCCCTAGGCAAGTGCTTCCAGAATAAGCCCGCTTGACCTAAGTCAGATGACAGACTTGCGCCGTCCGGGGGGCAGCGTAGAATCGCTCCATCCTACAACCGGAAGATCCTGATGCTGCATGGTTTGATCGAACTCCCTTGGTGGGGCTACATCGTTGTCGCCCTGGCCCTCACCCACATCACCATCGCCGCCGTCACCATCTACCTGCACCGCCACTCGGCGCACCGCGCGCTCGACCTGCACCCGGTCCCGGCACATTTCTTCCGCTTCTGGCTGTGGCTCACCACCTCGATGGGCACCCAGCAGTGGACCGCCGTCCACCGCAAACACCACGCCCGCTGCGAAACCGCAGACGACCCGCACAGCCCGCAAGTCCTTGGTATCAACAAGGTTCTGTGGGAGGGCGCTGAGCTCTATTCGGCGGCCAAAAACGACCGCGAGATGCTCGAGACCTTTGGTCGTGGCTGCCCGGACGACTGGATCGAGCGCAAGCTTTACCAGCCGCACCAGAACAAGGGCATCGTCCTGATGCTGCTGATCGACCTGCTGCTGTTCGGCCCGATCGGTATGACCATCTGGGCGGTGCAGATGATCTGGATCCCCCTGTTCGCCGCCGGCGTCATCAACGGCATCGGTCACTACTGGGGTTACCGCAACTTCCAGAGCGACGACGCCAGCACCAACATCGTGCCCTGGGGCATCCTGATCGGCGGCGAGGAGCTGCACAACAACCACCACGCCTTCGCCAGTTCGGCACGTCTGTCGAACCGCTGGTACGAATTCGACATCGGCTGGCTGTACATCCGCATCCTCGAGACCCTGGGTTTGGCCACGGTGAAGAAAGTGGCTCCGCGCCTGAAGACCGGTGAGGCCAAGGCCACCTGCGACAGCGCGACGCTGCAGGCCATCATCACCCACCGCTCGACGGTCCTGAAGCAGTTCACCACCGATATCAAGGCGACTTGCGCAGCCGAACTGGCGCGTCTGCGCGCCCAGCACCCGGGCCCGGCGATCCGCTGGAGTACATTGCGCCGCTGGCTGCACCTGGACAAAGCCGCTCTACCCGCCGCCGAGCAGGAGCGCGTCAGTTCGCAGCTGCGTGCCAGCACAGTGATCGAGACCGTTCGCAGCATGCGCCAAGAGCTCGCCGAACTGTGGGCCCGCTCGAACGACAGCACCGAGCAGCTGGTGCAGCGTTTGAACGACTGGTGCCAGCGTGCCGAAGCCAGCGGCGTCGAGGCTCTGGCGACATTCTCGCGACGCTTGCGCAGCTACGCCGTCTGAGCGTCTGAGGCACCCAGCGCTCAGCGCTATCCCGGCGAACGACAACGGCCCCTCACGGGGCCGTTTGCTTTGTGGCAGACGCGCTTACTCGACGCGGATGCGCACCACCGGAGAAGCCACCGGTGGATCATGCGGCACATGCGCAAAGTCGCCCAACAGGAGCTGGAGTGTGTGCTCGCCAGGCGGCAGGCTCAGCTCGGTTTCGGTCTGGCCTTTGCCAAAATGCACATGTCGCTCGTCGGCGGGGATCGGCTGACCAGCCGCCGGTAGCGGCGCATTGATGATCAGGTGGTGGTGACCCGTTCCAGCGATATCGACCCCCGCCGGCGCCACCCCCATCCCGCGCAGGCCAAAGCGCACGGTGAATGGCGAGCGCACAGTGGCGCCATCCTGCGGCGAGATGATGTAGGCCTCGGCGGCGAAGGCTCCACCAGAAGCAGCGAGCGTCGGTACAACAAGCAGGGCAGCGGACAGGCAAGTGGCGGCAAGGGCTCGGATGCGGGGCATGGGTGTGTCTCCAAAGGTCACGACCTGGCCGGATGGCAGGCCAACACCAGCTTGGTCTAGCGAATGAAGGACCAGTTCTTGTAGAAGATGTGGTTGACGCGGATCAGCACACCACCCAGCGCATCGACCAAACGCGCCATCAGCTGAGGAAACAGACCCGGACGCACAATATCGACAAAGGCGCAGTAGCGCGGCGCATCGGTCTCGTTGAAAGACTGATGCATCAGCGTGTCATCAAAGATGAACATCTTCTGGTCACGCCAGACGTTCTTGTGGCGCCCGACCTCGATCCAGGCTTGGTCGCTCTGTACATCGTTCAGGTTGTAGAGCACCCGCAAGGTCATGCGCAGTGGCCCAAAGTGGCGGTTGGTCGACTTCTTGCGATTGAACACCGACACACCAATGGTTCGCACCAGCGGGTAGTCACCCCGGAACCGGGGAATGTCGATCGGGCCGTCGATATTCTGGCCGTACCATTTGAAGAACAACATCTCGCGGGCGCCGTCGCCCAACCGCTGCTCGATCTTGCCAACCAGGTCCTCGTCCTTCATCTGTTGGATCAAGTCGCGGACCTCGGCCTGGTGCGCCGGCGGCAAATCGGCCAGCTGGTAGACACCCTTGTTCCAGTAAGGCAAGGACACGATGTCCATAAGGATGTTGAAGGGCGCCAGCAGCCAGGTGAACATGCCGCGCCCGAAGAAATACTGATAGACGGTGTAGCCATCGAGGCGACTGTTGCGCGCGACGTCGTATAGACCGCAAAGCACGTAAAACAGCGCAACACCCGGCAGCAACCAAGCGATCACGGCATAGATGACGAGTCGCACGGCGATACGGCGGAGGTTCTTGCCGCTCAAGGCAAATGGGTTGTCAGGTTTGGCTGTGTTCATTGGAACTCCCCGGTCAGTTGAGGCAAGGTTGGCGCGGACGGTAGCGGCTGTCGGCGCCGCAGGCAAGACGGGTGGGTCCGGCGAGCAGACGAGCGCGCTGGTCGCTGGCCTAGCCTGGCCCGCCGACCGTCTTGTTGACAAAGACCGCGCGCTCGACCGGCGTGACCCAGACCAAGCCATCGCCGATTTGACCGGTACTGGCCGACCGCACGATGCAGTCGACGATCGGATCGGCCAGTTCGTCGGCACAGACGATCTCGAGGCGGACCTTCTCGGTGTAGTCAGACAGGGCATGGCGCACATCGGGCTGTCCACCCGAGCGCCCAAAGCCCTCGACGCGGGTCACTGTCATGCCCGGAAAGCCCGGCACGTCGCGCAGGGCGTCGCGTAACTTGGCGAGTTTACCGGGGCGAATGACAGCGCGAATCTCTTTCATGCAAGGTCTCCAGTAAACATCAAGCAGAGGCTTCGACGTCCGGCTCGTCGAACCAACGGTAGATCGCCGGTACCACGACCAGCGTCAGCAGTGTCGAGGTGATCAGGCCGCCGATGACCACCACTGCCAGCGGTCGCTGCACTTCCGAGCCCGGGCCGGTGGCGAACAGGAAAGGCAGCAAGCCGAGCATGGCCACGGTTGCGGTCATCAACACCGGTCGGAAGCGCATCTTGGCGCCCTCGATCACGGCCTGTGCGACCGGCATGCCGTCCTGTCGAAGCGAGCGGATATAGCTGACCAGAACCACGCCGTTCAGTACCGCAATTCCCCACAGAGCGATGAAGCCGACCGAGGCCGGCACCGAAAGGTACTCGCCGGAGATCGCCAGGCCGAACACGCCGCCGATCGAGGCGAACGGCAGCACCAAGATGATCAGGCTGGCGTAGCGCACCGAGCCGAACAACAAAAACAGCAGGAAGAAGATGGCGGCGATGGTCACCGGTACGATCACCGACAAGTGGCCCAGCGCACGTTCCATGTTCTCGAACTGGCCGCCCCACTCGATGTAGTAGCCCTCGGGCAGGTTCACCTCGGTCTGAACGCGCTGCTGCAACTCGGCCACAAAACCACCCAGGTCGCGCCCCGCGACGTTCACCCCAACGACGATCCGTCGCTTGGCCATCTCGCGACTGATTTGCGCCGGACCATCGCGGATCTCGATACGTGCCAAAGCCTCGAGCGGAACCAGGGCACCGCCCGGCGTGTTGACCAGGATGTCGCCAATGGCAGCAGCGTCATCGCGGAAGGCTTCGGGCAGCCGCACGGTCGCCTCGAAACGGCGTTGGCCTTCGTAGATCTGCGTAGCCGCCTTGCCGCCAAGCGCCAACTCGACGATCTGGTTGATGTCGGCAACGTTCAAGCCGTAGCGGGCGATAGTGGCGCGATCGATGTCGATATTCAGGTACTGCTGACCACTGACCCGCTCGACGCGCAAGTCCCGCGCGCCCTCGGTATTGGATGCCACTCGTGCGATCTTGTTGGCGGTCTCGACCAGCGTGTCCAGATCGTCGCCGAACAGCTTGATGGCGACGTCGCTGCGAACACCGGTGACCAGCTCCGCCACCCGCTGCGCGATCGGTTGTGCCATGGCCACCGACACCCCCGGCAGGCCGCGCAGCTCGTCGCGAATGGCGTCGGCGATGTCCTCCTGGGTCCAGCCGTCGGGCCATTCATCGCGCGGTAGCAAGCTGACGATCGGCGTGCCCTCATTCTGCGACTGCGGATCCGCTGGCGACTCGCCGCGCCCGACCGCCGACACCACCGACTTCACACCGGGCACCTCAAGGACACGCCGAAGCATGTCCTGCTCCATCTTCACCGACTCTTCCAGCGAGATATTCGGCACCCGCGTCATTGCCGGAACGATCGAGCCTTCTTTCATCTCGGGGATGAACGCGGTCCCCAGGAAAGGCAGGGTCACGAGCGACAGGCCAAAGGCCGCCACCGCCATCAAGAAAGTCTTGCGGCTGTTGGCCACCGCCCAGCCAAGCATTGGTAGCCATGGGCGCTTCAGGCCAGCGATCAGGCGGGTATCGTGCTCATTGCCACCCTTCAGGACGTAAGAGCAGAGCACCGGCGTCAAGGTCAGCGCGATCAGCAGCGATACGGCCAGGGCGATAGCGATGGTGTAGGCCAAAGGCGCGAACATCTTGCCCTCCATGCCCTGCAGGGTCATCAGCGGCAGGAACACCAGGATGATGATGCCGATTCCGAAGATCACCGGTGTAGCGACCTCTTTCACCGCCTCGAAGATGATGCGGATCTTGCGTTCGCCCTCGGCTGGCGCATGGGATAGGCGGGCAAAAGCGTTCTCGACCACCACCACCGAGCCGTCGATCATCAGGCCAATGGCGATCGCCAGGCCCCCCAGACTCATCAGGTTGGCCGACAGGCCGATCTGGTTCATCGCCATGAAGGTGATCAGCGGTGTGAGCAACAGTGTCGCCACCACCACCAGGCTCGAACGCACGTCGCCTAGGAACAGGAACAGCACGATGATGACGAAAATGATGCCCTCGATCAGCACCTTGATCACCGTGTTCAGGGCCGAGTCGACCAACTCCGAGCGGTCGTAATAAGGGACGATCTGTAGACCACCAGGCAACATCTTGCTGCTGTTGATCTCGTCGACCCGCTGCTTCACGCGGCTGACGATATCTTTGGCGTTGCCGCCGGCGACCATCATCACCACTGCCCCGACCGATTCGGTGACGCCGTTTTTCACGACGGCACCGACACGTACCGCTTCGCCTTCCTGCACGCTCGCCACGTCGCGGATGTAGACCGGTGTCGCGCCCTCGTTCTTCAGCACGATGCTGCCGATGTCCTCGACCGTCCGCACCAGGCCATCGGTGCGGATCAGAAACTGTTCAGCATGCTGCGCCAGGACTCCGCCACCCGCGTTGGCATTGTTGGCTGCGAGCGCCTCGAACACCTGGTTGATGCTGACCCCGTAGTGCCGCAGGCGGTCTGGGTTGACGCGCACCTGGTACTGCTTGACGAAACCACCCTGCGAGTTGATCTCCGCGACGCCAGGGATCGAGCGCAGCAGGGGCCGCACGATCCAGTCCTGAATCGTCCGCCGCTCGGTCAATTCTTCACGCGTCAGTTCGCGATCGCCATCCCCGGGCATCTCGAGGGTGTACAGGTAGACCTCGCCAAGGCCGGTCGAGACCGGACCGAGTACTGGCGATACGCCATCTGGCATGCGGTCGCGCACGTCCATCAGTCGCTCCATGACCAGCTGCCGCGCGAAGTACACGTTGGTGCTGTCGGTGAACACCAGCGTGATCAATGACAGCCCGGGCTTGTTCAGCGAGCGCATCTCGGTCATGCCGGGCAGGCCGGTCATGGCGATCTCGATGGGGACCGTGACCAACCGCTCCATCTCGTCGGGTGAACGGCCAATGGCTTCCGTCGCGATCTGCACCTGGACATTGGTGACGTCGGGGAAGGCATCGACCGACAACTTGCGCGCGGCATCCAGCCCGAAGGCCAACAGGACCAGGCTGATCACCACCAGCACCAGGCGCTGCTGGAGCGCACCGCGAATCAGAGCTTCGATCATCGCAGGTGCGCCTTAGAGGTTGCTGCTGTTGCGTTCGTTGTTCAGGTGGAACGCACCCTCCACCACCACCTTTGCGCCCGGTTCGAGTCCTCGTACCACTGGACGCACCTCGCGCCCTTCGGCGTCTTCAGCGATATGTCCCAGCTTGACCGGGACCAGGCGATACTCGTTCGGGCCAACCACAATGAACACATGGTCGGCATTGTTTTCGCGCACCACCGCCGAAGGCGGCACTGCCAGAGCCTCGAGCGGCTTGGTACCGATCATCACTGTCGCCAGCATGGCCGGTTTGAGGGTGCGATCGGCGTTGTCCAGCTCGGTCCGCACCAGGATGGTCCGGGTATCCGGATTCACGGTGTCCGAGATGAATACCAGTTTGCCTTCGCGCCGCTTGGCGAGAGCCGGGATGTCGATAGCGACCGCCTGACCCAGCTGGACTCCGCGCGCCTCCTGCTCCGGGATCTCGGCGACGACGCGCAATCGGGACAGGTCGGCGACGACGAACAGGGTGTCCGAAGGCTGCACCACCTGTCCGAGTGCCACATTGCGCTCGACCACTGTCCCTGACTGCGTCGACAACACCGGCTTGACCGAGCTGATCGCGCCAGAGTCTTCGATGCGCCGCATGGCCTCGTCCCCCAAACCAAGCTGGCGCAGTTGATCGCTGGCCGCGCGTTTCTCCGCCTCGGCGACCTCCAGCTCGTTTTGCCGGCGCTGCAGCTCGGCGCTACCGATGACGTCAGCCTCGAGCAGGGCGCGCGCACGCTCTACACTGCGCGTCATCAGTTGGACTTGGGCATGAGCCTTCAGATAAGCCAACTGAACGCTGCTCAGATCGCTACTGGTCAAAGTCGCTAGACGCGACCCACGCTGAACGGTCTGGCCGATCACCACATCGATCGCCGCTACCCGTCCCGGTACCGTGGTGCCGACGCGAGCCAGCGTCAGCTCATTGAAATCGACACGACCGGCGACGCGGACGACCTCGCGCAGCGACTGTGGCTGCACCTCGATGTGGCTGACCGGCACACCGAAGTCTTCGGCGATGCTGACCAACATCGGGTCGCGCGGCGCTGCCGCAGGCGGCGGCGGCGGGGGCTCGGAGCACGCGATCAAAAGGGTGCCAGCCAGTGCTGCAGCGAGCACCGAGGTACAGCGGGACGCAGCCGATATCATCAAAGGTCTCATTCGGAAAGGGTTCGGGAAGCGAGCAGGCGGTCGACCTCGATGCGAGCGGCCTCGAGATCGAAACGGGCGACGATCAGGTCATTGCGAACGGCACGGAACACGCGCCGTGCATCGAGCAGGTCGAGAATGCCGCGCTCGCCGAAACGGTAGGCCGATTCAGCGACGCGCAGGGCCGATTCGGCCTCGCGGACAATTCCACCCTCGAGCGCAGTGACCTGGTTGCGGGCGATATCGTACTGCCGCCAAGCCGACTCCAGCGCCTGACTCAGCGTGAAGCGTCGATGCTCCAGACTGTTGCGGCTGCGGGACAGCTGGGCGGTCGCCTCGGCCACGGGGCCAGCCCGGCGATCCCAGATCGGGATGGTAACGGTCAGGCCGATGCGGTTGTTGTCGAGCTCGGGCTCGCGGTCTTGGATGGCCCGCACTGCGACCTCGGGCATCCGCCGTGCCCGCTCGAGCCGCAGCTGTTGATCGGCGCGATCGGCAGCCGCATTCAGCGCCACCAGCTCGGGGTTCTCCTGCAACAACCGCTCGACCAGCGACTCCAGCGGCGGCAGTGCACGTGGCTCGGACCAGTCACCGGCGATGCCGAACTCGGCTGGCAGCTCTTCGGCGACCAGGGCGCGGATCGCGACCTGTGCCTGCCGCGTCCGCAGAGCGGCGCTCTGTTCGGCCTTTTGCGCATTCAACCATTCGGCCTCGGCTCGGATCAGCTCGAAACGTGGCGCCTCGCCGACGTCGACGCGGACCTTGACCTTGTCGCGGATCGAATCGGCCAACTCGAGGTCTTCGCGCGCAGCTTGCAGTTCCTCCTGCCGCTGCAGCATGGCGTAGAAGGCGATACGCAGATCCGCCAGCAGGCGATTCTCGGTGCTGCGAAGGTCGGCCGACGAGCCACGCGCGGCGGCCTCGGCAGCGCTGATGCGAGCGTCCCGCTGCCAAGGGTTGTCGATGCGCTGAGTGATCGCCAGCGTACGCGCGTTGCCAGCAACAGGGCCGGGCAGTCGGCCACTGACCTGGCCGAACAGCAGCTCGGCTTCGGGGTTAGGGTAAGCACGGGCGGTGACGATGCCGGCGGCGGTCGCCTCGACACCGTCGCGTGCTGCCGCAAGGGCCCGGTTCGACCCAAGCGCCATCTGTTGCAGTGCATCAAGCGTGTAAACAGGGGGGGCAGCGTACGCGGTGGCGAAGCAAAAGCCACCGACAAAGGCCGCTAGAACGCGGGAAAAGACTGGCATGTTCCGCCTAAGAAAGGTTTGGTCAGATGTTAGCGCAAACCACCAGCTGCGAGTTGACACGCGCCGCCTGCGGCAGCGCATCAGCCGGCGCCAGAGAGGACCGCGCGCTATACTCGGCACCTCCGCTCGACCCCAGCTGAAGACACCACAGTGACCCAGCCGTTCCGTTCGCGCATCGCAAACTTGCGCCGTTTGTCTGTCGGCCTTTGTGCGGCGCTGTTCGCCGCCCTGCTCATGCCGCCCACCGCTGCCGTCGCCAACGACCTGCCCGACGTCGCCGCCCGCGCCTGGGTCCTCTACGACGCCAGAGCGGCGCAGGTACTGGCTTCTGACCGTGCCGACGAGCGCTTCGAGCCGGCATCCCTGACCAAGCTGATGACCGCCTACCTGACTTTCCAGGCGCTGCAGCGTGGCGAATTGAAGCGTGAACAGACGATCGCCGTCTCGTCTGCGGCGATGCAGGCCCCAGGCTCGCGCATGTTCATCGACAGTCGCCGACCACCCACCGTCGACCAGTTGCTGCACGGCCTGATCGTGCAGTCGGGCAATGACGCCGCGGTGGCCCTGGCCGAAGCCCTTGCCGGCAGCGAGGCGGACTTTGCCAAGCGCATGAATGATCAGGCGCGACGCCTGGGCTTGCGCAACACCCGCTTCGTCAATGCGAGCGGCCTGCCCGATCCTGGCCATTACAGCTCCGCGGCGGACATGGCGCGCCTGGCGGCAGCCCTGATCCGCGACTTTCCGGCCGACTACCGGTTGTACTCGGTGCGCGAATACACCTACA
>Ga0169931_10001936_pt1 | contig 34063 bp, 31 predicted proteins | sample Kivu_15m_20L_FD_129675 | JGI IMG/M metagenome (GOLD analysis project Ga0169931, IMG submission 129675) | Freshwater microbial communities from Lake Kivu, Western Province, Rwanda to study Microbial Dark Matter (Phase II) - Kivu_15m_20L... | ecosystem: Environmental > Aquatic > Freshwater > Lake...
GCCGATCAGATTGCGAGCCACGCCATCGGGTTTGACGATCGAAAAAGTGCGCTCCAGCGCCATAAGACGATTCCTTCGGTTGTGATGAGAAAGGGACGGGTAATCGCGTAGTGTACCTGCGCCCACCCCCTAGCGGCAACGCAGAAAATCATGCAAGTGACTGGCGGGTAAGGTTTTTTTAAACGTTGAAGCTTTCGCCGCAACCACACTCGCCTTTCACGTTGGGATTGCGGAATCGGAAGGCCTCGTTGAGGCCCTGCTTCACGAAGTCGACTTCGGTGCCGTCGATGTAGGGGAGGCTGTCGCGGTCGACAAACACCTTGACGCCGCGATCTTCGAACACCAGGTCGTCAGGCTGGGTGTTGTCGGCGTAGTTGATGACATAGGCAAAGCCCGAGCAGCCCGTCTTGCGGACCCCGAGGCGCAGTCCAAGCCCCTGCCCGCGTGACTGCAAAAAGTTGCGGACTCGATCTGCAGCAGCCGTTGTCAAGGAAATCGCCATGAGGCCCTCATTTTAGCGCCGCAGCCACCGCGGCGCACAATGCATCTTCGACCAACAACAGCCGCCCGAGTTTCTCGGTCGGCAGCGCACACTCGCGCGCCCAGTCGCGCGGTCCGCCGGGTAGTGGATCAGCGAGCGATCGGCCGATGCAGCGCCGCTGCAGATCATCGAGCACACCCCGCACTGCCGGACAGGTCGCAGCCCGGAACTCGAGAGCCTCGATGCGCAAGGCGGCTGCGGGCTCAGCGGCCGGCTCGCCCGCAGGCGCAGGTCGCATTCGCAAATACGCACGGATACGTGCGCCCTCGCGCAGAGTTCCCGCCATCCCCAGGTGCCAACCCTCGCCCGCAGGCGGACCCGGTGCGTCGCGCTCACGCAGGTCTGCGACTGCGCTACGCAAGATCTCCGCCGCCTGCTGCGCTTCGGCTTCGCTGTTGAAGCGCCCAAAGGAAATGCGCAGCGTGGATTGCGCCAGTTCGGGCGCAACACCCTGCGCACGTAACACGTACGAAGGTTCGCCAACCGCCGAATCACAGGCGGCTCCGCTCGATACGGCAATACCGGGCATGGCTGCGATCAGACTTTCGCCTTCGACCCCAAGCACGCTGATCGAGACCAGCCCGGGCAGACGATGCTGCGGATGATCGTTCCAGACAATATCTTTGAGCCCCTGCAGCGCCCCGCGAAATACCGAGGCCAGACGCTCGACCTGCGCCGCATCGCTGTCACGACGCTCGCGCACCCTGTTGGCTGCCTCGCCGAAGCCCGCGATCTGATGGGTAGCCAAGGTTCCCGGGCGCAGCCCGCGCTCATGACCGCCACCCCACATCAAAGGTTCGAGCCAAGGCCGCGCGCGCGGCGACACCCAGAGCGCGCCGATGCCCTTTGGGCCATACATCTTGTGCGCCGACAGCGAGAGCAGATCGATGCCGAGCGCACGCGCATCGAGGGGTAATCGCGCTGCCGACTGCGCAGCATCGCAGTGCAAAAAAATATCTCGCTCACGACAGACCGATGCGAGTGCTGCGATGTCCTGCACGACTCCCGTTTCGTTGTTGGCGTGCATGATCGACACCAGCTGCGTGTCGTCGCGCAGCGCTGCGGCCAAAGATTCTGCTGTGATGCGCCCATCACGCGCGGGCTCGAGCCAGCTGACTTGCCAGCCGCGCTTCTCGAGTTGCTTGCAGGGGTCGAGTACTGCCTTGTGCTCGGTGCGCGCAGTCACGAGATGACGACCCTGATTGGCACGCCCGCGGGCCAAACCCAGCACGGCAAGATTGTCGGCTTCCGTCGCGCCCGAGGTGAATACGAGATCCTGTGAATCGACGTTGATCAGTCGCGCGATCTCGACTCGCGCCCGCTCGATGGCGGCAGCGGCTGCTCGGCCGTACTCGTGCGTGCTCGATGAGGGATTACCGATGCCGAGCGCACCCTGCAGCACTTCGACCATGACCGCGCCCACTGCAGGATCGAGCGGCGTGGTCGAGGCATGATCCAAAAATATCGGCACGCTGAGGCGGTCGCTCACGACTCATCCGTCGCGTTTTTGGCCGGTGAATTATTCGAGCGCTCACCGGCCTGACGACGACGCCCCTGAATGGCGGTGAGAATGCCGCGCAAGATATTGGCTTCGTTCTGATCGAGCTCGGCACGATTGATGAAGCGACGGATGCGCTCCATGAGATGCGTACCGCTGGTCGTGCGATCGCGAAAACCCACTTGCTCGAGCACCTCGGCGAGATGCGCGTAGAGACGCTCCATCTCGCCCGCAGTCGCAAACGGCACGGCGCCTGGCGCCGAGACATGCTGCGCCCCGCGCGCGCGGTAGACCTCGTAGGTCACGAGCTGCACGGCCATCGCAAGGTTGAGCGAGGCATAGGCAGGGTTGGCAGGAATGCGCAGCAAAAGATGCGCGAGCGAGAGCTCTTCGTTGGTCAAACCCGTGCGCTCGTTGCCAAAGAGCAGCGCAACGGGGCCTCGTGCGCTCTCGGCGACCAGACGCAGGGCACCGTCGCGTACATCGAGCACGCGGATGTTCTGATCGCGATCGCGCGCCGTGGTGGCGACGATGAATCCGCAGTCGGCGATTCCCGCCTCGAGCGTGTCGACGACCGTGGCTTGCTCGAGCACGTCGGTCGCCCCCGAAGCGCGCGCACTGGCTTCGGAGTGCGGGAATTCCTTGGGACGCACCAGGACGAGTTTTTCGAGACCCATGTTTTTCATGGCCCGCGCCACGGCGCCGATGTTGCCGGGGTGGGAGGTCTCGACGAGAACAACGCGGATGTCGGCGGCGGTAATCATGCGCGTGGTATTCTAGCGGCGTTTTTCTATCGCTCTTTGCCAGTATGCAGCCACTACTCAACATTGCCGTGCGCGCCGCGCGTCGTGCGGCTGACCTGATCGTTCGCAGCCTCAATCGGCTCGACTCGCTCGAAGTGTCGAGCAAAGGTCGCAACGACTACGTCACCGAAGTCGACCGGGCTGCCGAGGCCGACATCATCGCCACCATCCGTCGTGCCTACCCCGACCACGCTTTTTTGGGTGAAGAGAGTGGTCAGATCGGCAGCGGCCCAGTCGAGTGGATCATCGATCCGCTGGATGGCACTACCAATTTCATCCATGGGTTGCCGCATTTCTGTGTCTCCATCGGTGCGCGTGTGCGCGGCCGGATCGAGCACGGCGTGGTCTACGACCCCATGCGCCAAGAAGTCTTCACCGCCTCGCGCGGCGATGGTGCCCACCTAGAAAATCGTCGCATGCGCGTCAGCGCACAACGCACGCTCGAGGGCGCGCTCATCGGCACCGGTTTTCCGTATCGCGCGAACACCGAATACCTCGACACCTACCTCGCAATGCTCAAAGACGTGATGCTGAACACCGCGGGCGTGCGCCGCCCGGGTTCAGCTGCCCTCGATCTCGCCTATGTCGCCGCAGGTCGCACCGACGGTTTCTTTGAGATTGGGCTTGGTCCCTGGGACACGGCGGCAGGTTCACTGCTGGTCGAAGAAGCGGGCGGCCGCGTCGGCACGCTCTCGGGCGGCGAATTCAAGCAAGGTGGCAACATCATCGCCGCCTCGCCCAAAGTTTATGAAGCCATGGTGGCGCTGCTCGCGCCGCACCTCACGCCGAAATTGCGCGAGGACTGACGCCAGATCGGCCCTACGGAACCACCGTCGTAAACAGATAGACTGCAAAGATCACGAGGTGTACCACGCCATGCAACACCATGGTGCGGCCCTTGGCGACGGTGAGCGATGACACGAGCAGCGAGAGCGCAAGCAGCAAGATCTCGCGCTCGCCGAGACCCAGCTCGAGCGTCCAGCCCTGCCAAAACGACAGAACCGCCACTACCGGAATGGTGAGGCCGATCGAGGCCAGCGCCGAACCGATGGCGAGATTCATGCTGGTCTGCATGCGATTGGCACGGGCCGCTCGCCATGCCGCAAGACTTTCGGGCAGCAACACGATCACGGCAATGAAAACACCCGCGGCGGCGTTCGGTGCACCGATCGATCTGGCGGCCGCCGCAATCCCCGGGGCCAGCGCTTTGGCGAGCAACACCACGGCGCCGAGCGCCAGCAGCAACACCAACAGGGTCAGCGCCATCGGAGCACGGCCTGTGACCGCCTCCGCGCTGTGCTCGGGCAAGGGCTCACCGGTCTGCGCAGCGCGCGCCAGTGCGATCAAGCGCTCATGCTCCTCGTCAATGAAATAGTCGCGGTGTCTGACGGTCTGCACGAACACGAAAGCGCCGTATAGCACGAGCGACACCAGCGCCACGAAGGCCAGTTGCGAAGCGGAATAGGACGGCCCCGACTGGCTGGTCGTGTAATTCGGCAACACCAGCGTGAGCACCGAGAGCGCCGCCAAGGTAGCCAACGCCGAACTCGCACCAAGGCGACCAAAACTGCTTTCGCCATGCCGAACGCCGCCCGTCAGCAAACAAAGGCCCACCATGCCGGTGATGATGATCATGATTGCGGCAAACACGGTGTCGCGCGGCAGGGCAAGATTCGGTTCGCCCTCGGCAAGCATCAGCGAGACGATCAGCGCGACCTCGATCACCGTCACCGCTACGGCAAGCACCAGCGTACCGAAAGGTTCTCCGATGCGCTCGGCGATGACCTCGGCATGATGAACGGCAGCCAATACTGCACCGACCAGCGCCACGACGAAGACGATCCAGGCCCAGGACTCGGGCAAGAACGACATGAACAGCACTGCGCACCAGGCCAGCGCAGGCCAGATCCATGGCCAACGCGGGGTGCGTGTGACGCTCATGCGCTTTCAGAACCCCCTGCAGTCGATGCCGACTTGCCCTCGAGCGTGTCGACCACTGCGGTCGTGACCATGTCGGCGCCCACGTTGACCATGGTGCGCGTCATGTCGAGCAGTCGATCCGCACCGAGAACAATACCAATACCTTCGGGCGGAATACCGAAAGTGATCAGCAAGCCGGCAATGATCGGCAAAGAGCCGCCGGGAATACCTGCGGCAGCCACCGCACCGAGTACGGCCAACAGCAGCAGCGTGACCTGTTCGCCGACGCCCAAAGAAATACCGAACACCTGCGCCACGAACAGCACGACGCAGCCCTCGTAGAGCGCCGTACCCGCCATGTTCATGGTGGTACCGAGCGGCAGCACGAAGCCGGCCGTGGTCGGACGAATGCCTAAATCGTCGCGGGCAGAGGCGAGTGCCGCGGGCAAGGTGGCACTGCTCGAACTCGTCGAAAACGCCGTCACCAGTACCGGGCGAATAGTGCGCCAAAACTGCATCGGGCCGTAACGCGAGAAAAGTTTGAGCCACAGCGACATCGTGCCGAAGAGGTGCAAGAACATGACCGCAAGACAGCCGACCACGAACACACCCAGCGCGATCAAAATATCCCAGCCGATCTTGACGACGACGCTGTAAATCATCGCCGGCACCGCAATCGGCGCCAGCAGCAGCGCAAAACGCACGATGCCCGTCATCAGTTCGGTGACAAGCTCGAGCCCCGACTGCAACTGTTCGCGTCGACGCGTTTGCAAACGCAGCGCTGCGGCGCCGAGCAGGATGGCGAACAAAATCAGCGGCAATACTTCGCCGAGCATGGCGCGATCGTGACCGGTGATGGCGCCGAGAAGATTGCGCGGCATGAACATGTCGACCACGGTCTGAAAGCTCATGTCAGGCTGTGCCGCCTGCTTCTCGATCAGCTTGCCCGACGCCGTGCCGTATTCTTCGAGCAGACGCGCCTTGGTGTCGCCCTCGACCGCGCCACCTGGCTGCAGCACGTTCATCATGACGAGCCCGAGCACGCAGGCGATCGACATGTTGAGGAAAAACAGCGTGAAGGTCCGCACCGACAGCGGACCGAGTCGCGTCAGTTCACCGAGCTGTGCAACGCCCGCGGCGAGCGAGGCAAACACCAGCGGCATCACCACAAAGAAAAGCATGCGCAGGAAAATCTGCCCGAGCGGGTCGAACACCTGCGACGAGATTGTGCGCGCGGTTTCGAGGATCGCGGGCACCTGCGCACCGACGACGAGGGTCAAAGCCCCCGCCGCCGCGCCGATCACGAGACCGAGCAGAATCCGATTCGCAAGCTTGGCATCGGACTCAGCCACTGCGCATCACTCCCATGCCGCGCCTGTCGCTCAGGCGCGCGGCTTCGCGAGCGGGCTCATGCGGTAACCGTAAGCGAAGTAGACCAGCAAGCCGGCGAGCGTCCACACCAAGAAAGTGAACTGCGTGCGCAACGGCAAGGAGAACAGCAAGAACGCGCAGCCGATAAAGGCCATGGGTCCCACCAGCCAAATCAGCGGCGTGCGGAACGGGCGCGGCCGGTTGGGCTCACGGCGTCGCAACACCATCACACCCACGGCTACGGTGAGGAAGGCAAACAGCGTCCCGCTATTGGAAATATCGGCAAGCACACCGACCGGGAAGAAGGCCGCGAAAATCGTGACCGCAGAGCCAGTGATCAAGGTGACGATGTACGGCGTGCCGTACTTCGGGTGCACCTTGGAAAGCGTCTCGCCGAAAGGCAGCAAGCCATCTCGCGCCATCACAAAGAAAATTCGCGTCTGGCCGAACAGCATCATCAAGATGACCGAGGGCAGCGCCACGAAGGCCGCCAGCGCGAGCAGCTGCGCCACCTTGCCCCAGCCGATCATGTCGAGCACGTGGGCGAGCGGCTCGTCACTGCAGGCCAGCAGGGTACGGTTCGCTTCTTGGGCACAGGCGGCGAAGAACGCCTCGCTGCCCGGCGACAACGGAACCCCGGAGCCGTCGACCACCGGCTGCGCGCCGATCGCGCCCACTGCACCCGCCGCCACCACCAAATAAAACACCGTGCAGATCGCAAGACTACCGATGAGACCGATCGGGATATTGCGCTGCGGATTCTTGGTCTCCTCGGCAGCGGTCGCCACCGCGTCGAAGCCGACATACGCAAAGAAAATGGAGGCTGCCGCGCCGGCGATGCCAATACCGAGACCACCCGAGTCGAAAAAGCCATTGGGCGCAAAGGGCTGAAAGTTCTCGCCGTTGATCACCGGGATCGCCAAGACGATGAACAGCACGAGGGCGGCCACCTTGATGAGCACGAGGAAGGCGTTGACGGTCGCGCTCTCGCGGGTGCCAATGAGCAGCAGTCCGGTCACCAGCATGGCGATCACCGCCGCCGGCAGATTGATAAAGCCGCCGGCGTAGACACCCTTGGTCCAGGTGTCGGCGAGTTCGATATCGAACATGCGCTCTATATTGCCAACGAAGTAGTTCGACCAACCGACTGATACCGCGCTCGCTGCGACCGCGAACTCGAGCACCAGTGCCCAGCCGACCATCCACGCGATGGCCTCGCCGAGCACAGCGTACGAGTAGGTGTACGCGGAACCGGAGACCGGCACCATCGAGGAGAGTTCGGCATAGCAAAGCGCGGCCACCGCGCACACGAAGCCGGCGATGATGAACGAGATCATCATGCCCGGACCCGCCTTTTGGGCAGCCTCGGCTGTGAGCACGAAGATGCCGGTGCCGATGATTGCTCCGACACCCATCATGGTGAGCTGGAAAGCCCCGAGAGTGCGTTTGAGACTCTTGCGCTCGGCATTGGCAAGAATGTCATCGAGCGGCTTGATGCGGAAATTCATGTTTCGTCCCCCCTCGGGCTGATTCACCCGATTGTAGGGGGGCGGCCCGTCTAACCGCTACTGCTGTGTGCAGTGATCAGGACGCCGATCAGGGCATGTCGTCGATGGCGAGTTTTTTCCGCGTGGGGAACAAGCTCTCGGCCGTCAATCCCATATCGAGGGCAACCGAGGCTGCAATGTAAATCGACGAGTAGGTACCCACCAGGATGCCGACCACCAGCGCCCACGAGAAAGGCTGCAAGACCGGCCCCCCTAACAAGAGCAGCACCAGCACCACGATCAGCGTGGTGAGAGACGTCATGATGGTGCGCGACAAGGTCTGGTTGACCGACTGATTGAGCACTTCGACCGGCGCCATGCGTTTGTTGGCGTCAAAACGCTCACGGATTCGATCGAACACCACGACCGTATCGTTGAGCGAATAGCCGATGACCGCGAGCAGTGCGGCCACTACCGACAAATCGAACACGATGCCGCTCAAAGCAAAGACTCCGAGCACGATGACGGGATCGTGGATCGCCGCAAAGATGGCACCCGCAGAAAGCTGCCAGGCATGAAAGCGGATGAAAACGTAGATGAAAATGAGGATGAGCGTGCTGATGAGCGCGACCACGGCGGAATTGCGCAACTCGGCGCCCACCTGCGGACCCACCACTTCGAGGCGGCTGACGACCACGTTCGGATCTGCAGCCTTCAACACGCCCTCGATTTCGGCACGAACCTCATCTGGGGACTGACCCTCAGGCGGCGGCAAACGGATCGCGACGTCGCGCGACGAACCAAAGTTCTGCACCTGCACGTCTTCGAAACCCGCACGCTCGAGACCCGTGCGCAATTGTTCGGGCCTGGCCTCGCTCGTGAACTTTGCTTCGACCGTGATACCGCCCGTGAAGTCGACACCCAGATTGAGGCCCTTGGTAAAGAGCGCAACCAGCGAGATGACGAACAGAGTGGCCGACACCGCGTACCAGATTTTGCGAGTGCCCATGAAGGCGACGCGGCTGTTGCTCTTGAAGAATTCCATGGTGGCGAGACTCCGGGGTGCCGCGTCAGATCGAAAGTTTTTCAGGACGGCGTGCGCCGCCGTACATCAAAGTCAGCAGCGCACGGCTGCCAAGGAGCGATGTGAACATCGACGTCAGGATGCCGAGCGAGAGCACCACGGCGAAGCCGCGGATCGGTCCGGTGCCGAAGGCCCACAGCACGATGCCGGCAATCAGCGTCGTGATGTTGGAGTCGGCAATCGCCGAGAAGGCTTTCTCGAAGCCCTTGGAAATGGCGGTCTGCGGCGTCACGCCGTTGCGGATTTCTTCACGAATGCGCTCGTAGATGAGCACGTTGGCATCGACCGCCATGCCGACGGTCAGCACGATGCCGGCGATACCCGGCAAAGAGAGCGCCGCCTTGAACAGGGTGAGCAAGGCTGCAAGCAGCACCACGTTCGCGAGCAGCACGATGTTCGCGACCACGCCGAACATCTTGAAATAAACCAGCATGAACACGAACAGCAGCGCCATGCCGATCATCAGCGCAGTTGTGCCCTTGGCGATGTTTTCTTTGCCGAGGCCCGGACCCACCACGCGCTCTTCGATGACAAAAATGGGCGCAGCCAGTGCACCGGCGCGCAGCAGCAAGGCGAGCTCGCGCGCTTCGTTGACGCCAAGGCCGGTGATCTGGAAGCTGTTCGAGAAAATGCCTTGAATGGTCGCGGTGTTGATCACCTTCTCTTCTTTGATGTCGCGCTGCACTTTCTGGCCGCCGACATCGACTTCTTCGCGACGCTGTTCGATGAACACGACCGCCATGGGCTTGCCGAGATTGGCCCGCGTGGTACGCAGCATTTCTTCACCGCCCGAGGCATCGAGCTTGACCGACACACCCGGCCCCTGTTCGGTGGCCGCCGTGGTGGCGTCGATGAGCTGATCGCCGGTGACGATGATGTCGCGCTTCAAAAGCGTCGGCTGACCTTCGCGGGTTTCATAGAGCTTGGAGCCGAACGGTGCCCGACCGCGCTGCACAGCGTCCGAAACACTGTTTTGAATGTCGACCAGGCGAAACTCGAGGGTCGCGACCTTGCCGAGAATATCTTTGACCTCGGCCGAGTTCTGCACGCCGGGCAGCTGCACGGCGATGCGATCGATACCCTGCCGCTGCACCACGGGCTCGGACACGCCGAGCTCGTTGACGCGATTGCGGATGGTGGTCAGGTTTTGCGAGATGGCGTAGTCCTGACGCTCTTTGAGCTGAGTCGCTGTCAGCAAGGCCTGCAGGATCGGCCCTACCCCGCCCGGCTGCGCCGAGATCGTGAGATCGGGCAATACACGTCGGATGGTCTCGCGCGCGGGCGCCGGGTCGGCACCCGCCGGCAGCAATACGCGCAGGCCATTCGGCTTGACCGTGCCCTCGGCCACCTGCACGACATCAATGAATTGAACGTTGTCCTGACTCAGCGCCCGACGCAGATCTTGCTCGTACACTTCGAGCACTTGAGCGACTGCGCCATCGACATCGACCTGATAGAGCAGATAGAGGCCACCGCGCAGATCGAGGCCGAGCGGCATCGGGCGCAGGCCGATATTGCGCAACCAATCCGGGGCGCGTGAGGCGAAGGACAGCGCCGTGACGTAGTCGCGGGCGAAGTTTTCATTGACGAGGTCGCGCGCCTTCAGCTGCTCGGGCACTTCGGAGAAGTGCAGCATCAAACGACCATTGTCGATGTAGCTGCGCGAGACCGTCACGCCCTTGCCGCGCAGGAAGTCCTCGACCGAGCGTTGCCCGTCGGCTTCGATCGCACTGCGGTCTTTGCGGGCCACCTGCAACGCGGCGTCCTCGCCAAAAACATTGGGCAGCGCAAAGACCGTCGCCAGCACCAGAACGGTGGCGACGAGGATGTACTTCCAGCGGGCAAACTCGAGCATGTATCAGCCCTTCAGGGTGCCCTTGGGCACCAATGAACTCACTTGGAACTTCTGCACCTTGATGCGGACTTCGGGGGCGATTTCAAGGGTGACGAAACCGTCGTCAACCTCGGTCACCTTGCCGACGATGCCACCGGCGGTCACGACCTCATCGCCTGAGGCAAGCTTGCCGAGCATGGCGGCGTGTTCTTTGGCCTTCTTTTGCTGTGGGCGAATCAGCAAAAAATAGAAAATGACGATGAACAGCACCATCATCAAAAGCGGTGCGAGCTGGCCACCGGGTGCGGCGCCGCCGGCCTGAGCATAGGCCTCGGGGATCAGTCCATTCATGGGATCGGGTCCTCGGGTAGGTGACGGGTCGAAAAAGGCCGCGGATTATGCCACAGCCCCCCGCCGGGCAAGGAAATCGCGGGCAAATTCATGCACCCGACCGGCCTCAATGGCCGCCCGGAGCTGGCGCATCAGCTCAAGATAGAAATGCAGGTTGTGAATGGTGTTGAGCCGGGAGCCCAGAATCTCGTTGCAGCGGTCGAGGTGGCGCAGATACGCCCGCGAGTAATGGCGGCAGGTGTAACAGGCGCAGTCCGGGTCGATCGGGCCCGGGTCGCGCTGGTGCGCGGCGTTGCGGATGTTGATGACGCCGGTGCAGGTAAAGAGGTGGCCGTTGCGCGCATGTCGCGTTGGCATCACGCAATCGAACATGTCTATCCCGCGCAGCACCGCTGCGATGATGTCCTCGGGTCGGCCCACGCCCATGAGATAGCGCGGTCGATCGATCGGCATGTGTGGCAGCAAGGCTTCGAGTACGCGCAAGCGCTCGGGCTCGGGCTCGCCCACCGCGAGACCCCCCACGGCGAGGCCAGGCAGATCGAGCTCGAGCAGCGCGCTCAAAGATTCGCGCCGCAGATCCTCGTACATGCCGCCCTGCACGATGCCGAAGAGATCGCCTGGCGCCGCATCGCGATCGCCCTCGCGGTAGTAATGCGTGACGCAGCGCTTCGCCCAGCGCATCGATCGCTCCATCGAGGCACGCGCCTGCTCGTGCGTCGCCGGCCACGCGGTGCAGTCGTCGAACATCATCGCGATGTCGGAGCCGAGCGCGCGCTGCACATCCATCGAATCTTCGGGCGTGAGGCGCACTTCGCTGCCATCGATCGGCGAGCGAAAGCGCACGCCCTCCTCGGTGATCTTGCGCAATTTCGCGAGACTGAAGACCTGAAAACCGCCGGAGTCGGTAAGGATCGGCCGCGACCAGTGCATGAAACGATGCAAGCCGCCGAGCTCGGCAATCACTTGATGCCCCGGTCGCAGCATCAAATGAAACGTATTGCCCAAAATAATCTCGGCGCCCAGACCCTCGAGTTCTTCGGGCGTCATGGCCTTGACCGTGCCATAGGTACCCACCGGCATGAACGCCGGTGTTTCGATGCTGCCGTGCCTCGCCTGCACCCGACCGCGCCGGGCCGCGCCATCGGTCGCGAGTAATTCGTAGCGCAAGCTCACGGCGCTCTCGAGGTGATGAACATGGCGTCACCGTAACTGAAAAATCGATACCGCTGCGCCACGGCATGCGCATAGGCCGCAAGCGTCGCCTCGCGACCTGCAAAGGCGCTGACCAGCATGATCAGCGTCGAGCGCGGCAAATGAAAATTGGTGAGTAGTGCATCGACCGCGCGATAACGAAATCCCGGCCTGATGAAAATTCGCGTCTCGCCGGTCCAGGGCGCGAGCGCCCCGGATGCGCTCTCGTCTGCAGCGCGCTCGGCTGACGCCAGCGCCGCGGACTCGAGCGCGCGGACGACCGTGGTGCCGATCGCCACCACGCGTCCGCCTGCGGCACGGGTTTCGGCAATCGCGGCGCAGGCCGTCGCAGGCACCTCGGCCCACTCGGCATGCATGACGTGATCTTCGATGCGCTCGCTGCGCAGCGGCTGAAAAGTCCCCGCGCCCACATGCAGGGTGAGTGTCGTACGGCGAATGCCGCGTGCGGCCAAGGCCTCGAGCAGGGCGTCGTCGAAATGCAGACTCGCGGTCGGCGCGGCAACAGCGCCGGGCACACGCGCGAGCACGCTTTGATAGCGCTCGAGATCAGCAGCCTCGGGCGTACGCTCGATGTACGGCGGCAGCGGTACCTCGCCGTGCGCGCTGAAAAACTCGATCGCCGGGGCGGGCAGTCGCACGCGGAAAAGATCTTCCTCGCGACCCTCGACCACAACATCGCCGCCCGCCGAATGCACGATCTGCCCGGGCCGCAGCGGCTTGCTGGCACGCATGTGCAGCAGCGCCAGGGTTCCGGCGAGCGGGCGCTCGAGCAGCATCTCGACGGCGCCGCCACTCGGCTTTTGGCCGTGTAGCCGTGCCGGAATGACGCGAGTGTCGTTGAACACCAGCAGATCGCGCGGCTCGAGCAAGTCGACGAGATCACGAATGCCGGCGTCGGTGATGGCCGGCCCGCTGCGCGGATCCAAAATCAACAGTCGCGAGGCCGTCCGCTGCGCTAGCGGCCGTTGCGCGATGAGTTCCTGGGGCAGTTCGAAATCGAAGTCGGAGGCGTGCACGGCGCGCATGGTAGGCAAGTCGGCATCAGGTTTCACGTATACTGCGGCCCTTTCCAGGAGCCGGGATGGCGGAACTGGTAGACGCGCCGGACTCAAAATCCGGTTCTGGCGACAGAGTGTGGGTTCGATTCCCTCTCCCGGCACCAACGCTCAACGAATGAACTATTGCAGCAATTGTGGCACCGCCGTCGTGGTGCGCGTCCCCGAAGGCGAGCACCTGCCCCGCCACGTCTGCCCGTCCTGTCACATGGTGCACTACCAGAATCCGAAGCTGGTGGTTGGCTGTGTGCCCGAAGATCCTTCAGGAAAAATTCTGCTGTGCCGCCGCGCCATCGAGCCGCGCCTCGGCTACTGGACCTTCCCTGCGGGCTTCATGGAAAACAACGAGACGCTGCAGCAGGCGGCTGCGCGCGAGTCCTACGAAGAAGCGCTGGCCGATGTCGAAATCGGCTCTTTGCTGGCCGTCGTGCACATCCTGCATGCGCAGCAAGTGCATGTGTTTTTCCGCGCCCGTTTGCGCACACCGGAGTTTGGCGTTGGTGTCGAAAGCCTCGAATCGAAGCTGGTCGAAGAGCGCGATATTCCGTGGAGCGACATCGCTTTTCCGAGCACGGAATTCGCCTTGCGCCGATATTTCGAGGACCGCGCGCGCGGCATCGAGCAGCACTACTTCACGGAGTTCGACCGCCGCACCACGGCGGCCGGCCTGTCAACGGGCGGTCAACAACCGAGCTGACTCTGGCAGAGCCCGTGCTGCCGAGATAAAGTTCGCGACATCGTTTTTTCGGGGAAGACCATGACCTTCGTCGTCACAGAAAACTGCATCAAGTGCAAATACATGGACTGCGTCGAGGTCTGCCCGGTCGACTGCTTTCACGAAGGCCCCAATTTTCTCGTGATCGATCCGGATGAGTGCATCGACTGCACGCTCTGCGAACCCGAGTGTCCGGTCGAGGCCATTTACTCCGAAGACGAAGTCCCCGCCGACCAGCAGCAGTTCAAGGCACTGAACGTCGAACTCGCGCGCAAGTGGCCGGTGATCACCGAGAAAGGTGACGCGCCCGCCGACGCCAAAGAATGGGAAGGCAAGCCGGACAAATTCAAACTGCTCGAGCGCTGATCGGGCCCGCGGCAGTCGCCGTCAGCTTTTTTCTTCGAGACGTTTGACGAGCATGTCGGGCGGCACATAGCCCGGCAGCAGCTCGCCGCTCGCCGTGATGATTGCCGGCGTGCCACGCAGGCCGACGTCCTGACCCAGCTCGTAATCTTTGGCCACCGGATTGGAGGCACACTTCGGATTGCCGATCTTCTCGCCCTTCTTGGCGCGGGTCATTGCATCGTTGCGATTGGCCGAGCACCACACGGCGATCGCCTTGGTCCAGGACTCGGAGTCCGGACCCTCGCGCGGATAAAAGAGATAGCGCACACGGATGCCCAGCTGGTTGTAGCGCGCAATTTCAGAGTGCAGCTTGCGGCAGTAGCCACAATCGACATCAGTGAACACAGTGACCGTGTGCTTGGCCTCGCGCGGTCCGAAAATCACCATCTGGTTTTCGGGTACCTTGGCGATGAGCGCAAGACGCGCCTCGCGGCGACGCTTTTCACTGAGGTTGGTTTCGCTGGCGATCTCGTACATATCGCCGGCCAGAGCGAATTTGCCGTCAGCACTGATGTAGAGGATGTCGGCGCCGCGTGCGTATTCATAGATGCCGGGCAAAGGCGAGGGGCGAAAATCTTCGATCTTGCTGCCCGGCAAGCGCTTGACGAGTTCGGCACGCGGGTCGGCGGCCGCCGCGCCGCGTGACGCGGGGGCGCTTGCTTGAGCGGGGCTTCCCTGCTGCGCGGAGTTGCCCTGCTGCGCGGAGCCGGCAAGCGGCAGGGCCAGCATCACCATCAAGGCCGAAAATACTGCAGTTTTCATGCAACGCATTTTAACAGAGGAGCCGCTCGGCACGCGCCAAGCGCGGGGGAGCGTGATCCAGCGCGCCTTGCGCCCCCCCTCAACCCCGCGGATGGTGGGCAGCGTGCAGGCTCTTCATGCGCTCGCGGGCCACGTGGGTATAGATCTGCGTGGTCGACAAATCGCTGTGGCCGAGCAGCATCTGCACCACTCGCAGATCGGCACCATGGTTCAAAAGATGAGTGGCAAAAGCATGACGCAACGTATGCGGCGAGAGCGGCTTCGAGATGCCCGCAACTTGCGCATGTCGCTTGATGAGATTCCAGAACGCCTGACGGGTCATGTGCGTGCCGCGTCGGGTGGGGAATAGAAAATCGGTTTGCCGCGATCCCAGGATGTCGCGCCGTGCATCGGCTTCGAAGCGCTGCAGCCAATCGATGGCCTCGGCCCCCAAGGGCACGAGGCGCTCGCGATTGCCCTTGCCGGTGACGCGCAGCACGCCCTGATTGAGATTGACCTGCGCGTGACGCAGGTTGACGAGTTCGGAGACGCGCAGACCGGTCGCGTAGAGCACTTCGAGCATGGTGCGATCGCGAAACCCCAAGGGCTCGGTGACCGGCGGCGCCGCAAGCAAAGTTTCCACGTCTTGTTCGCTCAATGATTTCGGCAGGGCACGACCCGTGCGCGGCATCGCCACCTCGGCCGTCGGGTCTTCCTGGCGAATGCCATCGCGAACCTGTTGACGAAAAAATCGGCGAAACGCCGAGAGCTGCCGCGCGGTCGATCGCGGTCGCGCGCCGGCGCTCACCCGCGCCGCAACGTACTCGAGCAAGTGTGTCCGGCTCGCTGCCTCAAGCGTGCTGCCACGAGTCTCGAGCCATTGCTGCAGCGCGAGCAAATCGGCCCGATAGGCAGCCAGCGTGTTGGCCGCGAGGCCGCGCTCCATCCAGATCACATCGAGAAAGCGCAGCAGCGCGGGATCGGGCACCACGGAGGAAATCGGCGGACTGCGTTGACTTTCGCGCACGGTGAACACAAGGATACCGCGCCGGCAAAATTGCACCCACTCATGCGATCGCCCACCACTGCCACCCCCGCCGCCCGCGAAAATCCCGCCGCTCTGCTCGCGCGCGTGATCTTTGGCAGCTACGCGTGGCTGGTATTCATCGTGATCGCCCTCGTGCTGTTGCTGTTGCTGCTCGTGGTTCCGGGGATGGATCGCCGTCGTCATCTCGCGGGCGTCGCCTCGCGGCTTATTCTGCGGCTGACGTTCACGCGACTCGTCGTGACCGGCGCGCAGCACCTGCCCGTCGGGCAATGCGTGGTCGCCGCCAATCACGCAAGCTACATCGACGCGATCGTCATCAAGGCCGTGCTGCCCGAAAATTATGCGTACGTCGTCAAGCGCGAGATGGCGAATGTGCCGCTTGCAGGGCTGCTGCTGCGGCGTCTTGGTACCGAGTTCGTCGAGCGCTTCAACCGTCACAAGGGCTCGCTCGATGCACGACGCGTGCTGCGTACGGCGAGCTCGGGCCAGTCTCTGCTGTTCTTCCCCGAGGGCACCTTCGTCGGCGAACCAGGGCTGCTCAAATTTCATAGCGGTGCCTTCAAAAGCGCGGCCTACGCGCGCTGCCCGGTGGTGCCCTGCGTGATCCGTGGCACGCGCACCATCCTGCAAAGTCCGAGATTCTTTCCCCGCCCCGGCCTGATCGAAGTCGAGCTGCTGCCGCCGATCCTGCCACCCGAGGGTCTCGAGTCGGAGGAGATTGCGCGGCAGCTGCGCGAGCAAACGCGGGCCGCGATCCTCGAGCGCCTAGGCGAACCCGACCGCGGTGGGGTTTTCGCATAAACTAACGGGCTTTCCAGCTTGCTTTTGCCCGGGGCCCGCATGACCGATTCGATCGTCCTCCTCTCCGCCCGTCGCACGCCGATCGGCGCCTTCCAGGGGGTGCTCGCCCCGGCCACTGCACCGCAACTCGGCGCGGCAGCGCTTGCCGCAGCGGTGCAGTCGGCAGGCGTTGCCGCCAGCGATATTCAGGAAGTGATCATGGGCTGCGTGCTGCCCGCCGGGCTCGGCCAGGCCCCGGCGCGCCAGGCCGCGCTGCAAGCGGGCATCCCGCGCAGGGTGCCGACCACCACGATCAACAAAATGTGCGGCTCGGGCATGAAGGCCATCATGATGGCGATCGATCAGTTGCGCGCAGGCGATGCCGAGATCATCGCTGCGGGCGGGCTCGAGTCGATGAGCAACGCGCCGTATCTGCTGCCAAAGGCCCGCGCCGGCTATCGCATGGGTCACGGCGAGGTGCTCGATCACATGTTCACCGATGGACTGCAAAGCCCTTGGGATGGCCAGATGATGGGCGCGTTCGCCGAAAACACGGCGGGTCGCTACAACTTCTCGCGTGCCGATCAAGATGCCTTTGCCGCGCTCTCGGTGCGGCGCGCCTTGGCGGCCGTCGAAAACGGCACGTTTGTCGATGAGCTCACACCGGTCACGGTCAAAAGTCGCAAAGGCGAAACCGTGATCGACCGCGACGAAACACCCTTCACCTGCGACATCTCAAAGATTCCGCAGCTCAAACCTGCGTTTCGCAAAGACGGGACAGTCACCGCAGCGAGCTCGTCATCCATTTCGGACGGTGCCGCCGCAGCAATCCTCGCCACAGCAAAAATTGCGACCGCGCGCGGCCTCACGCCGCTCGCGCGTGTCGTGGCTCAGGCGAGCTTCGCGCTCGAACCCGAGTGGTTCACGGTTGCGCCGGTCGGTGCCATCCAAAAAGTGTTGCAGCGCGCAGGCTGGCGTGCCGAAGACGTCGATCTCTTCGAGGTCAACGAGGCTTTCGCCGCAGTTGCCATGGCTGCGCAAAAAGACATCGGCATCGACGCCGACAAACTCAACGTCAATGGCGGAGCCTGCGCGCTCGGTCATCCGATCGGCGCCACCGGCGCCCGCATCATTGCGACGCTCGCGCATGCGCTCGCGCGTCGCGGTCTGCGGCGCGGCGTCGCCGCGCTTTGCATCGGTGGCGGTGAGGCCACTGCTATCGCTATCGAGAGGGGTTGAAGATGTCCGAGCAGATTGAACGCGACGTCATGGAATATGACGTACTCATTGTCGGTGGCGGCCCCGCGGGGCTCGCTTGCGCAGTACGTCTCAAACAACTCAACGCGGAGCTCACCGTTTGCGTGCTCGAGAAAGCCTCGGCGATCGGCGCGCAGGCACTCTCGGGTGCGGTGCTCGAGCCCGGTCCGCTCGATGCCTTGTTGCCGGGCTGGCGCGACCATCCGCCCGCCGTTTGTGTGCCCGCCAAGCGCGACGAATTTTCGCTGCTCACACGCACGGGTCGCATCCGGCTGCCAGTGCCGCCGCAGCAGCACAACGAGGGCAATTTCATCGTCTCGCTCGGCTTGCTTACGCCGGTCCTCGCGGCCAAGGCCGAGGAACTCGGTGTCGATGTGTTCCCGGGCTTCGCCGCGGCCAAGCCGCTCTTCAATGACGATGGCAGCGTCGCCGGCGTGCAGATCGGCGACATGGGCATCGAAAAATCGGGTGAACGCGGGCCGAATTTTGCGCCGGGCCCCGAGGTGCGCGCCAAGATGACGGTGTTGGCCGAAGGCTGCCGTGGCAGTGTCAGCAAGCAGCTCATTGCTCGCTACCAGCTCGACGCCGACTGTGATCCGCAGACCTACGGTCTCGGCTTCAAAGAATTGTGGCAATTGCCGGAGGGTCGAGTCGAGCCCGGTCTCATCCAGCACTCGGTGGGTTGGCCGCTCGACAACCGCACCTATGGCGGCAGCTTTCTTTATCACCTGAACAACAATCGCGTGTACGTCGGCTATGTCGTCGGTCTCGACTATCGTGACCCGCGACTGAAACCCTTCGAAGCCTTCCAGCAGTTCAAGCATCATCCGAGCATCCGTACCTTGCTCGAGGGCGGCGAAATCGTCGCTGCAGGGGCGCGCACGATTGCCGCAGGTGGCTGGCAATCGCTGCCGAAGCTCGAGATGCCGGGCGCGATGCTGATCGGCGATGCCGCGGGCACGCTCAACGTTGCCAAAATCAAGGGTATTCACCAAGCGATTCGCTGCGGCATGCTGGCCGCCGAGCATCTGGCGGAGAATGCCTGCGCGTCCGCGGGCTTCGATGCGCGCTACCGCGCCTCCGCAGGCGGTCTCGAGCTCAAGTCCGTGCGCAACATCAAGCCCGGGTTCAAGCGCGGCTTGTGGTTCGCAATGGCGAACGGCGCACTCGAGACAGTGACCGGGGGTCGCACGCCATGGACTCTGCGCAATACCGCCGCCTACGCCGAAACCCAGCGGCTCAATGAATTCGAATCTCCCGATCGCGGCTGGGTGGATCGCTCGCTGCCACCGCGCGATCGTCTGGCTGCGGTGTTCTTCGCCAACAACTCGCACGAAGAAAACCAGCCAATCCATCTCAAGGTTCGCGATCCGAACATTTGCGTGACGCGCTGCGCCACCGAGTTCGGCAATCCCTGTCAAAATTTCTGCCCGGCCAATGTCTATGAAATGGTGGATGACGGCGCGGGTGGCAAGCAGCTGCAGATCAATGCTTCGAACTGCGTGCACTGCAAGGCCTGCGACATCAAAGATCCTTATCAAATCATTGACTGGACGACGCCCGAGGGCGGTTCCGGCCCGATCTACCAGTCGCTCTGAGTGGCTTGAGTCGTCGATATGAGCAGCACGCGGCCATTATGGACGCCGAGCGCGGAGCGCAGGCAGAACAGCAACCTGCAGCGCTTCATCAACTGCGTCGCCGCGCGCCGTGATATCCGCTTTGATGATTACGCCGCGCTGCATCGCTGGTCAGTCGAAGAATCGCCTGCGTTCTGGTTCGAGCTCGCGCATTTCACCGATGTGAAGGCCGACTGGGCGGCAGCCGCGGTGCTCGAAGAGGGCGCGCAGATGCCCGGAGCACGCTGGTTCCCGGGCGCCCAGCTCAATTTCGCCGAGAATTTGCTGCACTTTCGCGATGATCACCCGGCGCTGGTATTCCACAACGAGCGCGGTGCACATCGGACATTGTCTCATCGTCAACTCACCGCCGAAGTCGGTCGTGTTGCGGCAGGGCTGCGTGCTGCCGGGGTGGTGCCGCAGGATCGCGTGGCCGGCTTCATGCCGAACCTGCCGGAGACGGTCATCGCGATGCTCGCCACCACCAGCATCGGCGCGATTTGGTCGTCGTGCTCGCCCGACTTCGGTATCGCGGGCGTGCTCGATCGCTTCGGGCAAATCGCACCCAAAGTCATCGTCACCGCCGATGGTTATTTTTATGGTGGCAAGACACTCGATTCTTTGACACCGATCGCCGGTGTGCTGGCGCAACTGCCCTCGGTGAGCACCGTGATCGTGGTGCCCTATGTCGAAGCCGCACCCGATCTCGAGCGCCTGTCCGCCAACGCCATGCGCAACGTGCAGCTGTGGAATCGCTTCGGCACGCCGGGTGCAAAACCCGTATTCACCCGCCTACCCTTCGATCACCCGCTGTTCGTGATGTATTCATCGGGCACGACCGGCAAGCCGAAGTGCATTGTCCACGGTGCTGGCGGCACGCTGCTGCAGCATTTGAAGGAACATCACCTGCACGTCGATCTGCGCCGCACCGATCGCCTGTTCTACTTCACCACCTGCGGCTGGATGATGTGGAACTGGCTGGCGAGCGGTCTCGCGGTCGGCGCCACACTGGTGCTCTACGAGGGCTCGCCGTTTCACCCCGATGAAGGCGTGCTCTGGCGCATGGCCGAAGCCGAGCACATCAGCATCTTCGGCACCAGTCCAAAATATTTGTCCGCCCTCGAAAAGGCCGGATACCTGCCGCGCGAACGCGTACAGCTGCCCTCGCTGCGTACCGTATTGTCGACTGGCTCGCCGCTCGCACCCGAGCAATTCGATTTTGTCTATCGCGACATCAAAAGTGACTTGCAGCTGTCGTCGATTTCGGGCGGGACCGACATCATCTCGAGCTTCTGCATCGCCAATCCGCTCGGGGCCGTGTATCGCGGCGAACTGCAGTGTGCGGGGCTCGGCATGGATGTCGATGTGGTCGATGAGTCCTGCCGTTCGCTGCCCGCCGGCGAAAAGGGCGAACTCGTGTGTCGGCGCAGTTTTCCGTCGATGCCGATCGGTTTTTGGGGCGATGCCGACGGCTCGCGATATCGCAAGGCTTACTTCGAGCGCTTTGCGGGGATCTGGCATCACGGCGATTACGCCATGCGCACAGAGCATGGCGGCTTCATGATCCTCGGCCGCTCCGATGCCGTGCTCAACCCGGGCGGCATACGCATCGGTACCGCCGAAATCTATCGGCAGGTCGAAACCCTGCCCGAGGTTCTTGAATCGCTGTGTATCGGACAAGACTGGCAGGGCGATGTACGCGTGGTGCTTTTCGTGCGCCTGCGCGAAGGCATCGCGCTCGATGAGGCGCTGCAAAAACGCATCCGCGACACCATTCGCGCCAACACCACGCCGCGCCACGTGCCGGCACGCATCGTCGCGGTGCCCGAGATTCCGCGCACCATCAGCGGCAAGATCGTCGAGCTCGCCGTACGCAATATCGTGCACGGCTTGCCGGTCACCAACACCGATGCGCTCGCGAACCCGGCCGCACTCGAACACTTCCGCGATCGGCCGGAGCTCCGCACTTGAGTGCCGGCGAGCCCGGCGCACTCGCCTATCGCTACGCCTCGGCGCTCGCCAGCAGCGGCTTCAGCGCCGACCCCGCGCAGCGCGCCGCCATCGACGAACTCGAACGTCTGCGTAGCGAACTCATCCGCGCCGAAAAAGTGTCGCTGGTCGCCCGCTTGATGCGCCGATTTTCCGGCGCACCGGGCCACGGTGGCGCCGTGCGCGGCGTTTATCTTTCGGGAAGCGTCGGCCGCGGCAAGACCTGGCTGATGGATTTATTCTTTGAGAGTCTGCCCTTCACCAGCAAGCGTCGCAGTCATTTCCATCGCTTCATGCAAGGCGTGCACGAGGGTCTGCGACGACATCGAGATGAGGTTGATCCGCTGACCGAAGTTGCCACCGACATCGCCCGCGATGCGCGGGTGATCTGTCTCGATGAGCTTTTCGTCAGTGATATTGCCGATGCCATGCTGCTCGGCGGTCTCTTCGGTCATCTGGTCGATCGCGGGGTGACGCTGGTCTTCACAGCCAACGTGCCGCCCTCGGGGCTTTATCGCAACGGCTTGCAGCGGCAGCGCTTTTTGCCGGCGATTGCGCTGCTCGAGCGTCACTGCACCCTGGTCAGTGTCGATGGCAGTACCGATTATCGGCTGCGCCAACTCACGCGCATGCCGATCTATCTGCAGAGCGACTCCGAGCGCAGCGCAAGCGCCTTGACCGAGATGTTCGAAGATCTTGCCGATGGCCTCGGTACGACGGGTGGCAGCATCGAGGTCGAGGGTCGTCAGATCGAAGTGCTGCGGGTCTGCGACAACGTGGTGTGGTTCGACTTCCGTGCGCTTTGCGAAGGGCCGCGCAGCCAGAACGACTACGTGAGTATCGCGCGCGAATTCCAAACCGTGCTGCTCTCGGACGTGCCTGTGTTCACGGCCGCGAGCGAGGATGCCGCACGGCGCTTCATCGCCGTGATCGACGAGTTTTATGATCGTCGCGTGAACCTCGTGATCTCGGCAGCCGCCGCACCGACGCAGCTGTATCAGGGCGAGCGCTTGCGCTTCGAATTCGAACGCACGGCCAGTCGCCTCATCGAGATGCAAAGCGAGGAGTACCTCGCGAGCGAACACCGGGGCTGACGCGCGGCCGTCAATCGCGGCCGTCAATTGATGGTGGTCGAGCCCGGGACCTGATCGACCGCGGCACCGAAGAGTCGCAGCGCATCGACGGGGTCGAAGCGCCAGGGCCGATGACAAAACTCGCAGGTCACTGTGACCGACTGCTGCTCGGCGATGATCGAACGGACTTCCTCGATGCCGAGCGAGCGCAGCATCCCCGAGACACGGTCGCGACTGCAGCGGCAGCGAAAACCGATCGGATGCGATTCATGCACGCGCAAATCGAGTCCGCTGAACGCACGCCGCATCAAGTCTTCGGGCGGGCGCGCCAGCAATTCATCGCGCTGCACGCTGCCGATCGCAGCGCGCGCCGAGGCAAAAGTCTGATTGGCCGTATCGACGGATGAGGTCACGACGCCGCCATGATCCGGCATGCGTTGCACCAACAGGCCCGCCGTACCAAAGTCGTCGGCGCCGAGCACGACCGCCGTCGGCAACTGCTCGGAGGTTTCAAAGTAATGCTCGAGTGAAGCCGCAAGCGACCCGCCGCTGATCGGCACGACACCCTGATAACGCGAGGCAAAGCGATCGGCTTCGACGGTGACCACGAGGGTGCCCGCACCGGCAAGCGCGGTGAACGGGTCGGCGAGCGCGGCGGCATCGCGCAGGCTCGTCTCGACTCGCTCGCGATCGAAGCGCGCGACGGCCCGAATGCGAAAATCGTTGGTGCACTGCGCGACCAGCAAGCGTACGGCGCCATCGCCCTGCAACTGCAGCGTGAGCTCGCCTTGGAACTTGAGCGTCGAGGCCAGCAGCACGGCGGCGGTGACCGCCTCGCCGAGCATGCGCCGCACGGGCTCGGGGTAATCACCATGCTCGCGCAGCGCAAGCCACGCAGGCCCCAGGCGCACGAACTGGCCCCGCACCGACTGCTGTTCGACGGCGAAGCGCTGCACGATGTCGATGCGCGCGCGGCCCGATTCAGGCTGCTGCATAAGTTCCGCGTCCTTGCGGCGGCGATCAGCCGGCCAGTTTTTTCTTGAGCAGCTCGTTGAGCTGCGCGGGATTCGCCTTGCCGCCGGTCGCCTTCATCACCTGACCCACGAAAAACCCGAACAGCTTGTCTTTGCCCGAACGGTAGTCGGCAAGCTGGCCCGGATTCTTTGCCATCACTTCTTCGATGGCTTTTTCGATGGCGCCGGTGTCGGTGAGCTGTCGCAGACCCTTCTGCTCGATGATGGCATCGGCACCCTCACCCGACGCCCACATCGCCTCGAAGACATCTTTGGCGATCTTGCCGGAGATGGTCGAGTCGACGATACGCTCGACAAGACCGGCGAGCGCCGCAGCATCGACCTTCGATTCATTGATCTCGAGGTTGTCTTTGTTGAGGAAGGCGGCGAGATCACCCATGACCCAGTTGGCGCAAAGCTTGGGCTCGCGACCGACACGACGTACCACGTCTTCATAAAACGTGCCGAGTTCGCGGCTGGCCGTGAGCACCCCCGCGTCATATTCGGACAGACCGTAATCGCGCACGAACCGCGCTGCTTTTTCGTCGGGCAGTTCAGGCAGCGAGGCCTTGATGCCGGCGATGAAGCTGTCATCGAGCACCACGGGCAGCAGATCTGGATCGGGGAAATAGCGGTAATCGTTGGCTTCTTCTTTGGAGCGCATCGAGCGCGTCTCGCCCTTGTCCGGGTCGTAGAGACGCGTCTCCTGGACCACTTTGCCGCTGCTCTCGATGATTTCGATCTGCCGCTCGACTTCGTGGTTGATCGCCTTCTCGACGAAGCGGAACGAGTTGAGATTTTTGATCTCGGCTCGCGTACCGAATTTCTCGGCCCCCTTGCGGCGCACCGACACGTTGGCGTCACAGCGGAATGAACCTTCCTGCATGTTGCCGTCGCAGATTTCGAGATAGCGCACGAGCGTGTGCACTTTCTTCATGTAGGCGATGGCTTCTTTGGCCGAGCGCAGATCGGGCTCGCTGACGATTTCGATGAGCGGTGTACCGGCGCGATTGAGGTCGATGCCGCTGACGCCAGGCAAGCCCTCGTGCAGCGACTTGCCGGCGTCTTCTTCGAGATGCGCACGGGTAATGCCGATGCGCTTGCGCGTACCGTCGTCGAGAACGATATCGAGCGCGCCCTCGGCGACGATCGGCAATTCGTACTGACTGATCTGATAGCCCTTGGGCAAATCAGGGTAGAAATAATTCTTGCGTGCAAATACCGAGTGCGGCGCGATGCGTGCGCCAATCGCGAGCCCAAAGCGCACCGCCATGCGCACCGCCTCGCCATTGAGCACGGGCAGTACCCCGGGGTAGCCGAGATCGACCAGATTCGCTTGGGTATTCGGCTCGGCGCCATAAGCGGTGGCCGAGCCCGAAAAAATCTTTGAGCGCGTGGCGAGCTGCGCGTGGATTTCGAGACCGATGACGGTTTCCCATTCCATGGCGAATCCTCAGGCGAACGCCGCCGGCACGCGAAGATGCCAGTCGGTTTCCTGCTGGTAACGATGCGCGGCGTTGAGCATGCGCGCCTCGGAAAAATGCGGACCCACAATCTGCAGCCCCACCGGCAAGCCGTCGACGAAGCCGCAGGGAATCGACATTCCGGGCAGACCCGCGAGATTGGCACCAATGGTGTAGATGTCGTTGAGGTACATGGTGATGGGATCGTCGAACTTGGCGCCGATCGGAAATGCCGGCGTCGGCGAGGTCGGCCCGAAGAGCAGATCGCAGCTCTCGAATGCTTGCGCAAAATCGGCGCTGATCAGCTGCCGCACGCGCTGCGCCTTGAGATAGTAGGCATCGTAATAGCCTGCCGAGAGCACGTACGTGCCGGCCATGATGCGGCGCTTGACCTCGGCACCGAAGCCCTCGCCGCGCGAACGGCAGTAAAGATCGAGCAGATTCTTCGGCGACTCGCAGCGATGACCGAAGCGCACGCCGTCAAAGCGCGCGAGGTTCGATGAACACTCGGCGGGCGCCACCACGTAATAGGTGGGCACAGACAAGGGCAAATTCGGGCAACTCACCTCACGCACGCGGGCGCCGAGTTTTTCGAACACGGCGATGGCATCGCGAATGCGCTGTTCGTTGGTGGCGTCGAGCCCCTTGTCGAAGAATTCTTTGACGAGCCCGATGGTGAGCCCCTCGAGCGAATCGCCGAGGGTGGTCGTGTAGTCGGGCACGGCGCGCTCGACGCTGGTTGAATCGCGCGGATCAAAGCCTGACATCGGCCCGAGCAGCAGCGCCGCATCTTCGGCACTGACCGTGATGAGACCCGCCTGATCGAGGCTCGAGGCGAAGGCGATCATGCCGTAGCGGCTGCAGCGCCCGTAGGTGGGCTTGATGCCCGTGACCCCGCAGAGCGCGGCGGGTTGACGGATGGAACCGCCGGTGTCGGTGGCGGTGGCCGCCGGCACGAGGCGTGCGGCGACTGCGGCGGCCGACCCCCCCGACGAGCCGCCGGGGACCATCTTGGTGTCCCAAGGGTTACGCACCGGACCAAAGAAACTGGTCTCGTTCGACGAGCCCATGGCGAACTCGTCCATGTTGAGCTTGCCGAGCATTACCGTGCCGGCGCTGCGCAGGCCCGCGACCACCGTGGCGTCGTAGGGCGAGACGAAATTCGCCAGCATCTTCGAGCCGCAGGTGGTGAGCACGCCCTCGGTGCAGAAGATGTCTTTATGAGCGATGGGTACGCCGAGCAGTGGGCCCGCCTGACCCTGGGCGCGCGCTACATCAGCCGCCGCCGCGGCGGCCAGGGCGGATTCGCCCGTGATGGTGACGAAGGCGTTGAGTTCGGGTTGCGCCGCCGCAATGCGTTCGAGGTAGGCGCGGGTCAGCTCGACGCTGGAGTACTCGCCGGCGGCGAGACCCTTGGCGAGCGCGGCTACGGTCGCTGCGGGGGCGCTCATTCGATCACCTTGGGCACGAGGTAGAGGCCCGCTTCGATCTTGGGAGCGTTTTGCTGGTAGGTGTCGCGGCGGTTGGGCTCACTGACCTCGTCGGCGCGCAGGCGCTGCGCGAGACCCGGCAGCGGATGCGCCATCGGCGCGATGCCGCTGGTGGGCGCTCGATCGAGCTCACCGACGAAGGCGAAGATCTTGGAGAGGGAGTCGACGTAGACCGGGATCTCGGCCTCCGTGAGCTCTAGGCGCGCAAGACGCGCGATGTTTTCGATGTCGGCTCGGCTGAGGCTCATGGTCAAGCACCGGGGCTGAAAAACCGCGAAATCATATCACCCTTGCCTTGTGGGCGAGCCCGCAGATTGCTAGATTGCTCGCGTTTTCTCGGCTCTTTTTCCCCCACCCGACTCCCCCGGCACCACACGATGTTCAAGCGCCTGCGCGGCTATTTTTCCAGCGATATTTCGATCGATCTCGGTACGGCGAATACGCTCATCTATGTCCGGGATCGAGGCATCGTGCTCAACGAGCCGTCCGTGGTCGCCGTGCAAGATGACTTCAGCCGCGGCGGCAAAGTCATCGTCGCGGTCGGTTCGGAAGCGAAGAACATGCTCGGTCGCACGCCCGGCAACATCACTGCCGTGCGGCCGATGAAAGACGGCGTCATCGCCGACTTCACCTACACCGAGAAGATGCTGCAGTACTTCATCGCCAAGGTGCACGACAACCGTCTGCTCAAGCCTTCACCGCGCGTGCTGGTTTGCGTACCGGTGGGTTCGACGCAGGTCGAGCGCCGTGCAATCCGCGAATCCGCCGAAGGCGCGGGCGCACGCACGGTAGCCATAGTCAGCGAACCCATGGCGGCCGCCGTGGGCGCGGGCCTGCCGGTGCAAGAGGCGCGCGGCTCGATGGTGCTCGACATCGGCGGTGGCACCTCCGAAGTCGCGGTCATTTCTTTGAACGGCATCGTCTACGCGCAATCGGCGCGTATCGGTGGCGATCGCTTCGACGAAGCGATCATGAACTACGTGCGTCGCAACTACGGCATCCTCATCGGCGAAACGACTGCCGAACGCATCAAGATCGAAATCGGCTCGGCCTATCCCGGACAGACCGTGCGCGAAATCTCGGTCAAGGGTCGCAACCTCTCCGAGGGTGTGCCGCGCGCCTTCACTCTCAACAGCAACGAGATCCTCGAAGCGCTGCAAGAGCCGCTGCAGGGCATCGTCGGTGCGGTCAAGCAGGCGCTCGAACAAACCCCGCCGGAACTCAGTTCCGACGTGGCCGAGCGCGGTATCGTGGTCACGGGCGGCGGCGCGTTGCTGCGCGATATCGACAAACTGATCACCGAGGAGACCGGCGTGCCGGTCGTCATCGCCGAGGACCCGCTCACCTGCGTGGCGCGCGGCGGCGGGCGCATCCTCGAACTGATGGACGAGCTCGGCCCCGGCAACTTCGGGCTTGAGTAACACGGCTGCCAGCCGAAACATTCCCTCACGCGGCACCCCGGCGGGGCTGCGCTTCTTCGTCTACGCGAGTCTCTCGCTGAGCATCATGTGGCTAGACCAGCGTGTCGGCTGGCTCGACAGCGTGCGTTTTGCCCTGCAAGCCGTCGCCTATCCGCTGCAAATGGCGCTCGCCTCGCCGGCAGCGGCGTGGCAATGGACCCAAGAAAACTTTGAGCAAAGGGCGACGCTGCAACAAGAAAACCGCGAACTGCGCGAGCGCCTGCGCGAACTCGAACTGCTGGCCATGCGGCGCGCCGATCTGGAGCGCGAAAACTTCGAACTGCGCAACTTGCGCAGCGCAGCGGCCGACGTCGCTGATCGCTGGCTGACGGCCCGCGTGATCGCCGTCGAGACCAACCGACTGCGGCAACGCTACACGGTGGATCGCGGCACGGTGCATGGCCTGCGCAAAGGTCAGGCGGTGATTGCAGGCGAAGGTCTCGTCGGTCAAGCGCTGCGCGTAGGGCCGTGGAGCGCCGAGATCATTTTGCTCGCCGATCCCGAGCATGCGGTACCGGTGCGGATCGCCCGCACCGGTCAGCGCACCTTGGCGCTCGGCACCGGTCGCAGCGGCGAACTCAGCCTGCCTTATTTGCCTCTGCAGTCCGATATCCGTGACGGCGATCTGCTCGTCACCTCGGGGCTCGGCGAAACATTCCCGGCGGGCTATCCCGTCGCCAGCGTGAGCGCGGTGCGGCGCGATGGTGCCTCGCCCCTCGCCCAGGTCACGGCAAAGATTACGGCCACCCTCGATCGCGACCGTGTGGTCGCATTTCTTTGGTTCAAGCCGGCACATCCCGCCGCGCCGCCAGCCGCCCAGCTCACCATACCGACGCCTGCAGCGGCGAGCACACCGCCATGATCGCCAGTACCGTTCGCAGTCGCTTGGTGCTGACGACACTCGCAGCGTTCGTGCTGCAAGTGCTGCCGCTGCCGTTCTGGCTCGCCGCGATCCGGCCGCCACTCGCGGTCATCGCCGTGATTTTTTGGTCGTTGATTGCGCCGCGTGTGGGCGGAATCACCCTCGGTTTCGTCACCGGTCTCGCACTCGATGTCTATCGAGGTGCAGTCTTCGGTCAGCACGCGCTCGCGCTCTCGCTGGTCGCCTATATTGCGGTTCGCCAGCACTTGCTGGTCCGCAACAAACCGCTGTTCGAGCAATCCGTTTTCGCTGCAGCGCTGTTGTTCGCGAGCGAAGCGGTCAGCTGGGCGATCGACGGCTGGACCGGCAATGCCTCCGGCGGCTGGATGCGCTGGCTGCCCATTCTGGTCGGCGCGCTGCTCTGGCCGCTGACTGCCGCCTGGCAGGCGAGCGAAAATCGCGCGCGCCGCTGAGCGCCGACGCAAGATCGACACGGCGATGGGTATCCGCGGACGCATCAAAGATTTCTGGGTCGAACAAAGATTGTTCGAACAGCGCGCCGTCGCGGCGGTGTTCATCGTCGCAGCCCTGACGCTGGTGCTGCTTGGCCGACTGGTCTGGTTGCAGGTGCTGCGATACGACGACTACACCGATCTGGCACAGGGCAACCGCGTGCGTATCGAGCCGCAGCCCGCGCCGCGCGGCATCATTTACGATCGTAACGGCGCAATCCTCGCCGAGAACAAACCGGCCTATCAGCTCGAACTCGTCCCGGAGGAGGTACCGGACCTCAGGGCCACTTTGCAGGGCCTCGCCCGCGTCGGACTGATCGATGCCGACGATATCGATGATCTGCGTCGCATCGTTCGCTCGCGCAGACCCTTCGACAGCGCGCCGATCCGACTCTTCTTGAACGACGAGGATATGGCGCGCTTCGCGGTCAATCGTTTCGATTTTCCGGGCGTGGATATCCGCACTCGCCTTGCGCGCAGCTATCCGCAGGGTGAGGTCGCGGTGCATGCGCTCGGCTACGTCGGCACCATCTCCGAGAGCGATCTCGCACGTATCGATCGCGAGCAGTACGCGGGTACCTCCACCATCGGCAAGGTGGGCGTCGAGGCGGCCTTCGAAGAGCAGCTACGCGGCCGCAACGGTCGACGCGAAATCATGGTCAACGCTCGCGGCCGCTCGGTCGACAAAGCGGGCGGACTCGAAGCGCAACTGCAGGCGATACCCGGCGACCCGGGCACCGATCTGCTGCTCACGCTCGATCTCGAGGTGCAACGTGTTGCCGAAGATGCCGTGCGCGATCAGCGCGCAGCCATCGTCGCCCTCGATCCGAACAACGGCGACATCATCGCGCTCGTCAGTCGACCAGGCTTCGACCCCAATATGTTCGCTCGCGGCCTGACCCGCCCCGAGTTCCGCGCGCTCAATGAAAACCCGGATCAGCCGCTGTTCAATCGCGCGCTGCGCGGGACTTATCCACCGGGCTCCACGATCAAGCCCGTGGTCGCCCTCGCCGGGCTCACCTTCGGTGTCGTGCAACCGACCGAACCGCATTACTGCGCGGGCTGGTTTTCTTTGCCCGGGAGTCGCCATCGCTTCCGTGACTGGCGACCGCGAGGACATGGCGCCATCGACCTGCGCACGGCGATCGCGCAATCCTGCGACACTTATTTTTACGATATTTCGAACAAAATCGGCGTTCGTCGGCTGCATGACTTTTTGGCCGAGTTCGGGCTCGGCGAACCGACCGGCATAGACATCGGTGGCGAGAAAGCCGGCATCCTGCCTTCACCCGAATGGAAAAAGGCAGTCTTCAAAAAAAGAGCAGAACAGGTTTGGTTTCCGGGCGAGACCGTCATCTTTGGCATCGGTCAGGGCTATATAACGAGCACGCCGCTGCAACTGGCGCACATGACAGCGGTGCTGGCCACGCGCGGCAAGAACTATCGGCCGCGTCTCGTGCGCGCGATGCGCGATCCTGAGACCCAAAAAATTACCGAACTCGCATCTCGACCTCTGCCGGAACCGGAGGCGGGCAAGCCCGAGGACTGGGAACGGGTGATCGACGGCATGCTCGCAGTCATGCAAGGTGGTACCGCGAGTCGATCGGCTGCGGGGGCGCCCTACACCATCGCCGGCAAAACCGGTACGGCCCAGGTTTTCACCGTGGCACAGAATGCGCGCTACAACGAGGCGGCCATCGCCGAGCGTTTGCGCGATCACGCCTGGTTCGTGGCCTTTGCACCCGCCGAAGCACCAAAGATTGCGCTTGCGGTCATCGTCGAGAACGGTCGTAGCGGCAGTGGCACCGCCGCACCGATCGCGCGCAAGGTCATGGACGCGTATCTGCTACGCAAATTTCCGCCGCCGCGCACCGCTGACGAGCCTGTCGTCGCTACCACTGCCGTCGCGAGCGAGGAGTAAGCATGCTGCGTGAAAACGTCGACAGCGCAACGCAACGAACCCTCACCCGCACGACGCGCTTGCTGGGGACACTGCGCCTTGATGGCCCGTTGCTCGCGGGGCTCGCCGCCATCGCGCTTTACGGGCAATTCATACTGTTCAGTTCATCGGGTGGGGATTGGGAGTCGGTAGTGCGCGGCAGCATTCGGCTAGGCATAGGCGCCATGCTGATGCTGGCGCTCGCGCAGCTGCGACCCGGCGTGCTGCGCCTCATTACGCCTTGGCTTTATCTCGCCGGACTCGTGCTGCTCCTCATCGTCGATGCCATCGGTTATATCGGCAAAGGCGCGCAGCGCTGGTTGGATCTCGGCTTCGTGCGCTTTCAGCCATCCGAGATCATGAAGATTGCCGTGCCCATGGCTTGCGCCTGGCTGCTGCGCGAGCGGCCGCTGCCGCCAGATCCGCGCACGCTGCTGCTGCTCGCCGCGGTGATCCTGGTGCCGACAGCACTCACCATCGTGCAGCCCGATCTCGGCACGGGGCTGCTTATCTTGACGGCAGGCTTCATTGTCGTGCTGCTCGGCGGTCTGGCAATACGCTACATCTTGCTGCTCGGCGTCGGCGGTATCGGCGCCGCCGCAATAGGCTGGTTTTTTCTGCACGATTATCAGCGGCAGCGCGTACTGACTTTTCTTGATCCGCAGGCGGATCCGCTCGGCGCGGGCTATCACATCATTCAGTCGACCATCGCCATCGGTTCGGGTGGGCTCTTCGGCAAGGGTTATCTGCAAGGCACACAGGGACAGCTCGATTTTCTTCCCGAGCGAACCACTGATTTCGTCTTCGCCGTGATCGGCGAAGAACTCGGTCTCGTCGGCGCCGTCGTTCTGCTTGGTCTTTATGTGTTTGTCACGCTGCGTGCCTTGTTCCTCGCTTCGCAGATGCGCGACACCTTCGCGCGTTTGCTCTCGGGCAGTCTGGCGGCCACTTTCTTTGTCTATGTGTTCATCAACGCGGGTATGGTGAGTGGTCTGCTGCCCGTGGTCGGCGTACCGCTGCCACTCGTGAGTTACGGCGGAACTTCCATGGTGACCCTGCTCGCTGGCTTCGGTATGCTGATGTCGTTGTACGCGAACCGGAAACTCGCCGCCTGATGATTACCGTCAACGCCGCGCTCCGCCGCAGTCTCTGCGCACCCGCCCTGCTGCTTTTGCTCGCACTCGGCGCTTGCGCCTCACCGCCCAAGAAATCGGTCCCGACGGCCGTTGCGCCTGTGGTTGCGCCAATGCCTGCGCCTGCACCGTCGCCGCCACCACCCGCCGCCCCGGCACCTCTGCCTGAGGCCCCGGCGCCATTCGATCTCGAGCGCGAAGACATTCGTGCCTTCATCGACGAGGTATCGACCAAAAATTCCATTCCGGCGGCCGACATCCGCGCGCTGCTTGCTCAGGGCATGCATCAGCCGCGCATCATCGCCGCCATCACCCGACCTGCCGAGAGCGTGTTGCGTTGGTTTGAATACAGCAATCGCCTGGTGAGCGCGGAGCGCATTGCGCGCGGAGTCGAGTTTGCCCGCAGCCAGAGCGCGCGCCTCGAGGCCACGCACACCAAGACCGGGGTCTCGCCTGCGTACATCGTTGCCATCATCGGCATCGAAACCAACTACGGTCGAAACAAAGGCTCGTGGCGCGTGCTCGATGCGCTCATGACGCTAGGCTTCAACTACCCGCCGCGCAGTCGTTTTTTCCGCTCCGAACTCGAGCAATTCCTGTTGCTAGTACGCGAAGAGAAACTCGATCCCTTGAGCACACTCGGCTCCTATGCCGGAGCGATGGGCGCGCCGCAATTCATGCCCTCGAGCTACCGACGCTATGCCGTCAACGGGACGCTCGATGGAGCAGGTGATGCGCGGCGCGATCTGTTCGATAACTGGGACGACGTGATCAGCAGCGTCGCCAATTATTTTGTCGAACACGGCTGGCAACGCGAGCAATCAGCGATCCTTACCGCCGAGGCCAGCGACGAGACCATGGCAGCAGTGATGCCAACACTCGATCGCCGTAACCTCGAACTCAATGAAACCGCGGCGGGTGCACGCGCGCGCGGCTTCACCTTGCCGGAGTCGATCAGTGATGGCACACGAGTCATTCTGTTGCCGGCCGAACTCGCCGATCGCGCGAACGTTCGCGTCGGACTGCGGAATTTCCACGTCATCACTCGCTACAACCGCAGCATCCTCTACGCCATGGCGGTGCATGACCTCGCGACCGCGATCGCCGCGGAACTGGCGAAGCCTGTGCCGGCAGCGGCCTCCACACCTTAGAAAGGGCTTTCAAGCCTGATGATCGTTAACTCCTGATGATCTTCAAAAGTCGCGCGCTGCTCTTGCTCGCGGTCACGGCGCTGTTGCTGCAGGCTTGCGGCACGCTGCGTCGTGGTCCGGAGCCTGTGCCGCGTGCCGATGTTCCCGCGGGCACGGTCAAGCCGCCGCGCCGCATCGACGACATCCCCGACGCCGTACCGCGCAAAGAGCCGCGCAGCCGCTACGGCAATCCCGAAACCTACGAAGTCTTCGGTCGGACC
>Ga0169931_10001937_pt1 | contig 34050 bp, 24 predicted proteins | sample Kivu_15m_20L_FD_129675 | JGI IMG/M metagenome (GOLD analysis project Ga0169931, IMG submission 129675) | Freshwater microbial communities from Lake Kivu, Western Province, Rwanda to study Microbial Dark Matter (Phase II) - Kivu_15m_20L... | ecosystem: Environmental > Aquatic > Freshwater > Lake...
AACGGTCATCTCGATCTTCTCTACTGTGCTCCGAATGGAGAAAGTGCTTTGACGAGAATGTCCGTGCCGCGACGAACGCCGGGCTAGCTGGTCAAGACCCACAGACCCCAGGGGGCCGGTGGCAGGCGCGTCGTCTTTTCGATGGTGATGCGTTTGTTCGACAGCAGATCGGTCGCCACCTTGCCGGCGAAGAGCCCGTCGCGAAAACGCAGACGGAATTCGGTGTCGGGTTGCCCCAGCACAAAGACGACCGGCTTGCCCTGCGAGGTTCCGGAGCGGACAATGACCTTCGCGGCACGGGAAGCCGTCGGCAGCTCGATCTCGGCGTCTGCAGGTACGCCTGCGCGGCCAGCGACGTGGGCGACGAAATCCTCGAAGGATTGCGTCCACTTTTCGTTCTGCGCATCTCCAGGATAGGTGCCGATGTGCAGCACGCGTCCCTTGCCCACCTTCACCTCTGCGACCAACGCGCCGTCCGCATGGCCGCTCCAGGTCTCAACCGAGGCCGCTGGCAGTTCGCGCGTGTCGATCGGTGCAAGCCACTGTGTGGTCGACAGCTCAAAGGATTTTCCACCGACCCTGACGGGCAGGGTGTCTCCTTGCAGTGCACGTCGCCCAACTTCGCGGATGCCAAAACGTTTGGCGAGGAAGCGATCCGCAGGCGGCTTGTAGAAGCCTTGCGGGGTGAATGCACCGCACTCGGCCTCGACCACCAGGGTGCCGCCGTTGTTGACGAACTCGACCAGCGCGTTTTCGATCTTCTCGTTCGTGACGAGACCACGGGGCATGAAGAGGATCGAAAGATCGGTGAAATCCAGATGCTCTTCTTCGATGGTGCGCCACGGGATCGACGAGCGGGTCAGCGCCCGGGCGTAGTACTCAAGTGCGCGGCGGGGCGAGTACCCGGTGCCGGACTGAGAGAAATGCAGGTAATAGCTCTGCGGTGAGAAGAAAATGCCCGCTTTCGCCTTCACGGGTTCGTAGGCCCGAATCAGCTCCTTGTGGGTCTCGAATAGCTTCGCCGTGGTACGCAAGGCCGCGAGGCGCGCGTCTGCGTATCCATCGTTGCCGGTGAGGCCATGGCCCGAAGACTCGCCGCCGAAGATCTCGTCGCGCCAGCACCAGAACAAAAGCGTATCGATGCCGCCCGCGATGGCGCCCCAGATCCACTTTTGCTGGTCAGCGGGCAACACCGGGTTGTGTGGCTCAATACCCTGCGAGGCACGGCCGCCCTGAACCTCCGAGAACCAGGCCTGCTTTTTCCGGGCGGCGGAGTGCACGTGCACGGTGAAGTTGGCAAAGGCCGCATCGTCCATCTGCCACCAGGTCGGAAACACCGACGAGCCGACGCCATCGAGCGTGTCGGCGAAGGCAAAGTCGTTGCCGCGATCGAGCGGGTAGCCAAAGTTCGCAACATTGCCCGAGTGAAGCTCACAGGGCGAGGGGCCGTGCAAGGTCGCTGGATGCACCGGATCGATGGCCTTCACCCATTCGTAGCGGTTGCGCGCATGTTGGTTCGAGCGCTCGGTGATGAAGTGCGTCCACGCCATCATCTCGGTGTAGGTGCGCTTCGGGAGCTTGCCCGGCATGACCTCGTCCCAGTTGCCGTAGCGGCGCTTCCAGCTCTCGTTCAGTCCCTTGAGACCGCCGTAACGCCTGTCGAGCCAGCTTCGGAACGAGCGCAGGGTGTTGGGGCAGAAGCAGACGAAGTTCTCCGCCTGGACGTTCCAGCGCGTTTCATTCCAGATATCCCAGGCCCGCAGGTGGGGCGCATCCTTGTAACGAGAGACCGTCGCGCCAATGAACTTGCGCTGGCGCTCCCAGACGCCGGGGTGATCGAAACAGCCGCCCGGCGTCAAACCGTAATGCGATTCCGCGCGGTTCGACGAGATGACCTTTTGGCCCATGTGGTCGATCATCTCGCTGCCTGGAACCACCTTGTGAATCCAGTGTGGATGCACCTCGGCGATGGTGCTGATGATGAGCCCAAGATCGTTCTTGGCGACCAGCTCGACCAGTCGGTCGTAGTCATCGAAGTTGAACTTGCCCGGCTGCGATTCGACCCAGCCCCACATGACCCAGAGCTGCACGGTGTTGAGGCCTGCATCTCTCATGCGGGCGATGTCCGTCTCCCAGTGCTGTTGCTCGGGAAACGGTGCGCGGTAGTACTGAACGCCGAGGGTAAACGCCGGGTCAGCTGTTTTTTTCAGGTGCGCAAAGCGTGACGCCTTTGCCCCGTGCCCGGTGTGGTTGTTCACCCTCTCCCGGTTGGTGGCACCTCCGGAAGTTGGCACCGGTGTCACGTCGTCTGCCGGCGGTGGCAACGAACGACAGAGCACGACGCGTGAGATGAAAACGCCCCGGTGGATCGGATCCGGGTTGCGCGCGTCCGCGTTTGCGGCGAGGAATCCCAGCCTCGTGAGCAATCCGGCGCGCTCTTTTTCATCGAGCGTGACCTCTCTCGGCGTATCCGAGAACGCTCCGGCCGCGCCGTACAGTTTCGCGGTACGACCATCAAGCCAGGCCCGCCTCGACAGCAAGAGATCGGACAGTCCTCCGCCATCTCCGACAACGCCATCGAGGAATGCGACCGACTCCCGTTTCAAGAGTCCGGGCAGCGCTGCATCGAACTCGGGAAAGGCGGTGCTGTCCTTGCGAATGCCATCGAAGGCCGACAATGCGTAGAGCTGATCATGGACATGTTGCCGCAGTCGACGTGCGGACGGCGATTCCATCAGGCGCTTGCTCTGCGCAACGACGCCATCTCGGGTACCAAGCGAACCATCCGCTGCAGACGACATCAGCTCGTCATCGGGCATCGTTCCGGTCAAGGCGTACGACAGGCGGCTTGCAAGCTCGTGCAGCGACAGCGCGTCTCCCGTCTGTCCCAGCTCCGGCCGATACAAGAAGTAGGGCGATTGCAGCGCCAGGGTGAGTATGATGCGGACCCCGTCGTTGAACGCGTTGCCCGAGCCGTAGAGTGTCGCCCCCTGGTCAAAGAGTGCGACCAGCTCTTGTGTTTCGGTTGCGGTCAAGGGGCGCCGATAGGCACGGGCGCCGAAGCGTTCAATGAACGCATCTCGATTGCCAGGCTTGTTGCCGTTTTTCGTCACCAGGCGGGCGAGGGCGGTGGGATTTGCGGTCACCGACTCGGCGATCGACTCGGCCGCCCGTTCGTAGTCTCCCCAGAGATCGCCGTCGATCGCGAGCGCCTGATGATCGTTCTGGTTATCAAAACCCGAGATCGCATCGCGCTTGAGGGCCCGCGCAAAATTCGTCACCAGTGCGGTGTCCGCGATGCCCGTCAGATCGACCACCGTGTTTTCCCACTCAAAGTGCGACAGTCGCGGAAACCGAGTCGTCGCGATGGCGGCCGGTGCCGCGTCGTCTACCCTGGTACCACCCGCGCCTCCCTGTGCCTTGCCTCCGGTGGCCGAGTTGCCTCCGGCTGTGGTGCGGGCGCCGCCTCCTGCGGTTTCTCTCTCCTCGCGCGCGTCACCGACGATGGTGCCCGTGCAGGCGCACGCGATTGTTGCAAACAAAGCAAGCGCAACACAATTGGGGACACTGGGCCGCAGAACTGCAGACGGCTGGGACATCTGCCTCAGGCTATGGGTTGCGCTCCGCTGTGAAAATTAATTTCAGCCTGTTTTCCAGGTTTGACAGACGGATTCACGAGCAAAACACCGCTGAATTAGCGGGTGTTAACGCATGGCTTGCATGAAGAGGTAGCCGACCGTCATGACAGAGCCCGTGACGAGCATCGTCCCGAAGATCCAGGTCGGTATGAACGGCCGGCGATGTCTCTGCGCGTGCTGCACCCTTGCGGACGGCAGTGTCTGCAGCGCCAGGACGGTGGGGTTCTCTGTGGATGGGATGGTTGGGTATGGTGCGTTGTGGCTCATGTACGCTGCCAGTTCACGATGTGTGCCAAGTTACGCTGCTGTCGGCTTCGATCAATCCAAGTGCTTGGAATGACGAGAGATCTTGTTCGTATTCTTCATCGCGACTGTGCGCGTAACAGGGCGCGAAACTGACAAATAACGTCACTTCATGAGACGTAGGTTGTCAGGTGTGCATGTAGGCACTCGCGCGGCGCTTGCGTAATCGTCAATAACTGTCGATGAAATGGTCCTTGGCCATAACACCGCGTTCGCGTGCCACTTCGTGTCGCCTTCAGGCATTGCTGGGGGCGTGCGTCCTGTGGGCTTCTTGCGGACGCCTCGGCTACGAGGCCATTTCGTTCGATGCCGCTCCTGCTCCGGATGGCAGTGACGAGCTTCCGATTCAGGACGATTCCGGTCCCATGCTGACCGGAGGTGCGAGCGGCGCGATGAGCGACGCCTCGGTCGCAACCGGTGGTACGGTTGCAACGGGCGGCATGTCTGCAGCAGGCGGCATGGCCGCAACAGGCGGCATGTCTGCAGCAGGCGGCATGGCCGCAACAGGCGGCATGTCTGCAGCAGGCGGCATGGCCGCGACCGGCGGCATGTCTGCGACAGGTGGTAGCGCGATCACGGGCGGCGGTGGAACGGGTGGTACGGTTGCGCCGCCCGCAGGTTGGTTTGATCCCGCCTGGCGCAAGCGCATCAAGCTGACCGTCGATGCGCGCACTGTTTCATCGGATCTGCGCAATTTTCCGGTGGCAGTTGTCTTGAATGCGGCGCGCTTCGATTATGCCTCGGCACGGCCGGGTGGCAGCGATCTGCGCTTTCTCTCCGCCGATGGGGCGACGAGCCTCGACTACGAGATCGAATCCTGGAATCCCGCCGGGGTCACCGTCGTCTGGGTGAAGCTGCCCCAGATCGTTCGCAATACGAACAATGAATATTTCTGGCTCTATTACGCGAACCCGGCGGCAGCCGACCGGCAAAATTCAGCGCGCGTCTGGAGTGCGGGCTATCGAGCGGTGTGGCACATGGACGGGACGAAGGATTCAACGGATGGCAACAACGATGCGACCGCCAGCAACGCGGTGTCCGTGAATGCGCAGGTGGCAGGCGGCCGCCGATTCAATGGCGCCGCCGGCATGTTCGACGTGGCGCCGAATGATAACCTCAACGGTGTTTTTGCCAACGGTGGGACGCTCATCGCATGGATCAGACCCACCACCTACGGGCAAAACAGCTACGGCCGCATCGTGGATCGGGCGGCGGATAACCTGGCGAAGAACGGCTGGAGTTTGCAGCTCGACGACGGCGCGGCGCCCCTGAAAAACCTCCACTTCGAGCGTGGCTGGTCCGGTGGTGTCGGCAAGTTCGAGACGGCCGACAGCAGCATCGCGCTCAATCGCTGGCAGATGGTGGCGGTCACGTATGACGAATCCCTGTCGTCCAACCTGCCGAGAATGTACATCGACGGGGTTGAGCAACCCGTGATGGCACTGCCGGGTGCGACGGGCACCGTTGATCCCGACTCGAATCAGAGAATGCGCATCGGCAATTCCATGCTTGGAAACCGCACCTTTGACGGCATCATCGACGAGGTGCAGATTGCCTCGGTGATCCGCTCGCCGGCCTGGATATTCGCCGTCTACAAGACAACGACCGATGCGCTGCTCAGCTACGGCACCGTCGAGTCGCTGCCGTGACCGCCCTTACTCCTTGGCGGGCGCTTTTTTCTTCGCGGCCGGCTTGTCGGACTCGGCAGCCGAGCTTCGCAGGGCGTTGGCCTCGGCCTCGGCGGCGGCGGCGCGGGACTCAAGGATCGAGATCTGATCTTCGAGGTTCTGAATCGTGTTGCGCATCGAGGTGATCTCCTGCTGGCTCGCGAAGCCGAGCGCGCTGCTCGCGATGCGTCCGGCCTCGTCGATCTTCTCCTTGACGGTACCGCCGACCTGCATGGCCTTCATGGCGGTCTCCATGACCTTCGGATTGGTGACGATGCCGGTCACGCGGGGATCCGAGGCCACCTTCATGGCCTGACCAATCACCATGTCCTTTACGCTATTGAAGATCGACATGGACGGTTTTTGACACGGGTCGCCGCCCCGGTCAACGCAGCCCGGAGCCGCCCTCCAACCTTTCCCGGCACCCGCGAGAACCCCGGCTATACTGGCCGCCAAATGCCCACCCAGCCCCAAGACGACGCCCGACCGGCCGAGGCCGGATTGGCGGATCGGCAGGGGCGGAAAATCGAGTACTTGCGGGTTTCGGTGACGGATCGCTGCAACTACCGGTGCACCTACTGCATGCCCGAGGACGGCATCGAACACGCCCAGCGCGAGGACATCCTGAGCTTCGAGGAGCTCGAGCAGCTGTTGACCTGTTTTGCGCGCCTCGGCGTGGCGCACCTGCGCATCACCGGGGGAGAGCCCACCGTCAGGCGAGATCTCGTGCCGCTCGTCGAGCGCCTGAAGGCGATCCCGGGTATCGAAACCCTGGCGCTCAGCACCAACGGCGAGCGTCTGGACGAGTTCGCCGCGCCGCTGTGGAACGCCGGCTTGCGGCGCCTGAACGTCAGCCTCGACTCACTGGTCCCGGAGCGCTTCTTGCGCATCACCCGTCGCGGCGATCTGGCCCGCGTGCTGGCTGGTTTGCAGGCCGCGCGCGCGGCGGGCTTTTCCCAGATCAAGTTGAACACCGTTGCCATCAAGGGTTTCAACGACGACGAGCTTGGTGCGCTTTGTGATCATGCGTTTCAAAACGGATACGTACCACGGTTCATCGAGGTGATGCCGATGGCCGCCGGCAACCTGTTCGTGCCCGGACAGCTGCTCTCGGCGGCCGAGATTCGCGAGCGGATTGCGCAGCACTACGGTGCCGCGGTGGTCCCGGATGCCGATGGACGTCGCGCAACCGGAGGCATGGGGCCTGCGCGCTATTTTCAGGTGGAGGTCGCGGGGCAACCACGGCGCTTTGGCATCATCTCGCCGATGACCGAGCACTTCTGCGACGACTGCAACCGCGTGCGCCTGTCGTCTGCGGGCCATCTGCACAGCTGCCTCGCCTACGACGACGCGCTGGATCTGCGCGCCATCCTGCGCACCGGTGGTCCCGAGCGCGTGATGGAGGCGATATTGCGGTCGGTGTCGGAAAAGCGCGATGGTCACGTGTTTCAGGTGTCCGGCATCGGCGGCCCGAAGAAATCGATGATCGCGATCGGCGGGTGATCTTGCTTCCCCTGCGCGCCCGTCACGCTACAATCTCGTGATGCGCAACACCGCCGATCTCCGTCGCTCCATCACCGGTCTTCGCAGCGACTACGAGTCGCGCCTCGCCGAGCTTGTCGACATCGCCTCGGTCAGCGTCGAGCCCGAGCGCAAATCCGAGGTGCTTCGCTGCGCCGATCTGGCCGCCGACTACATGCGTGACGTGGGTGGCACCGTGCAGATCGCAAAGACCAAGGGCTACCCCATGGTCGTGGGCAAGCTCGGCGCCGATCCCGCCTTGCCCACGGTCTCCGTCTACAACCACCTTGATGTGCAGCCCGCGGATCCGTCGGAGTGGAAGACCTCGCCCTTCAAGTTCAGCCGCAAGGGCGAGCGCTACTTCGGACGCGGCACCACGGATGACAAGGGCCCGGCACTTGCGGCCCTGCTTGGTGCCCGGCTGGCGGTTGCAGACGGTGCGCCCATCAACATTCAGTTCCTCTGGGAAAACGAGGAAGAAATCGGCAGCCCCAACTTCGAGCAGGGTTTGTCGGTGCTTGCCCGCGGCAAGAAGGGGTTTGCGACCGACAGCGTGGCGGTCTCCGACACGATCTGGATTTCCAAGGGTCGCCCGGCCTTGCCGGTTGGTCTGCGTGGGCTGTGTGGCCTCACCGTGAAGCTCTCGACCGGTGCGAAGGACGTGCACTCCGGTACCACGGGCGGCGCTGCACGCAATCCCCTGACCGAGCTGGCCGCGCTGGTCGCCGAATGCGTGGATGCCCGCACGGGCAAGATCAAGATCCCCGGGTTTTACGATGATGTGAAGCCGCTGTCGGCGCGCGAGCAAAAGAGCATCGCACAGGCTGGCTTCTCCCGTGGTACGTTTATGGCCGCGCACGAGCTGAAGAGCGTGCGCTTTTCACAAGACACCGAGTTGTGTCGGGCCATCATGGCGCGGCCCACCTTCGAGGTGCACGGCCTCACCGGTGGCTATCGTGGCCCCGGCATCAAGACCATCGTGCCCGCGCGCGGCGAGCTGAAGCTGTCGATGCGCCTTGTGCCGGATCAGGATCCTCGGACGATCTTCAAGAAGGTGCGGGCCTTCATCCTGCAGCGCATCCCGGATGCGGTCGTCGAGGCCGAGGGCCTCATGCAGCCCTTCCTTGGTGATCTGGACGGCCGCGAACTGCAGGCGGCCTCGCGGGCGGTGAAGGAGACCTTTGGGCGTCCCCCGGCGATGGTGCGGGAGGGCGGCTCGATTGGCGCGGTGCTCACAATGCGCAAGCTGCTGCGGGCCCCCGTCGTGCTGATGGGCCTGTCCCTGCCCGAGCACGGCTACCATGCGCCCAACGAGAACTTTGACTGGACGCAGGCCAAGGGGGGCATCGAGATGTTCTACCGGTACTTCTGGGACCTGGCGCGCTCCGGTGCACGGCGCTAAAATCGACCCATGTCGACTGCGGCTCCCGAAGTTTTGAACGCTGCAACGCCCGGTACGCCGGAGCGCGGAAAGAAACCGTGGAAGCTGCTCGTCACGGTGCTTGCCGTGGCAGCGGGGGTCGCGACCCTCATCACCTTCTCGCTCGATACGGCCGTCGCGCAGTACCTCGAGCTCAACGAGGCCCATCAGAATCTCGACAAGTATCGGGGTAAGCGCCTGCAGGTGCACGGCTACGTGGTCGATGGCACCATCTCGCAAAAGCCAGGCTCGCTGCAGTATCGCTTCGAGATCCAGGACAACCCGAAAGATCCGCGCAGCCGCGTCGTGGCGTACTACGAAGGCATCGTTCCCGACACTTTCAAGAGCCGGGCCGAGGTCGTGGCAACCGGCATCTTCACGGACAAGGGCGACCTGCAGATCGAGGCCGGCGGGATCATGGCAAAGTGCCCTTCGCGCTACGACGGCAAGAACGTCGATCTCTCGGAGATGGGCTCGGCCAAGGAAGCGGCTCGCAAGGAAACCGGCGCAACGCCGCAGGCGAACGCCGCGGGTTATTAGTCGCGATCATTGACGGACCGGGACTCCCGGTGCATTTTTACGCGCGAGGGTAGCCGGCAGTATCCGGCGGCCCATAACCACGCGAGGACGGGGGTATCCGTCTCGCCAAAGGAGCGAAAAAAAATGATCACGGTGAAACTGCCCGACGGGTCGCAGCGGGAATTGTCTGATGGTGCGACTGCAGCGGACCTGGCTGCAAGCATTGGTCCCGGCCTCGCGAAGGCGGCGGTGGCTGCAAAGGTGGATGGCACGATCGTCGACCTGCAACGGGCCTTGCCGAACGGCTCGACGGTTGCCCTTTTGACCAAGCGAGACGCCGAGGCGCTCGAGGTCTTGCGGCACTCGGCCGCGCACGTGATGGCCGACGCCATCTTGCGCCTGTTTCCGAAGGCACAGCTCACGATCGGTCCGGTCGTCGAGGACGGCTTCTACTACGACATCTTCCTGCCCGAAGGAAAGATCACGCCAGACGATCTGCCGCGCATCGACGAGGAGATGCAGAAGATCGCCGACGCAAGCGCGCCCTTTGTGCGTTGTGTGTCGACCTACGACGGCGCCAACGAGCACTTCGCCCGTTACACGGCGATCGACGGTGGCAACAACAAGTTCAAGCAAGAGATCGTCGCGGACATCAAGGCCCGCAACGAGGAGCTCACGTTCTACAAGCACGGCGACTTCATCGATCTTTGCCGTGGCCCTCACGTGCCTCACACGGGCTGGCTCAAACATACGAAGCTCACGAAGACGGGTGGTTCGTACTGGCGCGCCGATGCGAACCGTGAACAGCTCACGCGCATCTACGGCACGGCCTTCTTCGACAAGGCGGAATTGGCCGAGCACCTGCACGTCATCGAGGAGGCGAAGAAGCGCGACCACCGCGTGCTGGGCGAGAAGCTCGATCTGTTCAGCTTCCACGATGAGGCGCCTGGTTTTCCCTTCTTCCATCCGCGCGGCACGACGCTGTTCACGTCCTTGACGGACTACATGCGCAAGCTGTTGCGCCGCCGTGGTTACGTCGAGGTCAAGACGCCGCTCGTCCTCAGCGAGGAGATGTGGCACACGTCGGGTCACTACGACAACTACCTCGAGAACATGTTCTTCACGAAGTTGAAGCTGCGCGATCCGGCGAATACGCAGGTCGTGCGCGACAACGTCGAGGAAGATCGCCCGATGGCGGTCAAGCCCATGAACTGCCCGGGCCACCTCATCGTCTATCGCACGCACCTGCACTCGCACAACGAGTTCCCGCTGCGCATCGCCGAGATGGGCCTCGTGCATCGGCGCGAGCTGAGCGGCGTGCGCCACGGTCTGTTCCGCGTGCAGGCCTTCACGCAGGACGATGCCCATCATTTCTGTACGGTCGAGCAGATCAAGGCCGAGATCTCGATGCTCATCGATTTCTTCCGCGAGGTCTACGGGACCTTCGATCTGACGGACGTGCGCCTCGAGCTGTCCACGCGCCCCGCCAAGAGCCTTGGCTCGGACGAGATGTGGAACCAGGCCGAGACGGCGCTCAAGGAGGCGCTCGACGAGAAGAACGTGCAGTACCAGCTCAATCCTGGCGACGGCGCGTTCTACGGCCCGAAGATCGACTTTCACATCCGCGACGTGCTCAAGCGGTCGTGGCAGTGTGGCACGATTCAGCTCGACTTCTCGATGCCCCAGCGCTTCGGTCTGTCCTACGTCGGACCCGATGGACAGAAGCACACGCCGGTCATGTTGCACCGTGCGTGCTACGGAAGCATCGAGCGTTTCCTCGGGATCATCATCGAGAACTATGCCGGGGCCTTCCCGCTGTGGCTCTCACCCGTGCAGGCGCTCGTCATTCCGGTCAGTGAGAAGTTCAACGCGTACGCGCGCAAGGTCCATGAAAAGCTGCTCGATCAGGGCATCCGCGCCGAGCTGAACCTCAACGACGATCGCGTTGGCTACAAGATCCGGGACGCCAGCCTACAGAAGCTGCCCTGCGTTCTCGTGGTGGGTGACAAGGAACAGACCAACGAGACGGTCAACGTCCGCTCGCGCGACAAGGGCGAGCTTGGCGAGATGACCGTGGAGGCGTTCCTCGCCGCCATGGGCCCCTGGACGAAATAGCGTCTCCGGATGCCGGGCGCATCCGGGTCTGAACGAGGCTGACACCGTCATCTCGAACCGTCATCTTGATGAGGAGACGACGGGTGTCACGCCTCAGAAAGATCTCAACACATCGGCGTTGAGATCTTTTTTGTATCCGCGCTTGGCCAGCGCGAACCCGGCGGTGCGTTTGACCACGCCGAACTCACCGGTCGTGAGCTCCCGCTTCACCGTGTCATGTTCGACGCCGCCCGAGGGCACGTGGAACAACATGTATTCTGCGTCGAAAACACCCACGCGCATCGTGTAGGCATTGGGTCGGCCCGAGACATGGGGCACGAGCACCTCGTTGCTCACGATGCTGGCCATCGGGGGAACGAGCTTGATGAGCTCCTTGACCTCGGCGTGCTGGGCGCGCTCGACCTTGCCAGGTCCAAAGCGCTTGGGGCCGAATCCACCGTTTATCGTCTCTTGCTGGAAGACGCCACCGAACTGGTAGCTTGCCAGCAGCGTTGCACCCGCGATGGCAAGTGCCCAGGCCTTCTGACGACTCGGTCCTTCAAGATCGCCATTTGCCCTGGGTTGCGCCACCCAGTCCAGGTTTCGGACGCATGCGATGAAGGTGAAGGTCGTCCAGAAAAATGAGTACTGGAAGCTGATCATGATCATCGGCTCGTAGTGGGTCGCGAGCAGCGTGAAGAAAAAGCCCGGGAAGGACAGCAAGAGTCCGATCGGTCGCCGCCACGCGAGGAATACCAGCGGTGCCGCGATCTGCAGCACATAGACGTACTTCAGCGGCTCGGCGACGAGCGTTTGCATCGTGTAGCCGGGGTTTGTGAAGACCGTGACGACGACGCCGGCGAAGCCCTTGATGGAGGGGATGGTCAGCTCGCGATACTGGTCCACGAAGGACTCCTGGCCCCCAAGGACCCAGGGCATCAGCACCATCTTGGCGACATAAAAGTGTGCTGCACCAAGGATCATGATGCCGATGCCAAAGCGAATGTTCGTGCGCGTGAGGCACAGGTATACGCCCCAAAGCGCCACGCACATGGCCGCGTCTTCGCGGATGGACATCGAGAGGATGGCGAAGATGAGCGCGACCGTTGTGCGTTTCCGCTCCACAAAATAGAGCATGAACCACATGAAAAACGGCATGAACACCGGGTAGTGAAAGTCGTACAGGTTCGCGCCGTGATTCGGTGCGTACAGAAGGTACGCGAAGGACAGCACGGCCGCGATCCGTCGATCCATCCGCAATCGGCCGAGCAGGTACAACGGCCAGGCCGCCGCCGCGATCAGCGTGGCCTGCAGCACGAGGAGCGTCTCGACCCTGGGCACGAAGCGGTAGACGATCCCGAGCACGAAGGCGAGGTAGGTGTGGTGGAACCCCATATGTGAGGTGTCCGAGTTTCCAAGCGGGGATGTCTTGAACAGGGGTCCGCCGTGGACCAGGTTCCACATCAGATTGTCTTCAAGCCCCAGATCCAGCGATGAGGTCTGAAGGTTGTAGTGTGAGCTGATGGTGTAGTACGAAAAGAAGATCGCGTATCCGATGATGCCAAGCGCGACCAGCACCGGTGGCAAGATCGGCGCGTCCCAAACCGTCCGGACGGGACGCAGGAGCCTTTGCAGGCGCGAACCTTCCGTGACGATTACCGGGCCCGTTCGAAACGACAGACGCCAGAGCCCGAGCGACGCGAGTCCAAAGATCGAGATGAGGGCGAGCACCGCGAGCTCACGGCCGCGCCAGGGTTTCCAGATGGTGAGGACGGGCAGTAGTGGCGCGAGCAGAAGGGGTGAGAAGCGATGCCCGAGACGCTCGATGTACTCGAATCCGCCGCGCAGGCCGCGCTTGCGCAAGAGAAAGAGCACGATCAATCCGAACGCGATTCCCCACAGCGCGCCGCCGCCGAAATTCACGACCGACCAGTAGCGCTCCTTGTCCTTGAGCTCGTTGCGCTCGACGAAGACGCGCAGATACTTTCCTGCACGCAGCGACCATCCTGCGAGACCGAGCGCCGCGCCGATGCCGGCAAGCCATGCAAACGCGACGACGCCGAGGACCAGATCGTCCTGACTGAACTTCTTTTTGGGCGGAGGTACCGGCGCCGGCTCCAGGACGGGCGAGGGGACTTCTGGCGCGTCTTGCCCGGGTTGCGGGGGGGCAAGTGGTTCGTGTTCCATGGTGCCCCGTTTCTACCGCGATTCCGACCTCACGGCAGTCCCCGCATCGTGCCGAGGCTTATTTCTCGACCACCTCGATGCGCCGATTTTTTTGCCGATTGGCATCGCTGTCGTTTTCGGCGATCGGGCGTTCATCGCCAAAGCCAAGTGCCTCGATGCGGGCCTCCTCGATGCCCTTCGAGACGAGGTAAGCGCGCACCGCGAATGCGCGCTTGGTCGAAAGTGTCTTGTTGAGCTTTGGATCGCCCACGTTGTCGGTGTGTCCGGAGACCTCGATCTGGGCGCTCTTCTTGTGGGTCATGTATTCCACGACCTGCTCGAGCTGCGGAAACGACTCAGGACGAATGGTGGCCTTGCCCGTGTCGAACTCGACCCCCTTGAGCACGAAGCGAGGTCGCTCCACCTCGGGCGCGACACCGGGCTCGACCTTGGGCGCGGGCAAGGGTGGCGGGCGGTGGAACTTGTAGCGCAGGGTCAGCTTGATGGTCTGGCTCGGCTTGTCGCTCACCGGAACCTGGGCGGCCACGTCGCGGCGGCCAAGGCTGAGGTAGGTCAGGTCGTAGTTTGTTCCGACCGGCACGAGGACCTCCGCGTAGCCCTCGGCGTCGGTCTCCTCGGTGTAGTAGTTCTGCCCGCTCGGCGTGCTCAGCTTGACGACCACGCCCTTGACCGGGCCCGTGTCCTTGTCGACGACCACGAACTTGAGCGCGGCCTCCGAGCGCGTGGCCTTGATTTTGGAGGGTTTGACCCCGTGGGTTTCACGCGCCGTGCTGGAGTCCTCCAGCTTGAATTCCTTGCGTGCATTGCCGTCCGCAGGGGCCGCCTTCTTGTCGCTGTCGCCGGATTCGGCGGACGCAGGCGCGGGTTTGGCTGCTGCGGTCGAGGTTTTCGGCTCCGCCTGAGCCGGCTTCGTCGGCGTCGAGGCGCAGGCGAAGAGACAGAGCAAGGCAAGCGAGCCGGACAGTCGATGGGCCATACGAAGGTTTCCTCTCATGCTGCCGCCCACGCTATCACGATGCCTCAGCGGGTGAAACACCGCGCTCGGCAGTTCAATCGTAGCGCAGGCCGTCGAGCGTGTTTTGGCGGCTCGCCTTGATGGCGGGATAGAGCGTCGCCACGAGGCTGATGAAGATCGCGACCGCAGGCACCAGCAAGAGCTCGACCGTCGAGATCTCGATGGGCAGATGCTCGATCAAATAGACCTTCGGATCCAGGTTGTAGCCGAAGCGTGCGATCACCTTGCAGATGATGAGGCCGAAGCCGAGTCCGAGGGCACCACCGGCGAGTCCCACCATCGCCCCGGCCACCAGAAAGATTCCGACGATGGGTCGCGTGCGAGAGCCCATCGCCCCGAGGATCGCGATCTCCCGCTTCTTGGTGCGCACGATGAGATAAAGCGACGCGAGGATGTTGAACGACGCGACCACGATGATGATGAGCAAGATGATGGAGATCACCACCTTCTGCATGGTCAACGCCGTGAACAGGTTCGTGTTGAGCGTGCGCCAGTCCATGACCTTGTAGGCATGTCCGAGTCGCTCCTCGACCTCGCCCACGAGACCGATGGCCGCGACCGGATCCGCGAAGCGAACCTCGACGCCGAAGAGCGACTGCCGTGCGCCCGACAACCGCCGCGCGTCCTCAATGTTGATGTAGGCGAGGCGCGTGTCGTATTCGTTGAAGCCGAAGTGAAAACGACCGACGACCTTGAAGGCGTAGGATGGCGGTGTCGTCGCACCGCTCTCGGGGAAGGGCACCAGCACCCGCAGGCACGAGCCGACCTTGATCTTCAGCTTTCGCGCGAGCTCCTCGCCCACGACCATGCGACCGGCAGACTCGGCCGGCCCGGCATCTTCGCCGGGCAAGAGCGGCGCGGCCTGACAGGTGGCGGGCACGCCCAGATTGTCGACAGAGCCATCGACAAGCGCGCGTCGCAGATCGGGTGCACCCTGCGAAAGGTCCACGCCCTTGAGCGTCGCGCCAACCTTGCCAATCATCACCTCACCCGGTGAGAGGCTGAATTTCTCGATTCGTGTCACGCCACGCAGACCCTTGAGCTTGCGTGCCATCTCGTCCGCTTCTCGGCGGGCCTCGTCGGGCTCGGGCAAGCCGTAACTCGTGATGATGAGGTGACCGTTGACCGCCAGGACCTTCTCCTGAAACTCGCGCTCGAAGCCGCTCGTGACGGCGAGCACCACGACGAGCGAGGCCACACCAAGCGCCACACCAAAGGTGGAGAAGCTGATGAAGACCGTGAACAGCTGCAGCAGCGTGAACACGACCGCACACAGCGCCGAGGCCACGGTGAGCCCGGCGCTCACGGTCTCAAGGGTCCGACTGTGCGCGTGTCCCAGGCCAAAGAGCAGCGCGGACACGGGAAGGCCGATGAGTGACAGGGTGAGGCCCAGTCGGATGCGCCGGGACGGCTGGGGCCGCCGCAGGTAGCGCGTCGCCACGAGCCGTTCGAAATTGTTCGTGAACAGGTGGGCGGCAAATGCCAGGACCGCCAGCTCGGCGGCGATGACCGTCAGCACGATGCGATGCTCGGGCAGGGCCATACTCCCGGTCGCCGCACCCACGGCCGCCAGGACAGCAAAAAGTCGAATCACGCGGTAGGGCATCGCGGCGTCGGCAAGCTAGCACGAGCCTGCGGCGTGTGGCTGTCCTTGACACTCTCGCACTGCAATCATACCGTCATGGGCGCATGCGCTCAGTGCTCCCCGACCGCGCGTCTTCTTCGTCGCGGCATCACGTTCAGCGCGCCTCGGCGCGTGTTCGGACGGCGCTGTTCGCGATTGGCCTCTGCTCGGGCGTTTTCGCTGCGGGTGCAGCGAAGGCAGGGCGCAACGATCTGCGCCTCTTGAATCTGTGTCCCCCGGCTTCGGGCGAGTGCAGCTGGATCACCCGCGACGGCAACGGCCTTATTTCAGGCGTAAACCTGCAGGCGCAGGGGATCAACGCGAACGAATCTTTTCGCAGCCTGATGTCCGAGCTTGGCACGGTGCTCGCGCCGAACTTGATCGTCCCGGCCAGCACCATTGGATTCTCCGGCTTTCAAATCTCTGCCGATGTTGCGCTCACGAGCATCTCGAACAAGGCGCAGTACTGGGATGGCGTCGAGGCGGTATCGCCCCAGAACCGACTCGCGGAGCGACCGGACGGCCATCTCACGACGGTCGGCGTTTCGGTTCGCAAGGGGATCTGGCTTCCCGTGCCGTCCATGGAAATCGGGGCCGGATTCGTCCATCTGCTCGAGTCGCAGATGATCGCCTACCAGGGCTACGCGAAGCTCGCGCTCCTTGAGGGGTTCCGCAAGCTGCCCTTGCCGAGCATTGCGGGGCGGGTCGGGCTCTCCCACGTCACCGGCGCCAACGACGCGAGCATCGACGTTCTCGGACTGGATTTGATCCTGTCCAAGGCCATCGGGGTGTTTGGGACGTGGAATTTCGAGCCCTTTGCGGGTCTGTCCCAGTTCATCATCCGCGCGCGCAGCGGTCTTTTCGATCTGACCCCGGGATGTGACGGCTACGCAGCCCTCGATCCCGCGTCGACCAACCGTGGGCCACAGTGCTCGGCCAACGATCTTGGCGTCTACGACCCCAAAAAGAACGAGGTCGGCGGCAATTTCGCATTTGCGAACCAGGACAACATCACCCGAAACCAGCTCTTCGCTGGCTTCAAGATGCACTTCTCCGCCGTGCACCTCACGGCGCAATACAGCCGTATCCTCGAGTTGAACTCGCGCGACAGCCAGCCCAACGGCCAAGGCGCGCGAGACAACGCCGAGGTACAGCAGCGCTACTCGTTGAGCGCCGGATTCGACTTCTAGGTCGAATTCTTCACATCTGGAGGCCGACGCGGATGATGCGTCGCAAGCCTTCGACGGGAAGCTTCGGGGAACGCTTTTCTTCCTCGAAGATGATCTGGGCCAGGGTTGCGGTCGTCAGATCCTGCTGCGTCGACTTGTCGGTTACCCGGATCTCGTCGCCGTTGCGGATCATTTGAGCGATCTGCTGCAGCGTGACGTATCGGCTATCCGTTGTATCGTACAGCTTGCGGTTTGAGTACCGTTTGATTGTGCGGGTCGCCATGAATACGATTGTGTACCCGCTTGTGTATCGCGTCAACGGCCAATTCGCAGCGCGTTGAAATCACAGAGGAATTCTGTGGAAAACTTTTTAGAGACCAACGGATTTCGAAACAATTGACGCAATCAGGTCAAATGGAAATCCTCAATAAAATCAAGGACTAGGCGCGGTGCTCGGTGCAATCACTGTCGTCAGGCCAGGAATCGCTTCGGCATGTGTCGAGCGCTTTAGTCTTCCTTCTTGTCGTCCTTCTTCTCTTCTTTTTTGGGCGTCACGTCGATCTCGGCCTGAGTGTTGACGGCGCGCTTGAAGTTCTTGATCGCCTTGCCAAGTCCATCGCCTAGCTGCGGCAATTTCGTTGAGCCGAACACCAATACAACAATGACCAAAATGATGAGCAGCTCGCTTGCGCCAAGGGGCATGGGATCCTCCGAGTGGTTCTATACCACGGCGTTGGATCGGGGCAAACGTCCGTGACAATTGTCTTGTGATGAAGGGCGGATTCTGGAGAGGCGATTTCTTGCCTGTCGTCGCCGCTTGGCTACGATTCTTCCTGGTGCAGCCGAGTTCTCCGTTCCGCCTCCGCAAGGCGCACACCCGTCCATGCGGGCTGCGACGGACGCTGTGTGTGCTCGCCACGCTGTCGCTCGTGAACACGGCCAGCGCGGAGCCGGTGGCGGCTCCGGTTGCATCCGAGCGGCGCGCGGTGCGTGGCGGCCTCGCGCCTGCGCTTGAAGGAACAGCCGAGAGCCCCGAGCTGCGCGAGCTGCGCCGCTTCGAGGAACAAAGCTTTCCGCGGCACGGTGGACTGCCGATCCAGATTCGCGATCCGGAGGATCCGCGGGCCGAGGTCGATGCGCCGGCCCTGCCGGGTCGCTGGAGCGGAAGCGGCGATGTGCCAGATACCGTGAAGTCCACCGAGACGCCAAGGGCGCCCTCATCGGAGGTTGAGGCCGGTGCGCCCGCCTGGTTGCGCTCTCTCAAGATGCCGGAGATTCAGGTCCGGTTCGACGGGCGTGTGGTACGTTATCTCGACTACTTCAAGAATGATCCACGCGGTCATGCGATCATTCGTGGCTGGTTGCAGCGCCTTGGCCGCTACAAGGCCGTGTTCGAGCGGATAATGGTGCGTGAGGGCGTGCCGCGCGATCTGGTCTACCTCGCGATGATCGAGAGCGGATTCGAGCCCGCGGCATCTTCGTATGCAGGCGCGGGTGGTATCTGGCAGTTCATGACCGGCGCCGCGCGCGCGTATGGTCTTGAGGTCGGGCACTGGGTAGATCGTCGCCGCGATCCCGAGGCAGCTGCCGAGGCTGCAGCGCTGTATCTGAAGGATCTCTTTGTCCGCTTCGGCTCGTGGCCGCTCGCGTTCGCGGCCTACAACGCGGGGTATGGCGCCGTCTTGCAGTCGATCGCGCGATACAACACCAACGACTACTGGGAGCTCATTCGTCACGAGTCGGGTCTGCCCTGGGAGTCCACGCTCTATGTCCCGAAAATTCTGGCCGCCGCGGTCGTCGGTCGCAATCTCGAGGCGTTTGGCTTCTCGGATCTCGTGATGGATCCACCCTTTGTCTTCGATCTCGTCGAGGTCCCGGGCGGAACGCCACTGTCTGTGGTGGCGCGGGCCGCGCAGGCCACACCGGAGACCATCGCTGCATTGAACCCGGCCCTGTTGCGCGGACGTGTCCCACCTGATCGCGCGAAATACGCGGTTCGCATTCCGCAGGGCGCGACGCCCATCTTCGCAGCTGGCTTCGGTTCCGCGCACAAGGAGGCGACCGAGCAAACGACGGTGGTGCTGCGACATGGGGAGACGCTGGCAGAGCTGGCAAAGCGGTTCGGCACGACGGAGAAGCAGCTGCGCAAGACCAACGGCATCGACAACGTGGCCGAATTGCGCGGCGGCACCACCTTGGTTGTCCCGGCGCAGGGCGCGGCCCCCGCCGAAGGCAGCAACAGCGCCGTCGCCGACACCAGCGCGGAGCCCTTGCTCGTCGCCGTGCCCGAAAAGGTGTTTTCCTATCCCGGCCGCGAGCGGGTCTTCTATCGCGTGGTTGCGGGTGATACGCTTGAATCCGTTGCGGGCGTGATGCACGTCGCGACGGAAGATCTCGCAGAGTGGAACAGCCTGGATGCGGCCGCGAACCTTCAGGTGGGCATGGTCTTCCAGGCGTTTGTGCCGGAGTCCTTCGATGGGAAGAACGTGGCGTTGCTGGATCCCGCGACGCTTCAGATCGTGACCCTCGGCAGCGAAGAGTTCCTCGAGCTCGCGGCGGCCCGTCGCGGAAAGACCCGGCTGCAATACAAGGCGCGGGAGGGCGATACCCTCAACAAGATCGCCCGCCGCTACGGTCTTTCGCCCGGTGATCTCGCGCGCATCAATCGCTTTTCTTGGACAACGGAGCTGAAGGAGGGGGACAAGGTCATCGTGTATTCCCCCACGACCGAGATGCCCCGTGAGGTGCAGGCGCGCAGCGCAACCGCAGCCCGCTCCACCCGCACCGCGACGGCGGCACCCAAACCGAAACCACGGCAGAAATCGTCGAAGTGAGCGCGTCTCCCAAAGATCGCGCGGACGCCGTCGTTGCGCGACGACTTGGAATCTCGGCACGGGCCGCACGCAAGCTGTTCGACGAGGGCAAGGTGACGCTCGGTGGACGCAGGCTCGACAAGGGCTCCTACGTCGATGCGAACGCAGAGCCCGAGATCGCCGATGCAGCGTCGGCGACGACGCGGGTGCTGCAGCCGCGCGCGATGAACCTGCAGGTGCTCTACGCGGACTCGATGCTCGTGGCGGTGAACAAGCCAGCAGGCATTCCCAGTCATCCTCTGCGTCCGAACGAGGGTGATACGGTGGCCGCGGGAATCGTGTCACAATTTCCAGAATGCCTTCTTGCCTCGCAGGACGAGCGCGAGGGTGGGCTCTGTCATCGCCTCGACACGGGAACGAGCGGCGTGATCGTCGCAGCCCGCAGCCCTGCTTCGTGGACCACCTTGCGGCAGACGCTGTCCTCTGGTCTGTGCACCAAGACTTATCTCGCGCATGTGTACGGCGCACCGCCGCTGACCTTTTCGGTCGATGGCATGATCGGGCGTGGTGGAAAAGGAGGGAGCCGCGCGATGGTCAACGGGGGCCGCGATCCCTTGCCGGCCCGAACGGTGTTCGAGCGGCTCTGGCAGCGCGGCGCGTCGGCTCTCGTGCGTGCCACACTTGGTACCGGTCGCATCCATCAGGTCAGGGTGCACCTCGCGCACTCGGGACATCCCATTCTTGGCGACGATCTGTATTCTGACGCAGCGTCCGAGCGCGTCGCGGCATCGCTTACGATCCCGGGATTGCGTCTGCACGCCGAATCCATCGCCTTTATCCATCCGGAAACAGGCTCGTCGGTGCGAATCGTCGCTCCCGCGCCGGCATGGGCCTCGTGACGGGAATATTCGTTCATGCCGGACGTTTCTTCGGCGATGGACGAGCGAGATTCGATCGAGGCCGAGGACATAACTTATTTTGCCGTGGTACCTGATGGGACCACCGAACCGGCAGCATTGTTTCGAGAGCTGCAGGACGCCATCAGCTGGGGCCTACAGCGATGGGGTCCTGATCGCTTCGCGATACGGGGATTCATGCCCGGGGCGAACGACGCCACCGAGCCGAGCGAGCCCGTCTTGCCGAGCGCGCCGCCCCTCGCGAACTGATCGGACGAGCCTCAGGTGTTGAGGATCGGAAGCTTGTCGCTCGCCATCTGGAAATAGGGCGAGGTGAGGCTTCCGTAGTGCGAAACGTACTTGGGCGTCCAGTTTTCTCGGGTGAGGAAGGGCTTGCCGATGCCGCGGTGGCCCCAGCGTTCGAACTCGTTCGGTGGCATGCCCATGCTGACCGCCACGCTGCCGAGCCAGTGGCTCCAGAGCAATCCGAAGCGATCGTTGTTGGTTGAGCCCGTCGGGCCGCCACCCTTGCGGAAGTCGATGAAGCGGCCTGTGTTGTACTTGCCGCAACCGCTGCCAGCCGTGACGACGGGAATCGAAACCGAGTCGTGCGTCGACATGCCGCACTCCTGAGACCAGGCCATCAGCGTGTCGTCGAGCAAGGTTTTGCCCGGTGCAGTCTCGATCGCGTTGAGCTTCGCGGCCATGTTGACGAAGAACTTCTCGAACACGACCTGATTCGAGTTGCGCAGCTGTGTCTGCCCGTTGGCCGATTGCCACTGGTGCGCAATTTCCTGATGCCAGTTGCCGCTGTACGCGGTGGCATGATTGCCGTTGCCCACTGCGAAGACAGCGATGCGCGTGGTTCCACAGGCGAGCGCCGCCACGACCACATCATTGAAGAGATCGGCCATTCTTGCGTAGGAGGCCGCATTGTTCTGGGTGCTGAGCGCGTTCGTGTCTGTGCCCGGCATTGCACCGGGCTTGCAGACGGCGCCGCCACCGCCACCGCCACCACCGGCCTGGTTCAGCTTCGTTTCCAGTTCATTGATCTGGCTGAGGTGATCCGAAAGGCGGGACTTGTCGCGGGTCGAGAGTCTGCGGTTGCCTTCCAACAGGCGTTTGTAGGAGACCAGCACGCGATCCGCTATCGACTTGCGCGGCGCGGGTCCGGGCGCGGGGGTACCTCCGGGCAGGTTGTTCACGTCGATGAGTCGAGAAAACAGGGTTCGCGGATTGCCCGTGACGATGCCAGGGTCAATCGCACCAGACTGAGCGGTGGCGTTCGAGTAATTCCACGTCACGGTCTTCTGGTAACCGAAGGTCACGTGGCGCTGCAGAATGCCCGTTCGATCCTTGTAGAACGAAGGCGACCAACCCAGCATGTGATCAAGCGTCGGTCGAGGATCCCCCTGCACCGCCATGCCGTCTCCGCCGTTGCCGTCGTTGCGGGCGTAGTTGCCGAGGTGGCCACCCGTGTGGTGGCCAATGTAGAACGGGATATCGAGTCCCCACAGCACGTTCATCTTTGCGACGAGCGCGTCGGTCAGCAAGGTCGCTGGCGCCTGTAATACGGGTGACAGTACGTTGTTGTTGCCGGTGCGCGTGGCCGTCAGCGCACCCCAGTTGCCCGTGTGTCCGGTTGCGATGTTGAACGTTTGGTTCAGTCGGCTCTTGTCGGGGAAGAAGTTTGTTTCGAAGTTACCGCCATGGTCGGTCGTCATCCACCACAGGTTGGGTGTGAACGGCATCGCGGGATCTGCTGCGTATGCCTGTTGAGAGACAAGCGACGGCAAGAAGGGCAATCCGAGCGCCGTACCACCTGCGCCTTTGAGGAACTGTCTACGGTAGATGGGTCGTTTGCGGTTCATGCTTTGGACTCGATTATAGATGGACGTCGGTTGAGCGAATTTCAGCTCATTTTTCCGTGTTTTTGATAGGAAAATTTGCTTATCGCCCCCGCCGGGCGATTCTGCGGCACACGATGATCATAACCCTTGAGCAACGACGCCGGTCCGAGCGAATCCACTACCGCGGGACTGCGCATCTTCGGGCAGCGGGAGAGTCGGAAGGCTTGTCGGCGGAGGTTCATAACCTGAGCGCCAGCGGGATGTTCGTGCGTGCGCCAAGGGTGCCGGTCCCCGGCTCTGACGTGGCGTGCCACGTTTTCCTCGACAACGAGTCCTGCATTTTCCATGGCAAGGTCGCCTGGGCGAAGCGCGGCCAAACGCCCTTGCCCGAGGCAGGCATCGAGTTTATCGATCTGTCGCAGTCAGACCGGACTGCGCTCGACCGCGTGCTTGTCCGTCCCGAACCATCGGTCGCCGTGTCATCGGTCGTGGAGGCCGATGCCACCGAGCGCATCTTGCTGTCGCCGACCACGGTATCGCGAAACAGTGCGGCACGTCTGTATGGTGTAGCTGGCGGGCTCCTCGGGCTTGGGTTGGTTTGGATATTTGGGCGCTCGGGGGATAACCCCGTTCCGGTGCCCGCCGTCAACCGTGATCTCGTGACGGCTTCCCGTCCGCAGGTCTCGCCGCTTGTGCCATCCGCAACCACACCTGCGCCATCCGCAACCACACCTGCGCCATCCGCACCCGCGCCTGCACCGGCCGTCAAAACCGAGTTTCCGTTTGCCATGCATACGGATGGCGCCAGCACGGTCATTCGTGTTGCGTATCGCGGCTCCGAGCGCGACGCCCAGGTATATCGGCTGGTTGATCCTCCGGGCATTGGCGTTCGGATGCCCCTCGGGCGTGTTCCGGCCTCGGGGCAGGGACATTTTGCGATCGGCAGAGACGGTATCCGTCACGTCTGGATCGAGATGCGCGAGGGTATTCTCTACGTGCGTTTTCTTCCGCGCAGCGACAGCGATGTGTCCGCCGTGATTCGCGATGGCGAGATCGTCGCGACCGTTGTCAGGGCGCGGTAAGCCAAACCAGACTACATGAACGTCGCGAGATCGGTCTCGACGAGCAGATAGAGGGTGCGCAGGAACGTGAGCAGCTCTTCCGGGTTGTTGAACCGGGCGATCCATTCGCGCAGCGTGCGAGAGCCATCAAGGAACTTCAGGACTTCGCGTGGCGTGGGTCCAAGGCGGAACGACTCGGGCGATACGCGTCCGTAGGGGTTTGCCCGCGGCCGGTAGTCGAGAAAGCGCACGAAGCGGCGCTCGAGAAAGTCGTACGGAAGCGTGAGCAAGCCTGCCCCCAGGATCTCAAAGGTATCGAGTCCGAGCGGGAAGGCCTCCTGCGGGTTGCGCACGTTGCGATAGAAGCTGTAGTAGCCCTGCACCCAGCCAAAGATGTCCATCACGCGCTCGCGCACCTGCTGGGAGAGCAAACGAAACACATCGAGTGGCCGCATGAAGCCGAGTCCCACCAGGGTGTCGCCGACCTTGCCCGAGAAGCGAGGAAGCTGCGACATCGCCATGTCGAGGTTTTGCGCCGTCAGAAAGCCTCTCGAGACGAGGTATTCGCCGAAGCGCTCGTTCTTCAGGCTGCTGTTGATCGACTCGGGTGCGCCACGTACGAGGTAGATCTCCTTGACATGGGGCTGCAACTCGAAGCGAAGCAGACCCGTCTCACCCGCGATGGCCAGATCCGCGAACACGCGCATCGGCGCGATGACCGAGAGATCGCCGCCCTTGTCGGGTGGACGCGCTCCCGTGTTGAGACCCTGGCTAAGATCCGTCGTGGGCGCGTTGCCCATGCCCGTCGTGGGGTATGCGCCGTATCCCGGGCCAGTCCCGGGGGGACCACCCGCAAAGGGAGAGCCGAATGCGCCGCCGACGTTAATGGCGCCCGACGAGCCGCTGCTTGCGCCTGCCGGTACCGCGCCGTAGCTCGGCGGTGTTGCGAATGGCATTGGCCCCGTGTCACGCATGGGCGCCAACATCGAACCCGTGGGCGTTCCGTGGTGGCCGACCGGGGTGCCGGGATTGGCGCCAGGTGCGCCAGCCGGCGCATCGTAGTCGTCGAGGACAACGACGGACATCGGCTTGCTCATGGCCTGATCAAGGCTCGCCATCGCGGCCCGGGTCGCGTCGTTCATCCCGGAGGCCGCAGCTGCCGCTGGTTTTTGAATCGCAGCACGACTGTCATCGCCATCGATCACCACATCCAGATCTTCCGCCTCACCGGTGCCGTGATTTCTGGTCGGCTCCTCGGTCGACACCGTTGTTGGCGAGCCCACCTGAGATTCTGCGCGGACGCGAGCGGCCGGCTGGGTCGCCACGCCGGTCTCGAGCTTGCCCGGTGGTGACGTGATCTCTTGCTGGGCGGCGGCGCTCTTCGGTGGCACCGACGAGGCGCGCGCGCGCCGCTCGACCGTGACAGCCCACTTCTTGATCTGTTCCTTGAGCTGCGTGTAGCCCTCGGTCGTGTTGTCGAAGTAGTACTTGGCGATTTCACCGAGGTTGCGTGGTCCGACGCGAAAGCCGAAACGGAACATCAAATCGGCCAGATCGTCGCGGAACTCGCCAGCGGTCTGGTAGCGATCCCCAAGGCGCTTCTTGAGCGACTTGCGGACGATGCGATCGAGCTCGGGCGGAATATCCTTGCAATACTTGTCGAGCCGCTCGAGTCGGCCGTCACGTACCATCAGTAGCACATCGAGATCGGTGGGCGCCGTGAAGAGACGTCGACCCATCAACATCTCGGCGAGCACGATGCCCACCGCAAAGACGTCGCTGCGGCCATCGAGCTTCGAGCCCACGACCTGCTCGGGGGACATGTAGCCGTACTTACCCTTGAGGGTGCCGGCCTGCGTCTTCGACTCGCGTTCCGAGGCGTGTGCAATGCCGAAGTCGGCGAGCTTCACGTCACCCCGGTGTGAGATGAACACGTTCGAGGGCGAAATGTCGCGATGAACGAGGCGCATCTCCTTGCCCTCGCGATCGACGGCGTTGTGCGCGTAGTCGAGTGCGTCGAGCACCTCCATCACGATGAAGACGCTGATCGGGATCGGAATACGAATTTGCTTCTGCGCGGATGTTCGAAGCAAGGCCAGTGCGTCGAATCCATCGATGAACTCGAGCGCGATGAAGTACGAACGATCGACCTCACCAAAGTCGGTGACCTGAACGATCTTGGGGTGCGTCAGCTGGGCGGTCAGCTTCGCCTCGTCGATGAACATCGAAACGAAGTTCTTGTCCGCCGCCAGGTGAGGCAGGATGCGCTTGATGACGAGCAGCTTTTCAAAGCCGTGGGTGGCCAGAATCTTGGCCTTGAAGACCTCGGCCATGCCGCCTGTCGCGATGCGCTCGACCAGCGTATAGCGGCCAAATTTTAGCGGGAGTGTTTGGTCGGCTCCCTCCTCTTCCGTCGTCACCGTCTGAAACTATAACACAGCGAATTTCCAACACTCTTATCGAAAATGACCGGTGTGAAATGAGATCGTCTGCGGCCTTCGACTTGGTTGGGCGGGCCGTTCAAGTAGCGATCGAAAACGGCCGACAAGATCCGTTTGGACGGTGAGCCATGGACCCTCACTGGACAGCTGCGCAGCAGCGAAGAAACGGTCCCTGGAATCCGCCAATTTGGCAGGAAATTCGAGTTTCCTCCGGATGAAAGTAAAATGCTGCCACGAGCTATGAAAGCCATGTCAGTCGGGCTATCGGATGTCGGAAGGCGCCGGGCGAACAACGAAGATTCCTTTTTAAGCGACGATTCGCTCGGGCTTTACGTGGTTTGCGACGGCGTCGGCGGCAATGCCAAGGGTGAGGTTGCGAGCGCCGAGTCGGTTGAGCTCGTGCACTCGTGGGTGCGCAAGTGGACGACCACGCTCGACACCTTCAAGAACGACCCAAGCGATAAAAACGCCCAGTTCGTGCGCCGGCTGATTGAGAACGCGGTGCAGTCTGCGTGTTACATGGTTTTCGGCATGGGGATGATGGACCCGCAGCAACGCGGCATGTCAACCACCCTGTCCTGCGCCTTGATTTGCGGCGGCAGCGCGTTCATCGGGCAGGTCGGCGATAGCCGCGTCTATCTCTTCCGAGATGGCTCCGCGACGCAGCTGACCGAGGATCACACCCTCATCAACTTCCGCCTGAAATTGGGACTCATCACACCGGAAGAGGCAGAAAACGCCCCGGGAAAAAACGTGATCACCCGCGCGGTTGGCCACCAGGACTTCGTCGAGGTCGATGTCATCGACATCGAGGTCAAGCCAGGCGATCGTTTCATGCTCTGTTCGGACGGCCTGCACGGCTACCTCGAGGAGGCCGAGCTGGATCGCCTGCTCGCGGGCGGCTCTGCCGAGGTGGCCCAGCGGCTCATCAACACCGCGAATCAGCGCGGTGGGCGCGACAACATCACGGTTGTCGTCGTCGACGTGACGGACTAGGTCGCGGCGGCGCGTCGCGACGAGCGACTCAGGAACTTCTTGACGAGTCCCGACTCGTGTAGCTCGGTCAGCAGCTCGATGGAACGGAACGAGGCACGCCGCGCGCGGGCCTGGGCCTCCTCGTTCTTGACCCGGCCGAGCAGCGCAACCCGACTGGAGTGAATGGCCTCCGTTTCGGTGGCCGGCAAGGTCTCGGAGAACAGGGTGGCGGTCTCCAGATCGCCGGTCTGTCGTGCCCGCTCGGCGGCGATTCGATAACGCTCGAGGGCAAAGGAACCCGCCGTCAACGGACCGGCTGCGGCGCGCTCCTCGACGGTCTGCAGGGAGCGGAAAAAGCCAAAAAGCCGCGAGTATCCCAGTGCGACCGGGTCAAAGTCGGCCTCGGTCACGCCGAGCGCCTCCAGTCGGTTCGCGATCAGATTATAACGCTCTGCGCAGGCGCCACAGCTCCGGGCCAGCGCCATTTTATAGGTGACACCCTCGGTATCGGCGGTCCAGAGCGCCGCCACCTCGGTCGACTCCAGCGAAAACCGGGCCTCCAGCTTGCACAGGGCCACCACAGACAGGTCCTGTTCGGAAATGAGACCCAGCCATTGCTGGATCAGGCGCTCGAACGAGGTCTGGTTTTTGCCCTCAAGCTCGGACACAAAGGTTTCGGGCGACGACATTGGCTGACGAGTGTGGGGGGCTGCGCCAAATCCGTCAAGCGCGTGACGCTTTCAGGAGATGTTTGCCGGGCAGGGTTGCCTATGCCATTCTCCGCGCCCCTTAACCATGTCCGATTCAAAAGAACAAGTTCCGCAGCGCAAAGATGTTCGCAACATCGCGATCATCGCGCACGTCGACCACGGCAAGACCACGTTGGTGGACGGCTTTCTGCACCAGGCTGGCGCGTTTCGCCGCGGCGAGGTTGTCGCCGACTGCGCGATGGACTCGAACGACCTCGAGCGCGAGCGTGGCATCACGATCCTGTCGAAGTTCACCGCCATCACGTGGAACGGCACCCGTATCAACATCGTCGATACGCCGGGCCACGCCGACTTCGGTGGCGAGGTGGAGCGCGTGTTGCAAATGGTCGACTCGGTCTTGTTGCTGGTCGATGCGTTTGACGGTCCGATGCCGCAGACGCGATTCGTGACACGAAAGGCGCTCGCGCTTGGTCTTCGACCGATCCTGGTCGTGAACAAGATTGACCGTCCCGGTGCGGATCCGGACGGCGCGGTCAATGCGACCTTCGATCTCTTCGTGAACCTCGGTGCGACCGACGAACAGCTCGACTTCCCTGTCATCTATGCGTCGGGCCGCGAAGGCTACGCAGTCAAGAATCTGAGCGACGAGAAGAAGGATCTGGGTCCGCTGCTTGACCTCATCGTCGAGAACGTTCCGCCGCCCGTGGCAGATGTCGATTCGCCCTTCTGCATGCAGGTCACGACGCTCGATTACAATGACTTCCTGGGATACGTCGGCATCGGTCGCGTGCTCTCCGGACGTCTCAAGCCGGGCGACCGCTCGTTGCTGGTGCATCGCGATGGCCGCAGGGAAGAGTTCCGCGTGGCGAAGTTGCTCGGCTACCAGGCGCTCAAGCGCTTCGAGCTGTCCGAGGTCGCCGCCGGCGACATCTGCGCCATCTCCGGCATGTCCGATCTGACCGTCGGTGAAACCATCACCGACATCCAGAACCCCAACATCCTGCCCTTGCTCGAGATCGAAGAGCCGACCGTGAAGATGCAGTTCATGGTCAACAACGGTCCCAACGCCGGCCAGGAAGGCAAGTACATCACGTCGCGCAACATCCGCGACCGCCTGATGCGCGAGCTCAAGTCCAACGTCGCTTTGCGGGTCATCGAAACGGCGGCCCCCGATGTGTTCGAGGTGCTCGGCCGTGGCGAGCTGCACCTTTCGATTCTCATCGAGACCATGCGCCGCGAGGGCTACGAGCTGCTTGTCTCGCAGCCGCAGGTCGTCGTGCGTACCAATGACGACGGCACGCGCGAGGAGCCTTATGAAGAGGCCTGGATCGACGTCGAGGAAGGCTACGCCGGCTCGGTCATCGAGGAGCTCGGTCGCCGCGGTGGCCGCATGACCGAGATGAAGCCAGGCGGCGAGGGCCGCACGCGTCTTCAGTATGTGATCCCGGCGCGCGGTCTCATCGGATTTCGCTCGCTCTTCCTCACGCTGACCCGCGGCACCGGCATCCTGAACTCGAACTTCAGCCACTACGGCCCCTACGTGGGTACGTTCAAGGGCCGCCTCAACGGCGTGCTCATCGCGCAGGATCCGGGCGACACCAACGCCTACGCGTTGTTCTCGTTGCAGGAGCGTGGACAGCTCTTTTTCGAGGCTGGCATCAAGGTCTACGGCGGTCAGATCGTGGGTCTGCACTCACGACAGGACGATCTCATCGTCAATCCGTCGAAGGCCAAGAAGCTCACCAACATCCGTACCACGGCCGCCGACGAGAAGCTGATCCTCTCGCCACCACGTCGCTTCTCCCTGGAAGAGGCGCTCGAGTTCATCAATGAAGATGAGCTGGTCGAGATCACGCCCGCCGCGATCCGCATCCGCAAGCGCGTGCTGGATCACAACGAGCGCAAGCGCGTCGAGAAGGCCCGCGAAGGCGCCACGGCCTGAGTTTGACCGGATGTTGCGCCCGACCCGATGGTGTCCCCATCGGGCAGAGGGCGCGATCACCCTATCGGAACGACGACGCCGGCGTCGGCGTCCACGATGGCCCGCATTCCGGGCCGCAGTCGTGTGCGTGCGCCCGCGGCTCCCACCACGGCCGGGATGCCCCGCTCTCGGGCCTGCGCCGCGACATGGCCCTGTGGGCCACCGGTCTCGGTGACAATCGCGGCGGGACTCAGCAGCGGCAATTCGGTGGGGAGCAATGTAACCGCCACGAGGATTGCGTTCGGTGGGTAATCAAGACGGCCCGGCTCATGGTGAATGACCACGCCGTTCTTGCGACCACGTGTGCCCGAACCCGTGACGACGAGACGACGCGGAGGCCCTGTGGGGGCGATCGGAGGTGGATGGGCGAGGGCGCGCACGTGCTCGGCTCGGCCCTGTAAAACGTACGACGATAGCTTTCCAGGCAATGGGTCGCCGTCGGCCAGGCGTTGCAAAACTGGCAAGGGGACGAAGAAAATATCGTCGACCTTTTCGATCCTTGCACTTGTGCAAAGGGTCTGGCCGAGCGACAGGAGTGCCTGGCGAAACGGTGCGACGATGCGAGCGTAGAGCGCATCATCGTCCTCACCAACGGCCGTGGCCTGTCGGGCGGATTCGAGCAGCCTGAAAAACGTATCGTGGTGCGACTGCTCAAGGGCATTCTCCGCGGATTGTCGCGCGCGCAAAAGGCGCGCCGTGGTGTCGGCTGTTTCTTCCGGAGAAGTGACTGCGATGCCGGCCAGGGCGAGCGTTTCTTTTCGGGTGGGTTCCGCAACGTCCCAGACCGAGGCCTCGTCACCGATGACCGCAAGCAGTGCCTGACGGGTTTCGGGATCGGAAGGCCTTTGTTGGAACGCGCGCAACAATTCGAGGCGTCGCGTTGCGCTTGACGGAACCGCCAACAGGAGCTCCGACTCAAGGTGATGGAGTTTGTGTGTGCTCAGAAAATCGCGCAATGCGCGTCGCGCCTGTCTTGTTGCCGGACCCAGAATGCCGAGCAGCGGTTGGTAAAAACGCACGATGAGCTCAAGCGTCGCCTGCAGCCGTGGTGGCGAGTCCAGCTGACGAAGTGCCACGGTTGCGTCGGCGGAAAGTTCGTCGAGAAAGGCGCGCACCTCGAAGGGAGGCGATGCGGGCGCATCGGGATCGGTTCGGTAAAACAGGTAACCGTCGAGCACGCGCTGACGAATCCCGATGCGGCAACGTTCATCGACGAGCGCAACGAGGCCCGCCTGAGCGGGCGACAGTGGCAAGGGGTTGTGCGCGGCATCCCAGTGCCAGTCGGCCGGATTTTCGCCGACCGGCAGCGTCGCAAATCCCGACCACAACGCCGGAGGGGGGACCTCGACGTGGGGGCGCCACTGCAGAAAGACAGGTCCATCCAGGGATGCCACCCACTCGATCTCGCACGGTGTCGCGGCCTCGGGCAGGTCCAGCAGCTTTGATTCAATCGCAACACGCGTGGCCTCGTCGATCGTTCCCGACAGGGTCATGAACGACACCCCGGTACTGTCCCGGACGGCGTGTCCGTGGGCCGCTCCCTCGATGAAGGGGTGCAGCAGCACCGCAAAGGGACCGTCGAAAGGCGCCACGCCGGCCCTTTGTGCATAGGCGATCGCCCCGGGGGACACCGCCGAGCGGAGCACGTCCCGTATGGCCTGTGCCACCTCCGTCCGGCCAAGATCCACGCGCGATTCATAGACGCCGGCCCCCAGCACCGCGGCGTTGTCCTCGTTGGCAAAGGACGAACGTATGGAGAATCGTGTCACGTTGTTCCCGAGACGAAGGATGGCCGCCGAGAGCGCCTCCTCGAATCCTTCAGGAAAAGGCGCACTGGAAAGCAAGCTGCCGACGCGATCGATCTTCTCAAGATCGGCGGGGCTCTCGGGCCACAGATCGGCAGGGACGCTGGAGGTCAGTTCGCGAAACAGTGCATCCGTGATGACTTCCGTCGTGGGCGTGCGCCATTGCAGCGAGCGCAGGAGGCCAATCGATCGCGCCTTGCCACCGAGTGCAAACTCCGAGTCGGGGCTTCGCCAGAAATAGTACACGTCCACCGTGTGATGAGGGTAGGGGATCTGGGCCGGTTTTTCACCCTGATTCCGAGAAGTAGCGGCGGATGTAGAGCCAGACGCTCGCCGCGCCGAGGACCGCAGCCAGGGCCGCGAGCGTGATGCAAAGTTGGGAGGGGAATCCCAGCAGCACCGATGCGGCGAATGCGAACTGTGTTACGGTTGTTGCCTTGCCCGGGCGAGAGGCCCTGAAGTCGTAACGCAGACCGGCCCGGTCTCTTTGGTTGCGGCGCAGCGCCATGACGAAAAGCGCGACGAGCTGCAGCAACTCGCGCATCAACACAAGGGCGAGGGTGGTCGGCTCCAGCTCGGAGCGAAGGTGGACGCCGAGGAGCACGCAGCCGAGGAACAGCTTGTCACAGGTCGGATCAAGCCACGCGCCGGTCGCCGCCGCCTTGCTGTTCGGCAAGACCCACCGTCGGGCCGCCATGCCATCGGCGATGTCGGTCGCTCCGCCGAGCAGGAGCAGCCCGAGGCCAAGCGGCGTGTTGCCCCCGAAGACCACGAAGAGGAGCCCAAGCGGGATGCGGGACAGCGTCAGTGCATTGGCCAACCACACGGGTCAGCGCAATCGATCTTGAAGCAGCTTTTCGATGGCCGGGCGGGCGGGCGAATCGGCGGGGGCGAGGGCCAGGTATTTTTCAAGTGCAGCACGGGCGCTCGGACGTGAGCCCACGCTCAGTTCGGCGTACCCAAGCTGGAAAAATACGTCGGGGGCCCACGGCTTGCCCTCGGGGACATTCACGGCGGCGCGCCTCAGGTAGGTAATCGCGTCCGAGGTCTTGCCTTGGTCGGCCTTCAAACGTCCCATTCGATAGAGCGCCTCGACGTTGGACGGCGCGATCTTGATGCACGCGAGCCAGGCCTCCTCGGCCTTGGTGGTATCGCCCATGTGATCGTGAGCGTTGCCAATCAAAAGATACGCCTCGTCGAGGGTCGGATCGATGTTGACGGCCGTGCTGAGATCCGTGATGGCGCGTTCGATATCCTGGCGTCGGAACATGATGCGGCCGAGCTCCAGCCGAGCCTCTGCCAGGGTCTCCGCGCGGCGCAACGCCGCGAGCGCATCGTCTTCACGACCACCCTTGAGCAAGGCCTTGCCGAACGCAAGCTGCACAGCGGGCGTGTTCTCAACCTGGACTGCACGTCGGTATTCCTGCAGCGCGAGGCCGAGGTTCCCCTGAATCTCGCGCAGCGCGCCGAGTGCGAAGAGCGCCCCCGGCGTTCCGGGTGCATCGTCGGAAAGCTTCATCAGCAGTTTGTCAGCGACATCAAGCTTGCCGAGATCCATCGCGACGCGGGCCAGCGCGACGTTGACGGTGAGCGCTGCCTTGCGGCTGTCGATGGCGCTCTGGTAGTGGCGCATGGCCTCTTCTTTTTCTCCGAGCGCGAGCGAAATTTCGCCGAGCTTCTCGCGCAGGCCATCGGCATCGGGAGATGCCGTGAGGGCTTCTTCAAGTTCGACCTTGGCCTCGCCCACGCGACCCTGAATGCGCAAGGCCTCGGAGAGACCGATGCGTGCGGACACGAGCTTGTCGTCGCCAGCAATCGCCGTACGGAATACGTCCTCGGCACGCTGCGGTTGTTTCGCAAGGATGAGCGCATCACCCCAGGCGAGCTGCAATAACGTGGGCGGTGCCCCGGCATCCTCGGCGTTCTTCAGCACCTTCAACGCCTCAGAAGCCTGATTCCGGCGTTGCAGAATCGACGCCAGGCGGAGCGACGCATCGACGAACTTCTTGTCGAGCTCGATCGCCGCCTGGTACTGCTTTGCAGCTTCTTCAAGATTGGGCGTCTGGTCGACCTCGGCTGCCAGACCGCGGAAGAAGGGTCCGCGCGGATCCTGCGGCCATTGTTTGGCGGCTGCCTCGATCATCGAGAGACCGTCGAGTCGTCGATGGGTCGCCACGGTGGCGCCGCCGAGCGCAAACCGACCTTCGGGAATGGACTGCAGGGCGGGGCCCACGGCCTGCAACCGCACCAGCGCCTCGTTGAACTTGCCCTCGCGGATATACGCCATGCCAAGCTCAATGTTGGCGTCGGGGTTCTTCGCATCGACCGTGAGCGCGCGACTGAACTCGCGGAACGCCTCGT
>Ga0169931_10001938_pt1 | contig 34044 bp, 30 predicted proteins | sample Kivu_15m_20L_FD_129675 | JGI IMG/M metagenome (GOLD analysis project Ga0169931, IMG submission 129675) | Freshwater microbial communities from Lake Kivu, Western Province, Rwanda to study Microbial Dark Matter (Phase II) - Kivu_15m_20L... | ecosystem: Environmental > Aquatic > Freshwater > Lake...
CGTCGGGCACGTGATCCGATACCACCAACGGCGGAACGAGCAGGCCACCCGCTCGCACAAGAAGCGACCGCATAGATGTGTCATCTGAAGCCGCGCTGTAGTGCTAGAAAGCCTGTGCCACCACAGCAGAAGACGGTTGCGCACGCTTCCGGCGCGCTGATTCGTCCTTACTTGTCCTTGTACACGAGCTTCAGCTTCGTGGTGGCCGCGTCGACGGTCGGCCCGAGTTCGTACACGTTCTTGTAGCCGTAGCTGTGCAGTGTGGTGTAGGTGCTCAGGTTCAGAGACACCGCCATGCCCTTACCGCCGAACGCGACCTTCGCGATTTCGGCGCGCTTCGCGGCGTCCGGAACGGGTACGCCGCCGTTGGGCGTCACCTGCTGTTGAACGGCACCCTTCGGCGCGTCTGGGGCCGCGGTGAAGTTGTTGTTGCAGTAGATCAGAATCTTCGCGTCCTTGTTCGGCAGCACCTTCTTCAGGCTGTTCACGTCGATGTCCGAGTAGTTCAGGTTGATCGCGCCTTCGACGTGCATGAGGTCGTACATGGCCTTGCTGCGGGCGTCCAGCACGATGACGCCTTCTTCCTTGCTCATCTTGATGAAGTCGTCTTCGCTCAAGCGGCGCTTCTCGCGGTGCGGTGCCGCGGCCGTCGCGGCGCGGATGTGCGCGAGCATGTCGATGTTCGGGTTCGCGTTCGGCGCGTTCGGCGGCGGAACGGGCTTGGGGTCGGCGGCGGTGGTGCCGTTCAGCAGGTGCGCCGCGGCGAACCCGGCCGCGAACACGATACCCAGTGCGAGGTGCTTCATCGCGAACCCTCCGGTGCGGCGCGACCGTGTGCCGCGCCTGACCGAAGCATACCCGGCTCCCGCGCTTCGTCGCGCAACACTTGGGTAACGACGGCCGCGCTCACTCCGGCAGCGGGCGGCCTTTCGTTTCTGGCGCGAGGGCGATCAGCACTAAACCCACCACGTACACGCCCGCGACGAGCGCGCACGCCTTCGAGTAGTCGTTGCCGCACCACGCGAGCAGGTTCGCCATTTGCAGGTTGCCCGCGGCGGCGATGATGCGCCCGAAGTTGAACCCGAAGCCCTGACCGGTCGCGCGCACGGCCGTCGGGAACAGCTCCGGCAGGTACAGCGGGAGCCAGCCGTAGAACGACGCCGAGATCATGCCGAGCGCGCCGGCGAACAGCACGAACTGCACGCCGAACTGCGGTTCGCTTTGGCGGTAGAACGCGATCATCGACGCCATAGACAGCACGCACAGCGCCGCGTACACCGGGCGGCGGCCGAGCGGGGAGCAGAGCAGGGCACCCACGAGGCACCCGATCGCGGCCCCGATGGACGACGAAATCTGGAGCCACGAGCGCGCGTCCCGCGGGTCCAACTGGCCGGTACTCGGCAGGTTCCCGACCCACTGATACATCCACATCAGCCCGGCCCACGTTCCGAGAAGCGGAACGCCGCTCAGTCCGGCACCGAGCAGCATGCGCTTCAAGGTGGTGCTGCGCGCTTCGGCCGAAAGAGCGCTGCGCGACAGGTACCCGCGGGCCGGGTACAGGTACCCCAGCACGACCACGACCAACCCGACGAGCGAACCCGCGATCCGCACTTCCAGCGCGAGTTCCTTCGCGGCCCAGAGCGCGATGACGGCACCCGCGGCCGTCGCGCCGACGAGCACGCCAACAAGGTCGCGCTCGGACCACTGTTTCGCGCGCCCGCTCTCCTTTTCTTGGGTCCACTTCTCCGATTCCGGCACGAACAGGCGGATCACCATCGTGAGCAGCGCCGGCGCGGCCCCGGCGAGCATGAGGAGCCGCCAGTTGTTGTTCAGGGTGAGTGTGGTGGCCCAATCGGCCGGAAGCCCGACGCTCGTGAGCCAGCCTTGAATCTCCACCGGTGCCGTGCGCGCCGGGCTGAGCCAGTAGGCGATGCCGGCGCAGATGAGATACCCGAGGTTCCCGAACGCACCGATGAGGCCGGCCATCAGTGCGCGCGACGCGCCCGGCCAGAGTTCCATCACGAGCGCGACACCGAGCGCCCATTCGCCGCCCATGCCGAGCGCGCCGAGGAACCGTAGCCCCGCGAGCTGTTCGGGCGATTGCGCCGCGGCGGACAGCCCGCTGCACACCGAGTACATGAGAATGCTGACCGTCATCGCGCGGACGCGGCCGATCTTGTCGCCGAGCCAGCCGAACAGCACGCCGCCGGTCGCCGCGCCCACGAGGAAGCACGCGAGTACGATGCCGAACCAACTGTTGATCTCGCCCTGTAATTTCTGAAGGGTTGCGACGCCGGCTGTGCCACCACTCACCGCCGTTGCCGCGTCAACTTGTTCGCGCACTCGCAGCATTTCCGAGAGCGCGTCTTTCCCCACGAGCGGGAAGAGGCCCATTTCCATGCCGTCGAACATCCAGCCGAGGAGAGCCGCGAGAAGTGCGAGCGTTCGCCCGCGATTGGAAACGGCAGATTCGGTCATTGTTTGGCCCGGTGGGATGTGGGAAGCATCGCCGAACCGGGCACGCGGGGCAAGGGGCGAAATCCGGCGCTACGGTTTCGCAGCGGCGGCGGCACCGGTGGCAATCGCGGCGCTGACATCCTCGACCGCGCGCTCGGCTTCGCTATACTGCGGCACAGCATCGCCGGTTACGCGTCTCGGTTCGCCACAACCGGCGAAGAACACCAGCGCGAACAGGCGGGCGAGGCGCGGGGCGCGCCCGTGCAGCCACTTCCACGCGCGCTCGCGCCGAGTGGCGCAGTCGGCGGTCATCACGCGACCGTCGGGCCGGCGGTAGAGGCGCAGGCACGGCGGCTTTGTGTCCGCTTCGCCGATGAGCGCGAGCGCTTCGGCGCGCGACAGTTCGCTCACGTCGTGAACGTTCTGCTTGCACTGGTCGCAGTGGCGGGTGCGGGCGTCGCCGTGCATGTCGCTCCACGGCACTTCGCACGGCACCGGGATGCAGACCGAATCGAGCGCGTCGAGCGTCGGAAGCGGGATCATCGCACAGCCCTCGTGGGTGATTTGATCGTACCAGCGGGAGGCGAAGAGTGCAAGCGGGACGTGCCTTGCCTTTCGGCGAACCGCGCCCGCAAGGGCGGCGGGTGCGGCGCGAAAGAGCAACGCGCGGCGCGTTTGGTCTTTGCCCTCTCCCCTTGCGGGAGAGGGTGCCCGCGCTTCGCGGGCGGGTGAGGGGTGAGCTTACCAACTGGTTCAGCTTTCTTTGAATGGTGTTGGTGGTTCCCCTCACCCGGCCTCGACGACTCGGCCACCCTCTCCCGCGCTCCGCGGGGAGAGGGCCAGAAATGCCGCGTTCGTTTTTCGCGCCGCACCCACCGCCCTTGCGGGCGCGGTTCGCCGTCGCGCTTCACTTCGGCGGCAGTGTCTCTTTCTCCACCTGCGCCGCGAGCGCTTTCAGGTCGAGCTTAGCGCCGGGCTTCGGGAACGGGTGCGGCAGCAGCCACCAATCCTCGGTGAAACTGGCGCTCGCGCCCGGCTTCAGCCGCTCGCGTGGGCCGATCGGTTCCAGTTCGATCATCGCACCCTTTGGCGACCACACCGAGAGCGTGATGGCGGCGGCTTCGTTGTACACGCGATCGTGGAACGTCGGGAACCGCTTCACGAACGCCACGTCGCCCGGCATCACGTACGCGAGCCAACCGGCGTAGGTGTCGAAGCCGAGCTTCGGCTTGCGCGGCGGCGCGACGATTTCGAGGAACCCGTCGCGCTCGCGGATGTTGTCGTCGGCGGGGCGCACGTTGATGGTCGCGCCCTCTTCGTACATCGCGTACTTGCTGGGGAACCGGCTGGGGCGGTCGCCGAGCGGGATCGCGCAAATGCCGCCCGCCGGCGAGAACGAGCGGCCCCAGTGGCACACCTCGCGCACCGCGTCGCCGGTGTTCGTGAGCGTCTGAACGCACGAAAGGCCGACGCTCTCGCGGTGCTTCACGAGGCGGAACTCGCGGGTCACGCGGATGCCGGCGTCGTCCGGGCCGGTGAGTTTCACGCTTTCGTCTTTGGCGATTTCGGCGGACCATTCGCCGCCCCACTTTTTGGGGTGCGGCGTAACGACCAACTCCGGGCCGTAGTCGAAGCGGCCGGCGCTTACCGGGCCGGGCTTGCCGGGGGTGCGCTTCTTCTCGGCCGGGTCGAAGTACATGGCGTCCGCGCCGCCGCGCGAGAACTCGAGCACGCGGCCACCCACTTCGGGGCACAGCACGGCGCGCGTGGTACCGAGCTTCAGTTCGATGGCCTTCGCGTAGCCGTGCGACTCGACGACGCGTGCAACGGGTTCGTCGGCGCGCGCCGTGCAACACGCGGCGATCAGTGCGAGGGAGAGGGTTCGTGCGACCACGGTTCGGGCTCCGGGGAGGTGAGCGGGCCTTTCTTTTACCACGAATTCCACGCGGCGCGCCCGAATTCATCGAATCCGCACGCGGGGCGGTGCGTAACCGTCGTGCGGTGCCGCGCCCGTGCGCACCGCCGCTTCTCTCCAACAGGTTGATGACACCATGCGAACGTTCAGGCTCCGCGCGCTAATCGGGTGCGCCGTACTCGTCGCCGCCGCACTCGGCGCGCTCGCCGACACCGGGACGCCGTTCCCGGCCGGCACGAGCGTCGAAGTGGGTACGCCCGCCGGCACGGTGAAGGGCGTTCTGGAAGACCGCACGAAGGAAGGGTGGGTTCTGGTCCGCGAACCGGGCCAAGACGCCGCGACCGCGATCCCCGAAAAGAACATCGGGTTCGTGAAGACCACGAAGACGGTTGCGACCGGGAACAACAAGAAGGGCACCACCGGTGGCTCCAACCCGCCCGCTGCCGAAGACACTTCGACCGCGGCGAGCGAGCACTTCATTCACGGCCAACCGCGGGTGGCGAAGTTGGAGCGGTTCGCGTTCCGCCCGGTGCCCGGCGGGCCGCTCGTGGACGGCGTGACCGTGCTGAAGCGGTTCGCGTTCACCGTGGGCCACTACGACAAGCACAAGACGCCGGCGTGGGTGTCGATGAAGTGGAGCAAGGCGCAGCACGCTGTTCCCAAGCCGACGCCGCCCCACGCGCGCCCGTTCAAGGAAGATACCGATCTGCCGCTGTACGCGCGCACTGGTCGAGACTACGACTACCAAAACACCGGCTACCAGCGCGGGCACATGGCGCGGCACGAAGACCTGTCGAAATCCGGGCCGGCATCTGACCCCCAACGCGCCTCCCGCGAGGGGTGCCTGATGTCGAACATCGTCCCGCAACAGCAGCAGGGGCACAACGTTTGGGGCAAGTTGGAAGACGAGCACCGCGACGTGGTCGGCAAGCCGGCACTCGGGATCGATACGGTTTGGATCGTCAGCGGGCCGGTCTTCAAGAACGGGCTGGCTGATAAGGTGATCGGTCAAGACCGCGTGGGTGCGCCGGCCGCAATGTACAAGATCGTCGCGTGGGAGAAGGACGGCACGCTCCACGCGCGCGGGTACATCATTAAGCAGAACGACACGAACACGGAACTAAAGACGTATCTCGTGACGATCGACAAGATCGAAGAGGAAACCGGCTTGGACTTCTTCCCGGACCTGCCCGAAGCGGAGGAAGCGGCGCTGGAAGCCAAGCAGTTCCAAACCCTGTGGGGGCCGAACTGAGCGCACCAGCAGGCGAGCGGCACGCGTGAGTGTGCCGGTTGTTCGACGCGCGAATTACCGGCACGCTCACGCGTGCCGCTCGCCCTTTCACTCCGTGTACGAAATCACGGCCTGCTGCGCGCTCGGGGGCAGCGGGTGAAACGTGCTCCGCGCGAACCCGGCCCGTGCGAACAGTTGTTCGTACTCCGCGAACGTGTAGGCGTCACCGCGGGCCGTCGTCGCGAGCATCGTGAGCGCGAAGGTCGCGGTGTTCGGCGGCGAAACGCGGTCCGCGTTCGGCACGAACTCGAGCGTCACGCACCGCCCACCGGGCGCGAGTGCCGCGCGCGCCTTCCGCGCGATTACTTCGCACGCCGCCATGTCGAAGTGGTGCAGGAAGTTCGTGAGCAGCACGAGATCGTACGGCCCGCCCCAATCCACATCGAACGCGCTGCCGGGCAGAAGGGCGTAGCGGTCGGCCATGTGTGCGGCGCGCGCGTTCTCTTCGGCCACTTGCAGCACGTTCGGCCAGTCCAGCGCCACGACGTGCGCCGCCGGGTGCGGCTGCGCGAGCGCGAGGCCGAACAGCCCGTGACCCGCGGCCACGTCCAGAATTCGCAGCGGCTTCGTCGCGTCCACGTTCACCAATTGAGCGAGGAGCATTGCGGGGAGGCGCATGAGCGCGCCCATTTCGCGCGCGAACGCGACCCACACCGGGTTGTCGTGCGAAACGGTGCCTTCGGCCGAGTGGGCCGTTCCGCCGTTGCGTACCGCTTCTGTCAGCTTGCCGAAGCAGTCGCGGATGTCCGGTGCGAGCAGGAACCCGACCATCCCGCCCATGTAGGCGGGCGACGGGCGCGCGAGGAACGCGCGCGTGTCCGGCGTGACCGCGTACCCGGCGTCGTCTTTGGTGAGGAAGCCGAGCACCGTGAGGTAATCGGCGAGGATGCGGACGCCGCGCGGGTGCGCGCCGCAAGCCGCCGCGAGTTCGTCCGCGGTGGCTTTCCCCGCGGCGGCGTGCGTGAACAGGTCGAGTTCGAGCGCCGCGCGCAGCGCTTCGGTTTTCTGGAAGGCGTTGATCGTGTCGAGGAACAGAGCCGGCGACGGACCTTGCAGCATCGCGAACCCTCCGTGTCTTCAAAGTAGTAGGCACACGCCGTGTGCCGTGTGTTCGGGCCGCGTGGGCTAACCAACTGCGCGCACTTCTGCCCGCGCTCTACAGAACGGCACACCGCGTGTGCCTAATACTTTGGGCGGTCACTTCGTCAGCCGGTCGATCAGGTACGCTTGCGAGGTGGGGAACTTCGCGTTCGGCTCGGTCGCGGAGTGGAACGTCGCGTCCACGCCCGTCGCCTTCAGCTTCTCCATCAGCTTGATGCCGAGGATCGGCGAGTGCGTCGGGTCCGGGTGCGTCTCGCCCACCTTCGCGCCCTTCGTGCCGGTGTAGTACAGCCCGATGGGCGGGTCGTCCTTCGTGACGTGCGAGATGGGCGAATACTCCTTGATCCACGGGGCGAGCTTCTCGCGGTTCTTCTCCACCTCGTCGAGGTTCGCCAAGCCGAAGGCGTGCGCGCCGTAGGTGTAGTTCGGCAGCCACTCGCGCGGGTCTTTGGGGTCCAGCGTCACTTGCGCGCCGTTCACGGCGGCACAGTACAGGCGCGTCGATTCGCGCGCGACCGGGTCGGCGCTCTTCGGGTCGGCCATGTCGTCGTGGAACGCGAGCCACAGCGACGAGCACGCCCCGGCCGAGCCGCCGGTCGCGCCGATCTTCACCTTGTCGATGTTCCACTCCTTCGCCTTCGAGCGCACGAACTGCAGCGCGCGGGCCGCGTCTTCGAGCGGAGCCTTCACCGGCGGGTCGGTGTTCGTCGCGCCCGCCTTAAGGTCGATCAGCCGGTAGTTGATCGTTGCGACGGAGATGCCCTTGTCCAAGAAGCCCTTCACGCTGCCGTAGTAGCTGCTCTTGTCGCCGTTGCGCCAGCCGCCGCCGTGGATGCAGAACACGAGCGGGGTGGGCTTGTCGGACTTCGCTTGGAAGAAGTCGAGCACATTGCGCGGGTGCGGCCCGTACTTCACGTTCTCCGCGGTGGGCGGCACCGGCGGCTTGGGCGGTTGCTTCGGCTCTACCTTCTTCTTGTCGTCCTTCTTCTTGTCGTCGCCCTTCTTGTCTTGGGCGAGCGTGCCGCCGAGCGACACGAGCGCGGCCATCGCGCAGGCGAGCAGCGGGGTAACGAACCGGCGGGCAGTCATGGCAGTACCTCTGTGGAGAGCGGGGAGGGCGCGGCCCGAACGTACCACACGCGGCGCGCGTTCGCAACGAGTTGCGCGTTCTCAGTGATTCACGGCGAGACGCACACCTTTCCGCGTGAATCACTGTGCGGAGCGGGTGAAGCAAAATAGTAAGCGGGAAATCACTTCTTCCCGCTCGTGAATCACCTTTCGGCGCGCCGGTTGCTTGACGCCGCGCCGGGAGTGTGCGACAGTCGCGGCACCTCTTCTCGTTCCGAGCAACACCATGCCGAAGACGTACCGCGTCGGGATCATCGGGCACACCGGCCGCGGCGACTACGGCCACGCCGTCGATGTCGCGTTCAAGAAGGTCCCGGCGTGCGAAGTGGTCGCCGTAGCCGACGCGCACGAAACCGGCCGCGCCGCGGCGCAGAAGCGCACCGGGGCGAAGACCGCGTACGCCTCCTACCGCGACATGCTCGCGAAAGAGAAGCTCGACATCGTCGCCGTCTGCCCGCGGCACATCGATCAGCACGCGGAGATGCTGCTCGCGGCGGCCGAGCACGCGTGCCACGTCTACATGGAGAAGCCGTTCGCGCGCACGCCGAAGGAGTGCGACGCGGTGCTCGCGGCCCTCGACATGCGGCACCTCAAACTCGGCATCGCGCACATCAGCCAATACTCACCGGTCCTCGCGACCGTGTTGAAGGTTGTCGCGGACGGCACCATCGGCGACGTGTTGGAGATTCGCGGGCGCGGCAAAGAGGACGCGCGCGGCGGTGGTGAAGACCTGTGGGTGCTCGGCTCGCACGTCTTCGGTCTGATGCGCAGTTTCGCCGGCGGCAGCGCCACGAGTTGCTTCGCCACCGTCACGCAGAACGGCAAACCGGTGGTGAAGGCCGACGTGAAGGACGGCCCGGAGGGGATCGGCCCGCTCGCGGGCGATCACGTTCAGGCGACGTACTCGTTCCCGAAGGGCGTCACGGGCTACTTCGCCAGCAAGAAGGGTGCGGCCGGCAAGCCGACGCGGTTCGCGGTGCAGGTGTTCGGCTCGAAGGGCGTCATCGAGATGGAGAGCGGCTACGGCGTGAAGGCCGACCTGCTGCGCGACAGCAGTTGGTCGCCGGGGCGCAGCGGGGCGAAGTGGGAGCCGATCACGTCCGCGGGCATCGGCAAACCGGAACCGCGCACCGATGGGAACTACGAGGGCGGACACGTCGCCGCAATCACGGACCTGATCGAAGCGATTGAGAAGGACCGCGACACGAAGTGTTCGGCGCGCGACGCCGCCGCGATCGTCGAAATGATCGCGGCGGTGTTCGAGAGCCACCGCGTGTCGCGCCCGGTGGAGCTGCCGCTGAAATCCCGCGCCAACCCGCTGACCTTGCTCACGTGACTGGCGCGGAAGCCGGCTTCAGTTCCCCTTCAGCAGGCCGAGCGCGAGGAACATCCGCAGCGCCTTGCCCTTCACGGTCGCCTTCACGGTGAGCGCCGTGCCGCCGGTGACGGTCACGCGAATCGTGTCCTTCCCCGCGGCCGGGCCGTCGCCGAAGGCGTCCTTCAGCAGCGCCTTCACTTCGTCCGGCTTCAGGTCCGGTTGCGCCACCTTCAGCAACTGCGCCGCCGCGATGTCGAGTTGCAGTACCGGGGCCGCGGCGGCTTTCGCCTTCAGCGCTTTGCGGAGCACGTCGCCGTCCGCTTCGATGCTGAACGCGATGTGATCCTCCGAGGTCGCGAGCCAAATGTTCGCGGTCCCAAACACCTTCTCGAACTTCTCCGGCGCGTTCTTTAGTTCCACCTTGTGCAGCGCGAAGTCGCCGACCGTTTCCACGTCGAATTTGAAGACCACTTCGTTCCCGATTAACATCCCGTACTGCTCGATGGTCTTCTTCACGAACTTCTCGATGCCCTTACCTTCCTTCACCGCGCCCGCGCCAATGGCGACGTGGTGGCCCTTCGCGTCGGCCGAGAGCAGCGCGCCGGACACATCGAGAGTGCCGGCGGTCAGCGTCGGCGACACGGCGGCGACGAGCGCCTCGAACACGTCCTTGCCGTCCGCGGGCGCGTCCTTGAGGGCCTGTTCGAGCAGGGCGCGAATTGCGGCGGCGTACTCCTTCTGCATGCCGTCGGTGATCGTCGCGGTCGCGCCGAAGCGCGCGGCGGTCGGCCCGGCGGCGGCCACGATGCCCGCGGGCAGGCTCTTCTTTTCGCCCAACGACGCGAAGTTCTTCGCGGTCGGCGTACCGGACTTCGCGGAGAGCGCCGCTTCCAACGACACTTCGTCCGTCTTCGGGTCCGCGAACAGCTTCAGCGACAGCGCCTTGCCGTCTTCCAGCACGCCCTTACCGCCGCCGAGCAAACCGTCGAACATCACGCCCTTCAGCTTCTTCTCGGCGGCGCTTTCGGCGTTCGCGTTCTTCTTGCGCTCCTCCGCGAGGCCCATTTCCAACTGCCCGAACACGAACTTGCGCAGGTCGGCCGGGACGCGCTCGATGTGAACCGTGAGCGACGCGAACGAGCCGTCGTCTTTGCCGAAGTACGTTTTCGGCGAAACGAGCTTCTTCGCGTCGAGGTCGCCCGCGGTCGGGGCGATGTAGAGGTAGTCGTTCGCGAACCGCATGTGAACTTGATTGATGAGCGGCACCGCGGCCTTCAGCGTGCCGTTTTCGCCCTTCTCCGGCGTCACGTCGAGGTGCGTTTTCAGCGCCGCGAGGAACGTTTTCTCGTCCGAGATGGGCAGCATGAACACGAACGGGCTGGTCTTGATGTCCGTTTCGAGGCGCGCGTACACCCCGAGCGGGCGCTTCGCGTCGACGCCCTGAACGCCTTTCCCTTCGATCGTGAGCGCCTTCAGGAAGTCGCGCGCTTGGCCGATGGCGGCCTCTTGCCCGGCGAGACCGGCGACGTACTCGGCGCGGTCGAGCAGGTCGTTCACCGAGCGCAAGCGCAGCTCTACGGCCGGCCCGTCGTTCGGTTGAGCGGAAGCGAAGGTGCTGCCCAGCAGTGCGGCGAGCGCCGCAAAAGCCCATCGGAAGCGCATGAGAGGGTTCCTCGCGTGTGGGGTTCGGCAACTACTACCGCGGCCCGCGGGCGAAAGTGTCAGCGGCCCGCGAAAATCCTAAAACCACATGGTTCTTCACGAAGGGCGAGGCGCGAATGAGCCAGAAAACGTGGGGCGGGCGGTTCACCGGGGCGACCGACAAGCAGGTCGAACTGTTCACCGAATCGATCAGCTTCGACCGCCGCTTGTACCGGCACGACATCGTCGGCAGCCAAGCGCACGCCCGCATGCTCGCCGAAGTCGGGCTTCTCACCGCACCCGAAGCGGAGCAGATTGTTCGCGCGCTGGACGAAATCCGCGACACCATCGAAGCCGGGCAGATGGAGTTTTCGGTTTCGCTCGAAGACATCCACACGCACATCGAGCGCGCGCTCATCGCGAAACTCGGCGACGTGGGCCGCAAACTGCACACCGCGCGCAGCCGCAACGACCAAGTCGTAACCGATCTGAAACTCTGGACCCGCGACGCGATCGACGAACTCGATTCGCGCCTCGCGGACCTGCAACGCGCGTTCGTGGAATCGGCCGAGCGCGAGCGCGGCGTCATCATCCCCGGTTACACGCACCTTCAGCGCGCGCAGCCGGTGCTTGCGGCGCACTACTTCCTCGCGTACGTGGAAAAGTTCCAGCGCGACCGCGACCGGCTCGCGGACGCGCGCAAGCGGGTGAACGTGCTCCCGCTCGGCGCGGCGGCGCTCGCGGGCACCTCGCTGCCCATCGACCGCGAATCGGTGCGCGCGCAGCTCGGCTTCGATTCGGTCGCGCGCAACAGCCTCGACGTGTCCAGCGACCGCGACTTCGCGCTCGAGTTCGTGTTCGCGCTCTCGCTGATCGCCACGCACCTGAGTGGGTGGGCGGAAGAGTGGGTGATCTGGAGCACGACGGAGTTCAACTTCCTCGACCTGCCGGACGGCTTCTGCACCGGGTCGAGCATCATGCCGCACAAGAAGAACCCGGACGTGCTCGAACTGACCCGCGGCAAAACCGGGCGCGTGATCGGCGCGCTGCAACAGCTCTTCGTTCTGGTGAAGGGGCTTCCGCTGGCCTACAACCGCGACCTGCAAGAAGACAAGACGGCGCTGTTCGAGGCGTTCGACACGGTGCAGGGCTGTTTGGCGGTCGCGGCCCCGCTGGTGCGGCAAACGAAGCTGCGCCGCGACGTGATCGAATCGCGCTTGGACGCCGGCTTCCTCGACGCGACCACCTTAATGGAAGCACTGATCGCGCGGGGCACGCCGATGCGCTCGGCGCACGAGATCGTGGGGAACTTGGTGCGCGAGTGCGAGCAGCGCAAGTGTCGGCTCGCGGACCTGCCGGACAGCAGCTACCCGGACGCCGGCGTGAAGGCCGCGCTGGGCGTGGGTAACGCGCTGGCCGCGTTCAAGAGCTACGGCTCCACCGCCCCGACCGAAGTGGACCGCCAGTTGCGAGAGTGGCAAACGCGGTTGGCGTGAGATGATCCGGGAGATTCAAACAGCGTTACTCCGAGGGCGATTCGTGTTCAACACTCCGGTCGGGATCGTGCGGGCCGCAGGCCTTGTGGAAGGCGTTTCGGCGCTGATCCTGTTCTTCATCGCGATGCCGCTGAAGTACATCCCCGACAAGGGCAGCGAGACTGCGACGCTCGGCACCAAAGCCGTGCTGTGGGTCGGGTCGATTCACGGCGGGCTGTTCGTGCTGTACGCGGTCATCACGCTCGGCGTGTGGAGCATGGGGCACCTGACCGCGAAGCTGGTGGGCTGGGCCGCGCTTGCCAGCATCGTGCCGTTCGGCCCGTTCGTCATCGACCGCAAGTTGAAGGCGCACGAAGACGCGACGAAAGCCGCCGCACCCGCGGAACCGAAGTAGGCACTACCAAGCTTCCGATTCCTCGCCGCCGTCTTTCGGTTGGCTCTTGGCGAACTCCTTTTCCTGTTGCGCCCACATCACGCGGCCCACGACGTAGCCGCCGATGGGGAAGCCGATGATCGCGATGAGGAACGTGAGCGGGAACTGGTCCCACTTCCCGTTCATCGCGGTCATCGCCACCGACCACCCCACGGCCACGCTCACGCCCCAGCCGAGCACGCCGTGCAGCAGCACGAATTTCGTGCGGCCCATTTCGCGCGTCTTCGCCCACTTCTCGCGCTGCTTTTCGCTCATCGCCATCGGGAACGCTCCGCGGGTGTTGGGCGCCGGTGCCGCGAGCGCGCTCAAAGCGGGACGCGCTGCGCTTCCATTTTGGCGCGCAGGTCGGCGAAGTAGGCGGTGAGTTCGTCGGCGCTCTTGGCCGCGCCGCGCGAGCACGAACCGGACGAACAGCCGCCGCCGGTGCCGCACGACGAGCACCCACCCTTTTCGGAGCCGCACCCGGGCTTCCCGCAGCCCGCGGGTTCGGGCGCTTCCTTCGGAACCGGTGTGCCCAAGTCGAGGAACTGCACGTTCAGCCCGAAGCGCTCGGTCAGGTCGGCGAACAGCGGGTCGGCGTCGCACGCGGCCCACGCGAGGCCGTGCAGGATGAGCGCGCCGTCGAGCGTCAGCTCCGCGTCCACGAGCGCGAGCGGCAACCCGCGGGCTTCGGCAAGCGCGATCGCGGTATCGAGTAGCTTGCTCTCGCGCTCGTGCGAAACGGTGTCGCGGTCGGTCGCGGGGCGCAGCGCGGTGCCGTCGAGCGCCGGGCCGTCGGCCGCGCACAGCACGGTGCCGACTTCGGTGCCCCGCGGGCCGCTCACCACGACGCGCGCGCCGCGCGCGAACGGCTCGCGCGCCGCGAACCGGCCCACGAACCCGCCGCGCCCGTACTGAACGAGAACCGCGCTCACTTCGCCGGCTCCGCTTCGAAGCCCATGTACTCGCGCATGTTCTTGTCGTACTCGTACAGCCCGCCCTCCGAACTCAGGTCGAGGCGCAGCTCGTTAATCACCTTGATGCTCAGGTCTTTGAACCACAGCAGCCAGCACGCGGAGCACACGTCGTTCTGAATGCGAGCGCCGATCGCGTCCGGGAGCGGTTGCGCGGCGAGTTGCTTCGCGCGCTTGCCCTCCATGCACCCCGGGCGCTGGCACCGGAACCCGGTGCCGGGCGTGCCGTCGTCTTCCACCGCCGCGGCTTGCTTCTGCGGCACCGGCGCGCCGAGTTGCGCGAGCAACTTCGCCATCGCGTCGCGCGGCATCTTGTCGCCGCGCTCGTCGGCGACGGTCCAACCCTTCGTGAGGATTTCGACCGCTTCGGCCTTCTTGTCGAGCTTGATGTAGCACTCGCCGAGCAGTTGGAAGACCTTCGAGAACTCCGGCGTGATTTCGAGCGTGCGGCGGAACGACTTTACGGCCTCTTCGGTTTGGCCGTCGTCCGCGAGGAACTGACCGAGGCGGAAGTGCGCGAGGTCGTTGTCCGGGTCTTCCGCGGCCATGTTGCGGAACCGCGCGATCTGATCGGCGAGGTTGTTCATTGCTGCTGCTCACGGGGAAAGCGTCCGTGCCATTCTACGCGCGAAAGCGGAAGACGGAATTGCCACAAAGAAGCACAAAAGCCACAAAAGAAGACAGAAGCGTTGAGTTCAAAACTACTCCACTCTTTGCTTTCTTTTGTGGCTTTTGTGCTTCTTTGTGGCGATTCCGTCTTCCGCTTTTAGTTCGCGGGCGCGACCGTGACCGGGAGGCGGTACGTCGATTCCTTCTTGGTCACGCGGTCGGTCGCCTTCATTTGCAACACGAACTTGCCCGGCCGGTTCAGGAACAGCGGGAACTGCAGCGCGAACGCGCCGTCGCCGTCCTTCACCTGCTGCGGCGACATGTTGTCCTGAATGTGCTTGCGCGGGGTGCCGAGCGTCGGCAGGCCCTTGTCGTCGAACAGTTGGAACTCGATTTCCACGTTCGGCTGCTTGGTCTTCATGTCGCGCTCGAACCCGGCGATGCTGAACTGCACGTACAGCGTTTGCCCCACTTGCCCGGCGGTCGGCGCGGAGATTTCGCCCTTCGGGTCGTGCGAGGTGTACACCGCGAGCACCGCGAAGTCCTTCTTCAGCACGTCGAACTTCACTTCCAGATTGCCCACGGCCTTGCTCTTGGGGTCCGTCACCTTCACCTTGCACACGTAGCCGCCGGGCTGTTGGTCGAGGCCCACCGTGATGTACGCGCGGGCCGGCATGCGCCCGCCGCGGAGCGGGACGAAGTCGGCGAGGTCGCGCGGGTCCTGTTTGAAGATCAGCTTGCCCGCGGCGTCGGTCACTTCCATCGCCATCTGGTAGCGGGCCACGCCCTCGTTGTCGATGGGCAACCCTTCGATGTCGTAGGCGACGAACAGCACGTCGCCCGGCAGCAATTTCGCGCCTTCGCGGGGCGGGCCGAGTTCGCCGACCGTGAGCCGGACGTTGGTGAGCTTCAGATCGCCGGCCGGTTGGGCCGGGGTGCCGCCGAGAACGGCGGCGAGCGCGAGCGCGGTGAACATGGAACTACCTCTGATTCGGGAGGCGCGAACCCGTAGATACTAACAGCGTATTGTGCCCGGCGTTGACGGGCGCGACCAGTGACGCGCGGCCCGCGCGTGCGGCGCGCGCACGTGGCGCGGTTGCGCCGGGTGTGCGGCGGGAGCCGAAATGACCACCTTCGCGTGTATCCCGGTGTGCTACACCTTCACCGCGATTCTGCTCGTGGGGCTGATCGCGGTCGGCTTCGGAATGGTGAAGGTGCCGAAGGGCACCGCGCCGGACCCGAACGCGGACACGACCGACCACCTGAGCGGCCCGGTGGGACCGCCGCCGCTGTGGGTGCCGCTCGCGTTCTTCCTGTTCCTGTGCGCGCTGATGGCGGTGCTGGCGTGGTACTGGCCGGAGTGAGCGCAGAAGGGCGGCAGTGGCTCGGGCGGGACTTGAACCCGCACGCCCTTTCGGGCACAGGCTTCTAAGACCTGCATGTCTGCCAATTCCATCACCGAGCCGATACCACTTCACTCTACCAACTCCGCGCCTTGTTCGCTACTTCGCGCGCGGTTTGTAGTTCGTCAGGTAGTCGCGGATGTGCGAGTGCATGTCCGACGGGTCGAAGCCCATGTGGTGCATCTCGCGCAGCGCGCGCGCCGGGGACCACCCGTTGTACTCCATGCGGTAGATCGCGCACATCGTGCCGGTGCGGTGGACCCCCGCGAAGCAGTGGACCAGCACCGGGCGGTTCGCGGGTTTGTCCATCACGGCGAGGAACTCGCGCACGGCCTCTTCCGCGGGGATGTCGCCGTCTTCGTCCGCGCCCCACACCCGCGGCGGGATCCGTTTGTAGTTCACCCCGCGGTCTTCGCAGAACTTCTCTTCCCATTCGTCGGGCGCTTTGTCGCCCGCTTTGCGCGCGGCACGGAACGTGACGACGGTGCGAACGCCGCGCTCCCGAATCACGCGGTCGAGGCCCGCGGGCGTGAGTTGGCCGCACCGGTACAGCGCGCCCTCTTCCACGGCGCGCAGGTTGCGCTCGTGTTTGATCCGGCCCGACGCGTACACGAGTGGGAGCGAAGCGACGAGCGCGAGCGCGCCCGCGACGAGAACGAGTTGCAACCGCGACGGCATGCACTTCCTCCGTGAAGTGTTTTCAGAGTGCCAGAGGGTGAGCGTACCAGAGTACCAGAGTGCGAGCGGAGATCGAAGCGCAAGTGCCGTTCTTGTCTCTCGTACCCTCGCACTCTGGCACGCCGGGACTCCTAAACCGCGAGCGGCTTGGACTCGGTGGGCTGCGCGCCGCGCACGCGCCGCCACGCCGCGCCCGCGAGGCGCACCAGCACGCTCCCCGGTTCCACCGGCGGCGGTTCCAGCGCGTTCAAGTTCGGCCGGAACACCATCAGCAGCAACAGCGGCAGGTACCACAGCACGTACTCGCCGCCGCGGTCCGCGTGCCAGAACTGCACGCCGATGAGCAGCGCCGCGGATTGGGCGAGCAGGTGCGACAGTTTCTTCGGGCTGGGCCAGAAGGTCGCGAACACGGCGAACGCGACGAACACGATGAACACCGGCAGCCGGTACGCCCAGTGCGCGCCCTTCCAAATGCTCTCGGTGCTCGCGCTGCGCCACGGGATCCATTCGCTCAGGTGCAGGGCCGACACCAGCCCCTGCCCGGCCGCGCCGTCGATGTAGAGCACCAGCGCCGTGACGCCCACGCTCGCGGCGGTTGCGGTCAGGAAGGAGAACGCGAACCGGCTCGCGCCGCGCCCGCTGTAGAACGCGCACCACACCGGGAACAGCACGACCGGGAACACCGACGTGCCCGCGGCGAGGCCCAACAGCCACCCGGCGAGCGTCGGCCGGCGGTAGCAGTACACGGCCCACACCACGAACGCGGTGGGCCACACGTGGTGCAACTGACCGATGTTGAACGCGGTGTACGGCACGAGCGCGTAGAGCGTCGCGGCCCCGACGCCCGCGGCCCGGTCGCCGAAGTGCCGCCAGCCGACGAGCACCAGCCCCAGCACCACCATCGCGTGACAGAAGATCGCGAGGCCGCGCTCGGCCCAGAACCGCGCGGTCGCCGGCGCGGTGGCCCCGTCGTTCGCCTGCCGCACTACGGCGGTCGCGGTGGCCTTCACGCGCTCGATCGGCGCGGTCGCCGTCCCCACCTGCTCCGGCACCGGTTCGCCCGCGTTGCGCCGCAGCGCGACCGCGGACAACCCGACGAACAGCGCGAGGCCCAAGCAGCTCAGCCCCGCCGGGTTCAAGTTCGGCGCGAGCGCGGGCCGGCGCACGAGGCCCAAATCCACCAGCGCGCGCACGAACCACACCAGCGACCCGCTCAGCAGCCAGATGTAGCCCGTGATGCGCTTCCCCGCGGCGCGGTCGAGCACTACCTCGTTCGCGCCTTTCGAGGTGGTGAACTTCGCCGCCTCTGCGATGCTCGCGGCTTCCTGCAAAATGAGGAACCCCGGCACCAGCAGGAACAGCGTCAGCAGATCGAAGTTGCGCAGCGAGAGCGGTCGCGCGAACTGAAAGAACACCGCGACGGTGAGGAACAGCGAGAAATAGAACCACGTCGCCGCGTTCGGCAGGTGAAAGTCGAGAAAGATGGAAGGTGGCATAGTGCGCCCATCGGCGGAACGGTGCGAGTGCCGGCAGCGCGAATAACTTACCCAATTGGTACGCGCTCCGGGCGCGAACGTCAACGGCTCTCGGGCCGCCCGCGGCACCCGCGCCCGGCGATCCGTTCGGCACAACCGGTACCACTTGCGCCACCGATTCCGTTCAATAGCGGCACACACGGAGGCGGGACCGATGCGCATTCTGCTCACCAACGACGACGGCATTTACGCGCCCGGCTTGCGCGCGCTGCGAACGGAACTTCAGAAACTCGGTACGGTCACGGTGGTCGCGCCGGCCACCGAACAGAGCGCCGCCGGCCACTCGGTCACGCTCCTCACGCCGGTTCTCGTGAACGAGGTGTACGAAGACGACGGCACCACGCTCATCGGTTGGGCCGTCGAAGGCCGCCCGGCGGACTGCGTGAAACTCGCGCTGCTGGAACTGCTGAAGGAACCGCCGGACGTGATCGTGAGCGGCATGAACGCCGGGAGCAACGCCGGCATCAACGTGCTGTACTCGGGCACGGTCGCGGCGGCGATCGAGGGCGCGTTCTACAAGCACACCGCGATTGCCGTTTCACTCGAATACGAGAAGCGCATCTACGACTTCCCCACCGCGGCGAAGTACGCGCGCCAAGTGGTGGAGCAAATCCTCGCACAGCGGCCCGCGAAGGGCAGCCTGTTCAACGTGAACATCCCGGTGCTCGAGCGCGGCCCGATCCGCGGCGTGCGCGTGCTGCCGCAGAACGTGACGCCGTACACGGAGAAGTTCGACCGGCGCGTGAACCCGCGGGGGCGCACCTACTTCTGGGCCAGCCCGGAGTTCTCGTGCCCGGAACCGCACCCGGACACCGACGTGGACGCGCTGAACGAGAGCTACATCACGGTCACGCCGCTGCAATTCGACCTGACCGACCGCGCCCGCCTTCAGGCGATGACCGGTTGGACGTGGGCGCTGGAGTAGCGTTCCTTCCGAGCAAACAGGAGCCACCCCGTGTTCAAATCCCTCTCTCTCGTCGGCCTTCTCTGCGCCTCCGCGCCCCTGTGGTCGGTCCCTTCGTCGCGCGCCGCCGAACCGCTGCCCGGCACGAAGGCGCTCACCGACGAGGGCAACCTCTCCGCGAAGCAGGTCGCGGGGATGCACAAGTACCTCGACCGCGCGCTCAAGGACGCGGTGAAACTCCCCCCGCGTGGAGCTAAATTCTTTGACGTTCGACTCGATCCCAAAGCAATCGAAGCAGTCAACTTGCCGGCCCTTCGCGACAATCTGCGAAAGAGCCTCGGCGTGATTGACCCGCGGGTGCCCTTTACCGATCTCGACTACGTCTCCTCGACCGGTTCGCCGGCCCTCGTCGCCGACACAGCGACCTACAAGGTGTTCGCGGTTCGGTGGCCCGTCTTACCGGGGATCGACGCCGAGGGGTTGCTCCTCGAACCGAAGGGTGCCGCGAAGATGTGCGTCGTGGCCCTGCCGGACGCGGATTGGACGCCGGAGATGCTCATCGGCCTCGCACCCGGCGTGAAGCCCGAGAACCAGTTCGCGCGGTGGCTGGCCGAATGCGGCTGCAAGGTTCTCGTTCCGACCTTAATAGACCGCGGCGACGCCCTGTCCGCGTCACCCAAACTGGGTAAGGGGACGAACCAACCGCACCGCGAGTTCGTCTATCGCATGGCGTACCAAATGGGCCGGCACATCATCGGCTACGAGATCCAGAAGGTACTCGCAGGGGTGGACTGGTTCGGGATGGCCCACCGCGGCCTGCCCGTGGCGGTTTACGGTTACGGCGAGGGCGGCCTCATTGCGCTCTTCTCAGCCGCCCTCGACCCGCGGGTGAAAACAGCGGTCGTGAGCGGTTACTTCTGGCCCCTGCCGGATTCGTGGGAGGAGCCGATCTACCGCAACGTGTGGGGCTTGCAGTCCGTCCTCGGCCCGGCGGTGCGGGCGCTCGGCCCGGCTGGCTTGCTGCTCCTCATCGCGCCGAATGCCCTCGTGGTGGAGTGGGTGGACTGGCCCGCGGTATCTGGGCCGCAACAGCCGCGGGCGGGTCGAGGCGGTGCCGCTCCCGGTAGTCTGAAGTCGCCCGACGTGCTGCGGAACGAAGTCGGTGGGGAACTGTTCCTCAAGGGCGAGACCGCGCGCGCGGGGGTAGACGCACACGTCACGCTCCCGGCGAGTGGCGCGGAACTGCACCTCAACCTGAACGTGGTCCGTGCCGCCAGCGGACCGGGCTGCGTCGCACTCCATAACGAGTTGCGCCTTTACCTGAACACGGACCTCAAACTGTCGAAGGACCGCCGGGAGGTAAAGCCGCCCGCGGACCTGCGCACCAACTTCGACCCCGCGGCCCGGCACAAGCGGCAGTTCGATCAGCTCGTGAGCTACACGCAGAAGCTGTGGCGCGATTCGGACGCGACCCGCAAGGCGTATTGGGCGAAGGCCGACGCGAGTTCGCCCGCGGCGTGGGAGAAGTCGTGCGACGCCCTCCGCGACTACTTCCACACCGACGTGATTGGGAAGCTCCCGGAAATGACCGTGCCGCCGAACGTCCGCACGCGACAGGTGTACGATGAGAAGGCGTGGACCGGGCACGAGGTCGTCATCGACTGTTACGAAGACGTGTTCGCGTACGGCATTCTGCTGCTGCCCAAAGATATGAAGCCCGGTGAGAAGCGCCCGGTGGTGGTGTGTCAGCACGGGCTAGAGGGCACGCCCCGCGACACCATCGAGCCGGAAAAGCGCGTGATCTACAATCAGTTCTCGCGCAAACTCGTGGAACTGGGCTACATCGTGTACGCGCCGCAGAACCCGTACTACGGACAGAACACGTTCCGCCAACTGCAGCGCAAAGCGAACCCGCTGAAGCTCTCGCTGTTCAGCTTCATCATTCGCCAACACGAGCGCGCCATCGATTGGCTCGAGACGCTGCCGAACGTGGACCCGAAGCGCATCGCGTTCTACGGCCTGAGCTACGGCGGCAAGACCGCGATGCGCGTGCCCGCCGTGGAGAAGCGCTACTGCCTGAGCATCTGCTCCGGCGACTTCAACGAGTGGATCGGGAAGAACGTGTCGGTCGATCTGGACCGCTCGTACATGTGGACCGGCGAGTACGAGATGTACGAATTCGACTTGGGGAACACGTTCAACTACGCGGAGATGGCGTACCTGATCGCCCCGCGCCCGTTCATGGTGGAACGCGGGCACGACGACGGCGTGGGCACCGACGAAATGGTCGCCTACGAGTTCGCGAAGGTGCGCTACCTGTACGCGAACCGGCTGAAGGTGCCGGAGCGCACCGCGATCGAGTGGTTCGTCGGCGGCCACCAGATCAACGCGAAGGAAACGTTCGCGTTCCTCAAAACCCACCTCGCCTTCCCGAAGTGATTTCGAGAAGGCGGATTAGCCACAAAGAGGCACAAGAGACACAAAAGAAGGCCAAAACAGAGTTTGTTTTGAACTCAACTCTGCTTCTTCTTTTTGTGTCTCTTGTGCCTCTTTGTGGCTAATCCGCCTTCGTCTTGTTCTGGTCGTGTCTTCCTCTGCGTCCATCCGCGGCGCGTTTTCGCGCTTTTGCGGTTGCGTTTCCCGCGCCCGCGCGCACTACTTATAGTATACGCCTGTTTTAGTGGACGGGCGGATTGAGCGCGAGGCCGAACCGTGCCGCTCCGACACCTGTTCGTGGACATGAACGCGTTCTTCGCGTCGGTCGAGCAGCAACACGACGCGACCCTCCGCGACCGCCCGGTCGCGGTGATTCCCACCGACGCCCCCACTACGTCGTGCATCGCCGCGAGTTACGAGGCGAAGGCGTTCGGCGTGAAGACCGGCACGCCGGTGTGGGCCGCGCGGAAGCTGTGCCCGCGCATCGTGTTCCGGGTGGCCGACCACCGGCGCTACGTGACGATGCACAACCGCGTGGTGGAAGCCGTGAACCGCGTGCTGCCGATCGACAGCGTGCGGTCCATCGACGAGGTGGCGATTCGCCTGACGGGGGCCGAGCGCGCGCCGGTCGCGGCGAAGCGCGCCGCCGACGACATCCGCCGCGCGATTCGCGAACTGTGCGGCGCGTGCATGCGCTGTTCGATCGGCGCGGGGCCGAACCCGCTGTTGGCGAAGGTGGCCGCCGACATGCGCAAGCCGGACGGCCTCACGATCCTCGCCGACGCGGACCTGCCGGTCGCGCTGTACCGGTTGCCGCTTACCGACTTCCCCGGCGTCGGCCCGCGCATGGAGCGGCGGCTCAAACTGTACGGCATCTTCACCACCGAGCAGTTCTGCCAAGCGCCGCTGCGCGTGCTTTCGGACGTGTGGGGCAGCAAGGTGATGGGCGAGCGCTGGTTCCGCGTGCTGCGCGGCGAAGACGTGCCGGACGCGCCGACGCGCCGCCAGACGGTGAGCCACTCGCACGTGCTCCCGCCGGACCTGCGCACCGGCGCGGGCGCGTTCGGCGTGCTGATGCGCATGGTTCACAAGGCCGCGGCCCGGTTGCGGAAGATGAACTACTGGTGCGGCGCGATCTCCGTGGGCGCGACGTTCTTGGGGGCCGAGCGCGGCGAATCCGACTGGTGGGGCGATGGCACCCGCGTGCCCCGGTGTCGCGATACGCAGGCGCTCGTGACCGCCGCAACGAAGCTGTGGGAGAGCCGCCCGCGGAACCTCGGCGCGCCGTTCAAGGTCGGCACCGTGCTGAGCGACCTCGTGCCGGCGCGGAGCGCGACGCCGTCGCTGTTCGACGAGGACCGGCAGGCCGAAGAGATTTCCGACGCGATGGACGACGTGAACGCGGAGTTCGGCGCGAGCGTGATCCACTTGGGCGCGATGTGGGGGATGCAAGACGCGGCCCCGACGCGCATCGCGTTCACGCAGATCCCGGACTTCGACCGCCGCGTGACCTGACCGCACGCGCGAGCGCGAAGGGCAGCTACCGGCGCGAGCCGGTTTTTTCGTTTCTGTTAGCCCGACGCGTGAGCGAGGGTGCCTTTGTCTTCGGGGCGCACGATGCGCACGCGAACAGAAAATCCCTCGCTCACGCGTCGGGCTACAAAGTCACCCCACGAAGCCCATCAGGTCCGCGAGCGTTACGTCGTCGCGCACGTCGTCGGGCAGCAGGTGGCTGGGGACGTGCATCGCGGCGCGCCCGGTCGCGGGGTGCAGTTCCACGTGCTGCGCCGTGATGCTCTGCAACACCGATGGGTGCATCAGCACTTCGAGCGCCGGCGTGCGGCCGGCGTGCCGCTTCAGGTGGTCGTACCGCGCGCACTCGCCCGGTTGCGCGAGCGCGCGGAAGTGGTTCGTCGCGGCTAAAGGCGCGTCGCTGGTCGCGGCGGTGACGTGCGCGCGTGTGGACGTGCGCTCCACGATCGCGCGCTCGCCGTTTCGCGTGCCCACCAGCGTGACGATGCCGCAGGTCATCAGCCGTTCGGCGCGCACCAGTTCGAGCGCGTGCGAGAAGTTGGTCGCGGTGTCGAGGACATGGCGGAGGAACAGCAGCACCGGGTAGCCGGCGGGGTCGGAGGTACCGAACACCGCGTTCAGGCACACGCAGAACCCGCGGCGCGACAGCCCCGTAACGGCCCCGATCATGCCGACGAACCCGGCGCTCGTGCCGTACTCTTCGAGAACGAGGCAACTCGCCTTCGCCACCTTTTCCGCCGGGAACCAGTCCATGTTGCGCGCGAGCGTCGGGCCGTCGGTTCCGGCGAGCGCGAGAGTGGAGCAACCCATCGCGCCCGCGCCCATAAGCACGTCGTAGCACAGGTTCGCGGAAAGCAGTTCGACCGGCGAAACGCCCACTTCGGCCGCGGCGCGGGTGGCGCGCTCCGCGTGAACCGGGTACTTGTCGAACGCGCGCCGCCCGGCGTCGGAGCCGAGGCCGAGTTCGGCCATCATGCCGAGCGTGGCTCGGAGTAGTTCGCGCGACCGCGCGATCAGGTGCGGCGGGTGCGGCCCGGCCGCGGGGACCGTGAGCACCGGTTCGTAGCGGTAGCCGTGCGGCGTAGTGGGCATGTGCGCCTCGCGTGGGTGTGCCGCAATCGGACGTGAAGTGCGCAGAGTCTCGCTTCGCGTGTGACGAGTCGGAAGCGCGAGCGACGCTCTTGCTCGTTGCCTTGTGGCACAGGCTTTCTAGCCTGTGGTGCTTCACACCTCAGAACAGCACAGGCTGGAAAGCCTGTGCCACCAAATCAGTGCGCCGGGACGTACGCGAAGCCGCGCGCCTGTAGGTTGATCGTCGCGCTCACGGCGGACGCCGCGACGGTCACGCCGTCGCGCACGCGCTTCGGGTCGTAGCCCTTGCGCGCGAGCGCCTGCCCGCACACGAGGAACCGCACGCCCGCGGCGCGCAGCTTCGTCATCAGGTCCGCGTGCGGGTGCGGCGCGCCGGTGAGCGCCTTGTACGCGTCGTCGTCGAGGGCGGCGCTCGTGGCGTCGCCGTGCAGCACGACTACCAGTTCCAGATCGGTCGCCTTCAGGTCGCAAGTGCCGGCGAGGTTCAGCAGCGTCGCGGCGCGGGTGAGACCGGGCAGCGGTTGGGTCGCGTCTTTGGCGGTCGCGGTCACGTCGAACACGGCCTTGGTGCCCTTCGCGGGCGCTTCGGGCGCGCCCGGCATCGGCACCGCCGCGCCGTACCCCGCGACGACCGGGGACTTTCCGGCCGGGGCCTTCGCGGGCGGCGCGGCCGGTTGCTCGACCTTCTCGAACACCACCATGTAGTTGTCCTTCAGCAGCTCCTTCACTTCGCCGACCTTCTTGAACCCGCACGAGGCGATTTCCTTCTCGAACACCTCTTGGCCGGCGCGCACGTGGTTCAGCGTCCAATCGGAACTCTTGCCCTTCTCGCGCACGAAGTCGATGACGATGACGCGCCCGCCCGGCTTCAGCGCGCGGTGCAGCGAGAGCATCGTCTTTTCGGGGAACTCGAAGTGGTGGTAGGTGTCGCAGACGAACGCGGCGTCGACCGACTTCAGGGGCAGATCGACCGAGTCGAAGTTGCACAGCACCGGGGTGACGTTCTTCAGCCCGGCGTCGCGGCTCGTCTTCTGGACGTGTTCGAGGAACTTCGGCGCGATGTCCACCGCGAACACTTGCCCGTCCGGGCCGACCGCTTTGGCGAACAGGCGCGTGTACAGGCCGGTACCGGCCCCGATGTCGGCGACCACGGTGCCCTTCTTCAGCCCGCACGCCGCGACCACCTTCTCGCGCAGCACGTACACTTCGCGGCTCTCGCCCTCGAACGTCTTGGCGTACTTCGCCACGTCCGGGTTCTGGAACGGGTCGTTGATGCCCGGCCGCACGCTCTTCTCTTGCGCGACGACGAGCGCACACGCGCACGCGAACGCCACCACCGCACCGAACACGCGACTCATGCTGGGTTCTCCGAAAGTGGCGAGCGGCGCGACGTCAGTCCGCCGGTGAAGCAGATACGACTCAAGCGCGCGTTGCGCTGTTGAATTGTAGTTGCTTCACCGGCGGACTGACGTCGCGCCGCTCGCTTGAAGGCTCACCTCACACCTCGGCGAGGCGCTCTTTGCTGTCGCCGAACTCGGTGAGCCGCACGCCGGCCTTTTCCATCAGCGCGAGGTACAGGCTGCACATCTTGCGGTTCGGCTTCCCGGTGTAGTCCAGAATGCGACCGGTCTTCATCTGCCCGCCGCCGCGCCCGACCAGCACCACGGGCAGTTGGTCGTTGTTGTGGTGCCCGCTCATCATGCTCGAACAGTACATCAGCATGCTGTTGTCCAGTAGCGTGCGCTCGCCTTCTTGCACTTCGTCCATCTTCTTCGCGATGTACGCGAGCTGCGAAATGAAGAACTGGTTCACCTTTAGCCAGTCCGCGTTGTCGGTGTGCGAGAGCAGGTGGTGGATCATGTAATCCACCTTCAGGTGCGGGAACCGCAGCGACGAGTGGTCGTTGTTCAGCTTCAGCGTGCAGACGCGCGTCGTGTCGGTGCGGAACGCGAGCACGAGGATGTCGCACATGAGGCGCATGTGCTGGTCGATGTCTTGCGGCACGCCGTCCGCGGGGCGCTTCATGTCGGGCTTGTCGAGCGTGGGCCGCCAGCCCTGAAGCCGGCCGTTCTTCCCGGCCTGTTCGATGCGCTGCTCCACCTCGCGCACGCTGTTCAGGTATTCGTCCAACCGGTGGCGGTCGGCGGCGCTCACCTTGCCCTTGTAGCCGTTCGCGTCCTCGCGCACTGCGTCCAGTACGCTCTTGTCGGCTTTGCCCACTTCGTCGCGGAAGAGGCGGTCGAACGCGAGCGCCGGGTACAGTTCGAGCGGCACCGGGGTGGTGGGCGAGCTCCACGAGATGTGCGAGCTGTACACCATCGAATAGTTCTTGTGAACCGCCGCGATGCTCGGTTCGCACGCGAGCACGAGGCTCGGCACCTTCGTCTGGCCCTTCGTCTTCTCCGCGATCACCTGATCGCAGCTCGTGCCGCTCTTGATCGCGCCGCCCGGTTCGAGGTGCGCGCCGGAGAGCAGGTTCCCGGTCTGGCAACTGTGGATACCGCCGATGAGCGCTTCCGCGTTGTAGAGGCCGCGCACGAACAGCGTCTTGTCGCGGTGCGGCACGAGCGGTTCGAGCACTTTGCCGAATTCGAGCGTCTTCCCTTCGCCTTTCGCCCACCACTCGTTGCGGTGGAACCCGTTGCCGCTGAACAGCGCCGCGAACCGCACCGGGGCTTCGCTGGCGGAGCGCGCCGGTTTGTCGTCGCCCCACACCGGAAGCGATTCGAGCCACGGCAGCGCCATGCTCACACCGACACCGCGAAGGAACGTGCGCCGCGACAGGGGTTGGAAGGGCATGGGAGGGAACCTCGGCAGGTGGGATGCGTGCAGTGTAACCAAAGTGCGCGGGGGAAGCGAGCGCGCATTCGGCCTCGTGGCACGGGCTTTCCAGCCTGTGCTGATTGACCGCGCCGAGCAGCACAGGCTGGAAAGCCTGTGCCACCAAATCCAAATCGCACACTCCCGGCGTTCTCACGCACATGGAAAAAACGATGAGAGTGTAACTCGGCGCGGGGTCGCGGGGTTTCTTTCCTGTAGGCGGAGTGTCATACTTGTCGCGCCACCTCTCGGAGTCTCGCACATGGCTCGCCGGTACCTCCCGTTCGCACTGCTCGCGGGCGCGGCGCTGCTCGCGCTCGGCACGCGCGCCGCGGCCCAACCCGCGAAGGGCTTCGCCGACAAACCCACCGCCGACCAACTCGCGTTCTTCGAGAAGAAGATTCGCCCGGTGCTTGTGGAACACTGTTACAAGTGCCACAGCGCCGAAGGCGACAAGGTGAAGGGCGGCCTGTACCTCGACACCCGCGAGGCCACTCGCCGCGGCGGCGACAGCGGGCCGATCATTCAACCCGGGAACCCGGCGCGCAGCAAACTCATGCTGTCGCTGAACCACAAGAACCCCGACACCGCGATGCCGCCGAAGGGCAAACTGCCCGACAGCGTGATCGCGGACTTTGAAGCGTGGGTGAAGATGGGCGCGCCGGACCCGCGCGACGGGAAGGCCGCGGTCGCGCCCAAGAAGTACGAAATCGACCTCGTGAAGGGCCGCGAGTTCTGGGCGTTCGTGCCGCCGAAGAAGGTCGCGGTGCCCGCGACGAGCAACGCGGCGTGGGCGAAGTCGCCGATCGACTCATTCCTGCTCGCGGCACTGGACAAGAAGAAGCTGAAGCCGGTCGGCGACGCGGACAAGCGCACGCTCATCCGCCGCGCGTACCTCGACCTCACCGGGCTGCCGCCGGCCCCGGACGCTGTGGAAGCGTTCGTCGCGGACTCCAGCGCGAACGCCTTTGAGAAGGTGGTCGATAAGTTGCTCGCGTCGCCCGCGTTCGGGGAGCGCTGGGGTCGGCACTGGCTCGACGTGGCCCGCTACGCGGAAAGCTCCGGCAAAACCGTGAACATGAACTACCCGCACGCGTGGCGCTACCGCGACTACGTCATCGCGGCGTTCAACAGCGATAAGCCTTACGATCAGTTCATCAAGGAGCAACTCGCCGGCGATTTGATGACGACGAGCGACCCGAAGGCGAAGGCCGAGCGCATCATCGCCACCGGGTTCCTCGCACTCGGGGCGAAGAACCTGAACGAGCAGAACGGCTTGCAGTTCGAACTCGACGTTGTGGACGAACAGATCGACGTGACCACGCAAGCGTTCTTGGGCATCACGGCCGCGTGCGCGCGGTGCCACGATCACAAGTTCGATCCGATCCCGACCAAAGACTACTACGCGCTCGCGGGCATCTTCCGTAGCACCGAAACGTGCTACGGCACGGTGCGGTTCGTGCAGAGCAACCGGCCGTCGGCGACGATCCCGCTGCCGAAAGACTGCGGGCTGCCCGCAGGCACCACGGACACGCTGACCGCCGCCGAGAAAGAGCGCATTGAGAAGCAAATCGAGACGCTGAACAAGCAGATTTCGGAAGCGACCGATTTCATTCGCACGATCTTCCCGCGCGGGCAGGTGTCGCTGCTGCGGGCGCAACTCGACGCCTTCGACGCCGACGGCAACCCGAAACTGCTCGCGATGGGCGTTCGTGACAAGCCCGCGGGGAAGGGCGGGTTCGGCGGCGGGTTCCAACCCAAGGGCGGGTTCGGCGGGCGCGCCGGGCAAACCACCATCGGCGACAGCCCGGTGTACGAGCGCGGCGAACCGGACAAGCCGACGGCCACCCGCGTGCCCCGCGGCACCCTGCAAGTGATGTCGACGGCCCCGCTGAAAATCACGAACGGCCAGAGCGGGCGGCTCGACCTCGCCAACTGGATCGCCTCGAAAGACAACGCCCTGACGGCGCGCGTGATGGCGAATCGCGTGTGGCTGCACCTGTTCGGCCGCGGCCTCGTGCCGACCGCTGACAACTTCGGCGCGGGCGGGCAACCGCCGACGCACCCCGAACTGCTCGATCACCTCGCGCTATCGTTCACGGAAAACGGCTGGAGCGTGAAGAAACTCATCAAGAGTGTGATGATGACCCGCGCGTACCAACTGGACTCGCGCACCGATGCCAAAAACTACGAAGTCGATCCCGAAAACGCGCTCGTGTGGCGCATGGCCCCGCGGCGGCTCGACGCCGAAGCGATGCGCGACGCGATGCTCGCGGTGAGCGGTCAGCTCGATTCGAAGCCGCAAGTGGGGTCCGTGATGGCGAAGGCCGGCGAAGGCCCGACCCAGCGCCCGCGGCTCGGCGGCGAGGCGATTCAAGCCGCGATCAACGACCCGCGCAACGTGCAGCGCTCGGTGTACCTGCCGATCGTGCGCGACAACCTGCCCGAAGCGCTCGCGCTGTTCGACGCCCCGGACCCGAGCCTGATCGTCGCGGATCGGCCGACGACGACCGTGCCGTCGCAGGGTTTGTTCCTGCTGAACAACCCGTTCGTGATTCGCGCGAGCGAAGCCGCGGCGAACAAGATTCTGAAAGAAACGACGACCGAAACCGAGCGCATCCGGGCCGCGTACCTCGCGTTCTACGGGCGCACGCCGAGCGAGAAGGAACTGGCCGGCGCGGAGAAGTTCCTGAAGGCGTATTCGGCGCAACTGGCGAAGGACCGCGTGCCCGAACTGCGCCGCGAGCGCGAGGCGTGGGCCGCGCTGGCGCAGGCGCTGTTCGCGAGCGCCGAGTTCCAGTACCGCAAGTAGGCAAGGATGAAGGGTGAAGGATGAAGGAGGAAGAAGACACTCGGGAAGGATGAGGGGTGAAGGATGAAGGAGGAAGAAGACATTCGGGAAGGATGAAGGGTGAAGGATGAAGGAGGAAGAAGACAAAGCGGCGGGGCCTGAAGACCTCAAGTCCCGCACGCGCCGGTTCGCGTTGCGGATCATCAGGTTGTTCAACGCGCTGCCGGCGAACGAGGTCGCCCGAACGATCGGCAAGCAAATCCTCCGAAGCGGGACTTCGGTAGGAGCGCATTACCGCGAAGGGGTACGCAGCCGCTCCGACGCGGAGATCGTGAGTAAGTGGGGCGGCGCGCTGCAAGAACTAGAAGAAACACAGTACTGGCTCGAACTGCTCGCGGACGCCGAAGTGTTTCCGCGGGCGCAACTGAGCGATCTGAATAACGAGTGCGACGAACTCATTGCGATCCTAACCACCTGCCTCAAAAAGGTGAAAGCGAGAGCACCATGAACAATTCAACCTTCAACCTTCAACCTTCATCCTTCACCGCCACACGGCGGGCACTCCTAAAGTCCTCCTCCGCCGGGTTCGGGTACCTCGCGTTCGCGGCGCTCGCGCACGAGCAGGCCGCGCGCGCCGCGGCGCCCGCGAACCCGCTCGCGCCCAAGAAAGCGCACTTCGCGGCGAAGGCCAAGCGCGTGCTGTTCCTGTGCATGGACGGCGCGCCGAGCCACGTGGACACGTTCGACCACAAGCCGAAGCTCACCGCAGACGACGGCAAACCGGCCCCGGCGCGGCGCGGCGGGTTCGGCGGCGCGGGCAAGCTCATGGCGTCGCCGTTCAAGTTCGCCAAGAGCGGCAACAGCGGGCTGGAAATCAGCGAACTGTTCCCGCACCTCGCGAAGCGCGCCGACGACCTGTGCGTGCTGAACGGCATGTACACCGACCTGCCGAACCACCCGCAGGCGTTCATTCAGATGCACTGCGGCGTGTTCCAGTTCCCGCGGCCGAGCATGGGCGCGTGGGTCGTGTACGGCCTCGGCACCGAGAACGCGAACCTGCCGGGCTTCGTCACGCTCGCGCCGTCCGGCGGCAACGGCGGGCCGGTGAATTACGGCAGCTCGTTCCTGCCGGCGGTGTATCAGGGCACGCGGATCGGCCGCGGCGGGTTCGGCGGGTTCGGCGGCGGCGGCCAGCAACAAGTCGCGAACCTCAAGAACCCGAAGGCCACCGCGGCGCAGCAGCGCGTGCAACTCGACTTCCTCCAAGAGCTGAACCAGAACGCGCTAGAAGCAGGCGGCGAGAACCCCGGCATCGAGGGGCTGATCGGTTCCTACGAGCTCGCGTTCCGCATGCAGGCCGAAGTGCCGAAGGTGATGGACCTCAGCAAGGAGACCGCGGCGACGCTGAAGCTGTACGGCATCGAAGGCGGTCGCCCGGCCGCGGGCGGCGGCGGGCCGTTCGGTGGCGGCGGTGGCGGCGGCGCGGCGGGCTTCGGCCGGCAGTGCCTGCTCGCGCGCCGGTTCCTCGAAGCCGGCGTGCGGTTCGTCGAAGTCACGGTCGGCGGCTGGGACCACCACCGCGACATCAAGACCGCGCTCACGAACAGTTGCGCCACGATCGACCAGCCCATCGCCGGGTTGCTCGCGGACCTGAAGCAGCGCGACCTGCTGAAAGACGCGCTCGTTCTGTGGGGCGGCGAGTTCGGCCGCACGCCGAGCGCGCAGGGCGACGGCCGCGACCACAACGCCCGCGGGTTCAGCATGTGGATGGCCGGGGGCGGCACGAAGGGCGGCACCAAGTACGGCCGCACCGACGACTACGGCTTCGAGGCCGTGGACGGCAAGGTTCACATCCACGACTGGCACGCGACCATCCTGCACCTGCTGGGCTTGGATCACACCAAGCTCACCTACCGGCACGCGGGCCGCGACATGCGCCTGACCGACGTGAAGGGCAACGTGGTGAAGGACGTGATGGCCTGAGCCCGGAAAGGGCTAACGCCAACGGTTGTGCACCTTACGGGTGCGGCACGATTTCGACCGCACCACCCGGCGTGCCGTTCACCGTGAGCCGGTGGCCGTCCAACAGTTGCATTCCGAGCAGTGCGCCCGAGCCGATGCACATGGCGATCACGGGCCGCAACTGCTGCCCCCACTCCAATTCCGATTCGTAGTAATCGATTTGGTTGCTCGATCCGTCGGCGAGAACGGCGGTACCGCCGGACAACCAGTACAAGCCGAGCGCCGCGACGACGGTGTGCGGAAGCACGAGCGCGCCAGTGTAACCGGTGTCAACAACAGCATCGACTTCGACCACATCCCCGGACGGGCCGCGCACGCGGAGCCGCACGACCGGTTCGCGGTTCGGGCTGACGGTCCCGATAATCACCGTGCACCCCGCAACCGGTGAGCCGCGGGGTAGCCGGCACGCACGAGCCACACCTGCGCGCCGGGCACGCGGGCGTGCAGGCGCGTGACGGCCGTGTAGTCGTCGGCGTCCACCTCGAACGCGCCGCTCTCAACATCAATCGCGACGAACTTGCCTTCGTCTTCCGGGCGCAGCGCCGGGCGCACCGTTTGGGCGTAGGTTTCTTCGCCCCGGCGTGCGAGTTCCTCGCGGCCGATGCGCGGTTCGGTGGCTTTCATCGCGTACCCTCGCAATCCGTTGAAGCCATTTCAGGATACACGATCTTCCCGCGTTACCGCAGGGTTTCGCGCCACTCTTTGTTCAGTTCCTCGACGGTTTTGCCGGTCAGCGCTTTCCACACGTTCACGTCGTACCTGCCGGCGCGCAGTTGGGCGTTCAGCTTCGTCACCGCGTGCGGGTCGTACTTGTCGCACACGAAGGCCAAGAACGCCGCGGTGGTGCGGTAGCTCGCGTCGAAGGCGGCGCGTTGGGGGTTCACGCGGCCCGCGGTGCCCGGCTCGAACTTCCAGAAGCGCACGTAGTCCGCGATACCTTCCACCAGCCACCCCGGTAGGCCGCGGGCGCGGTAACTCTGCACGCAGTGCGCCGTTTCGTGAACCATCGCGCCGATGTCGTTCGGCCGCTCCTTGAAATACTTCACCGACCCCGTGATGCGGTTCCCCCCGGCCATCGCCACGCCGGTGTAGCTCGCCTTCATCGACATGCGAATCTGCGTCGGCGGGCGGAAGTCGTCGCTCGCGAGGATGTCGCAAATCATCGGGTACTCGCGCTCGCACACGCGCACCACCTTCTCCGTCCACTCGCGCAGCTCCGGGGCGTCGGTCACGTCGATGGTGAACTCTACCGGGTAGCGGAACACAGAGACGCGCGGGGCCGAATCGACCGCGATTTCGCGCACCACCAGCGGGTGCTTCAGGTCTTCGGTCGGGCGCACGCGAACCGCACGCACTTCGCGCTCTTTCAGGTCCGCGGTCGCTTTGCCCTTCGCAAAGTCGGCCACCTTCTCGAACTTGGTGCCGTCGGCGGAGACTTCGAGAGCGCCCGCGGCGAGCGCGTCGTCGCCGTTGGGCCGGGCCGCGAGTACGGTGAGCGCCTTCACCTTCACCGCGCCCTCGAAGCGCAGCGTGAAATGGTCGCCTTTGGTCGCGTTCTTCTCGGAAGCGAAGTAGGTGTTCGGGTCGGTGTCGAAGGCGTACTGCCGGATGTGCGTGGTCGCGGTGGCGAGCGACGATTCGACCGCGGCGCGCTCGAGCAGTCGCGGCGCGGGCGCGCGGTCCGCGCCGAACGCGGGGAACAGAACACAGCAACAGCGAATATCGACAGCACGCGCATTGGGAGCCTCAGAGTGCGGGGCGTCCCGGTGTTTTACTCGCGCGCACAGGTGAGCGAAGTCGGAAAGGCCGCGCTCACACCGCGCCTTCATTTCTCAGCACGCACAAAGCGCTAGTGCCCTTACTTGTCGTTCGGTTTGAGTACCGTTTGAAGCCGGACCAAACGCTCGATTTGCGCCGCGCACCGCGCTTTCACGGCGGCGAATCGGTCGCGGTTTGGCGCGTCGTTTTGCAACGCGTCCAAGCGGTCGCGCTGTTCGCGGAGCGTCGCGAGGGTGGAAGCGATGGTCGTTTCGACTTCCCGTTTGCCCTTGTCACTCAGCGCGCCGAGTTCCGGCTGGAGTTCTTCCACCGCCCTAATGACGTCTTCTGTGCTATCGAGGAGCCCTTCGATCAGTTCGATGCCTTTTGCGGCGACGGCTTGTCGGTTCCAAGCGGCCAGTTGTGCGCCGGGCACGGCGGGCGCGCCACCCGGGGGCGGGCCAGCGTTGCCAGCGCCAACGGCGTTCTTCGCTGCGCGCTGCACGCGGAACAGGATGCTCGCAAACAGGACGATGGCGATCAGCGCGACCGGAATCAGTTGGCGGCGCATGGGCGTCATTTCGTTCCACTTCGCCGGCGCTACAGGCGCTGCTGGTCGGTCGAGCGCCTCCGCGGGAGTAGTCTCCGGCGGGGCGGGGCGTTCTTCGGTGGCCGCGGTCGGTTCGCCTTCGGCGCGCGACCGGTGGTAGATGTAGAAGATGAGGCCTAG
>Ga0169931_10001939_pt1 | contig 34030 bp, 26 predicted proteins | sample Kivu_15m_20L_FD_129675 | JGI IMG/M metagenome (GOLD analysis project Ga0169931, IMG submission 129675) | Freshwater microbial communities from Lake Kivu, Western Province, Rwanda to study Microbial Dark Matter (Phase II) - Kivu_15m_20L... | ecosystem: Environmental > Aquatic > Freshwater > Lake...
AATGGTTTATTCGTGTTCCTGATAATCGCCCGGTTCAGGCGCATCTACCGGTTTTGACATTTCTTCGGCACGTTGATTTTGCTCATCAAGGGTCCAATTATCTGTTTTTCCGGTAACCAGCCAGTTTTCGCCCGAGCGACGTAATACCTGTACTTCGAGCCCGTATGATTCACGAAACAATTCTTCAATTTCTTTCACGGTTGTTGATCCCGAAACGGTAAAATGCCCTTCGGTTGTTGTTTCCGAAATTGCCCCTAAACGCATATTGCGGTTTTTAATCTGCTCATCGGCCGTTAGGCGATTGTCACCATTTTTATCGATAAAAAAGCCCAGTTTAAGGAATTTAAAGCGGCTGTTGAATTCATCCTGCAATTCACCAATGGTTTTGTCCTTGATAATAAATAGTTCCATGTTTACTCAATTTGATATGTACAAAAGTACCACGCAGGCCTTGCTAAAAAATGATATTTATCAGGAATTTAGTTTTTAATGCTCATCGCCTTCGGCATCGTAAAACCGAATGGCATTTTCATTGGCAATCTGCATCGATGGTGTTCCGTTGAAGTCACTGATTTTACCTGTAACACAAATGGTTTTTCGATCGAGGTATTCATGCGGTGCATAACTAAAATTCACCATTTGGTCTTTAAAAATAGTAACTGTAAAAATTTGGTTAGGAAATCCTTTGTCCAAATTAAGAAACACATTGCCTTTGGACGATAATTTGGTGCTCACCACGGTTCCGCACACTGTTACGTTTTCATTTTTCCCGCTGTACAAGCGGGCCTGCACGGTATTGAAATGATTTTTTGGTAATTCATTGGCTTTCAATGGCGTTACGTCATTTTGTTCCTTTATTCGCAACCAGGGTTTTACGTTAGTAGTCCTTTCTTCGGCCTCATCGGCCGAAGGAAAAAAATTAAATCCGCTCAAAGCTTCTACGCTGTCCACACTTACTGCATACGTTTCAAGCGGAGCTTCGCAAAAGCGGTTGGGCATCACAAAGGCAATCATGCGCTGGTTTTGCGGATCCCAGGCAACTTTGTAATAGTGAAACGGAATGCTAACTTTATTGACACTTCGTTCGATTTTAGGCAAATTATCGCGTAAAACGGGACCCGTAACTACATACAGCGGTACGTTGTTTTCGCTTACGTAAGCTCTTAAAAGATCTTCAAGTTTTGCCCAGGAGTCGCGGTTAAACTCTGGTTTTTGAGGCGACATGTTGGAGTACAAATAACTTTCTGACAAGGCGCTGAGCGACCAGCGAAAATCTGCCGAAGGCGCTAGGTGACCGCGGTCGTAACCAAAGCCATCGTATTTAGAACTACCGTCGGGCAAGGTTTCTTTCAAAAAGTAATCCTGTTCCACGGCGCTTCCCGTGGCGATGAGTGAATCGGGACGAAAATCGTTGGTACGACCTACAACCCCTTCTTTTATTTCAGGCAAAATCATGTGCGAAACCCAAGCGGCCTGTTCGTGCGCTTCGCTGTATAAAATAGTCATGGCCCGGTGGTTTACCGGCTCATCGCCGGGACGAAGTTCCGGATTACCAATTGTTTTAAGATTCTCCTGAATTTTAAGCAGTTTGAGATTCTCGATTTTTAAGACAATGGCGCGTTGTTCTTCTCGAATTTTTTGGAGCTCAGTTTCTGATTCTTTAATTAAATCAAGTGTGTTTTGTTGCGAAAACAGCGTTGAAGCAAGAAAAACAGGAAGAAACAGTAAAAGGAATTTTCTCATAATTCCATAAGTATAGTGCAATGCTTTTTAATTATTAAGGCTTGAATATGAATTTAAAATCAATGGAAATTATCGTGATTCGTACGAATAAATTTCCAGTTTGGCGGGACATTCGCCTTCGGCAAAGGTGCAGATGTAATTTTTCAACTGCTCGTAAACACGCTTTTCTGAATAAGGGGAAACCCGAAGCGCATCAACCGACCAGTAAGTGGTTTCAATGTAGGGTTCACCATCTACCGGACGATAAATATATCTTTTAACACCATCGGGAAGTTTTTCTGCCAGCTCTTCGGTTACATAAATTTTGGCATACCAAGCTTTTCCTGAATACGTATTAAAACTTTGCATGCGGTCGTACAATCCTGCAAACGAAAGCAAAGGCAAAACCGCAAAGAAAATAACAGCCACCTGATGGTATCTGAAATCTTTTGACCACAGCATGGTCTTAAATTCATTTTTGGTATTAAAAAACAACAAATAGCTGAAAAAACCCATGGCTACGTTGTAGGGCAAAATGGCATGGTTCCAGTCGTTGCCTAATGGACTAAGCGAATAAAAGTAAAACGCCTGCACCGAAACAGCGATGTACACCCCGATATTTCTTGATTTAGGAATCATTAAAGCGATGCCTGCGGCAATACTAAGCAAGGGAAAAATATAGCCACCACCTAATAAATAAGGCTCAATTTTCGCAGGAAATTTTTCCGCCAAAGGCGCAATCATCCAAGGGAAAATTTGTTCAATAAACACTGTGTTGACTTCCTGAATGCCGCTGAAAATAAAAAACACAACCACAATCATTTGAAAACACTTAATCAAGGGTACTTTTTTCTCAGGAAAGAAAAACAAGCCGGCAATCATTAAAAAATACTGCACATTGTATGGTTGCCAGCGCATTTGATCTCCAATCATTAAAAAAGCCAGCAGCGAAAACAAAACAATTTTTGTACGCTTATTTTCAAGATACATGGCTTGATAAATACCAAGCACAATCAAAATACTGTAAAACAAATAATCAAAAGGAGAAGGCAGAGCCGGTATTCCATCCAGAATAGGAATCACCGGGAAATTCCGATCAGTCATCCACACCTTGCTCGACAGCAACCAGGTACTTAGCATCGCCATCAGTAATATTCTGAAGGTCCACTGAAGTCGGCTTTGCGCTGTTTCTATCATATTCCGGCTGCTTTGCTGCAAATGTAAGTGAATTAGGACAACGCTTCAGTCCCGGGGCAGTATTTCTTCCTCATTGAAATCTAAACGTCATGAAAAACAACAATTTCAAGCTTTTCATTCATTCGAAAACTATCTTTGGAGCATGGAAATTCTTTTGGTTGCGGCTACCTCTGCCGAAATAGATCCGCTGATTCAAGCTTTGAATTTAAATCTGAAACACTACCAGAAAACTGATAATCATTCTGTTAAACCATTAATAACAGGGGTGGGTTTGATGCACACGTCCTTCGCCTTGCAGGCAGAATTGCATGCTCATCGGCCCGATTTTGTATTAAATGTCGGAATTGCCGGTAGTTTCGATCCTGAAATTCAATTGGCTCAGCCGGTGTTCGTTCAAAAAGAAATTCCGGGCGATTTTGGTGCCCTGGCTCCTGAAGGTTTTTTACCGGCCGCATCCATCGGCCTTTTGCAGGCCGATGAATTTCCTTATACAAAGGGAGGTATCGTGGCTGATGTTCCTTTTTTTAAGCATGACGACCTTTTTAAGGCAAACTCCATCACTGTGCAACAGGTAACCGGAACCGAAGAAAGCATCCGCAGTATTCAGAAAACGTGGCCAAATGCACATATTGAAAATATGGAAGGACTTGCAGTTTACTATGTTTCTAAAATGATGAAAGTTCCTTGTGCTGCCGTGCGAACCATTTCCAACGTTGTTGAACCCCGGAATCGAAACAATTGGAAGTTGAAAGAAGCCATTGCCTCCTTAAACGATTTGTTAATGAAGCTGTTTTCTAATTGAATGCTTAATTTGGTCCCATGAAGTACCCCATTTACAATACTCTATTTCTTGTTTTTTTACTCTCGCTTAATTCAATTCAGGCCCAATCGCCGGGCGATTTGCTTCTGAAACTAAATAAATTCAGTAATTGCACCCGTGTGCTCTACATTGCAGCGCATCCCGATGATGAAAACACCCGACTGATCTCGTATCTCGAAAATTCGAGATTTTGTCAAACAGCCTACTTATCGCTCACACGTGGCGATGGAGGTCAAAATTTAATTGGCAATGAACAAAGCGAAGAACTGGGACTTATCCGTACCCAGGAATTGCTTGCAGCCCGGCGCGAAGATGGTGGGGAACAATTTTTTACCCGTGCCTTTGATTTCGGCTATTCCAAGAATCCGGAAGAAACTTTTTCGATCTGGAACCGCCGCGAAATTCTTTCGGATGTGGTTTATATTATTCGCAAATTCCGTCCCGATGTTATTATTACGCGCTTTCCAGAAAATGGCGACGGAGGTCACGGGCACCACACCGCTTCGGCCATTCTTGCGCGTGAAGCCTTTAAAATTGCAGGCGATCCAACTCAATTTCCTGAACAGCTCAACTTTGTTGCAGCTTTTCAACCCAGGCGACTCTTTTGGAACAATTTTGCCCGCTGGCGAAATCCAAATGCTGATATGTCGTCCAGCATGTCGCTTGAAATTAACGAATTTGTCCCACAACGTGGATTATCGATAGGCGAAATCGCGGCGAATAGCCGCAGCTGCCATCGCTCACAGGGATTTGGCTCTGCGCCTCAGTTTGGATCGATTATGGAATATTTTGATTTACTGGAAGGGGAGCCCGCCAAAACCGATATTTTTGAAAACTTCGCTAAGGGTTGGGAAAAATTTCCAGGCAATGAAAAATTGAATGCGCTAAGCATTGAGGTCATTCGGATGTTCAATCCACAAAATCCTGCTGCAAGCATTCCTGCCTTGCTTGACATTTATAGTCAATTAAACAAGGCTCCCTTTTTTCCTGAAAAACAAGCTAAAATTGAATTACTCACCGAAGTTATCACCGGCTGTTCCGGTTTACATGTGCAGTTGAATGCCGGTAAAGTAAGCTACATTCCCGGTGAAGAAGCTGAAATTACCCTGCAGGCAGTATGCCGAAACAGCTGCGATAACCTCAGAATTGACTCCCTTTATTTAAACGGTAAATCCTATTTTAATCAATCATATCAACTTGCTACCAAGCAGTTACTTGATCAGAAAATCAATTATGCAATTCCCGAAAATTCAAGGTTTACAAATCCATATTGGCTTGAAAACGAACATGATATAGGTAGTTTTAGGGTCCTGAAGACGGAATTACTATCCGAGCCGGATGTTTTGCCTGCAATCCAGGGCAGGCTGGTGCTTTCGTTTGGCAAACAACAATTGAGTTTGGTTCTTCCGGTGCTTCATCGCGAAGTTGACCCTTCCCGGGGCGAATTAAGCCATCCTGTAATTATTCAGCCTGAGCTTCAGGCCAAAATAAACGACGAGGTGTTGGTGCTTGCCGGCGACGATCGGCGTGAACTTGTTTTGGAAATCAGCGGTCCCGGCTCAGCCGGCGGAAAGGTATATCCCGATTTACCGCCTTCAATTTTTACCTGCGAACCGGCTTCTTACGATTTGAATGATGAACAGCCCTTTCGAATCTTAAAATTTACCATTGGAATTTCGCCCAATCGCATGGTGAAGCCCGACAGCGCCTACACCGTCAACATTATTTATGAGCGGGATGGCAAAAAGCAAATTCTTCAATCGATCAGAAAAATTAATTACGAGCACATTCCTGATCAAACCTGGATCAAGCCCGCTTCTGTGAAGCTGGTACATGTTAATATGAAGCGATTGGTGCAAAACATTGCTTACATCGAAGGTGCAGGCGATAAAGTAGCACAATGTCTGTCGAATGCCGGATACAAGGTATCTATGTTGAGCAAGGACGAAATACGCGCCGCAAATTTAAATAAGTACGATGCGGTAATTATGGGCATCAGGGCTTTCAATACCCGAACAGACATTCCGGTAATCATGCCCGAATTGCTCGAATACACTCAAAATGGAGGCACTTTTATCGTGCAGTACAATACCAAAAATTGGATCAGCGATGTTTCACTCGATCCGGGTCCCTACACATTAAGCATTTCGCGCGATCGGATTACCGATGAGAATTCACCCGTTACTTTACTTGTTCCTTCGCATCCGGTATTGAGTAATCCCAATAAAATAAGCGACTCCGACTTCAAAGGCTGGGTACAGGAGCGGGGACTTTATTTTCCCGATAAATGGGACGAAAAATATATACCCTTGCTCGCATCGGCCGATCCCGGCGAAAAAGAATCAAAAGGGATGCTGCTTGCAGCTGACTATGGAAAAGGGCATTTTATTTACACCGGATTGTCCTTTTTTCGGGAATTGCCGGCAGGTGTACCGGGAGCCTATCGCTTATTTGCAAATATGATTGCTTTTGGACATGATGAACTCAGATAAGCGGGAACAAAGAGAAGGCAACTGGAACCTTCCGTATTTGCTCGTGATTCTTGCGCTGCTAGCGCAGATTGTGTTTTTTTGGTTTTTTACAAAAGCGTTTTCATGAGTAAAATTGACTGGATTGTATTGGTTCTGACGCTTTTGCTGATTATTTCCTACGGACTTTACCGAAGCCGTGCCAGTAAAGATCTGGACGGGTATTTCAGGAGTAACCGCAACATGCCCTGGTATTTGGTTTTGCTAAGTATTATGGGAACGCAGGCAAGTGCCATTACCTTTTTATCGGCTCCCGGTCAGGCTTACACCGATGGGATGCGCTTTGTTCAATATTATTTCGGCTTGCCCATTGCCATGGTGATTATCGCTGCCGTATTTGTACCGGTTTTTAGTCGCCTCAATGTGTACACCGCCTATGAATATCTCGAGCACCGTTTTGATGTAAATACAAGAACACTAACTTCTATTTTATTTCTCATTTCCAGAGGTTTATCTACCGGTATTTCAATCTTTGCACCATCTATTATTTTAAGTTCCTTGTTTGGCTGGAATATTTATTTCACCAATATTGTCACGGGTGGTTTTTTGATTATTTACACCGTAAGTGGCGGAGCTCGTGCGGTGGCTTACACCCAGCAGCTTCAATTTGTAATCATTTTTACAGGATTGTTTTTGGCCGGCTACCTGGTTGTGAATATGCTTCCTGCCGATTATGGGTTTACCGATGCCTTGTACCTGAGCGGAGCGGCAGGAAAATTAAATGTTTTTACCAGTGGTTTCAAGGCGAACGGAAGCTTCGACTGGAGCGATAAGTACAATATATGGAGCGGAATCATCGGCGGTTGTTTTCTGGCCTTATCGTATTTTGGGACAGATCAAAGTCAGGTGGGACGATATTTAACCGCCAAAAGTATGAAGGAGAGTCGTATTGGCCTTTTAATGAACGGTTTGGTGAAGGTTCCAATGCAGTTTTTGATTCTTATGATTGGCGCCCTGGTGTTTAGTTTTTATCAGTTTTATAAAGCTCCGGTTTTTTTTAACGAAAACGAGCTGGTGCGTCTCAGAAATTCGTCTGTATATGCTGATAGTATTCGGTTTGCTGAGTCGGAGTTTGCTAAAATAAGTGAGCAAAAGCAAGCTTTAGCGGCCTCTTTTTTAAATAATAAAAAAAACAATTCACCTTCGGCGGATGATTTTAAATTTCAAATACAAGAGGTTGATTTGCAGTCAAATGAAATCAGAAATCAGGTTAAAACCTGGATTGCATCGCCACAAATGAAAGGTGATAATAATGATGCCAATTATATTTTCCTTCGATTTGTAATTGATTATTTGCCAAAAGGATTGGTGGGACTTTTAATTGCGATTATTTTTATTGCTGCCTGGGGATCCATTGCTGCGGCTTTAAATTCATTGGCAGGCAGTACCATCATTGATATTCATAAGCGTTTGTTTCCTCATTTGTTAAAACCCGAAGACGAATATAAATGGTCAAAATTGTACACTTTGTTTTGGGGAATTTTTTGCATCATCATTGCTTGTTTTGCTTACAACATCGGCAATAGTTTAATTGAAGCTGTGAATATTTTGGGCTCTTTGTTTTACGGAACTTTGTTAGGTATTTTTCTAACTGCTTTTTTCCTCAAACGAGTAGGAGGAAAGGCTGTTTTTTATGCCGCTCTGGTTTCCCAAATTTTGGTTTTTGTGCTCTATGCATATACACCCATAAGCTTTTTATGGTACAACCTCATTGGATGTTTGGCGGTGATGATTTTGAGTTTGGGCTTATCGTTCACCTCCAGGCAGCAAGCCTGATACCTGAGTTTGCCATTCAATCATAATTAATAATTGAAGCATGAGCTTAAATTGAGCTTCGCATGGCGTCGATAGAAATGAAATACGTCGGATATCAAATTATCTGGTGTACTGCACAGCTTTAAAAATGCCGATCAATAATTGTTAGCAGCGGATTTTGAGCAAAACGCATTTGAAGGCAATGCCTCGTAGAGCCACAAATAGATTTGGATTGAAAGCCGGCTCATATTAATTCTTTTGGTACTTTAGTAAATTCATAAGCATTCATTTTAAAACACTCAATCTGCGGCTCAAGCGCAAAATTTGAATTATAAATCAACATCATTGTTAATTTTTTCATCCGGGCTAGCCAGCCCGGATAGATTTTAGAAAATACACCAACATGCAAATGCAAAAAATTACCGCATTGTTCATTCTTTTTTTTATTGTTCAATTCACCTGCGCGCAGGTAGATGTAAATTACACAGAGCTTGTTTGGTCAGATGAATTTGATGTGGCCGGAGCAGTAGACCCCACCAAATGGCACCATCAAACACAAATACCTTCAGGTGGCAACTGGTACAATGGCGAGGTGCAGCATTACACCGATGAACTGAGCAATTCAAATGTCGAAAACGGGGTTCTTAAAATAACTGCGATCAAAGAAAACTACACAGATCAAGGGGTTACCAAAGACTATACTTCAGCCAGATTAAATTCAAAATTTGCATTTACCTACGGTCGGGTTGAAATAAGAGCCAAAATTCCTACCCAACAAGGCACCTGGCCGGCATTGTGGATGTTAGGTAAAAATATAACCGAACCCGGAGGCTATTTTGCAGCCGCACATGGCAGTACGCCTTGGCCTGCATGCGGAGAAATCGATATCATGGAACATGGAATTACACCCTCACAACCGGAAGGTTTCGTGCAAAGTGCCATTCACTCCCCATCATCCTTTGGTAATACAGTTAACCACGGTGGAATTATCGCCAATAACCTTGGTAATGATTTTCATGTCTATTCCATGAATTGGTCGCCCAATCAAATCACCTTTATGTTGGATGGTGTAGCTTTTTATACCTACAACCCTCCAATAAAGAATGCTTCAACCTGGCCTTTTACTGCCGATCAATATCTTTTAATGAATATTGCCATGGGCGGTGTTGCCGGTAATATTCCAAGCGGCTTTACTCAGGCAACTATGGAAATTGATTACGTGCGTGTTTATCAAAATGCCTTGAATAGTAGCAACGAACTAGAAGATGGTATTGAAATCCCGACTCTTTTACATGGCGTTTTGCAATTACCTGCAGGTTTTAGCCAAAATCAATTGCAACTTTTTAATACCGCAGGTCAATTGGTTTTACAAACAAACAACACCACTACGATTGAATTGAATCATCTGCCTGTTGGAATGTATTTTCTGGTTTTAAGAACCAACAAACAGTTTACGAAGAAAATTTTTATTACAAGGTGATGTTTTTTTAGGCGGATTTGAGTTAGCTATTCTTTGTGGCCGGGATTTATTATTAAATGATGATATTAAAAAAGCTTGGAGATTTTTATTTCTTTATAAATTATTGACATCAAAATGCTTTGACAATATTTAAGTTACCATTTTCTGATTTTCAGGCATTGAATCTCCACGAAGTAATTAAAGAATTAATTTCACAATTTCATTTGGCAATAGCACGTTGAAACTACTAATGAAAACAACTATGAAACAACTATGAAACAAGCATTATTTATTTTAATTTTATTATTCTCTTTTTTTGAAGAAAGTGCTTTTGCTCAAACCAACAATTTAAGTGGCTTAACGGTAGAAGAAGCTTTTCGTCCCAAAATGCCATCACAAATGGACACCCTGTATTATCCGTTTTATGGAGGGATACAAATGATTGAGGTGGATCATATCGGATACTGGGATAAAAAAATATTCTTTCTTGAACAAAGTCAACCCAGAGCAATGCCGCATTCGATGTTTAATCCTATGCCCATTGGTAATGAGTATTTTTTTAGAGATACCTCCGGCACCATCGTTAAAGCTTTTAACACAAAACATTCCTTGTCTGTATTAACAAAACACTTCATTAAAGTCCCCATTCGAAAAAAGAAAAGAAGCATTGGCTTTTTCTCTCCATACCACAAGAATCAAAAGAATAAGGACGGTGTTTGGTATCAAAGTCCACAAAGCATGTTCGACTTTTCGGGCCATTACAAGGTTTCAACCGGCTATGCAGAACAAATAGCTAAACGAGACGATGGCTCAAGTTTGGAACTTAACAATGATTTGAAATTTGGGTTGATAGATTCACTTGGAAACGTGGTAATTCCAATTGAATACAATGCCATCCTCCCTTACAACAATAATCTTCTGGTTCAAAAGGATAATAAATGGGGAATAATCAATTACAAAAATAAGGTATTGGTAGCAATATCTTACGATAGTTATGAGTTCGACAATTATGATGAATCGACTGAGCCTCACAAGATGGTTAACGTCTTTTTTCTTACCCTAAAAAGTACTAAAAACTACAACCCGGAATACAGTTATAACGCAGTATTCTTAGCGCAGGATAACAAACTCATCCTACTCAACGATTATGATAAACTCGAAAATGTGAACTCGAGAAGTCCGATGAAGGATGTTGGCAAACGCTTCATATCTATATCTAAAAATGGAAAATCAGGATTGTTGAATCAAGACTATCAAGAAATTGTTCCACCACGGTTTGACATTTTTGAATTCAATAGAAATAAGCAAGGAATATTTAGGGTATCTCAAGCAGGTAAATTCGGATTTTGGGATAGTAATTTTAAGGAGATCATACCTCTTGAATATGATTATGCAGAAAGTTTCCAGACTGACTCCACAGCCCTGGTATTAAAAAACGGAGCGTTTTATCGAATTGATACTAAGAACAATATACATTCTACTGGAAATTTAACTCCCGAATGGAAAAAAGTGTATATGAGTTTTGTTACAGACAAAAATTTTATAATTGTTGAAACAAGTAATTTCCAAGGAATTGTAAATACTTCTAATAACGCAATAGTTTTACCTATCATTTATAATAAGTCAATAATGCCTGTTCAAATCAATACCTTTTTAGAAAAAAATAATGCACTTTTTAAGGAAAATAAATTTGAGCTGCTTGATAAACCTGATATGATTGCTGAACTTTTGTTTCACCAAAACAAAATCATTGTCAAAAACTTCAACAGCCAATATGGAGTCATCGACAGCACTTTTAAAATTTTGATTGATTTTAAATTCGATAGTCTTCAATCAATTCCCTGCTCAACAAACTATCTGTTTTATACACAAAATGGGAGAGAAGGGGTGATGGATTACAATGAAGTAGATCTGTTTAAAGAAGCTTATGAAAAAGTTCGTTATGACATTCATTACGAGCAGGAAAGGGATATTTTTAAAGTCAAGAAAAACAATAAATGGGGAGTGATAAATTTTGAGAACAAAATTATATTGCCTTTTGAATACGATTCAATAAAATTTTTAGGGCATTGGAATAGACCCAAAGTGAAATTGTGGGTGGTGGAGAAAAATGATATGTTTGGAGTAGTAGATGAAAACAACAAGATCTTCATCCCTTTTGAACATAGGGGAATATCGCATCTCGAAGGGAATAATCTTTGGGTTCAAGACGAAAAAAAAGGACGTTATAAAGTAGTTATAGGGAATAGTAAATAACTAAATAACCAATGAAAAAACTCATAATCCTTTTTGTTTTCATATCACAAACAATCAACCTATTTGCACAACCTGAAGGGGGCTATGCATTACCAAAAAACTTCAATATTTAACTTAAAAACTTGGCAGATAGTACGATGAAAAGTATTTTCGGCGAATCAGGATTTTCAAAAAACTTCACAATGTCATGCCTTCAAAATATTTGTGAAAAAGGATATTTTTACAACAACACTTTTGTATCAAATAAACCTTGTTCTACCGAGCCTCAAGATAGCTGCAAAGAAGCAATTATTTCTTATCGCTTTGTTAAAAGCGATATCCCTTTTACTGTAAAAATTTTAGTCACTATTTTGGAAAACGGAAACTATATGAATATAGAAAACAACCAATTTGGCAAAAATGAAATTTCTATTGAAAAGCAAAATCTGCTTAGTATTGATGAGATTCGAAAAATCATCACAACTAAATTCCCAAAAGATAGTTTAGAGGTTCTACCTCATGGCAACTCATTGGTTTATTCTAATTCTAGAATTAAGCAACCGGAATTCAATGATGAAGGAAATAAATTTAGCAGAGATCCGGGATACAGATTAATAAAGGAAAGCAAATCTAAAAATAAATGGGAAAATGGATTTATTTATATAGCCCGAAGTAATGTCACGAAAAAGCTGAATAGAGTTTATTACTTTGATGCAGTTACTGGTGATCTACTTTTCATTACTGACGTTTATAAGGTTACAGAATAAAACCACAGCCACTAAAAACAGGTTAGCGCAATTCGGGCATCTGAAGTTCTCATAATCATCAAGTTACATGTAAATCTTCGTTCACTTTGACCCATTTGGGACAGCTTTCCCGAACAGCACTAACCAACGTACCGCTACAAGAAATTAAATGTTAGAAACGCCATCACATAATAACGCTCTTGCAATAGGCGGGTATTCTTGCTCCGCACATTGTTTTGTGATAGCCGATTTTTCTGCCCGCACAAAGTTTATTGGTAAAAATCTCGAACTCTGCAAAGCAGCAAAACGTAACGCGAAGTATGAGCATAAAAAGATTCTTTACCCCTTGTGCTGATAGCTAAAAAGCATTTCAATGTTCATCAAACTATAATGAGATGTTACGTTTACAGCATCTTTAACTCGAAACAACACAATTATTAAAGATGTCTAATCAGTCTAAATAATGAATCAGATAAAGTGTGAATGATGCATTTTTTTACTAATAATTATGATAATCCTATGGACATAGAATTCTTAACTTTATATTATTATTAAAATTTATTAATAAAGTATTATTTCAACAATGAATAAATAATTTCCTATTTACTTGTATGGTGCTTTATTAGTTTTTTTGGGATTTTTTCTTATCTTTTCAGAGCAATTACCGTTTCATATTATTAGAATCACCTTAGGTTTAAGCTCAATCGTGGGAGCTGTTTTTGCCTTTATTTCGGCATTAACGCGCAGCCGACAACAAGTTGCTTTTTCGTATCATGAAATGCATGCCTTAGCAATGCTGGTTTATGGCATTTCTATCCTCTTGTTCTGCAATACATTTGAAAAATTAATTCCATTTACAGCGTTTCTTTTTCTTTTTTATGCCGTATCGGAATTAATTTTTAGTATTTGGCTTTTCAATTTAAAATAAAAAATAGTTTTTAGAGTATTGGCAATACGTGCTATACTCGGCTTACTTATTGGTATTGGAATAGTTGTAGCATTAAGCATTACGAAGCTTACTATTCAGGTGTGTCGGAACAATGTTTATTTTGGTTGGTATCAATGTCATTATGTATGTTCAGGTAATGAAAGTAGATCTTACAAAACCTAATCATTTACAAGAATGAAAACGGAAAAGGAATGGGAAGTCGCCATCCTGAATATGCTCAATAAAATGCAAAATGACTTCCCCGAACTAACGAAATACATGAATGAAATACCACTGTTAATGTCTGGTAGTAACAGTCAATGCGTTACTAACATTGAATTATAGGCATTTTTCAATTCATTGAAGGAAATTTACTCACAATATTCAAATACTCATTCATTATCGAAAGTTTGATAATAATAATAAACACCAAATTGAACGATAATTAAATCAAAACGACGGACATAGCCTGATACCAGACTTGCATTTCAGTATTCGTGAAAGGTGTAATGCTTGTTTATTTACTGAAAACTTCTTTAACAAATAGCTGATAAAGGTCAACTGATTGATCATTCATCCCGCGAAAGCGGAATATCAAGTTTGTTTACACTATCTACTTTTAATAAGGAATTCAACTGCATTCACAAATGATCTTGAATTTCTTCATTCAAAAAACAGACGCATATTGCAAGCCCAAGCTTTCTATCTTTGCGGCATGATTGAATTAACTCAACGTCCCCGCCGCAACCGCCGTAGCGAAGCCATTCGCGGCATGGTTACCGAAACTCGTTTGCATCCCGCTCAACTTATTACACCGTTTTTTTTGGTTGATGGATCAGGAATACGTGATGAAATTAGTTCCATGCCCGGTGTTTACCGCTACAGCATCGATGAAGCAATTAAAGAAGCACAATCTTGCTTGCAGCTTGGATTGAAAAATTTTATCCTCTTTCCCGCCGTGGCGGATGCACTTAAGGACAAATACGCAACACACAGCTACGATCCTTCCTGTTTTTACCTGAAAGCCATTACTGCCTTCAAAAAAACGATGCCTGAATGCACCGTAATTACCGATGTGGCAATGGATCCCTACAGCAGCGATGGTCACGATGGTATTTATGACAACGGTGTGATTTTGAACGATGAAACCCTGGAGGTTTTAGGCAAAATGTCAATCGCTCAGGCTAAAGCAGGCGCCGATATTCTGGGTCCGAGTGATATGATGGATGGACGAATCGCCTACATACGCGAAGAATTGGATGACGCAGGATTTACACAGGTGGGAATTATGTCGTACACCGCCAAATATGCATCCTGTTTTTATGGTCCATTTCGCGATGCACTCGATTCGGCGCCCAAGCATGGAAATAAGCTTACCTATCAAATGCATCCCGCCAATCGGCGCGAAGCGCTTATCGAGGCCGAAGCCGATGAAATGGAAGGTGCTGACTTTTTGATGGTAAAGCCCGCGCTGGCTTATCTCGATGTGATTTCTGATTTACGCAAGAATTCGAATTTACCTATTGTGGCTTACAATGTAAGCGGCGAATACAGTATGATCAAAGCATCGGCCCGACAGGGCTGGGTAAATGAGCAAGCAGCTATGATTGAAGTACTTACATCCATCCGCCGGGCAGGCGCTGACATTATTATTACCTATTTTGCACAGGATTTTGCCAGGTATTACCGCGACAATAATTGATTTGCCTAAAAACGAAACCAATTATTTAAAATTAAATTCACATGACCTGTCTATTTTAGCGGCCAAACTATTTTGAAATGAGGAAATTACTCAGTGTTTTACTTCTTCTTGTTATTGGCCTGGCGGCCGATTCATGCAAATCAACTTCCAACAAACAGGCAAAAGCTGATCTCCCTTTCAGGGTCATGTTTTACAATGTAGAAAACCTTTACGACACCTGGGACGATCCGAATATTGACGATGCTGAATTCCTACCTACTGCCGAACGTGCCTGGGATGATACCAAACTGGATGAAAAATTAAATCATATTGCTGAAGTGGTACAAGCTCTTGGTGCAACTGGTTTGCTGCCCGATATCATTGGTTTTTGCGAAGTAGAGAACCGCCGGGTACTCGATTTTTTATTGACCAAAACAAGCTTGAAAACAGCCGGTTACTCGGTAGTGCATTTTGATTCGCCCGATAAACGCGGAATTGACGTGGCTTTAATTTATCGAAAAGACCGTGTAAAGCCTATGAAAATGAACAATTATCCGGTCATTTTTCCCGGTGACATGGAAAAGCCCACCCGCGATATTCTTTACGTAAAAACCGAATTGCCCAATAAATCGCAATTGCATATTCTGGTGAACCACTGGCCCAGCCGAAGCGGCGGACAGGAAGAAACCGAAGCCAAACGAATTATGGCGGCCAAAACGGCCAAGCGCCTCTGCGATTCAATTTCATTTAACGATACCCAGGCTAATATTTTATTGATGGGCGATTTTAATGATTATCCGGATAATAAAAGCATTACGGAAACACTTCAGGCGCAGGGCGATACAAGCGTTAAAGGAGCTAAATTATACAACCTTATGCATTGGCAAAAAGCCGATGGTGTGGGCTCGCACCAATACAAAGGCGAATGGGGATTTTTAGATCAGTTTATCCTTTCCGGATCAGTGATGTCAGGCTCCAACGGATTAAAATCCTTTTTCAATTCGGCCAAGGTGTTTCGTCCCGATTTTCTGGTTGAAAAAAATGAAAAATTCAATAACTGGCAACCCAAAAGAACGTATGGTGGAAACAAATATCTGGGAGGTTACAGCGACCATTTGCCGGTGTATATTGACCTGAAAATGAAAGCGCAGGCTACAAAATGAAAAAAACACTCATCTACAACATCGGGCAGCTAAATCAGGTGAGAGAACAGGCGCCTGAATTATTAAAAGGGGCTGAAATGTCGGAATTACCGTCCATTACAAATGCCTGGATGCTAATTGAGGGCGATAAAATATCCGCATGGGGCCAAGCAAAAGAAGAACCACCTGCCTATGACGAAAAGTTTGATGCTCAGGGTGGTATGGTGTTTCCAACCTGGTGCGACAGCCACACCCACATCGTGTATGCCGGTAGCCGAGAAACCGAATTTGTGGACAAAATCAAAGGCCTCAGTTATGAAGAAATTGCAAAGCGGGGAGGAGGTATCCTGAATTCAGCCGCCAGGCTGCAGCAAACCACTGAAGACGAATTGTTTGAACAGGCTTTGCGTCGCTGTCACGAAATCATGTCATACGGAACGGGCGCTGTTGAAATTAAAAGCGGATACGGGCTCACGCTCGAAGATGAACTTAAAATGCTTCGCGTGATTAAACGTTTGAAGCAGGCTGTGCCGCTTGAAATAAAATCAACCTTTTTGGGCGCACATGCCATTCCGGCTAGTTACCGCGACAACCGTATTGCTTATATCGATTTGATTGTCAATGAAATGATACCTCAGGTAGCCGCCGAAAATCTGGCCGATTACGTGGATGTTTTTTGCGACAAGGGCTTTTTTACCGTAGAAGAAGCCGACAGGATTCTGGAAGCCGGTGTGCGGCATGGCATGCAACCGAAGATTCACGCCAACGAGCTCGATTATTCGGGGGGCATTCAGGTGGGTGTAAAACACGGTGCTTTAAGCGTTGATCATCTTGAATTTACCGGCGAAGCCGAGATTGAAACCCTGCTGAATTCCTCTACAATGCCAACCTTGCTGCCAAGCACGGCATTTTTCCTGCGATTGCATTATCCCCCGGCGCGTGACATGATTTCGGCCGGTTTGCCGGTGGCCCTGGCCAGCGATTACAATCCCGGTTCTTCGCCCTCCGGGCGGATGTCGTTTGTGTTGAGCCTGGCTTGCGTTTACCTGCGAATGACTCCCGAAGAAGCCATCAATGCGGCCAGCATAAATTCAGCCTATGCCATGGGCCTTTCCAAAACGCATGGAAGCATTACCAAAGGAAAAATCGCCTCCTTTTTCATTACACAAGCCATCTCTTCAGTGGCATTTTTGCCTTATGCCTTTGGCAGCGATGTCATTCAGCATGTTTTTATAGGCGGAAAGCAGATCAGGTAAATAAAATACCTTTTGCAATTTTAAGTTTAAAATTCTTGCGAAGTTTTTTTCTTAAAGAACATTATGATATAGCCAAACGTCTGCCGACGCGAAAGTCGAGGGCTTAATCAATTTTGTGAACGTAGTTCACAAAAATTAATGAATCCATTTATTATCAATAGGTTCTGTCCTCCGACACCTAGTTACGGTTCAATGTTTTGGGACCGGATGTACGAAACCACAAATGCAACAAGGTTGCATTTGTGGTTTTTGTGTTTACATTTGCAACTTTGTTGCATGTATGAAATCTTCCCTACAACAGTAAATAAAGATTTAAACACAAGCTTCTAATCATTAAGTTCTTACAAACATCCATTTTAGAATAATGACAAGTATCAAAAAATTACCAGTGACCGTGCTTAGCGGTTTTCTTGGAGCAGGCAAAACAAGTTTGCTCAATCACATTCTTCATAACAAACAAGGCCTCAAAGTAGCCGTCATCGTTAACGATATGAGTGAAGTAAACGTAGATGCCAGATTGGTGAATGAACAAAATGCACTTTCCAGAACCGAAGAAAAATTGGTTGAAATGAGCAATGGCTGTATTTGCTGCACTTTACGAGAAGACCTCATGATAGAAGTCGAAAAATTAGCCAACGAAGGAAGGTTCGACTATTTATTAATTGAAAGCACTGGCATAAGTGAGCCTGTGCCGGTAGCGCAGACCTTTAGTTTTGTTGATGACGAAAAAGGCATTGATTTGTCTAAATTCAGTTACATCGATACCATGGTTACGGTAGTTGACTGTTTTAATTTTTTCAATGATTTTGGAACAAATGAACTTTTAAGAGACCGTCACTTAAGCAATATGGATGGCGATTATCGAACAATTGTCAACCTGCTCACAGATCAAATAGAGTTCGCTAACGTAATAATACTTAATAAAATAGATTTGATTGATGCCTCAACCCTCGGGCTTTTAAAGGCAGCAATTCATAAACTTAATCCGGGCGCAAAAATCATTTGCACCGAATTTGGCCGTGTTCAGCCCAATGAAATTTTAAATACTGCACTTTTTGATTTCGAAGAAGCGCAAAGTTCAGCGGGTTGGCAAAAAGAATTGGAAGGGGGGGAACATACTCCCGAAACTGAACAATACGGTATTTCTTCTTTTGTTTTCCGCAATAGCAAGCCATTCCACCCTTTAAGATTCTGGAAGTATCTGAACGAAGAATACCCCGATGGAGTTATCAGAGCCAAGGGCTTGTTCTGGTTGGCATCAAGACCAAATGATGCACTTAATTTTAGTCAGGCAGGAGGATCTTCACGCCTTGAAAAAGCAGGCATTTGGTGGGCAAGCATGCCCTTTCAGGAAAGATTAAAATACCTTGCATATGTCGATAACAGAGAATTTATTGAAGGTAAATGGAGTAAACAATGGGGCGACAGAATGAATGAACTTGTTTTTATTGGACAAGACATTGAAAAGGACAAAATGATTGCCGAACTCGAAAAATGTTTATTGCAGGATTCTGAACAGCTTGATTATGAAAATAAAATTCCTTTTCAGGATCCCTTTCCGCAAAACATATAAATAAATGGAATTGGTTTCCAGCTGGTTTTTTGAATGCAAATGGAACGTCCAGGCAGCCGATTTACTTGTTACAAAACCAAATCAGGTATTTAACTTAGCAATTCCGCTTCACCGTGAGCCAAAGCAAGCGTATTTCCATGCGCATCGCTTACAAGTAGTTTCCCTGCGGCATCCACACCTTTTACCTGAGCTTTAAAATCGGTTTCTTCGCCTTTCAGGCGGATGCGAACGCTGCATTGCCAAAGGTGATCATCGTATTCTTTAGCAATTTCCTCAAATCTGCCGCTGCGGAGCAGCAGATAATAAGCTTCCAACTTACTGCAAATAGCCTCCAGAACATCGTCCACCTGCGTTTCCCGACCACTAATCAATTGTATCGAGCCCGGCCTTCCCGCCTCCGGCGGAAAATTGATTTGATTGACATTGACACCAAAACCTGCCAGATAACTGACAATCTGGCTGCCACGAACCACGTTTTCCGTTAAAATCCCTGCCAATTTCAATCCATCACAAAGCACATCGTTGGGCCATTTTATTTTGGCCTTCTTAGCCTGTAGCCCCTCATTAACGGCATGCGTGATTGAAAGAGCAACGGCTTTATTGAGCACAAAAACACGGCTCGTATCCAGAAACAGCGGACGAAGCAGCACCGTAGCCATTAGGTTCTTGCCGGGTTCCGAAAGCCATATTTTCGATCCCTGGCCGCGGCCCTGACTTTGCTCTTCGGCCACCACCACGAGTCCCTCCACCTTGTCAGACTCAGGTAAACTGGCAGCATAATTGTTTGTAGAATCCACCTCTTTAAGGCGAATGATACTTCTTCCAATAAATAGGGTTTTCACGACAGCAGAAATACTAAATTTGCGCTAATTTTTAACAAACATTAATGAAGAAAAAGGTACCGGCGGTTGCCACATCCTCCTCAGAAGCACTCATAAACCCGATTATTAAAGGGATTGAAGAAAAAAAAGGCAAAGACATCCAGATTTTCGACCTACGGGCAGCAGAAAATTCCATTTGCGATTTTTTTGTGATTTGCAATGCCGATTCATCTACCCAGGTAGATGCCATCGCCTATTCGGTTGAAGATTTTGTAAAAAAAGAAACCGGCGAATCGCCTTGGAAAAGCGAAGGTTTCGAAAATAAAGAGTGGATCCTTGTCGATTACGTCGATGTGGTGGTTCACGTATTTCAAACCCGAATCAGAGAATTTTACAAAATTGAAAATCTCTGGGCAGACGCAAAAATTACAATTATACCTGAACCATCTGTCTAATAAACACTATTAAGGCCGGATTGTTAAGTTAAGCGGAACGAAATATTATGTCAGAAAATACAAACAAGAATAACGACGATAAAAAACCTCAGGGAAACCGACGTCTTTTCCCTCAAAACAACAAAAACAGAACACCCGGTGGTAGCTCCAATTTTTATTGGATCTACGGGGTTATTACGCTGCTTTTTGTAGCCAGCTATTTCTACAATCTGGGCTCCTCGGCCATTGATGTAAAAACCGAAAAGCTCACCGAAATGCTCAAAACGGGCGACGTAAAAGAAATTACAGTCGTTAACAAGGAGTACGCAGAAATAACCCTTTCCAAAGATGCGTTGGCCAAACCTGAATACCGTAATTTGAAAGGTAATGGGGGAGTTGCATCCGAAAAAGTGCCTCATTACATGTACACCATTGGTTCGGTTGAGGATCTGAATAAAATCATAGAAACCGCTCAAACTGATTTGCCTGTCGACAAGCAGATTTACCCCAATTACGAGTCGCGGAAAAACTGGAGTGGTGAAATTATTTCCTGGGTCATCCTCCTTGGGGTGGTATTCCTTTTTTGGATGTTGCTCATTCGCCGCATGGGCGGCGGAGCAGGAGGTGGGCAGATATTTAATATCGGCAAAAGCCGCGCTCAGTTGTTCGATAAAGACACACACGTATCGGTAACGTTTGACAATGTTGCAGGTTTGGATGAAGCCAAAATTGAAATTCGCGAAATTGTCGACTTTCTTAAAAATCCGAAAAAATACACGGTGCTTGGCGGTAAAATACCCAGAGGCGCCCTGCTGGTCGGCCCTCCCGGAACCGGTAAAACCCTTTTGGCAAAAGCCGTAGCCGGCGAAGCTCAAGTGCCTTTCTTTTCACTTTCAGGTTCCGACTTCGTTGAAATGTTCGTAGGTGTAGGCGCATCCCGCGTTCGCGACCTGTTTAAACAAGCCAAAGAAAAAGCTCCTGCCATTATCTTTATCGATGAAATTGACGCCATCGGCCGTGCACGAGGCAAAAACCCAATTGCTGGCGCAAACGATGAACGAGAAAATACGCTTAACCAGTTGCTTACCGAAATGGATGGCTTTGGCACCAACAACGGCGTAATTATTCTTGCAGCCACCAACCGGGCCGATATTCTTGACCGCGCCCTGATGCGCCCCGGACGTTTTGACCGGCAGATTTATGTGGAACTGCCCGACCTGAATGGAAGACGCGAAATTTTCAAAGTCCACTTAAAGCCCATTAAAACCGATCAAAGTCTTGATATTGAGTTTCTTGCCCGCCAAACTCCGGGCTTTTCAGGGGCTGATATCGCCAACGTGTGCAACGAAGCTGCGCTAATTGCAGCCCGTAAAAACAAGGATGTAGTTGGTAAACAAGATTTTCTGGATGCCGTTGACCGAATCATCGGAGGCCTCGAAAAGAAAAACAAAATTATTTCTCTCGAAGAAAAACGGGTAATTGCCTATCACGAAGCAGGACATGCAGCCGTAAGCTGGTTGCTCGAACATGCTTCGCCATTGGTAAAAGTAACCATCGTGCCTCGCGGACAATCGCTGGGTGCCGCCTGGTACCTTCCTGAAGAGCGCTCGATTACCACAACAGAGCAGTTGATTGATGAAATGTGCGCTGCGCTAGGCGGACGCGCTGCTGAAGAAGTAACATTCGGTAAAATAAGTACAGGTGCCTTGAGCGATTTGGAGAAAATTACCAAACAGGCTTATGCCATGGTGAGCATTTATGGTTTGAACGAACGTATTGGAAATATCAGCTTTTACGATTCAAGCGGACAAAGTGAGTATTCCTTCAACAAACCGTACAGCGAAAAAACGGCCGAAGCCATTGATGAAGAAGTTAAAAAACTCATCGAAAAAGCTTACGAACGCACCAAGAAAATTCTTCGCGACCACAAAGCCCAATTGGATTCACTTGCGCAAATGTTGCTCGAACGTGAAGTGATATTCCGTGAAGATTTGGAAGAAATTTTCGGAAAACGTATTTGGGACAAAGAAGGTGAAAATGGAACGGCCTCTGAAATATCTAAAAGCTATCAAGAAGGTAAAAAAGCCGAAGCTGATGCTGCTCAAAGTATTGAAGCTGAACGTATTGCTGCAGAAAGTGCTGTGGCACCTGTGGTGGATGTTCCCGCTGAGCCTCCCGCTCAGGTATAAACGAATATTCTAACCCTTGAAATGGCATTCGGATAAAACCTAATGCCATTTTTTTTGACAAAAAATAGCGTGTATTCGATCAAGCCAAATGAACCTTTCTTACATTTTCAATCGCTGAATTTCCTGTTATGAAACTGAATTTTCTTTATTGGCAGGACTTTCTTTCTCAAATTGGGTATATTGCAACAAAACACATTCAACATGAGCATCAACTGGAAATTGATATTTACCGACAATGATCTGCAACGCATCACGGTTCTTAAAAACCTGCTGGAAGCCAACGGGATACCTGCGCAAATCATCAATAAAATTGACTCTTCCTATCCATCCATTGGCAGTGCTGAGTTGTATGCCGATGGCAGTAGGCTCGATGCAGCGCTTGAACTGATTAAAAAAGCCGAAGGCGAAGAATAATCCCGATCAAATGGCAGAATCGGAACTTAAAACCCGGGTAATCTCAGCGGTATTTTTCGTCATTATTTTGTTCTCCTGCGTATTTCTTTCGGAATACACGCTTGCAGCTTTGCTGGTATTTATTAGTATTACCGGGGTGTTCGAAATGGCCTCCATGGCCCGCAATCAAGGTTTAATTGTTTTAAAAATACCTGCTATCGCAGGGACAGTCATTTGTTTCGGAACAGCCATTGCTTTTACAATTGCTTACTTAAGCGTAGGTTTCCGTTCCTCCGATTTATTTGTGGCTTTATCGGTTTTTGCCATCTGGCTGGTTTTGACCATGATTTATGCCATGATTGTGATCAATGAAAAAAACGTTGAATCGCTTGCGCTCACTGTTTTTACTGTTTTTTATCTGGCCTTGCCAATGTCCTTATTGCTTAGCCTGGCGGCTGATGACAAAACCGGCGATTTTGTACCCTGGCGGGTCATGTTCCTGTTTTTTTTCATGTGGGCCTCTGATACAGGAGCCTATTTCAGCGGTCGCTTTTTCGGAAAACACAAATTGTTTGAGCGATTATCGCCTAAAAAAACAATCGAAGGTTTCATTGGCGGCTTACTTACCAGCATGCTGGTGGGACTGGCGGGCTGGAAATTTTTCGGCACCAGTACTTGGTATCTCTGGAGTTTGGCCGGCGCCTTGCTCGCTGTGGCCGGCACCTGTGGCGATTTGTTTGAATCCATGTTTAAGCGTCGTTTCGGCGTAAAAGATTCGGGTCGCATCATGCCCGGCCACGGCGGCGTACTCGACCGCTTCGACTCCACCTTTCTGGCTGCACCGGTGTATTGGATTGTTTCCAATCTTTTGTTCTGAGGTAAATTATCTACCTCTGATTCTGCTTACGAAATTCCAATAAAACCAAAGAAAAATTTTGCTAACCAAGCCGGAAGCAAGCTTTAACTAAGCCAAACCTTAGACACAAAATGAAAGCTCCGTTGTTTCAGCATTTTAAGCTTAAACTCATTCTCTGTTATTGCTTCTATCTAGTCATTGGCTAGAAGCCTCATGTTGAATGTGATCTGTCCAGAAGCTTTTTAGATGAAAGAGTTAGCAACAAGCTTCGGTTTTAATTTCTCCAACTTCAACCATAGTGATTTGCAACTCATCCTTAAAAATGAACGCTTCGTCGCATATCATAGATGCATGTGAAAGGGCTTTTGCACTTTTGACCCGTTAAAACGAATTTCACCTTTTTATGAAAGCCATTATTTGTACCTGTTTGTTAATTATTACTCAGTTAATTTGTTTAAATGCCCAAACATTAACACAAACCATTCGGGGCACCATTCTCGATAACGTGAGCCAGCAGCCCGTTCCGGGGGCTACGGTTGTTTTAGATGGTTCGCAGCCTCTTAAGGGAACTTCTTCTGATTTAGATGGTAATTTTCGTTTGAGCGAAGTACCCGTAGGGCGCCCTGTTGTAACTATTTCAATGATTGGCTATTTGCCTGTTAAATTGAGCAATCTGGTGCTAACCTCGTCCAAAGAGCTCATATTAAATATATCGCTTGAGCCGGCGGCTATTCAGGGCCGGGAGGTCGAAATTTTCGCCAAGGTAGATAAGGACAAACCCATCAACGAAATGTCATCAGTTAGTACGCGCACCTTTTCGGTGGACGAAGCCCAGCGCTATGCAGGTAGTTTTGGCGATCCTGCCCGCCTATCCACCAGCTTTGCTGGTGTAGTGGCCGGAAACGACCAGCGAAACGACATTGTGGTACGAGGCAACTCGCCTCTTGGCGTGCTTTGGCGCCTCGAAGGCATTGATATTCCCAGCCCAAGTCACTATTCGGGATCGGGCACATCCGGCGGAGCCGTATCGGTTTTAAATACCAATGTACTAGCCAACAGCGATTTTACTTCAGGGGCTTTTGCTGCCGAATACGGAAATGCCACCTCGGCGGCTTTTGATGTAAAAATGCGGCGCGGAAATAACGAACGCCACGAGTTTACCGGCCAGGTGGGCTTTAACGGCTTCGAAGCAGGTGCCGAAGGACCCATTTTAAAAAATAAACGTTCGTCGTACCTGATAAATTACCGGTATTCAACCCTGGCGGCCTTTAGTGCACTGGGAATTGAGTTTGTGGAAGGTGGCGTGCCCAAGTACCAAGACCTGAGTTTCAAAACGGAGTTTCAGCACAAAAAAGGAAAAACCAGCCTTTTTGGTATTGCCGGTACAAGCGATATCCACTTCGTGGGAAAAAAGGACAGCCTGATCTGGATTGATACGCCTGACCGGCGAGAAGACCTGAAAAACGGCTCAGATATTGCGGTTGTGGGACTTTCGCATGTGCAGTTTCTTTCTTCCAACACCAGCCTTAAATTTATCCTTTCGGGAACCGGAAGCAGGTTCAGAACCACCATTGATTCACTTACGCCATCATACGATGCTTTTTCGACCTTTAAATCGGCAATCACCGAATCGCGCGCTTTGTTTAAGACCGAGCTAAACACCAAAACAGGAACCCGGTCGTCAATCAGAACCGGCATCATTGCCAGCCGTTTGTTTTACAATACCAATGTTTCTATTTACAGTCCCGGCTTGCAAAGAAGAATTGTGTTGTCAAAATCAAATGGAAACGGCGACCTATTGCAGGCCTATGCGCAATGGCACGCCAGGGCAGGGGAGCGCTGGACCTTCGATGCCGGACTGCATTCACTATATTTTAGTACCAACAATAAATCATCCCTTGAACCACGTGCTTCGGTAAAATTCCAGACAGCCGGAAATCAGAGCATTAGCGCCGGTTATGGTCGTCATTCGCGGGTATTGCCAATCAATGTGTACCTCCGCGAAACAGAACTGGCTAATGGGGAAATTCTTCAAACCAACATCAACCTGGACCTGCTTCGGGCCAATCATTATATTTTGGCATACGACTGGCTCATTCGCGAAAACCTGCGCCTCAAAGTGGAAACTTATTACCAGCAATTGCAAAACGTTGGTGTTCAGTCGGGCCGACCCTCATCAACATCTGTGCTGAATCTGGGTGCCGATTTTGGCGATGTGATTGGTCCTGATAGTCTCGAATCAACAGGCACAGGTCGCAATCAGGGCTTGGAACTGACTCTTGAGAAGTTTTTTAGTAATAATTACTACTTTCTGATGACAGGAAGTCTTTACGAATCAAAATACAAAGGCTCGGACGGGGTAGAGCGTAACACGGCATTTAATAACCGCTATGCGTTTAATTTACTGGCGGGTAAAGAAATTCCGGTGGGTAAAACCAAGCAAAACGCAATCATACTTAGTTTTCGTCAGGTAGCTACAGGTGGTATGTGGACAACACCCATCGATTTGGAAGCTTCTCGCGCAAGCGGTTTTACGGTGTTTAAGCAGGAACAGGCTTATTCGCAACAATTACCGGCTTATTTGAGAACCGACATCCGTATCGGCTTCAGAAAAAACAAGAAAAAATACACCGAAGAATATGGTTTTGACATTCAAAACTTATTTAATCGTAAAAATGTGTTTAGCCGCTCATTCAATTCCATGTCAGACAATGTGCAGAACAATTACCAGGTAGGTATTTTCCCCATGGGTTTATACAGAATTACATTCTGATTGATAATTCATCAAAAATTCAATACGATAAAATATGAGCCCTGCATTGAACCAAATTTTTCAGATTCTTCTGCTGTTGCATATAGCAGGAGGCATGACAGGCTTGATTACCGGATTGTTTAACATAATTGGTAAGAAAGGCGGCCGCATTCATAAAAAAATAGGAATTGTTTATGTATCAGGCATGTTTATGGCCACGCTGAGCGGAACGATTCTGGCATTTATGAAAGAAAATAATTTCCTGTTTTTAATTGGTATTTTTAGTTTTTATCTCGCATTTACGGGTTATCGTTCAGTAAAAAACAAGACCGACAATCCCACCTTAGTGAAATGGATTGATGTGTTTGTGGCCATCTTTACCCTGGTTTTTTCAATCTGGATGATTGTTTCGGCTCTGGTTTATTTTAATCCGTTTAGATTGCATTTAAATCCCGTTCAATTGGTTTTTGGCGTGGCCGGATTGGTTTTCTCGCTGGGTGATTTGCTGTGGTTTCTTGGGAAAAGGCCTTATAAATTTGGTCGTTTTCAATGGATGTTTAATCACATTGGACGAATGATTGGTTCGTACATTTCGGCGGTAACCGCTTTTTTGGTTGTGAATATCAATTCACTGCCGCCCCTTTTGATTTGGCTGGGACCTTCGGTATTAGGTTCATTTGTAATTGCTTATTACACTAAAAAATACCGTAACAAATTAAAGGTCTGATTCTATATTTGTAAGCGATGCAAAAGAAATCCGAATTCCTCTCTCATGGCAATAATCGCTCAAAAGGTTGGGTAGGCGATATTCTGGCCATGGTGGTTCTGGGGATTCTGATTGCTTCGTATTATTTTTTGGGAAACAGCATATTTAATAAGCGAAGCGCCTGGGCCGAAAGTGCCTCGCAGAGCTTTATGTTTAGCATTTCCATAAGTGTATTGCTTTATATTGCCTTTCGGCAGATGTTTGCCTTTTTAAACACGCATTTTCCCTGGAATAAATCAAAGTGGAAACGGATTCTCATTCAGTTGATATTTGTTTTTTTGATTGCAGGGGTCGGAATGAGCCTGTTTATGAAGGTTTGGTCCATGTTATTTGTAGCCCAGGGCTACACAAAGGCCGAGTATTTTTCGAATATCAGCACCGCAGTTCTGGTTTCATTCATGGTGAACCTGTTGTATGAGAGTATTAGTATTTTCAGGATGCTCAAGAATTCGGAAATAGAAACCGAAAAACTAAAACGCCGCAACATTGAATCGCACTACGAAATTTTAAAAAATCAGGTTGGACCGCATTTTCTTTTTAACAGTCTGAATACCTTGCTTTCGCTAATGGATGAAGACATTCCTTCGGCGAAAAAGTTTGTAGATCAACTGGCTGCCTACTATCGTTTTGCACTTCAGGTAAACGATCGGGAAACCAATTCTCTGGATTCCGAATTAAAATTAATTGATCATTTCGTATTTCTTTTAAAATGTCGTTTCGGCGAACATTTACAGGTAACCATTTCCGATAAATTAAAATCCGAAGGCAGCCGCAGCATGGTTCCCATGGCTTTACAAATGCTGGTCGAAAATGCTGTAAAACACAATATTATTTCCAGTCAGAAACCATTGGAAATTGAAATTGGAATAATTAATAATTATATTTTTATTCAGAATAACCTGCAACGCAAAGAATCGCTGGAATCAAGCAACGGTATTGGGCTTGAAAATATTCGCAGCAGATACATCATGCTAAGTGGAAAAGATATAATTATAACAGATAACGGAACGTATTTCAGGGTTGAATTGCCAATTATTGAGGAATCATGAGCACGTATTTAATTATTGAGGATGAACCTACTGCAGCGCGACGTTTGGAGCGAATGGTGCAGGAACTGCGACCTGATTTTCAATTGCTGGGCAATTGCGATGGCATTGAAAGCTCTGTTGACTTTCTAAAAAACAACACGGCGCCCAATTTGATTTTTATGGACATACAGTTGTCAGATGGCAACAGTTTCCGGATTTTTGAACACATCCAAATTCAATCGCCTGTTATTTTTACCACGGCTTACGATGAATATGCCCTGAAAGCTTTTAAGGTAAACAGTATTGATTACTTGCTGAAGCCCGTAAATGAAATTGAACTGGAAGCTGCACTTCAAAAGTGGCAGAATCGACAAAGTAAGGCTGGACATGAAATCAAAGAAATTCTTTCCGGTATCCTTGAAAAAAAATCATTCAAGCAACGCTTTCTTGTCATCAAAGGCGATCGGCTTATTCCTGTTTCTACCTCGGCGGTTGTGGCCTGGTCGGCCGAAGACAAACAGGTTGTTATGTACACCTCAGACAATCAAAAACACATGACCCGCGATTCGTTGGACGAATTAAGCAAGCAACTGGATCCCAATCAATTTTTCAGGGCGGGCCGAGCCTGGTTGGTCAACCGCGATTATATCGAACAAGCTGATATTTACTTCAACGGAAAAATTCGCATCCGCCTGAAAGGCGATGCCGACAAGGAAATAATTATATCGCGAGACCGCGCTCAGGATTTTAAAAACTGGTGGGCAGGTTGATTTTTTAAGACCAACTTTTGCTTGTAAATACTAGTATTGTCAGTGCCTGCAGATGTGTTTTGGTTAACCCCTCGATTATACGTAACTTTGTTTTAAACATACGTGCAATGACGACGAAGCTAACATTAACAGTTGAACGGTCTGTTATAGAAAAGGCTAAAACCTACGCGAAGCAAACCGGTAGAAGTTTGTCTGAAATTATTGAGGCTTATCTGCAATCAATTACCGCAGACAATAAAAGTCAACAGCCTTCTGAAAAATTAAAAAGCATTATAGGTTCCGTTAAATTGCCTGATGATTTTAATGAGGAAGAAGAACTTAAGAATTATTTCGAAAAGAAACATGTATGAAAAACCTGTTTCTTGATACAAATGTGATCATTGATTTAATTGCTGACAGAAAGCCTTTTAGCAAATATGCTATTGAGTTATTTAATGCTGCAGAAAATGGTCATCTACAAATTTACACTTCCTCTCATTCAGTTGCAACCACACATTATTTGCTAAAAAAATACATAGCTGAGGATAAATTAAGGGAAATCCTTTACAATTTATTAGATTATTTGATCGTGATCCCTGTAGATGTTCAGGTACTTAAAATTGGGCTAAAATCTGCGCACAAAGATTTTGAAGATGCCATTCAAATTACTTGTGCAATCAGGCAAGCCGAAATAATTGGAATTGTAACGCGAAATAAAAAGGATTTTCGCAAAAGTGAGTTACCTGTTCTCAGTCCGGATGAGGCATGCGCTTTATTGGAAAAATAAAATTCGCATCCGCCTGAAAGGCGATGCAGAAAAGGAAATAATCATTTCGCGCGACCGCGCTTAGGATTTTAAAAACTGGTGGGCAGGTTGAAATAAACCCGAAATTAACGGCTCAAATACAAGTTTCGTTCGCTGTAAAGGCGCTGGAATGTTTCATCGTTTAAATCCTGAATGAAATGAATGGCTTCGCCGGTACTCTTCATTTCAGGCCCCAATTCCTTATTCACTCCAGGGAATTTATCGAACGAAAAAACCGGGATTTTAATCGCATAACCTTCTTTGCGCGGATTGAACGTAAAATCACTCAGCTTTTTTTCGCCCAACATCACCTTGGTGGCGTAGTTTACATAAGGTTCGTCGTATGCTTTGCATATAAACGGCACCGTGCGCGATGCACGGGGATTGGCTTCGATCACATAAACCACCTCATTTTTAATGGCGAACTGAATATTTAACAATCCAAAGGTGTTCATTGCCAATGCAATGGTTCGGGTATGCTCTTCAATTTGTTTAATTACGTGTTCACTCAAACTAAAAGGCGGTAAAACGGCATTTGAATCGCCGGAATGAATTCCTGCGGGTTCAATATGTTCCATGATACCAATGATATATACATTTTCACCATCACAAATACTATCCGACTCAGCTTCAACAGCCGAATCCAGAAAATGATCAAGAAGAACTTTGTTTCCGGGAATGTCCTTCAATAAATCAATCACATGATTTTCAAGTTCTTCCACATTAATCACAATTTTCATGTTGTGACCACCAAGCACGTAGCTGGGGCGGACCAGTAAAGGAAATCCAAGCTCTTTGGCAAGATCGGCTGCCTGATCGGCATGCTCAATAACGCCAAATTTAGGATAAGGAATTTGATGGTCTTTGAGCAACGTTGAAAAAGAGCCGCGGTCTTCGGCTAAATCCAGACTTTTGTAAGACGTTCCAATGATTTTTATTCCATACCGATCAAGCTTTTCTGCCAGTTTAAGCGCCGTTTGGCCACCCAGCTGAACAATCACTCCTTCGGGCTTTTCGTGAAGAATAATATCGTAAATATGTTCCCAGAAAACCGGTTCGAAATACAATTTATCGGCCACATCAAAATCGGTGGAAACCGTTTCGGGATTGCAATTGATCATAATGGTTTCGTATCCGCATTCTTTTGCGGCTAAAACCCCGTGAACACAACTGTAATCGAACTCAATGCCCTGACCAATCCGGTTGGGTCCCGAGCCGAGAACTATGATTTTCTTTTTTTCGCTGACAACACTTTCATTTTCACCGTCAAAGGTGGAATAATAGTAAGGTGTTTGCGCCTCAAATTCAGCTGCACAGGTATCAACCAGTTTGTAAACACGCTTAATACCCATTTCGTGGCGCTTGCTAAACACCTGACTTTCTAAACAGCGCAGCAAATGAGCAATTTGCCGGTCGGCATAGCCTTTTTGCTTGGCTTTAAGCATCAGCGAACGCGGAAAATTTTCAATCGTATATCTCTCAATTTCACGATCTACTTCAACCAATTCTTCAATCTGATGCAGGAACCAGGGATCTATTTGTGTAAACTTTTGGACCGATTTAAAAGGAATCCCCAACACCAGGGCATCTTTGATATGAAACAAACGATTCCAGCTGGGGTGTTTTAGACTTTCAATAACCGCATCGGGGTTTCTAAGGTCTTTGCCATCGGCTCCCAAACCGTTCCGGTTGATTTCGAGACTTTGACACGCTTTCTGGAGTGCCTCCTGAAAACTTCGCCCAATGCCCATGACTTCGCCCACCGATTTCATCTGCAAGCCCAGGTGTGCGTTGGCGTTTTTAAATTTATTGAAATTCCACCTCGGTATTTTAACAATTACGTAATCCAATGTGGGCTCAAAAAATGCCGAAGTATTTCCGGTAATTTGATTGTTTAATTCATCCAAATTGTAGCCAATGGCCAGCTTCGCTGCGATTTTGGCAATCGGGTATCCGGTAGCTTTAGATGCCAAAGCCGAAGAGCGACTTACCCGTGGATTTATTTCAATGGCAATAATATCTTCGTTTTCAGGATCCAGGGCAAACTGAACATTGCATCCACCTGCAAAGGTACCAATGGAGCGCATTAGCTTAATGGCCATGTCGCGCATGCGCTGGTAAGCGGTATCACTTAGCGTTAATGCAGGGGCCACGGTAATGGAATCGCCGGTATGAACCCCCATCGGATCGAAATTTTCGATCGAACAAATTATAATAATGTTCTGCTTGTTATCCCGGAGCAATTCCAGCTCAAATTCTTTCCAGCCAAAAAGCGCCTTTTCAATCAACACTTCGTGAATAGGTGAGGCGTGCAAACCGCGGTTCAACAGTTCATCAAAATCTTCCTTGCGATGCACAAATGCACCTCCGGTGCCTCCAAGAGTGTAAGAAGGACGTATAACCAATGGAAAACCAATGCGTTGAGCGATTTCCTTGCCTTCAAGAAACGAATTTGCAACCTGCGATGGAGGAACGCTGATATCCAAATCAATACACAGTTGCCTGAATTGATCACGGTCTTCGGTGCGGTCGATGGCGTCAATTTCTACACCTATGATTTTTACCCCGTACTTCTTCCAAATGCCCATTTCATCGGCCTTTTTGGCCAGATTCAAAGCTGTTTGCCCACCCATGGTGGGAAGTACTGCATCAATGCTTCGTTCCTGAAGTATTTTTTCAAGACTTTGCACCGTAAGCGGCAACAAATAAACATGATCGGCCGAAACCTTGTCGGTCATGATGGTGGCCGGATTGCTGTTAATCAGTGAAACTTCAATTCCTTCCTCGCGCAGCGAGCGGGCAGCCTGAGATCCTGAATAATCGAACTCGCAAGCCTGTCCGATGATGATGGGGCCGCTACCAATAATAAGTACTGAGCGGATGTTTGTGTTTTTGGGCATGTTGACCGGTTTAACCGGAGGGCAAAAGTAAGGCATGAAATTCCCTTAGGAACGGCTTGCAGTAAAAAATCCGGAAAAGTTTTACACCCTTTTCCCACAGATGGGAGATATCATTCAGATCATCAGGTTTTTATAACTTAACATAAAAAGCAGACCCCAAAAGGCTCAGTGTTTTTATTTCCTTTGTCGGATGCTTAAGCGTTTTCAACTCTATTTTTTACCGGCATTGGCCACTTTGCTCACGCGCTTGCCCTTTCTTTTTGCAGGCTACGGCAGCGAGGACGATAGTTGGGGACTCGTTCAAAACGCCCGTCTGATGGCAGAGACTGGAACGTACACCTTTTCGAGACTTCCCGGTCATCCCGTTCAGGAATACGTGCTTATGCTTATGCCCGATGCCGGTCCATTTATCATGAATTTACTTTCGGTGCTTTTCAGCGTACTGGCAGTGCTAGCTTTTGCAGATAGCATGCGCTTACTACGGTTACCGAATATACTTCTGTGGAGCTTGATTTTCAGCCTGGTACCTGTGTTTTTTATATCCGGAACTTACACCATCGATTACAATTGGGCCTTGGCTTTTATTCTTTGGGCCTGGAATTTTCAACTTCGTGGCAAGCTGTGGCTGGCAGGTGTGTTTATCGGCCTGGCGGCCGGATGCAGACTAACTTCCGTATTGGTGATGCCTGCCTTTTTCTGGTTTAGTTATTCAACAAAAGGATTTCGCCTTGCCATGCGTGAAATATTGCTCACAGGCGTGTTTGCAGGAATTACGGTATTGATTTGTTTTACACCGGCTTTATTGAAGTATGGTATCCATTTTTTTGATACTTACCGACTTCCTTATCCTTCTTTTCCCAAGGTATTGCTAAAATACACGTATGGTGTTTGGGGCATAACCGGGCTTTTGGCAATTGCTATTCTTAAATTAAATTATTTAAAACACAAAAAATCAAGCTTGCATCCTGCTGCCTTTCAGGCGATGCTTCTTTTATTTTTCACCTTCTCGCTGGCGTTTTTTCTGCTTCCTCAAAAATCCTCATTCATGATTCCGGCCATACCTTTTGCCTTGTTTGTGGCTGCTTCTGTGCCGGTTACTAACAACACGAGAATCCTGCTCGCAGCGCTTTTTCTTTTGTCACCGGTCTTTTTTGGTATTAATCTCAGCGATGCTGAGCGAGGCAGTTCCCGCTCGGCTGCCGCCATTGAACTGCATGTGGCAGGCCAGGATGTGTTTTTTGATGTATTTACCGGACCCATCTTGATTGAACACAGCCGAAGAATGAACCGCATGA
>Ga0169931_10001940_pt1 | contig 34022 bp, 28 predicted proteins | sample Kivu_15m_20L_FD_129675 | JGI IMG/M metagenome (GOLD analysis project Ga0169931, IMG submission 129675) | Freshwater microbial communities from Lake Kivu, Western Province, Rwanda to study Microbial Dark Matter (Phase II) - Kivu_15m_20L... | ecosystem: Environmental > Aquatic > Freshwater > Lake...
AACCTGGCCTTGCCGCGAACGCTCGAGGTGTATTGAAGTTTCAGGACACCGAAGAGCTGCGAATGGCATTGCGCGACTTAGAGGGATTTTCTCACCTCTGGGTGATCTTCGTTTTTCATGCCGCATTCGAAGCCGACCAAAAGTGGAAACCCCGGGTCCGCCCCCCCAGACTAGGCGGAAAAAAGAAAGTGGGTGTACTCAGCTCGAGAGCCCCACATCGTCCTAACCCGATTGGTCTTTCGGTCCTCAAAATCGAAGAGATTCGTGTTACTGCCTCCGGTGGAGCCGAAATCGAAGTCTCAGGACTCGACCTCCTCGACGGAACCCCGATTCTCGACATCAAACCTTATCTGACTTATTGCGATTCGGTTCCTCAAGCAACCGAGGGCTGGGCTGCGACTCCCATCGAACGCCACCCAGTGATCATTCACGAAAAAGCAGCTCAAACCCTTGCTCATCTCGAACAAGGGGATCCCAGTCACTTCAAAGATTACACGCGAATGGTGACGCAGACATTGGAGATTGATCCTCGCCCTGCGTTTCAAAAGCGAAGGCTGCCGGTTGGATCCCCTGAAGCAGAAGCGGCCCGATTTGGATTCGACCTCCTGGGTTACGATATTCACTGGCGGATCGAATCTCAGAGTTTCGTCGTTTACGACGTGGTACCACTCACGCCTCAATAGCATCCTCGTCGGAGTACCTTTGCCAAAACGGCGGCTTAGTTTTGGGTGAATCAGGCCGCTTTTCCTGAGGATCATCAGACTGCGAGGGCTCCTCTAACGAATCGATCGATTGAGAATCGCTAGACTCAAACGCCGGATGGACCTCACGAGCGGGCCGCCGATTTCCGCCCGGACGAGAAAACCCTTCGTGCGACTCCCCAAAGTTCTCCACATAGATCAAAATCTCGTCGAAAAGCTCGGCACTTGCCCTCATTTTTTTTCGCTCGAGGGGCGCACAATCCTCCCACTCTTCAGACTCCCCTTGAAAAATCCCCTCCATGCAAGACTCCATCTGTCGCGGAGGTAGATTCATTTCCATCGAATGAGCAGCAAACAAATGGGCGAGAAGAAGCCGAGACCTGGAACTTAGTTTTTCAAGACGCTCCGAGAACTGTCCGAGAGTGACCTCGTCAGAAGTAGGACTTGAACTAAAATGGGAATAAATACCAATCAAAGCCCCCGACATCACGATCACAGAGATTGCGAGAGCTACCCAAACTCGAGGCATCTGCCGGGCTAAAACTACACTTTCAGAGGGGGGCGAATTACTTGGGGACTTCATTGAGGAAGACCCCCTTTCCTCTTCCATTCTATTTGGAAGAACAGCAGAACTCCAGATAGGCCTATCCTGACACAGTCCCTTGTGCACCCCCCTTAAAACACTAAACCCGGTGAATCACAGCCTCACGAGGCAGGCGAAACTGAGGCCCCCAAGTGCCACGATCGGCCTCTTCGCCTATTGCGATGACCATGACCACGCGCGACGAGCGAGGCAAACCCAACAAACGCTTGACTCGAATCTCATCAAATCCTTCCATCATACAGGTCGCAAAACCCTGCGCTCGAATCGCAAGGACAAAGTTTTCAGAAGCAAGGGCAGCCGACTTAATCGCTACTTCCTCTAGGTCTCGTTGAAAATGCGGACCTCGCGTAATGGGTCGAAACCAACCAGTGGCTGTCGAAACGGTCCACTTCATCCACCCGAGAACATTCAAAATGCCTGAACGGTAAGTGATCGGAATTAGCTTTTCGTAGTACAATTGCACCAGTTTGGGTGCCTGAACCTCTCGAACAAATCGAACTAACGGCTCTTGTGATCGCTTCCAAAGCTGCGGATCAGCAACCACAACGAGAAGCTCTCGAGCAGTTCGAGCTGCCGACTGAGCCAAGCAGGCCTGAATCAACTCGGACTTTTTGTTTTCGCTCCTCACCCAGTAAAAGTCCCAAGTCTGAACATTCGAAGAATTGGGCGCCAGAATCGCCGCATCGAGAGCTTTCTCTATCACTTCATCTGGAACATCTCGCGTCGTGAACTTACGGATACTGCGTCGCGCTCGAACGGTCTCAAAAAATTCCATGTTTTTTCTTTCCTCGTGATACCCGAAGGTCCATCTCAGCTCGCGGGAGGAGCGATGGCCACTGTTCTACTCATCGAAGACGACGAACTTCTATTAAAAACGACTCAGTCCATCCTCACTCGATCTGGCCACACAGTGGTTGGTTTCCCCAGCGTTCGAGATGCAAGCCATGCGCTCACGTCAAATGAAGCGTCTATCACTACGGATCAAATCGAAATTGTCCTACTAGACCTATCCACTTCCGATTTCCTTTCTCCCGAGGCTCTGATGGACTGGATTCAGCTTCTTTTTCCAAGTCGAACCCAGCGAAACCAACCCAAAATTGGATTGGTCTCCGGCGCATTGAACCTCGAAAAAATCGCCTGTAATTTAGGGGCGGAATTCTTTGTCGAAAAGCCATATTTACCGGCTGATTTGAGAAAAAAGATCGACTCTGTTTACTCCATCCTCCCTCCCACTTGATTTCCTACGGAATCAAAGGAAGAGTGACCGCCATGTTGACACCTTCCATCAATGCAGTTCGCTTCCCAGAAGTTTCGCTTCAGGCCCCCAATTGGGTCAATGGCAACGAGTCACCAAGCTCTGGAGCTCGCCGTGAGGTCATCAGCCCCTATACGGGTAAGAGAATCGGCACTTTTAACGAAAGCACCACTGCCGAGATTGATGTAGCGATTCAATCGGCATCAGTTGCGTTCCCAAAATGGAAGTCCACTCCCATCAAGGAGCGCTGCCAGGTGTTATTTCATTTCCGGCAAATCCTTCTCCGGGACCTCGAAGAGCTCAGCCACTCTGTTAGCCGCGAGTCGGGTAAGACCCTGAGTGAAGCGCGAGCAGGCCTCCTCAAAGGAGTGGAAGTCATTGAATTCGCACTCAGCCTACAGAACCGGGACGAAGGCGGAAAACTCGAAGTATCACGAGGAGTTTTTTGTGAGTACCGAAGGGAGCCTCTCGGCGTAGTCGCAGGGATCACCCCGTTCAACTTCCCCGCCATGGTTCCACTCTGGATGATCCCCATCGCGATCGCACTGGGGAACTGTTTTGTTTGGAAACCCTCTGACAAAACTCCCCTCACCTCTCTACCCATTGCAAAAGCTCTGAAAGAAGCTGGGCTTCCCGATGGAGTCTTTACTGTCATTCAAGGTGGCAAAGAGGCCGTTGAGGCAATCCTAGATCATCCAAAAGTTGCAGCGGTTGGCTTCGTTGGGTCAACTCCAGTCGCACGCGCTGTTTACACTCGCGGCACACAACACGGAAAACGTATCCTTGCTCTCGGAGGAGCCAAAAACCACATCATCCTGATGCCAGATGCAGACCCGGATATGGCAGCTAAGGGAATTGCAGATTCCTTTACGGGCTGTGCAGGTCAACGATGCATGGCTGCGAGTGTCCTTCTGGCTGTTGGCGATACAGATCGTTTAATTCAAGGAATCGTCGAAAAAGCTTCTCAAATTCGAATCTCCGAAGACATGGGAGCGATCATCACCGTAGAGTCCAAAAAGAAAATCGAAAGCGCAATCCAGCGAGCGAAAGAAGAGGGAGCGACTCTCCCACTGGATGGGAGGACCCCAAATGTCCCATCCGAATACGTTCAAGGAAACTGGCTTGCTCCTACCATCATTGATCACGTTCAACGGGACTCGCATGCTGCAAAAGAAGAACTCTTTGGTCCTGTCCTCTCGATCATTCGAGTGAAAAACTTGAGTGAGGCTATCGCAATCGAAAACTCGAGTGAATTCGGAAATGCCGCTTCTGTATTCACCAACACGGGGGCTATTGCCGAGCGAGTAGCCCGCGAAGCTCAAGTGGGGATGGTGGGAGTTAATATTGGTGTCCCTGTTCCTCGGGAGCCCTTTTCATTCGGAGGAATCTGTGATTCCAAATTTGGACAAGGGGATATCACGGGCCCGAGTAGCTTAGACTTTTGGTCCAACCTCAAAAAAATCACGACAAAATGGTCCATGAGTACGGACCACAATTGGATGTCCTAATCGGGACACCTGCTTGAGAAAACTTTTTAAATTCGCAACGGAGACTGACTCTCATGCCTCATAGCAAACGTGCCGCTCATGTCGTTCTGACCTCTCATCCTGGACAAATTCGTAAAAAAACGATCCCCATCAACTGGGGCGCCGACACTCCTATGGAGCGTGGGCCCGTCATCGCCTCATTGACTCATCTGGAGCACCGAAACGCAATCGGCACACATAGCGGGAGCTACACGGTTTACCGAGCTCTCGCGACTGCAGCAGGGGCACTTCCGTCCGATCACAAACCCGACCTGACCAATACGTCTCCAGTAGAGAACCTCGGTCCTTTCCCAAGCTGGGGAGGAAAAAAGCTCGGTGATGGAAGTATTGAAAGCAAGATCGTCTCCATCGACCCATGGGGGGCAGTGGTTGCAGACGTTTTTGATTCCTACTTCAAAAAAGGCTACGACATTCGTCCCTCGATTGCAGTAACTCGCGCTCACATCTCAATGTTAGAGATTTCCGATGCAATCCAAAAAGGACGACTCCATGTCGATGGAGAAATCATCCGTGAGAATCATGACGTCTTGGTTACCAAAGCTGCTGTAGATCCTGTCTGGTACCTTCCAGGAGTCGCCGCTCGCTTTGGAATCACTGAAGGCGAACTCAGAAAGTCCCTGTTTCAAGAGACCGGAGGAATGTTCCCAGAACTTGTGACCCGCCCTGACCTTAAAGTCTTCCTGCCTCCGATCGGCAGCACCTCGATTTACTTTTTTGGTGACATCGCCAAACTGGGTAACACCCAATATGAGCACACCTGCCGGGTACACGATGAATGCAATGGATCCGACGTTTTCGGGTCAGATATTTGCACATGCCGACCCTACCTTGTTCACGGGATCGAAGAAGCGATCAAGACTGCCCAAAAGGGTGGTGTTGGCTTTGTAGTCTACTTCCGTAAAGAAGGTCGTGCCTTGGGCGAAGTCACAAAGTTTCTGGTCTATAACGCTCGTAAGCGCCAAGAAGGCGGAGATACTGCCGCCACTTACTTCCATCGAACAGAATGCGTGGCAGGTGTTCAGGACATGCGTTTTCAAGAACTCATGCCGGACGTCCTCCACTGGATGGGTGTCACTAAAATCGACAACTTCATTTCGATGAGTGACATGAAATACAACGCAATCGTCAAGAGTGGCATTGAGATCAAAAATCGAGTGAGTATCCCAGACGACCTCATCCCAAAAGATGCCTGGGTGGAGATGGAAGCTAAAAAAGCCGCCGGTTATTTTACTCCGACCAAGCCATTGGATGCTGACAGCCTGAAAAAAATCAAAGGCCGAGGATTGGACGAGTGAGCGCGGACCAAACTGTACAAGGAACTAAAGACGATCTGCAATGGCTCCGCTCGCCCCGGACTATTCGAGAGCAAAGTCAGCGCATTTACGACGCAGCTTTGCGAGGACAAACCCACTTTTCGGTAAATCTCGAAAAACTGCCTGAGGTCGCTTCGCTCGTACTCGATGTCACTCGTTCAAACTACCCAGATTTAAACATTCCATTTCACGCGCGCTGGCGACACTTTCAAGCAGGGGGCGTGAATCGTATTCGGGAGTGGGAATCCAGAATCCAACACCTCGATGCGGATGAGCAGATCCGAATTGCGTTTGACCTAGTCGTGACATCTGTTCTCCTGGATGCGGGAGCTGGAGCAGACTGGAAATATATTGATCCACGCGATGGTCAGCCTTACTCCCGAAGCGAAGGTCTCGCGATTGCGAGCTTCGATGCATTTCTTGCGGGAACATTCTCGAGTGACCCTCAAAAGCATCCTCTTCGAGCGGACGCAATCGGTCTGATGAATCTTCGGGACGAAGCCCTAGCGCACGCGTTTCAAGTAGGACCAAAGAACCCCTTGATTGGCGTACCTGGGCGATCAGAGCTTCTCCGAAGTCTGGGCAAAGCCATCCAATTACTCCCACTTACTCCCGATGGAACTCATCGCGTAGGTTCACTCTGGGATGAGTTGAAACCTCAGGCGAAAAACCAAAACCTGAATGCCAATACTCTTCTACAAAGTGTCCTCACGCATTTCTCATCAATCTGGCCCGGACGTACCGAACTGGCCGGACAAAACGCTGGGGATGCCTGGTTTCATCCGCTCTTGGGCGAATCCTCCTCTCCACGCTCTTTGATCCCTTTTCACAAGCTCTCTCAGTGGCTCACCTATTCTTTGATGGAGCCATTGCAGAACGCTGGAATTCAAATCTCGGCGATTGATGAGATGACAGGGCTTCCAGAGTACCGCAATGGCGGCTTGCTCTTGGATTCCGGGCTGATCTCTCTGAGAGACCCATTGTGGGCTCAACAAGAGCATCGCGTGGACTCTCCTTTGGTGATCGAGTGGCGAGCACTCACGGTCTGCTTGCTCGACCAAATCGGAGAACAGATATGTCGGATTCTGGGCAGGAACCGCGAAGAACTTCCTTTGGTAAAAGTTCTTGAAGGTGGCACCTGGTGGGCCGGAAGAAAACTGGCATCCCAAGCTCGGCCCGGAGGCACCCCTCCCCTAAAACTGATTCTCGACGGAACCGTATTCTAGAGGAAAACACTATGACTCAAGCAACCAGCATTGTTCATCCTAACCTTCAATTGATTCAACACCCGGTTCTTAAACACAAACTCACGCACCTCCGAGATAAGAAGACCTCGGCCCATAGCTTTAGATTGATCCTCGAAGAGATGAGCCAACTCCTTGCTTATGAGGCGACTCGGGAGCTCAAACTCAGCCCAAGACCCGTTGAGACGCCACTTGAGAGTGCAGTGACCGAATCCGTTGGAGAAGAGATCGTACTCGTTGCAGTGATGCGCGCAGGAAACGGCATGCTCAATGGAATGCTCAAGATACTCCCGTTTGCGACAGTCGGTCACATTGGAATTTACCGTGATAAATTCATAAAGAGCACCGTCGAGTATTACTTGCGCCTTCCAACACATGTCAAAGGTCGTAAAGTCCTCATCCTGGACCCGATGCTAGCAACTGGAGAAACAGCTTGCGCCGCGATCGACCGTCTCAAAGAATTTGAAGTGGGTCCAATTACCTATGTCTCCATTTTGGCCTCAAAGCCCGGCCTAGCTAAAATGGCTGAGGAACACCCAGACGTGAATGTCATGACCGTTAGCGTGGAGCGTGAACTCGACGAAAAGGGCTACCTTCGTCCAGGTCTAGGGGATGCAGGGGATCGACTTTTCGACACGCTCTAATATCGTGCCGAAGCAGCCAATGAATGGATCAGAATCGAGGCTTAGGGTGTCTAGCGTAACGCAACTTATTGGAGTCAGCGGTGGTAGCGGCTCAGGAAAAACAACTTTCGCTCGGATGCTCGCTCAAGAGTTGGGGGAAGGGCTCTGTGGTATCTTGGCTCAAGATAGCTACTACATCGACCAAAGTGCACGATTCACCGGCGATGGCAGCGTCAACTTCGATCACCCGAGTGCTCTCGATTTTGATCTACTGGCGGAACACCTCAAAGCCCTGAAGCAGGGAAATGCGATCGAAGTCCCGATTTACGATTTCGTGACTCATACTCGAAAGAAGGAAACTCAAAGCTTTCCGAGCCGACCCATCATCATTGTAGATGGGACGCTCCTTCTCTCTCAGCCCCAAATTGTTGAGATTCTGGATCAGAGGCTTTTCATCGATACGAGTGAGACAATTCGATTTGATCGTCGATTCAAAAGGGACCTTGTCGAAAGAGGGCGCCAGCCTGAGGGAATTCGAACTCAGTTCTTCACCCAAGTGAAGCCGATGCATGATGAGTTCATCGAGCCATCCAAGAAACAAGCAACTGCGGTGATCTCCGGGGAGTCCGGCCTCAATGAGTCCGTAACGAAATGGGCAACTCACCTAAATCCGCTCCTCTCTCACGCAGGTGGGTAATGAGTCACTCCTTTGACACTCCCGTTTCAAACTTTTGACTTTTCATTTTTCAAATGGAAAGAAATTCCGTCTCCCCAGGAGGAGGAATCTCGCTCATCCTATGGAAGCCATGAGCGCTGAGACCGAAAACCTCTACCTATCCTACGCCGATCGAACCAGTTCCTTTCAAGCACTTCATCCCAGCTTTAAGAGCTTCAAAGCGGAGAGTGGCAATGCCAGCATTCGTTACGTCGAACGCGGTAAAGCCTGGATCGGCGCCACAGAACCTTTCGCAGAACCTGGTCAAAGGATGCAGGCGATTCGGGATTTCTTCGACCAAGCAACGAGACAAAAAAAACGAGCAACAATCCTCCCCGTGTCAGCCCATCTCTCTCAGGCGAGCGTGATCTCCATTCCTGGCTGCGAACGAGTTCAAGTAGGAAGCGAGCCCATCTTCGATCTCAAGGAACAATTTGGTCAGGGCAAAGATCCTATCTTTCAAATTCATCGAGCACGAGCCCTCAAACGGAGAGGCGCACAGATCGAACATCATTTTGGAAGTCGGAGTCTCAGCGAAACCACCAAAGAAACACTCAATCTCCTGGCTGAAAGCTGGCATGAAGGATTACGAACCCACTCTCTTGGTTTCTTAAATCGCGTGGACCTTTGGGATCGTGCAGACTCAAAGCATTTTTTTATTCTTCGACATGAAGGCCGACTTGGGGGGCTCCTCACGGCAGTTCCTCTGTCAGGACGTCCCGGTGCTTACTACTTTGCCGATGTCATCCGCGCAGCAGGCAGCAAAGCAGGAACCATCGAGCTCTTGATGATCGAAGCGATGAGGTCCTTGTACGAAAAACATTCTGCTACTGAAGTCAGACTCGGTCTTTGTCCTCTCTCATTGATTCACTCTGATCCACTGGCCGAAAAAACCGCTCGATTACGATGGACCCAAACCTTTCTGCACTGGTTGGGGCAAAAAAACACACCGATCTACGGCTTCCGCTCTGCCTTTGAATTCAAGTCCAAGCTAGGTCCAAGTCGCTGGGAACCGCTCTACTTGCTGTCCTCTGGACCAATCGGTCTGCCTACGGCAATGGATGTTCAAGCTGCACACTTTGATACGCACGAATCAGGTGGCTTCCTCGCGCCCTGGCTCGAAGGGATTTATCGCAAAAAGCTGAAGGAACCGCTCCGTACTTTGCTCAGAGAGCCGACTTCTTCACTCCCAAATACGTTCTCCGAAGCGAGTGCAAACCTTCGGATCACCTGGAGCGTGGCCGCCCTCCTCCTTGCTCTCCATATTTGGAAATCATCTACTGCAACCGGTACAGCCACCTTTGCTGCCGCAGGATATCAGGTTAACGCCCCCAGTTTTTGGGGTTGGTGGATGGGCCCTTTGTTCCACAATCATCACTACCACTTTGCAGGCGACTTCTTGTCTTTTCTGTTCTTCGGAACACTGCTCGAATGGATCTCAACTCGACGCTTCTACTTGGGAGTGACTGCATTTGGCCTCTGGCTCACGAATCCGATCTCTCACCTCCTCGTATGGATTACCTCTCTGTTCATTCAATTGCCGCAATACGATCAGTTTCTCCAAGAGGTTGACTATGGATCCTCAAATGCCATCTATTCGTTTGTTGGAGCCCTCTCCTACCAGATCAAGAAGCCAGCGATTCTCCTCCTGCCGTTTGCAGCCAATGGGATATACCTCTGCTTGGCAAAAAACAGCTGGCTCAGCCTGCACCATCTCGTCGCACTTTTGGGAGGATGGTGGATCGCAAAATCACTTAAGAAAGATTAACTTCTCTCCTTGCATGAGTGACCTGATTGCAGCGGTTGATGGATCAAGGGGGTAATGGGACGTCCGTTTTAATCTCCCATTGGATCAGGTAAGCCCCGACTCATGCTCATCCTCTCTTCCGTTCTGTTTCAAATGGCAAGCGCTCTTGCGTCCGAACCTGCTGTCCTCAGTGATGACGACTTCGAACTCCCTGAGTTTACGGCCAGCTCTTACCTGTACCGCGGAACCCACGAGGGATACGCCCCCCTTCGGCAAGTGATTCGAATGATCAGCAGGACGCATGGAGAGGATGACATCATTCCGTCCAAACGCTGGCAGAACCTCCGAGAGTTCTCCCCACCCACTGTATCCGACTCTGAGATCACTTTGCAGATTCAAAATGATGTCCAGGCTCTTTGGCAAAAAGGACTTCTTTGGTCCTATGCCGACTGCCACAGCGATTGGTACGAATGCGCTCAGCCCCCGTTTTCCGACCTCATTGGACCGAGCTTCCAAGCCTTGCTACAGAACAACTCCTCACCGACCCTATCCTTTAAAGTCCAAGAACTCGAGGCGGGTTACTCTAGCCTACGCGGGATCGAACCTGCTCTTTATTTCTTTGACCCTGTCATCAGTACTTCGATCGTCAAATCGGTGGCACAAAGCTTCGCCAAAGACAGAATCGCTGCAGATGGGTCTGTTCTGCAAGCCAGCTACGTCCTGACCCTGAGCGACTCTCAACATCGTCACTGCTCACTCAAAACGAAATCCAGAGAACCTTGGGACTGCATCATGACAGCCACCGAGTATGTGGACGAGTTCGAGTACCCATTCTTTGGAGTTATACTGCCAGACGAGGTCATCGCAGTACAAAGGGGCAATACTGAGGTTGATCACGTTCCTGACTCGTCTCAGATTCGCGTCGAAATCTTGACTCCCCTGCATCAGCCGACTGCTTCATTCCATTTAGAGCGACTCCAATCGGATGGCTCATGCTCTCATCCGTCCCAAAAGTGGGAAGAAGGATCCGATCCTGACCTGGACCCCTCGATCCGAGCGGCCCTCCAAGCTGAAGGTTGGCTCTGTCGCAGCAGCTCACCTGAGCGCTGACAAAAAACTCTTCCCGAAAAGCATTGACCCCTATGAGGACCTAGCTGACTTTTAGTAACATATGCTTAAAATCAGCACCTCAGATGTCATCAATGCACCTGTCGACGAAGTGTTTCGGATCGCCCGTGATCAACTCATGGACTTGGTTCCTTATTTTCCAAACATTTCCAGAATCGAAGTGAAGGAAAAGACTTCTCCAAAAGAAGGTACGCTCAATTTCGTCAATCACTGGCATGCAAAAGTAGACGTTCCTTCTGTCGCAAAGAAGTTCATTACTCCTGAACTCCTCAGCTGGAAGGATATCGCCTCTTGGGACGAGCCGAGCAAAGTCGTAACTTATCGACTCGAGTCGTTCATAGCTAATGATCTGTTCAAGTCCCAGGGGCGGAACACATTTGTAGCGGAAGGTTCAGGAAAAACGCGACTCACTGTTAGCTGTGAAGTTGAAATCTACCCTGAGAAAGTACCCGGGGTTCCTCGATTGCTCGCTTCGACTGTAAAGCCTGCGATCGAAGAGATTATCCGAAAAATGCTCGAACCGAACCTCACATCCCTTGCAAAAGGGCTCAACGCACACTTCGCAAAACAATCTAAATAATAGGAGTTCAAGCTCATGATCCTCGGCATTCTCAAAGAACGTGTTGCAGGAGAAACTCGGGTCGCCATTACACCTGAGACAGCAAAGAAGCTAAAGTCTCAGTACGGCCTCCAAATCCTATTCGAAGCGGATTGTGGAGTATCCGCGGGTTTTCCCGACTCCCTCTATCGAGATGCAGGCGCAGACCTTTCCGCACGCGAGTCAATCCTCTCGCGTGCGGATCTCATACCATTGATCAAAAAACCCGCCTCCGAGGAAGTCTCACGAATGAAGCCGGGGTCCTGTATTTTTGCCTGGCTTGAACCATTCAAAGACGACGGCACATTTGCCTCCCTCGCTCAGGCCAAAGTTTCGGCTTTCGCGATGGAATTAATTCCAAGGACTTCCCGAGCTCAATCGATGGATGCCCTGTCCTCTCAGGCAAATATCGCAGGCTACAGGGCAGTGATCGAGGCTGCTACTCATTATCCCCGTTTCTTCCCGATGATGATGACCTCTGCAGGCAGTGCAAAACAGGTAAAGCTTGCCGTGTTGGGTGCAGGTGTTGCGGGGCTTCAAGCGATCGCAACGGCTCGTCGCCTGGGTGCGACAGTGGAGGCGTTCGATATTCGCCCTGAAGTCAAAGAACAGATCCAGTCCGTGGGAGCCAAGTTTATCGAAATCGACTTGGGTGAAAGCGGATCGGGACAGGGTGGATACGCGAAGGCCCTCAGTGAGGACTCTCAAACCAAGCTTCAAAGTGCACTCGCAGAGCGTCTTAAAAAATTCGATGTCATCATTACGACTGCCAACATTCCAGGTAGACGGGCCCCACTGCTGGTCACCGAAGACGCGGTTAAAGGAATGCGTCCCGGATCAGTTATTGTCGACCTCGCGGCGGAAAACGGCGGGAACTGCCCCCTCAGTGAAGCCGGTACAGTTGTACAAAAACACGGCGTCACGCTTGTGGGCTACACCCATTACCCTGCGATGGTCCCTGCGGACTCCAGCAGCTTTTATGCAAAGAACATCGCAAACCTACTCTCCTTAATGCTGAAAAAAGAAAAAGACTCTCCAGCAGCCTCTCTCGTAATCGATCTAAAAGACGATATCTTGGATGCCGCTCTGATCACCCATCAAGGTGAGATTCGTTATCCTAAAAAACAAAACTAAACCCGGAAGGCTCATAACATGTCACCGTCCATGGTTGGATTATCGATTTTTGTTCTGTCCTGTTTCATTGGCTATCATGTGATCTGGGGGGTCACGCCAGCCCTTCATACTCCCCTCATGGCTGTCACCAACGCAATCAGTGCGATTGTGGTGGTAGGAGCTATTCTCGTCGCCGGGGGCTCTCTGCCTTCTACCGATGGATCGATCCAAGCAACCGAGCTCATCGGGTTTTTTGCGGTGCTTCTCGCATCGATCAATATCTTTGGTGGTTTTGTCGTCACTAACCGCATCCTCGCGATGTTCAAAAAGAAGAAATAACCATGATGCTGCAACTTACTCAGGATCAGTTCGCTCTGGCTTACCTGATCGCCACTGTACTCTTTATCCTAGGCCTCAAGGGACTTAGCGGCCCTAAGACTGCGCTTCGAGGCAATCTTTTTGCGATGATTGGCATGGGGATCGCTCTTGTCGTCACCTTACTGAACCCCGAGCTCCAGCAATACCGTTGGGTCACCTATGGTCTCGTCGGTGGGGCAATCATCGGAACGGCCGTCGCACTTAAGATTCAAATGACGGCAATGCCCCAGCTCGTAGCGGCACTTCATAGTTTTGTGGGCCTATCAGCTGTTCTCGTAGCTGCAGGAACGTTTCTGCAATATCAAGAACGGGGAGAGGTCCTATCGGCTGTATTCCTCACGGAAATCGCTGTGGGCAGTTTTGTGGGAGCAATCACTTTTACGGGCTCTCTCATTGCTTTTGGCAAGCTTCAGGAAATTCTCAGTTCGAATCCTTTGGTGTTCAAAGGACAGCATTGGCTCAACTTCAGTCTGGCGGTCGTGATGTTTGTTTGTGCAGGTGGCTTCGTGATGACGGAGGAACTGATTTACTTCAACCTGATGACTGCAATCGCCTTTCTCCTGGGATTCCTACTCATCCTTCCCATTGGTGGAGCCGACATGCCAGTCATTGTATCGATGCTTAACTCCTACTCGGGATGGGCAGCATCTGCGACTGGCTTTACCCTGGGAAACAATCTGCTCATTACCACTGGAGCTCTCGTCGGAAGCAGCGGGGCGATCCTTTCGTACATTATGTGCAAAGCGATGAATCGCTCCTTCCTCAGTGTTGTACTTGGAGGATTTGGAGGTGAGGCTCAGGCAAGCGCCGGGAATTCTACAGCTGGAAAAAACGTCAAGTCTGCATCGGTCGAGGATCTCGCCTTCATGCTCGAAAACGCAGAAAAAGCCGTTATTGTTCCTGGCTACGGAATGGCAGTGGCTCAAGCTCAACACGCCATCAAAGAGATTGTCGAAATCCTCCAGAAAAAAGGGGTCGACTGCCGATTTGCGATCCACCCCGTTGCGGGTCGAATGCCTGGACACATGAACGTTCTTCTTGCAGAAGCGGATATCCCCTATGACTGCGTGCTCGAAATGGATGAGATTAACGGGGACTTTACGACTACCGATGTCACTTTTGTCATTGGTGCAAATGACGTGATCAATCCAGCCGCAAAGACTGACACTTCCAGTCCCCTTTACGGAATGCCGATTCTCGATGCCTACAAATCCAAACACGTGTTTGTCAGTAAGAGATCGATGAAGGCGGGTTACGCTGGAGTAGATAACCAGCTTTTTTACTACGATAACTGTTCACTCGTTTTCGGCGACGCAAAAGCCACCTGCGAGGCGCTCGCCCGAGCCCTCAAGGAAACCTAATCAGGCTTCCACTTAAGTAAGTATCAGATTTTCCGAAGAGCTGGTGAATGTGAGCTCGATTCATTCACCAGCTTCGTCACCATATTGACTCTCGACCTCGTCGCGTCGCCTGTGCAGCAATACTAGCTCTGGGGATCCTAGGGTCTTGGTCCCTCCAGCAAATCGAAAATGCAGGCAATCAGACATCTGCTCGTGCTTTCAAGGCGAATCGAACGCCCGCCTCTTCAACGATCCCCCTCAATCTTAAACAGCTCCTTCAGATTGATCGATACACCTTCTACCTCAGTAAGCTCTCGGCAAACCTCTCCAAGAAGAATCCTGCCCTCTCTCAAGCAGTCGCCTCGATCCCACCAGAGTCCGTACCCGAGCTTCTCAAGAAAACAGGACATGCCCTGAGCGAATTGGCCGATGCGATGAACTACGACAGCATCGCAATCGATATGGTGAGGTACTCTCATCCACAGCTCAGCTTTCAAGAGGATGAGCTTCGTTGGAACTATAACTTTCTCAAAGGCAAGTTAAACGAGGCCTTTGTGATCAAACCCAAAGCGGCCGAAAAACCCACTCTCCATTACCCCGAGCTAAAAACATCTCTAAGTGCGCCAGAGCGATCGAGCACCTACGCAGTCCCAATTGGCAACTCTCAAGAAGTAACCCTGAGCGTCGATGGTTACGCTGCTGACCGGACCTCACGAGCAGTTTTCTGGGATGCAGCTCTCAATCAACGTCCTATGGAGTTTCATGTCGGTGACGCTCGAGAGTTTCGAGAGTCCCTTGCAGCGAGAGGATGAGAGATACTCTCCGAGATATCCCCTCCCGCACGAAACTATAACCCGATTTACCTCATTCAAATCCCAGGCGAATCCACGCCTCGATACGCGATCACCGAACTATCGGGAATCGATCGACTTGATCACATGGTCCGCCACCTTGATCTCATCAAATGGGATGGGCAATCCGCTCGGCAATCTGCCCCTGTGGTCGAAGTCTATGGCTCGAGCGAGACAAAAATCGCGAGAGATACACGATTTGCCACCGAACAGCTCAAGTCCCTACCCAAAGCGGATCGGGTGATCATCGGCCAGAAAGGTGCCCTCGAGTCTGCACTTGGAAACTCACTCAAAGCGAACATCGCAATCGAGTTTGCAAACAAGAATCCTCAGTTGGCCGAAAAATTACTCACACCCGCAGAGCTCAGGATCATCAGTAAACAAAAAGAACTCGGCGAGACAGCCAGCGCATTCAAAAAGGCCTCCGACTGGAAAAGGATTTTTGAAAAACTCGATGCGGCAGGCGATGGAAAACTCAAAGACCAAGTCCGAATGGAGACTGTCTCCATCGATAACGCGAGTCATTCAATCACAGACGTCTTGGTCAAGACTAAAGACGGAAAAACCCTCAGGTATCGCCTCGTCTCCAATGTCTGGGGCGACGAAATTGTACCCATTGCTCAGGCATTAAAGGCAACAGGTCATACTCAAATTATCTACGCGGGTACCGCCGGAGCACTCCCCGGAAGCGGGCTCAAGGTAGGAGATCTCCTCATACCTGACTCAGTGCTCTCCTCAACCGGAGCACGTATTCCTCTCTCCTCCCCCATCATCCCCATTCCAGGATCCACCGCGGGAGGGGCTGTGGCTCATGTGGGGACCCCTTACGAAGAAACAAACGAGTGGCTCGATGAAACTCGTAAAAAAGCTTCTGCCGTAGAGCTCGAAACGGGTTATCTCGGCGAGGTATTCTCTGATCCAAAATCACATCAAGTTCAGGTCAATCTCCTGATCTCAGATGTAGTGGGGTCTGAAGGCGAAACGCTAGACGCTGCAAGCTCCGCAGATCGTCGCAAATCCTTGGATCGCTTTTTAGAGAGCGTCTTCCAAAAGGATCGAATCAGCCATGCGCAAGCCGTCATGGACTCAAAAACACGAGTGCTTGCTCAATCCGAAGCCATAGTCCTGCCCACTCGATCGGCTGGAGATCAAATCACGACCTGGCTTCGAGAGGCCTATCCTGGGCGCGATCCGGCATCTCTCTACCAGCTCAGGCAGCACACCCTCTCCCAGCTACTCCCCTCCCCAAATCCCCCCGCGCAGATCCCGATTCAACGTGAGAAAGTCCTCGAACTCGCCACATCATCAAAATCATTCACTACTGCTCGACTCGAAAGCATCCTAGAAAAAGGGGGAGAACTCATCCGCCACCTCCTCACTGAGGCTGAAAGGGCCGGGATATCGCCTCAACTTGCCATTGATTCGCGGCTCCTCGACGGCACCTTCAATCCCGCTCAAGAAAAGTGCAAGGCAGCCCTCGTCGTTCAAGACCCCTCACTGGCCGCTCAACTGGAGACACTCCTGAGCGAACTGAAAAAAAAGGTCCCCGATGCAAATAAACTTTTCCAGTTCTCAGTGATTCGGGGCCCCCCCGAGGGGAGTGAACACGTTATACTACCCCCAAATAGCTTTGATACAAGCGACCGGCTTTTTCTCAGTCAGTTGTATCAGGAGTCTGCCCAAGCGAATGCCGGATTCACCTCATCGATCTCGCGCACGGGTGGACTCAAGTTAGTCCATATCCCGGAGCTCGTTGAGGGAGCAGGCTGCTCGTTTCCTCAAAAAGCATGTGGTCTCAGTTTCTTCGCGCCTGATCCAGAAACCCAGATTGCTCTCGAAAAGCTTCCAAAAAAACCTAGCGCTGAAGCTGCTGCGGCCTACTTTACCTCGATCAAGCCCAATCTTGAGAGAACAGAGGTAAGCTTTGAACCGATCACCGATGGAAACCGAAATTCTCCCCAAACCCACTTCAGGATGGTCCAAGTCGACCGGCTTGCAGAGGGCGAACTCGCTCAGATCACCCCGAGACTGACGTCGAATGGTGAGATTGAGATCGTGTTATCTATTACAGACGAGGGACTGCGCTCCCCTCCAGTGATTCTAGAAGAGGCCATCCACCTCAAGAAGATATATGACTCAAAGGCATTCACCGCTCAAAACTTCCCCGAGGAGTTTGCTGAAATCGTTTGGAACGCAGAGGCAGTTAGCCCTCGAGCTAAGCATGCCCTCGCAAAACTTGAGCTCGAGGCCATGCGTGAAGCACAGAAGGGTTTTAGTACGGATCAAGAACAGAAAAAGATCCTAGGAAAAATGTCCCCTGAAGAGAAAGCTCTTTATGAAGACTACTTCGCTAAGAGAGTCGCGCATGCAGAAAAAATCTATGAAGAGGCCTCGAGAGAGGTAAAAAAAGATCTTCGTGCACGAACAAAGAAATGGGAATTGCGAAAGTCTAAGCTGAATGATTTGGACCAGCTCCCTGACAAGCTCAATGACCTCGTTCAACGGAATGACAGAAAAGGGACTGCCGCTCTCATTCGAGAATATCTCCCGTGGGAGCTCATGGAGCCCTCAGAAATCGCCTATTGGGAAAGCATGCTCGAATCGATGACGAACCCTGATACCGGCCGCAAGGAGTTCTACTTTCGTGGACTGGATGAGTTTGACCGACGGGTCTTTGATAATAACAATGGGGCACTGTTTTCGACGATATTGAGCCGTAATCAAGGTAATTATAGCCGAAGACTCCGAAGTATCGCGGCCAAAAAGCCGAGCTATCAAGCAGCGGTCAATCTCAACTTTACAGAAATCAATCCTGGATCTGAAACCTGGTCAGCAGGACACTTTCGCCACTCCATGGATCCAAAGGCGAGCCCCTATATTTCGCTCACCAGGCGCCCTTCGATTGCGAGCATCTTCGCCGGTTCCGGAATGGTTGCGCTGGAGATCGATTCGCGTCGAATTCTACCGAACTGGGTGAGTGGCTATGGGCACGAAATCGAACACCTAGCGCCACTCATCATCTTTCCCGACGAAATTGTGGAGAGTACGACCTACCCTTCAGATATCAGCTACGACGAGCGGCAGCGAAAAATCACCGAGTTTGGTGATATTTTTAAGGCCAAGACTGGACGAGACTTCGATCACCTCTCAACTGGAAAAGGATTTACTCTTGCGGAACTCCGTCGGCCTTATGAACTAATGGGCGCTCAAGGACCGGACTATTCCTCCGGTCCTGATCAAATTCGAAACTGTCTCTTGAAGGCGTATCAAAAATACCGCTAAGAGCAGTCCATCATGACTGAGTTCCGAATCGTTCTTGTTCGTCCAAAATACCCAGCTAACTTGGGAGCCATTGCCCGGGTTGCAGGTAACTTTGGGATCCGAGACGTTCGAGTGGTTTCTCCAGAACCGGAATGCGCCCAGTGGCGCCAAAACTCTGAAGCTCAAAAACTTGCCGTCGCTCACGCGGCTGAGATTTTTTCAAGCATTCAGGAACACGAGACCTTGGGCCAAGCTCTCGCCGGGGTTGACCGCTCCATCGCTTTTACCAGACGCCCGGGACGAAATCGGCAAGCCGCCCTACCCTATTTTGACCTCCTGACTACCCAGCTCCTTCACAGTCTCTCAATTGCATTAGTTTTTGGAAACGAGACGATGGGCCTGAGTGAAGGCGAGGTTCTTCAATGTACCTCGCCTGCATTCATTCCCACTTCCGCTCATCTAGGGTCCATGAACTTGAGTCATGCGGTAGCAGTCGTTGCGTCGCGGACATTTGAGCTCCAATCCCGTCATGATCTCACCCAAGGCTTAGCCAATCGCCTCCAGCAGCCAAAGGCCCAGGGGGATGAGCATGACTTACCCGCAAAACACGATGAGCGCGACGCCCTCTACCTCCACTGGCGAGAGGCGTTACTGAAGGTCGGATTAAACCAAGCAGGAAACCCAGATCGAATGCTTCGGGGAATCCGGAACTGCTTGGAATCGAGAACTCTTTCTCGGAGGGAAATTTCTTTATTTCGTGGTTTCCTCTCGCGCGTGATTCAATCGAACCATCGCAAGGAGGACCTATGAAATCCCATGACTCGTCCTTATTGACCCCCCTCGATCGACTCCTTTACCGCTTGCTCCGCCTCCAGGGCTTTCAATCTCAATTCGTGGCAGTCGAAGGAGTACGAATCCACCAACTCTCGAAGCAAGGTCGCGCTGAGCTTCCTACGCTCATCTTTATTCATGGGATTGGTGCCCATGCCGGCCATTGGTTTCAGTTGATCCCCGCGCTAGCGCGAGTGGGGTTTCCGATCGTCGCCATCGACCTCCCCGATCATGGCAAAAGCGGCCCATCTGATACACCTCTCACTATTCAGCGACTCACCTCTATCGTTTCGAACTGGCTGAATGGGTTGAGACTCCAGCGTTCAGTCCTGATTGGTAACTCATTGGGTGGAGGGGTCCTACTCAAACACCTGCTATCTCAAAAAAAATCTCGCTCCGCTCCAGAGAGGCTAATCTTACTTTCCCCTGCAGGAGGATTCACTGAAGCAGAAGAATGGGAAAATTTTCGTAATTCGATCCGAATTCGTAACCCCGAAGAGGCGCTTGCCTTCATTCGAAGGGTTTACCATCGAGTTCCTCCTTACGCTTCGCTTGTGGCGTCAGGTGTGGTGCAGGGGATGAATCGACACGGTGTTCGAGATCTAATCGAACTCACTACCATCGACGACTTCCGTCTTCCCGAGGATCTGGAATCCATTCCATTCCCAAGAACTCTCGTTGTCTGGGGAGAGTCCGATCGTGTCTTTGACCATCACCAGCTCGATTGGTTTAAGACAAACCTTCCCGCCCATCGAACCGAGTTTCTTGAGCCCAAGCGAACGGGGCACTGCCCACAACTCGACAGTCCCCGTTGGCTCAACCAAGTGATTCGTGAGTTTGCTCAACGCAACGATTGAATCTCGCGGCTTAACTCGATCAGAACTTCCGTCACCGAACGAGTGGGTCGAATAGGCTGAAGGGAGCTCTCTAGAGACTTTAGCGCATCCAACGTCTGGGCAACTTCGCTGTCCCTTTCGACTTCCGTCCGATGACTGATCACCCACTCAACTGCTTTCTGAATTTCTGCAGCATTAACAGCTCGTCGCTCAAGATGTGCTTGAATCTCAGGGAGAAGTTTGCCCTGACTCAACAGGCTTCGTAGCTCGACGGTCTGTTGGGTCAATCCACCAACTCCATAAAGTGCCTGGCCCAAAAACTCATGCGCACGAAGACTTTGTGGAAGAAGTATCCCCAGAAATCCCTCAAGAGTCCGAGTTTCTTTTTCGAGTTCGCGAACGGAGATATTTAATTCGCTCTCATGAATCTGTCGTTCTGCTTGATAGAGAGCGATATACTGCTCACGATACTTTTGGAGTGCGAACTCAAGTACTTTACGAGCGACTTGCTCTGCCACTGGACATCCGACAGTGCTCATCTGAGAACCGTTCCTTCCGCAGGAGCTGTTCTGAAGCCTCTCCCAATCGATCGGAAGAAATTCATTAAAGCGCTCCAGTAAGCCACCGCGCACTCGCCTTTCATTCTCTCGATTTTTGGCCTGAAACCAAACCTCACGAGAAGGTTCGGAGCTTGCCTCACCAAAATGCGAAACTAAATCTACTTGAGCACGATAAGTCCTCACCGTGACTCCATGGGGCCCATGCGATCGAGCATGAATACTCCGACCAGCCTCTAGCCTCAGACGAGGACCGCCGACGACTCCCTGTTGATCCAAATGATCCGAGATCATAACTGCATTTCGAATCACCGGAGGAAACTCGCTCATTCGTAACTTCACTTCAATTTCAAGGTCAGATCGAAGCCCAGTAGAGGTCGAAGTCGGGACCTTTAGAGTTCGTAGATCTGATCCCACCCAGTTCTGATCCAAAGCACCCCAAGGGTCCAAACCGAGCTTGAGTTGCTCACGGAGGGCATCATCACGGCGCCGCAAGACGTTTGCGAGTTCTGTTACACTTGCTCGGTAGCGATTCATAATTCGGTCGAAAGACTGCGTTTGCCAAGTGCTTGCCTGATTGAGCAGGTTTACAGATAAACCCTGCTGAAAGGCATCCAGTTCCTCTCCTGCCTCGATTAAGGATTGAAGTACCATTTGAGAAAAGACGCGAAGGTACTCAGGATTGCGCCCCATAAACTCGAGAAACGCTTTTGCCCCGAGCAACCATTCGTTCGGCGAAGGAACTCTCTCGAACGTATATTGCCTGCGCGTCTCTAGCGGATGAGAGACCACACCGTAATTATACCGTGGATCCCCATTACCCATCAGATACCTCGAAAACCAAGGGGTCAGACGACGAATCTGATTAGGAGTAATCGGATCCACTGATGAGAAAAAAGTATCCTCATTCATATAAGTAGAAATAGCATCACGCGAGTATGCAGTGGAGAAGTTCTGAATTTTTCCCAAACACTCTTCAAAACGTGTGGGCATCAAAACCTCTGATCGACGAATTTGAGACTGCAAACACTGCCGCAAAATTCGCTGATATTCGCGGTCGTTCTCTGCTGTCTGAAACAGACCTGATAGATCGCGACTCACTCGATCCAAGCGACGTTGTAACTCCGTGAGTTTTCCTTGGGCTTCGTTGAGCTGTCCCCCTTGTCGTGCAAGCGAGTCGAGTACGTGATTCAAGACTCGATGAATCCCGATGAGTCGCATATCCACTCTCTCGAATTGCTGCATTACATCTTGATGCATACTAGACACCTGCTGCGAGAGTGACTGAAGCCCGTCCAAGATCAGCTGATCCGCGGTTGGACCCGTCTCAGCAAATGCGGATACGAGAGTCAGTCCGACCCCAATCAGGTCTCCCATGAGCGCTGCTCGTCCCATCCCACTCAACGAGGAAGGAACAGATTGATAGCGTTTCGAAATCTCATGAAACGACAGCAGAGCGCCACCGACAGCAGATATTTGTGATCCTGCCTTCGGATTCCGAATCCCGATCAGCCGAGCAGCCAGATCAATTGCTCCCACTGCGGCCCGACGTTCATAATCCGCTTTGAGCTCCGCCAATCGATTATTTTCGGCGGCACGCTTTTGGACGAGCAGCTCATCTTGTTGGGCTTTGACCCACTCCTCGAACTGCTCCATCTGATCCGACTGGGCTGCCGCTACCTTCATCAGCTCTTTTAATGCGGCATCATTGAGATGCGAAAGGCGGGATATCCCCTCCCGAGTGAGCTTTCGAAGCTCTTGAAGATCGACTTTGACCTCCCCCGTCTCATTCAAAATTTTACCTTGATTCAGGATAGCCGCAAACTCTGGATCACGTTTGGCGATTTGCGATAAGGAATCATCGGAGCGGTGCTTGATCTTTTCGGCAAACAGAATGTCATGGGCTGCCCCAAAATCTGAATTGGACTTCATTTCTCGAAGGTAATCCTCGAGCTGGTATTCCAAAAAAGCGTTCGCATGAATTCCCTGTGCAGACCTTCCTGCCATTCCGTTCACCCAGTGAGACTCACTTGGGTTCTGAAACCACCCGCTGTTGCGAGCATAGTAAACCAAGTCATCCATGACGATGCCTGCGGAGATCACACCTTCAAAACCACTGAGACCGGAGAGGTCAGAGGCCGCTTTTGCAGCATCCCTTAAAGTACTCCTCACTTGTTCGGAAGTGAACCGATCGGGCTCCGTCTTTCGGATCTTTTCGATTCGATCCATCTCTGAGCGCATCCGAAAGGCCACCTCTCGGGGGTCGCCGGAGTACTCTCCTGTGCGCATGCGTTCATAGAGAACACTCATGGCAACTGCAGTCACACTTTCAGACTGTTTAGAGAGCGAGTAGCGAATATGAGCGGCCAGAACTTCCTGCTCTTCGCGACTCAGACTCTCTATCTGGCGCGTCGCGTTTACTGATGCCATCCCGACCTGGGTCAGGAGCGGAGTCCCAAAACCAATCCCCCCCAATAAAACCCAACCCAAAACTCTATGAGTCGTGTTCATTTTCATTGTGCCCCCCCTTCGAGGGCCGAAGCTTTTGCGAACTTTCCGGATCGAACCTGCTTGGAGAGAAGAGAGAGAATCTGAGTCTCGTTAGCCTCAATCGCAAAATCGATTGCCGAATATCCGCGAACCGTCAGCCGAGGATCTGCTCCTGAATCCAAAAGGAGCTGCACCATTTCGAGGTCAGTCAGCAGCACTGCGATCACGAGTGGCGTCAGAGCTGAATCACCCGGAGCGGATGGATTTGTCCGCAAGTTGACATCGACCCCAGACCTTAGGGCTTGGCGCGCACCTTCGATTTCGCCAGCAAACACGCTTCGAATAAAGGCTGCAGACTTTTCGGTTGAAGAAGATGACGATAGTCCATCCCCCTGACTTCCGACCCCTTTGCCCTCTACTGAGGCCTTCGGACTTGAATCCCGAGGGGGAGTCTCTTTGTTGGTGCAGCTCACGCCACTCAACAGACTCATCACGACCATTAATTTCCAACCACTCGCCCCTCGGGCCGACCTCAAAAAATGCATGCTGATGATACCTCCAATATGAACCTTGAGGGCCCCTTCTGCATGCACTGTTCCAATCGGAGGTATGGGGTCAGACACTGATAAAAACACTGAAAAAACAAGGATTCCGTGAACGCACCTTGATCCTGGGGAGCCACTGGAGGCTCAATCCTGATGGTTTTTGCCAACATCGCGTCGAGCAAATTGTTGGGGATCCCCTACACGCTGTCCTCCATGTCGGAGGACAAAGAATCACTCGGCATCTCAAAGGGAATATGATAGCTCCAATCGTAACTATGGCTGAAGACAAAATTCCAATGACTGTGGAAGGAAAACGACTCTTGGATGAGGAGCTCAAGCGACTCATGACCGTGGAGCGTCCCACCATTATCAAAGCAATCGAAGTCGCCCGGGGACACGGGGACCTCTCCGAAAACGCCGACTACTCAGCCGCCAAAGAGCGACAGGGGTTTATTGAAGGCCGCATTCAAGAGATCAACGGTAAGCTCGCCCGAGCGCAGGTCATAGACCCAACCTCAATCCGCTCAGAGAAAGTCGTATTTGGTGCGACGGTTGAGGTCGAAGAGCAGGACTCCGGTAAAAAAGTGACCTTCAAAATCGTTGGAGTCGACGAAGCTGATGCAAAGAGCGGAAAAATCGGAATCACCTCTCCGATCGCTCGAGCGCTCATTGGTAAATCCGCAGGCGACGAGGTCATTGTTCATGCCCCCAAAGGCCAAATCCGATACGACGTCGTCGGTATCCGTTACGAATAAGGCGGGAACTCGGACTCCGCGTTCGACCCCTGGACCTACATCCAAATCTCCTCCTGGCACGGGCGTCCAAACCGACGTCCAGTTTGTGAAAGGAGTCGGACCTCGCTTAGGCGCGATTTTTTCTTCTCGCGGAATCAAGACGGTTCGCGATCTGCTTTTTTTCTTCCCGCGCGCCTATGAGGACCGCAGCCGTCTTCTCAAGATTCCCGAACTGAAGGAAGGCGAGCCGGCAACGATGAGCCTCACCGTGCAGTCTTCGCGAATGATTCCCACTCGAACGGGGCGAACCTTCTTTGATGTTCGTGCCACAGACGGGACAGGAACGATGAATCTCAAGTGGTTTTATCTGCCCAAGGGAATGGATAAGCGCTTCACTCCCGGCACTCAATTTCTCGCAACAGGAACAGTCAAACTGTATCAAGGCCGTCCTGAGATTGTTCATCCTGAGATTACTTGGGGATCTCAAGCGTCTACAAGCTACACCGCTGCTCCAGGCCTTCCGACCGAAGGCAAAGAGCAAGCCCACGTCGGGCGCGTCGTACCCGTGTACTCGGAACTCGAGGGGATTCCGAGTCGAACCTTCCGCAATGTCCTTTGGGAGGCCGTCGAAAAATACTGCAGGGACCTTCCCGAAGATCTACCCTCCCGATTTCTGGAGCGTCACCAGCTTCCTGCTATTTCGCAGTCGGTTCGGGAGATCCACTTCCCTCCTCCCGAAAGAACATCCGGGTCAAAGGAGACCGCTGCGCAAGAGATTGCAGCACTCTTGGAGTTTGCGACCCCCGCTCACGCCAGACTGATTTACGATGAGTTCCTGAAGTTTGAGTTTCTCGTGCTCAAACAGCGTCTCCAAATGGAGAAGAAAAAAGCCCCTCGAATCGGTCAACAAGGGGGCACAAAAGCGGTTGAGGATCTGCGAAGCAGACTCCCCTTTGAACTAACAGGTGACCAACTCAACTCCGTGAACGAAATCCTCGCGGATCTCGCTCAACCTCACCCGATGAATCGCTTGATTCAAGGGGATGTGGGCTCCGGCAAAACAGCCGTCGCGCTGCTGGCTGCAGGTGCAGTATTGGCGGAAGGTGGGCAAGCCACGCTCATGGCTCCCACTGAGATCCTGGCCGAGCAACACCACCTTGGAGCGCAGCGCTTGTTTGGAGGCCGACTCAATACGGCACTGCTCACCGGAAAGACGACCATAACCGAGAGACGCAAAATCCTGGAGCGCCTGAGCTCAGGCGAACCCCTCCTGCTCATCGGTACTCACGCGTTGATCGAGACTGAAGTCAAATTCGCTGCTCTTCGATTGATTCTGATCGATGAACAACAACGATTCGGGGTCGAGCAAAGGCGTACTCTCCGCGAAAAAGGGGTGTATTCGGGCTTGAGCGGCACACTGGAGTACCCCCACTCATTGGTCTTATCGGCTACCCCCATTCCTCGAACCCTTGCCCTCACTGCATACGGAGATCTCAGTGTCAGTATCATCAAGCAGATGCCCAAGGGGCGCCAGCCCATCATCACCAAAGTCATCCGGGGTGAAGCTCGCGCGCACGCTTACGAGCGAATTCGTGAGGAGATTCGAGACGGTCACCAGGCCTACTTCATCTTTCCTCTCGTGAACGAAAGTGAGGCAGAGGGGTTCACTCACCTCAAAAGTGCGACTGAGGAAGCCCAACACCTTCAAGCCGAAGTGTTCAAGGAATTTAAAGTAGCGCTTCTTCATGGCCAGATGAAAGCCGACGAGAAAGCGGCCGTCATGGAAGCCTTCAAACGGAACGAATACCAAATCTTGGTCAGCACGACTGTAGTGGAAGTCGGAGTCGACGTTCCGAATGCCACAGTCATGGTGATCGAACACTCAGAGCGATTTGGACTCTCCCAACTCCACCAACTCCGGGGACGAGTCGGACGAGGAAGCGCACAGTCCTATTGCTTCTTGTTCACACACGGTAAGCCTGGACAAAACACGGAAGCCCGACTCGAGGTTTTAGAAAGAACCACGGATGGGTTTCAAATCGCAGAAGCCGATTTGGAGATTCGGGGCCCTGGCGACTTCTTGGGTACCCAACAAGCTGGGGCGTTACCGTTTAAAATGGCGGATCTCGTGCGCGATCGCGATTGGCTCCTCAAAGCACGTGATGATGCACAGGAACTCCTGCGCCAAGATCCAGACCTTTTACGCCCGGAAAACCAAGCCTTCCGATTGTACCTCGAGCGAGAAGGAAGCCTACAAGCGGAACGACTGAAAACGTCTTAGAAGGAAGAAGTGGAAGTGAGGGCGACGGGTTGCTCACTTGAATCGATTTGACCTGGTTTGATCGTCTGCAGCCCTTCGCCATTGAGGTTTAAGGTCCCTTGATGGTTTGTGGGCGTTGTAAAAGTAACACCCGCAAAGCGTACCTCCATCGGCCTGTTGGGGAAAACCGGGTAAAGAGTCTTCTGCCGTGTAGCAGTAGAGGCGCCTGGCGCATCCGCTGGACTCAAGACATGAGAGGCGCGTAGGGAGTGATCCGGAAGAGGACTCCCCCAACTCACCCCCATCTGAAACTGACTCCAAGAGGAGACCGAAGTATTGAAAGAAATAAGAACTCCTGCAAAAGGAATGCGAGCTGAAGGAATTGTTGGAATACGTGCGGTCTCGTAAAGACCGAACGGACGAGAGGAAACGGTCAGTTGAAGATTCGCAGCAAACGATCCTGACTCAGGGACAACCAGTTCCCGAAGCTCACCGTAGACCAAGTAAACCGAGGAGTCTCCCCCTGTATCTGTGGAGGAGATGTTGGCGCATCCTCCAAGTTCCCGGGTATCTCCTCGGTATCGAATCAATCCAGAAGCCCGAAGAATATAAGTTCCTGCACCAACTCCATCAGGCAACGGGAGCTCCATTAATGGTGATGCACTTGAGTCCGCAAGGACACTCACTCCCGATTCATCACCACTACTGAGTGCCCTCAGTGTGGTATTGATCACCCCCAGGCCCCCTTCTCTTCCTCGAATCGGAAGGCCCGTCGGAGACTGTCCTCCCTCCATCGGGGCGATCGAAAATTCGAGATCCCGGATCTGAGGTGTCTCTCCAGCTGAACATCCCCCAAAAGTCACACTCACTAGAGGCTGATCCAGAAGTACACGCGAAAGATCATACCGAGCAGAAGAATAGCCATTTCCCAAGCTCACATACGCTACCCGCTCGTCATTGATCCCACAGCCGATCACAGTGAGAGCACTGATGAAGAGGAGGGAGAGTTCTCTAATCTTTTTTTGATCAAGCCGCACCATCTTTGACCTCACTTCCTCGCTCATTGTTTCTTGACCGAAATACGAACATCAATATGACGACCCGAACGCAACGAACCGGTCGGACTGTCCGCGACCGGATCAAATACCGGAGGACGCCGACCGGGCTGCATCCCGGGAGTGACCATGCCAGCTGATCCTCCACCACGCGGATCGCCCCCTGGCGGAGGATTTGCGGCGCTGCCAGACCCAGATGAAGCAGGCGGAGGAGGCCCTGCGGGATTTCCTCTTTGTCGGGCAGCTTGCTCCGAAACAGGAATCACAATCTCCCCTCCAGACTTATCTATCCACTTCTTCATTTGATCTGGATGATAACGCTCGACTTGAATAGGCTGCGGAGGCGTCCGCTGAGGCTCTGATCCGCTCGCTGAACTCATCGGCCGATCACCTCTGGGGCCACCTAGAGTTGCAGCAAGAGTCTCTACCCCTTGCCCCTCAGTGATCGGAACTTCTTGAAGTCGAGCGGAGGCACCACGCGCATCCACTACATCGACAACGAGAGGCAGCTCCAGCACAGCTGACCCTTCAAAAGTTGAAAACCTTTGCGGCAGAGAAAGATCCTTCGGGGAGTCAATGTAGATCTGGGTTCCCCTCACGCCCATCGTCGCAGCGCGAGAGCGGACCTTGAATTCACGCCGAGGTTGTCCCGAGTTTGTCCGATCTGTTTTGACCAAGGCTCGTGTGGTGCCATGCACGAGACTGAGCAGAGTGCGACGCTTTTCAATTTCGATCGCAGTCAGCTCCATCCGAGAGTCTGCACCCAATTGAATGATCGCGTCTCTACCCAGAAGAATCGTGCAACGAGAATGAGGTCGTGTCTCAATGGTATCTCTCATCATGAGCGGAGTACCTCCTGTGACCACCTTCCCATTGACGATCACGTCGCCATTGTAAGACGTCAGAACTCCCACGGCTTGAGTCCGATCATGACTATCACCTGTTTGAGTGGAGCCCGCTGCAGTTTTCGGGCTCGACTCAGCAAATGAGGCCTCACCTATTAGATAAGCCAAGAATACGACTGAGAGAGTGAGCCACCTAGAACTCATAGTTCACCCCGAAAGACGTAGTCATCTTTTGATAGTTTCCATCACTCACTGAGGATGCGTTATTTCGATAGCTCATCAGGACTTGGGTCCCGAAGGACTTTCCAAAGCGCCTGAACAGCGCAAAACTCAGACCAGTGTTTTGGTCTTCGCGGTTCAACTCAGAGGTCACGTAAGCGATCGAGCTCCAATCAAGCCCCAAGTACAGGGAAGTTCTCCAAAAAAGGTCCGGTCGAACCACTGAGAAGCGAAGGGCGCCTGTATTCGAAACAAAGTTAGCACCTTCGGAAAAGAGACGCTCAAAATTAGCCCCAAACGTGAACTGCCAGGAGCCCCATCCCAAGAGCTGCTCAACATCCACTCCTGCAATTGGGCCCGAACGACTGTTGCTTTCGTCTACTCCTTCGGCAAGAGCAACATCTTGGTAAGCAAACGGGAGTGCCACTCGCGTCTGAGAGGTCTTTGATTGAATCCAACTCCACTGAGGCAGAACTCGGGTTGAGGCCAAGAAATATTGATAGCCACTCAAATTCAGTGCCATCACCACCGCATCGTTCCGCAGACTCCACCCTCCATCTGTAGGACTCGGGTCCCAAGCTTGAGAAGCAGTCAACTGGATCGAATTAAATTCCTTCGCCGAACTTTGACTAAAGTAACTCATCGCAATCGCTTGATCGAATCGAAGAGTGTTTCCTTGATAACTCAAAGCTCCCGAGAGCGTCCCCATCGGACTTGAGGCCTCCGTTGCGGAGGCCGAGGCCAGGGCAGTCTCACTGGAGAGCAAAACGTTTGAATCATAGCCTGCCTGAACCGCCAGCGAGGAAGCCCAACCTCTTTTTGCTGCGGCCTCATTGGGTGCGGGTGGCTCACTGGTGGGTGACTCGTTCCGCGCAAGGACACTCATCTCGAGCGGAGGTAACGGCTCCCCAGCTTTTAATCTTTTGAGAGCCACCTGCACTGCTACCTTCAACCGGGGATCCCGGGACGCTTGAAGGAGTGTCTTCTTGGCTTCCTCTCTCTGACCCATCCGAGCAAACGAATCAGCCAAATGGTAGAGGGCCACCCCTCGGTCTTTTGCAGACAACTTCAAAGCCACTTCCCGAAAGATCAGGGCAGCTTGACGGCTCTGCTTTTGGCTCAGAAGGACTTGCCCCATGAGGATTCGTGCGTCGTAATCATCCGGATCCTCGCTCAGATGCTCTTGAAGGGTCTTTAGGGCAGCGGAGTAATCCTGCATCCTCCACTCTTCGAGAGCAAAACCGTGCGCAATCTCACGATTAGTGCTCTCCCCAGCGTGTGCAAGGGTGAGCAAAAGTATCCAGGGAATTGCCCCGGACCATCCTAGTGCCGACCTTCCTCGAAGCCTCACGGTTTGACTCACCTTTCAGATGCTAAACAAGAAAAGACCTAGAAGAAAGAAGGAGTTACGAATCAATTGCCAAAATTGATGCGTAGCGTTATTATAAACGGTATGGACTCAGGTACAAGCCCCAAGAAACCCCTGAGAATCGTCGGTCACTTTATCCGCCAAAGGCGCGAATCCATTGGGCTTTCCCAACGCGCTCTCGGTCAGAAGTTCGATCCGCCGGTCACAACTCAGTTCATTAGTAACGTAGAGAGAGGCGTCACTCCGCTTCCTCCCTCCCATATCCCCGTACTGACCGAAGCGCTGAAAATCAGTGAATCGGAGATCCGAGCCCTTCTAGAAAAAGAGTTCACCGCTAAACTTGCCCATCGCCTGGGACGCGATCCCAACGCTCTGGACGATGGAGGTGCAAACCTTGCCCCCAGCATGAAGGATCTCCTCGTAGACACGAGTCACTTTGAGTTTATCGAAGGCCTGTATGAAGCCTATCGCAAGGCCTCACCGTCCACCCAGACGGCCTTCCACACTGTGTGCGAAAGCCTACTTCAAATGAAGCCCCTCACTGGAAAGAAAAAGGAAGGTCCCTACAGCGGGGACTAAGTCCTATCGGTCAGTAACTTAACTCACGAAGAAATCCTTCGACCTTCAAGTTAAAGAGCTCCGGAAGATCGAGTTGTGGACAGTGACTTCCGTGTTTGATGACTTCCAATCGCGAGTCGGGAATTAACTGCTTCAATAGTTCCTGTTGCTCGATCGGAACCATCATATCTCCTTCGCCTGCAACGATCAGGGAGGGCACCTCGATCGTGTGCAGCCAAGCAGTCGCATCATAGATCCTGTAGTTCTTCATGAGCTGAACGAGTATAGCAGGATCCATAGCTGACACCTGCTTTACATACAGGTCAATATCCTCCTGCGAGGTCAGATGCGGATTAAACCCTCCAAGCGCCACCATCATATGCGTGAAGGGATTCTTGGGCTGAAGCTTCCAAAGAGTCGAGAGAACCTTCGGTGAGATATTCTGCACCGACTGCAAAATCCCATAGCCCAGATCCAAAGCATTGGATTTGAATGCCGTTTCAAAGGGCCGTTTTGCAGTACCGTTTGCCAAAATCATCCCAGCTACCCGTTTAGGATGTTGGCGATAGAAATCAAGTACGACATTGACCCCCATACTATGACCAAAGAGCACTGCATCTTGGATCCCGAGATCATCCATCAAAAACCCAAGATCTCGAGCAATGCTCTCGATCGTCAGTGACTCTAGGTTGGTAGGACAGTCAGAGTTTTGATGTCCTCGATAATCAAACCAAATCGTTTGATAATTTTTTTTGAAATGCTCGATTTGATAAGTCCAATGTAAACTCGAGCAAACCAATCCATAGCAAAAGATCAATGGCTTGCCAGTGCCCTCAATACTGTAAAACAAACGTGTCCCATCAAAGCTCTTAAAATATCCGTGACGTTTGGCTGCAGGCGCATCGGACACAGGAAGCTGACGAGCACTCTTTGCAGGCTTTCGACCACCGGTGGGACGCGGGTAAAGGATCTCCTCAGATTGAGACGGAGAAGGATTCAGCTCATGATCTACCGTGAGGGACTCGAAAGTCGTCGTCATCGTCATAATAATACTGAATTACCTGATCTTTTGCGCCAGGGAAAGTTTGCCGAGCAGATCTCAGGGCCAAGTTAGTTAAGCCTCACTATTGAATGGTCCAGTCCGTCCATGGGAATCGCCAATCGATCCAGTACTGACTCTCAATCCCCTCAGACTCCGCAATGCGCTTCAGCGCTGACAGACAAATTTGCCCCTGACATCGTCCTTGGGTCACTTGAGTCACCGCAATGAGCGAATCCATCGACTGTAAACACGAGCCCCGAATCCTTTCTCTGACCTGTGTTTCAGTGACACGCTTACAAGGACAGAGGTACTCTTCGCGAGGTACCTGAACATCGCTCCCTGAAGAGCGCACCTGAACACTCATACCCGTGTGGGTGATCACGCGACAGGCCAGCTGCTTGACTCCATCGACATCCACCTCACACAACCCACAGCTTCCATCCCGGCAGTCCAACCCTTCAGCTGGGCGCCCTTGGCCAATCTCTAACAACGCCACAGATAGAGGGATCTTCGAGCGAACCAACCGCTTGACCCCATCGAGCTGAATGAACGCTCTCTCAGAGGCAGAAATTTCGCCACTTAAGCGGAACTCAGCTCCTTCGATGGCTTTCTTGCGTTTGATTCCCCGAGCGTCCCAGAGCAAGTGTTCAGGGATCTCAAACTTAAGCCGCTTCTCTGGACGCTCCAAAACACGCCCACTCCCCATGGTCTCTCCACGTCGATTGACCAAAGTAACGAAGTCACCATTCTCGGCCACTTGGGAGCCCCTCAAAGAGACGGTCAGTTTAGGCAAAACCCCTTCCGAACCTTTTTCGAGCAAAATAGGGATACTGGCAGGACAAACATCCACACAAATCCCACACGCCGTGCAGCGATCTGGATCCAATTGGAGCACGGACTCTCGATCGACTCGGATCGCATTCTCGGGACATGCATCGGAGCACAAGGAGCAAGTGATTTTCTCGACACACTCAATAACAGCAACCGATTGAGACGGGGGAAGCTCGGCAGGTACCCCACAGGATTTTTTGAGCATCGACGCGCTCGCATGGTCCAACCACTTACCCCGGTAACCGAGATGCAGCGAATCCGAAAAATGCCGATCATGTCTTCGGATCTTCCAGCGACTGGTGCGAGTCCAGGACTCGAGCTTCTTCCGCTGCTCCGAACTCAGATCCGCTTTGAGAGCTCGTACGATCTTGCAAGCAACCCAGCGTGAGCGATCCTCCTCAACAGTCCAACCCCAAACATCCTCGGACTGCGTTGCGGCCGCAGTCGATGCGATTTCAAACAAAAGAGAGCCTGGAGGATACTGACGATACTGAGGCTGTGAACGAAAGGGGCCCGCCGAAACCACACGTGCCACTTCTAAAATCCGGATACCCTGAGCATCTTGAAGTCGAAACTCCCAAAGCATGGCAGACAAGGGTCTAAGCGATAGCGGCTTTCCCTCGATGATTTTTCCGCCGAGAGACTCAAATCTCCGTCGAAAGACTTCCCATCCCGCGATTCGACGATCACCCCACGCAGCATAGGTCTCCACACAAATCACTTCTGGGACGCCCGCCTCCAAAAGTAGAATTCCGAAACCCAAGGCTGCGTTTCCTGTCCCCAAAAGGACAGTCGAAGGAGACCATGACAACAATGCCTCGCGCTTGAGGCGACGAGCCGTCTGAAGGGGAAGCATACCGGTCGAAATCCAGCCGGGAAAAGGATCGGGCATCAACTCCTCAGCAGAAAACTTGACCACCGCTTTAGCTGCCAAGCGGTGCAAGCGCCCTTGGGAGTCTTGAGCGATCACAATTCCACCTGATCCCGTTCGAGGTAAAACACCATGAGCGGAAAGCTCACTCCCTCCAATCCATCCTGCCGTGAGTCCATACTCTGCACAGCTTTGAACTAGCGTCCGAACCCCCGGAGACGGAAAACCGTCCTGAACGCGAGGCCCTCCGACGACCAGCACGTCGAACTGCCCATGCCGAAGCTTCAATCCAGGCGAAACTTTTTCGGAGTACTTCGTCCCCTCATTGCTCACGAAAGCACCTCATCAGGTTTTCGGTTGGACTGAGTTTCCGATGAGTTCTCAGAAAAACGCCGAAGCCATTGATCGACTGCAAATCGAGCTGCGCTCACGACTTCAGGAAGACTCCCACCCGCTCGCGAACAAATCGCAACCGGCATATTGCCACTTGGGAAAAACCGAAGTCCTTGAAGCTCCCATTCGTTTTTGGGATCCGATGGTGGGAGCGTCCAAGTGCGACGA
>Ga0169931_10001941_pt1 | contig 34004 bp, 37 predicted proteins | sample Kivu_15m_20L_FD_129675 | JGI IMG/M metagenome (GOLD analysis project Ga0169931, IMG submission 129675) | Freshwater microbial communities from Lake Kivu, Western Province, Rwanda to study Microbial Dark Matter (Phase II) - Kivu_15m_20L... | ecosystem: Environmental > Aquatic > Freshwater > Lake...
CTGATTTGAGGATTGCCGCAATCAATGCTTCGCCCATAACTCCTGCGCCAATAACGCCAACTGAATATGCGTAGGTATCTGCCATGAAGCAAGGTTAGCGAAAATTTCAATCAATTGAGCCGCTCATAAGAATCGAACTCATGACCTTCGCTTTACGAGTTCTCGGACCTCCTATCCACCATTGACTCACTGCGTTCATTATCGCTCAATCCACTGACAGTTAGAGAGTGATTTGTTCGCCTGTGTGCTCCCTTAGACCCTTGTTTTGCATCCAAGAAGATGTCAGGCGAGGATATCCCCTCATTCTTTGATGACATTGCCCGAGGCATTCGCGCTGTCCCAAAACCGCTGGATTCGGATATGAACCGGACATGAGTAGAGCCTACTACTAGTTTTACAGGTAAGGTGAACTTGTGTCTCGACGACAATGCGATGTACTCATTATCGGAGCCGGAGTTATGGGTCTGGCAACAGGTATCGCACTTCTTGAGAGAAATCCAAGTCTTAAAATTATCATCGCGGACAAGGAAGATGAACTGGCAAAACACGCGTCGGGTCGTAACTCGGGTGTACTTCATGCAGGTTTTTATTATTCACCTGATTCACTGAAAGCGAAATTTTGTAGAGAAGGGAACCGTGCAATTCGCACCCTTGCGAAGAAATATCAAATTCCTATTAGAGATGTGGGAAAGGTGGTTGTCGCAAGAAATCATGATGAAAACACTAGACTCGAAACTCTGTTCGAACGTGGAATAAAAAACGGTGTGGATTTGGAAATTCTCGAATCCGCGCGACTGAAGGAGTTTGAGCCGCTAGCTATTACTCATGAGAGATTTCTTTGGTCGCCCTCGACAGCCATTGCAGACTCAAAAGCGATCGTTTTTGCTATGCGAGATGAATTTATCAAACTCAATGGCCAAATTGACTTTGGTAAGAAGATTCAACTGATGGAAAGGTTGAATGAGATCGTCGATGAGTCTGGGAACTATCAAGCCGTACATTATATGAATGCAGCGGGCGCGCAAGCGGATCGGATTTCTCGCGCCGTTGGTGTCGGTACCGAATATGCAATGTTGCCTTTCATGGGAGTTTATCGAGCGACTTACGAGTCCAACCTCCCGTTACGCCGACTCGTCTACCCGGTTCCTCATGCAATTAATCCATTTTTAGGCGTTCACTTCACTCTCACAATAGATAACAAAGTAAAGATTGGTCCAACAGCAATCCCTATCGCTGGCCGAGAGCAGTACTCGTTTCTTGAAGGTTGGTCTGGTTCAGATATCGCTCAAGCAATTAAAGGTATGGTCTCGCTTATTAAAGGTGATGCACATGACTTTGGTGCAATTCTTAAGTCTGAATTGCCGAAGTTCATGGAATCTACTTTGGTTCGCGAATCAACCAAACTTGTTCCTGCGGCCAAGTCGGTCCGTTCTTGGCAAAAGAAACCCCCCGGAATTCGTGCTCAGTTGGTGCATGTTCCCACCGGGAAACTAGAACAAGATTTTGTTGTTACTCCATATCAAAATTCCACCCATATTTTGAATGCAGTGTCACCAGGATGGACAAGTGCGATTCCTTTTGGACAATATGTCGCTGAGGGAATTATCGGCCATATCTAAAGGCTTTTCCCGGACTTACCCGTGGCTAATTACTTCGCGTTACGTTTAGTACCTACGTCTCTTATTGTCTTCTCGGTCAGAGGAGGAACAGACTCTTTGGTCTTCTTGGATTTCTTCTTTGGAGCTCCGTCATTCTCAAGTTCCCGCGCCCAACGTCGCGGCATTGGGGTTTGGGGTTGACTGGGCCATAACGACGAAAGTCTAATGGGGCTCATAATGAGCGTGATTTTCCCTTCATATCTGGTCGCTGTACAGAAACAGGATTTTTCTGTACATTTGGCTCATGACCGAGATAACCATCACCGACGCACGCGCTGACCTAGCCGACACCATCAAGCGCGCAAAGAAGAAGCCAATTCGGATAACAAACCGTGGTGAAGCTCAGGCCGTACTCGTCGATCCATCGCTATTTGAGAAGATGCTTGAGGCTTTAGAGGACGCAGAAGATCTCGCCGCATACGACGCCGCTCTAGCTGATCCCGATCCCGGAATTCCTTGGGAACAAGTAGAGAAGGATCTTGGGATTTAATCGATGCCGTATACGGTCATCGTAAAGAAATCGGCGCAGAAGGAATTAGATTCGCTACCGAAAAAGCTTCAATTGCGAATTCGTGGCGTAATTGATTTATTGGCTATCAATCCCCTGCCACCTAGTTCTAGAAAGCTTCAAGGGCGAGATGGTTATCGAATTAAGACGGGTGATTACCGAATTCTTTACAACGTCGATGGCGAACAATTACTAGTACTTGTGCTTCGAGTTGGTCATCGCAAAGATATCTATCGATAAGTATTTTGCTCTATTGAATGTGAGCGTAACCTAAAATTATTTATCTTTTTTTGATCGACCTGATTCACGATTCTTTAATCAAGAACGAGTTCGCCAAACTGAACGATGGTTGTTGAAGTGTGGATTAGGCAAAGCACTAATTTTTTCGCACTTCATTATTTTTGTAAGAACTCTTCTTAATTCTTTGTGCGGAATTATCGAGATTCCCGCGAAGAAATTCTTCTTTTGGAATGTAATTGGGAGCTACATTTGGACAGTTGGAATCATCAGCGCTGGGTGCTTACTTGGTGAGAAGTTAGAAAGATCTGTAGATAAATATTTATTTCCCCTTGTCGGATTAATCATTATTGCTAGCTTGATACCGATTGCAATAGAAAATTCTAAGAATCGAAAATCTAAAGAAATCTAAGAAACTCTTTTAGCGAAGGCGCCGCCGAATCTTTCTCTGAAAACGAGAGTGGCATATCTGGCCAAGTAATTCCAATTTCCTGATCATGAGGATTAATCGCAAATTCTTCGGTTGGTAAATATGGTGTCGTAAGTAAGTAGGAAATGACTGATTCATCCTCAAGTGACAAGAAAGCATGACCGAGACCTTCGGAGATGAAAAGAGCTTTTCCATCTTCTGCACGAAGTTCTATTGCCTCCCAGCGCTTGAAAGTAGACGATTTTGGCCGAATATCGACCACCACGTCCCATATCGCGCCATTAGCACAGGTAACCCATTTAGCCTGTCCCAAAGGCGCCATACTGAAGTGAATTCCTCGCACCACGCCCTTCTTCGAACGAGAGAGGTTTGATTGAGCAACTGAAAATTCGCGCCCTAGAGTTTCTTGAACCATTGAATGTTTAAACCATTCCCGAAAAAAACCGCGGTCATCGCCATGAGAGGGTGATTCAAAGAGCCAAGCACCTTCGATTGAAAGCGGAGTCAACTTAACCATTACTTAGCTCGCTTTCTACGGCTTTGCGTATCGAAGGATAAATCTCTTGAAGCGCCTCGCGCCAATCCCGCATTGGCGATAGCCCGACTTTACTCCAAGAAGAAAGATCAAGAACGGAATATGACGGTCGCTTTACAGCTGAAGGGAATTCTACAGAAGTTACCGGGATGATTCGATTAGCTGATTCTCCACTAAGCAAGGTGAGTTCTCGAGCAAAGTCCCACCACGTTGCTTCGCCTGAATTAGTTGCATGATAAACGTCGTAAGGAACTCCTGCATTAACGCATTCGAAGACTCTTTGCGCTAAATCTGAAGTTGTCGTGGGTTGACCTTTCTGATCATGAACGACTCTCAATGAATCTTTAGTAGTAATTACTTTCCTAACAATAGTTTTGGCGAAGTTCTTTCCGTATGGACCATAAAGCCAAGCCGTTCGAAGTATTGAGGTTTTATCAGGCCACGTCCCCATTACTTGCAACTCACCTAGAAGTTTCGTCTCTCCATACTTAGATGTTGGACCAGTTTCGTCCTCAACTTTCCATGGACTTTTTGAATTTCCTGAAAACACATAATCGGTAGAAATGTGAACTAATGGAATTTCTAGTTCTTTGGCAATAATTGAAATATTTCTCGCGCCATCGCGATTGACTGCTAACGCTTCGCTGTATTGATTTTCAGCACGGTCCACATTTGTCCACGCCGCACAATTAACAATGACGCTTGGTGAAAACTCCCTAATTTGCGAAGCGCTTTCTAACCTTGAAATATCAAGATCTTTCTTACCCCACGCGCGATAAGTAACTCCCTGCTTGTCCAGCAAATCTACGAGAGATCTGGCGAGCTGTCCTGCGCCACCAGTGATCGCCCACCTCACTTCTTTAATGGGCGCCACCATTTCTCATTAGCTCGGTACCAATCAATGGTCTCGACGATTCCATCTTCAAAGTTAACCTTCGGTGCATACCCAAGTTCAGAAGAGATCTTCGAGATATCAACCGAATATCGAAGATCATGACCCAAACGATCCTGAACATATTCAATACTGGAATCATCTCGATCCATCTTCTCCAAAATGATTGAGGTGAGTTCATGATTTGTTAACTCGCGACCGCCACCAATGTTGTAAATCTCGCCCGAGAGTCCTTTCGTTAGAACTGCATGAATTCCCCTGCAGTGGTCATCCACATGTAGCCAATCCCGGACATTCATACCCTTGCCATACAGCGGGACTTTCTTCTCATCAATGAGATTGGTGACGAAGAGTGGAATGACTTTTTCTGGGAATTGATGTGGTCCATAGTTGTTGCTACAACGAGTAATTCGAGTATCGAGTCCAAAAGTTCGATGGTAAGCACGGACTAGTAAGTCAGCAGACGCTTTAGAGGCTGAGTAAGGCGAATTCGGAAGTATTGGGTATTTCTCATCCCATGAGCCTTCATCAATAGTTCCGTAGACCTCGTCCGTCGATATCTGAACAAAAGTCTTAACGCCATTTCTCAATGCGCAATCCAAGATGTTCTGAGTTCCTAATACGTTCGTTTCAACGAAGTCACGCGCTCCTGTTATTGAACGATCTACGTGTGACTCGGCCGCAAAATTCAATATGGCGTCGTGTTGCGAAGCAAGTTTATTAACTAAATCCGGATCACAAATATCTCCTTGAACAAACTCAAAACTTCCGGTCGGAAGCATTTCCAAATTTGTGAGAGTCCCCGCATAAGTCAGTTTGTCCAAAACGGACACGTGAGCTATTCCTGACAGCGATCCATCAGCGACTCGTCGAACAAAATTTGAACCAATGAAGCCCGCGCCACCAGTAACTAGCACGCGCATGGTTTGACCTCCATTAGCCATCTTAATTTATTGACCTAACTTACTAGTGAAGTACTCTTGGGCAAATGAAGGGTATCGTTTTAGCAGGGGGAACTGGTTCCCGACTTTGGCCCATTACTTGGGGCGCTTCAAAGCAACTGATTCCGGTTTACGACAAACCTTTGATTCATTATCCAATTTCAACTTTGATGTTGGCGGGGATCCGCGAAATCCTGATTATTACAACTCGGCATGATCAAGAGTCATTCAAGCGCTTGCTTGGAGATGGTACGAAATACGGTGTTAAGTTCTCATTTGCAGTTCAAGAGAGCCCTGATGGACTTGCTCAAGCCTTCATAATCGGAGAGTCATTTATCGGAAGTAGCTCGTGTGCTTTAGTGCTTGGCGACAATATTTTTCATGGTGATGGTCTTGGAACACAGCTTCAAGCTCTGTCTCATGTGGAAGGTGCGCATATATTTGCTTACAAAGTTCGAGACCCAGAGAGATACGGTGTCGTTGAATTTGATAGGAAGGGCAAAGTCTTATCTATCGAGGAAAAACCGAAGAACCCGAGATCATCTTTTGCTGTCCCCGGTCTTTACTTCTATGACAACAGCGTCGCAGAAATTGCTAAGTCCATTAAGCCAAGCGCACGTGGAGAGTTCGAAATTACGTCGATAAATCAGGCTTATCTGGAAAAAGGAAATCTTCACACAACAGTTCTAGATCGCGGAACTGTATGGCTCGACACTGGAACTTTCGAATCACTAAATGCCGCCTCGGCTTTTGTACAAATCATTGAAGAGCGTCAAGGGCTAAAGATTTCCTGCCTCGAAGAAGTTGCTTGGCGTAACGGCTGGATTTCCGATTCAGATCTAAAGGCACGCGCGGACGAATACAAGTCTTCGCCTTTTGCAGATTACCTGCGCGGTTTGTTGGCTTAGAGCCCTAGATCACTAAGCTGGTAAGCAGCTAGATATTTCAAGCCTTCTGCTTCGACTTTTGTTTTCGCGCCGCGTTCAACAATAACTGCAACGCCAACAACTATCGCCCCTGCTTCTCGTAGCGCTTCCACCGCAGTCATGACAGAACCACCTGTTGTGGAAGTGTCTTCGACCGCTAACACCTTCTTACCTTGGACATCCGGACCTTCGATTCGGCGCTGGAGCCCATGAGCTTTTTCGGCTTTGCGGACGACAAAAGCATCGATTTTTCGACCCTTTTGAGCCGCTACATGCATCATGGCTGTGGCAACAGGATCGACCCCAAGTGTTAACCCACTGACCGCTTCATAATCAAGATCTTTAGCGAGGTCTAGCATTACCTCGCCAACAAGTGGAGCGGATGTTGAATCAAGGGTTACACAACGAAGGTCAACGCAGTAGTCCGCCTCCTTGCCTGAGGAGAGAACTACTTTTCCACGGACAACCGCTTTCTCAAGAATTTGAGTTTTTAACATATCTCTGTGGTTCATGGTGAAAATATAGCCCCTTTTTAGAACTTAATATCTCTCTGACTTTGATGTAGCCTTAATAGATGAAAGATGAATGGGTCCAATTCCTGAATCAACTCTCACACGACCCTTATCTCTTCGAAGTAGAAGATTTTATGCCGTCCGCTTGGATTGGACATTCTCCGATAATGAAGTTCTTGATTCGGGAAATGCAGCCAAAAACTTTTGTAGAGCTTGGAGTGCATAATGGTTTCAGCTATTTTGTTGCATGCCAATCAATCGCTCAAAATCGCGCAGATACTCGTGCTTTTGCAATTGATCAATGGGTTGGAGATGAGCAAGCGGGATTTTTTTCTAGAGAGGTTTTTCAGTCGGTAACTCAAATCAATTCAAAATATGATTCTTTTAGCACTCTTCTAAAAATGAACTTCGAAGATGCACTAACCAAATTTGAACCAAAGTCAATTGACCTACTTCATATAGACGGTCTCCACACCTATGAGAGTGTTCGTGCTGATTTCTATTCTTGGCTTCCTAAAATTTCTGAAAATGGAGTCCTACTACTTCATGACATACACGTGAGGCGAACTTCGTTTGGAGTTTACAAACTTTGGGAAGAAATCAAGAAGAATTTTTTAACGATAGAATTCGTTGGAAGTCATGGACTTGGTGTAGTTTTTCTCGGAAAGTCCACTGGCAAACTGGATCTAGTCCGACAAATGTCTGAAGCCGGGTTTCTTCCTCAAATCCAAGGAACTTTTGGTTCAATTTCCGACGACATTTTGCAGTCTTGGAGAAATAATGAAATTAATCGATTCCAAACCAAACTTACGGAGTTGGTTGCCGAACGCGATGGGCTGGTTGCCGAACGCGATGGGCTGGTTGCCGAACGCGATGGGCTGGTTGCCGAACGAGATGTCGTGCTTGAAAACCTCAAATCGATTTCCGAATCAACAATATGGAAATCAACTCGTCCCTATCGATTGATGCGAGACAAACTTGCCAAACTTAATAATTGATTTCATTAAGAAACATAAACAATGACATCGGTTCGGCGACGTGCAACGAGTGCTTTTTCCGGATTTGACTCCAGAAGCGCATCTACTTCAATCCGAAGTTTTGCAACTTCTATCGCCATATTCGACATCACTGACACCAATTCAATAATTCGTTTTATTCCAGCAAGGTTAATGCCTTAATTAACCATCCGAGAAACATGGCGAAGGAGTGCGATGTCACGTAGCGAGTAACGTCAACCACGACCTTTTGCGCGTGAAGGCGAGATTAATCCGAGTCGATCATATTGCTGAAGAGTTTGTGGATAAAGGCCAGAAAGTTGCGCAGCGACTGAGATGACGTAGAGCGCTAAATCTTCATCGCGTTCTAGATCTTTCATGCGCGGGCTCTTTGCATGAATTCAGAACGTAAGTCTTCTCTCTTGGTTGCAACAGCAAAATCTTCTAGGGCTTTCTTTGCTTTTCCATCAACGCGTTGAGGAACTTGTACTTCAATCGTGGCTAGCAAATCTCCAGCGTTGATGCCTTTCTTTACCCCGCGCCCCTTAACTCGAAGCGCTTTCCCATTTTTGGTTCCAGGTGCAATGCGTACCTTTACTTCATCACCTTCGATCTTGGGTACTGAAATATCAGCGCCCAGCGCTGCTTCCGTGAAGGAAACAGGAATGGTGATCATGAGGTTTTCACTTTTGCGAGTAAATACTGGATGTCGAATGACATTGACAAGTACATAAAGGTCTCCGGGACCAGCTTCGCCAGGTGCGCCACAACCTTTAACGCGGACTTTTGCTCCATCATTAACGCCAGCTGGAATTCTTACCGTGATTGTGTGTGCTGCATTTCCTTGTCCAGCTAGACGTAAGTCAACTTCTTTTCCAAAAAGCGCATCTCTAAATGAAATAGAAACCTCGGTATAGATATCTTGACCTTTGCGGGGACCACGACGACCGCCGAAGAGTTGAGAGAAGATGTCTCCGCCATTACCGAAGAGATCACCGAAATCTCCAGAGAATTGTTGTCCGCCACCACCACGGAACGCTCCTGATTGGAACATCTCGCGCGCTTGGTCATATTCAGCGCGCTTCTTTTCATCACTCAAGATTTCATAGGCTCCGGATACTTTTTTAGAGCGATCTTCGAGTTTCTTATCGCCTTTTGTTTTATCAGGATGAAAATCTCGAGCTTATGAGCGGTAGGTCTTCTTAATTGTCGCAGCATGAGCCTACTTATCTACGCCAAGGATTGCGTAGTAATCCTTTTCATAGAGATCTTTAGTGGCCATATTTATTGAGGGTCGGTAACGACAACACGTGCCGGTCTAAGGATTCTCTCCTTGTACTTGTAACCAGGTTGCAGCACTTTAGTGACCGTGTTTTCAGATACTTCGCTTGATGTTTCATGCATCAAAGCATCATGGATGTTTGGATCAAAAGTTGCTGACGCTTAGCAACTTCACCAACGAGTACCTCGCCATTCTTTGCGAATGCAACGATCGATGTAGTGGTGCAGGCACCCTCCGCGTTTGCAATAACGGTGGGCTCGCCACCTTCAAGTACGGATACGCAGCTATTCGTGGTATCCAAGTCGATTCCGACAGCTCTTGCCATTTCTTTATGCTCCTTAGAAGTTTCGTCGTATTGAGGGGGTTACCCTCCAATATTGAGTCCCGTACGGTCAAAAGATTGAGTCGAACTGGCACAATGTTGCAAGACCAGACCGCAAATCGGCCTGACTTTATTCCCGCGAATATAGAAATTTAGAGATCCTCGTACCTAGAAAAATGAATGGTCGTTCCACTAGAAGATATGTCACGGTAGATAGGGCCACTGTCAGAGCAAAGACTATCACAGAGGTAGCAACAATACCATACTTAACATATAAACTCCCCGCCAAAAAACTCATAACAAAAACATGAAGCATATAAATGCTGAATGAAATGGTACCGATTAGACCCAAAACTTTCGACGAAAGCATTTTTGTTATTACGTTATTGCCATAGATAGCAGTCAGAAGAAATAGGCAGGAGGCGAAGCCTGCGTAGGTTGAATAATTCGCGGTAAAAATCCATGTTAATCCAAACTTTTCCATGCCAATCCCGGGAACCAACAAAACAAATATTGTTACCAAAACAATCGAAAGGAGAAATATAATCTTCTGTGGTACTTTTTTTAGGTAATCGTTAAAGTAACATTTGACACAAGCAGCAAATGTCCCAAATGCAAATACATTTACGTACGGTAGGACATGAGGAAAATTGGGAGGAAAAAGAATCAAATACGAAATGAGTCTTGCAAAAAACATAGCTACTAAGAACAAAGTAATTGATGTGAAAATTCGACTAAACCTCTTAGCGCTAAGAACAAGGGCTGTGAAAAGAGGCACCAAAAGGTAGAACTCCAATTCAACGCTGATTGCCCAGTAGTTCCCTTCGGGATAGATCAAGAAGAAATGTCGCAGGTTGCTGAACTCGCGACCCCCCAAACATCATATTCGCAAATTTTGGGAAAACATTGAGAAGCAATAAGCTGAAATAGTACATGGGAAAAATTCTTAAAGCCCGACGAACAATAAACGTTTGAACCGTCACTTTCCAAGATCTGGATTTTCTTTCTTTTATCATGAGATCAGTAAGAAGATAGGCACTTAATACGAAGAATAGATAAACGCCTACTTGTCCGAAAGATCCAATGAATTGAGGTATTTGTGGCTCGAAAAGAAGTATATGACCAAAAAAAACTATCAGTATAGCGATGCCCCTAACACCGTCAAGCTCTGTAATAGTGCCATAATTTCGACCTGGGAAAAAAGAATTTGCTAAAAACTTTCTGAGCTTCTCCATATCCTTAGTATAGTGGTGGACTACCTATCGAAAGAAGAGCGGTGTACCAATAGTGGAAGCAATCCCTGATAGTTCCTTCAAAGGTCAACCGATGATAATTGGTTCTGGACCAGCAGGAGTCGCCGCCGCCATGAGTTTGATATCTTTAGGTAAATCTCCAGTTATGATTGATGCGGGCTTGAGTAAAGAAGATGATTATTTCAGAACAGATAAAAGGAATGTGCATGCCAATAAGACGAAGTTTGGGTCTGATCTCGCCTATCGACATTTCAAATTTGGTCCACATATTTTTAGTTCTAATTCTGAATTAAGTTTTTCATTTTCATCAGGGGGACTATCTGAAGTCTGGGGCGCTACTTTTTTGCCGTTCGCAGACAATGACATTATCGATTGGCCCATCAATCTTGAAAAGCTTCATGAAGCCTATGAGTTTGTTGCATCCAAAATTCCCGTATCAACAGCGTTTCTCAAACCACTCCATAACTACAAGGATTTTGGCTCACTTGGTGTCTTGCAACTAGATTCTCTTTTTGACCGAGTCAAAAGTATCCAATTAAATTCATCAACTTTTGAACTGGGCGCTACTCGACTGGCCGTTAGGGCTATACAGTCCAAACTGTCTCCATGCCAGTTGTGTGGCGAGTGCCTCCGAGGTTGCCCATATGGCTCTATCTGGAGCGCTAAAGACGAAATTCCTGGTTTAATCTCTGAGGGTCTGATTCTTTTGACGGGAAAACGAGTTGTTAAATTAAGAGATGATTCTGGACGAATTTACGCGGAAACAATCAATAAATTAGGAAAACGAGAGTATTTTGGTTATTTCGATCAAGTATTTGTTGCTGCAGGAAATGTCGAAACATTTAGAATCTTAGCTGCGTCAAATTTCGTAGATTCAAGTGCGATCTTGGATCACAGCACGACTTTCTATTTTCCGTCAATATCTCTACTAAAATCAAAGTCTGCAAATGACAAATTTGGACTTTCTCAACTTTTCCTACGCTTACAAAGTGCTACAGGTAAATCTCATTCGCACTTTCAAATGTACGCATGCACAGATGCGTTGATTGATTCAATAACCGCTAGATTGAAAGTTTTGAACCTTGTACCATATTCTTGGCTCAGAAGAGTGTTCTCACGGGTTATCGTAACAATTGGATACAGGGACGGGGCTTTTGATTCAGAATTGAGATTATCATTGACTCTAAGCGAAGACGTGAAAATTGAAGGAAAAAGGAAAGTCAGTAGGGTTAGACAGAAAATTCGTATTTTTGGAGTGCTCCTAAGATCTTGGAGAATATTCGCAAGTCTCGGACTATTTCCTCTTTTCGGCTTTCTTAGTATTGGTAGGCCCGGTAATGGGGTTCATGCCGGTAGTTGGTTATTCAAAAGTGAGCAATGCAACGAAATAGGAAGTGTCGGTGGTCATCGCTCCGTTTATGTAATCGATTCTTCGTCATTACCAACGATTCCAAATGGGCCAATAACGATGACTGTGATGGCAAACGCCGTTCGAATAGTTCTGGGAGTGTTTAGGTGAATATAGGCGTAACTGGCTGTTCAAGTCCCATCGGAACTAAGCTCTGCGAACTAATCAAGAATGCGGGTCACAATTTAATCATGATTGGTAGGAATGAAGAGGCAGTCTGGAGGTTTGGAGAGAAACTACCCAGCCTCAATTTCGAACTTTTGATTCACATTGCACATGATCGTAGTCTATCTTCAGATGACTCCCTTAGTGGAAATGAGTTGTTGCTCAATTCGTTACCTCAGAATGCATTTGTAGTCTATCTTTCTACAACATCAGCACATGCAAATACTTTGTCACAATATGGTCGTAGTAAATACCAGTGCGAGAACCTTTTCCTCAGTGCAAACGCGGCAATTGTAAAATCAGGTTTAATTTTCGATTCTGCTTTGGAAAAACAAAATGGCGTTCTTGGAAAGTTAGAATCTTATTCTAGAAAACTTCCCGTTATCCCGATTCCTTTCGCAGGAAAGCCAACTTTTTATATGAGCTGTATTGATGCACTAGGTAATGCGCTTTTACAACTATCAGTGGATAGAAGGCCAGGTAGGTATGCTGCATTTTCATATCAACCCCTATCACTTTTTGAATTGATTTACCGATTCACTCAATCCTCTAAGCGAAAAGCGAGACTAGTTCCACTACCAGACTTTCCAACACGTGACTTATTAATCCGACTTTCTAAATTCAAGCATAGCCTAGGTAGTTTAGATAGCCTTATTTCACTGATCGAAGAAATCCCTGAAGAAGAGATTCGGTCTTTGATGCCCACTGGATTAGATTTCCCCAACTATTAAACTAGAGGGTTTCTTTATCTCCCAATTTAAAACCAATGATATGGGACATTATCCCGATTGAGAATACCAATGTCGATGTCAAGAGTATGAGACTAGATAGTATGAAAAGATTCCAACTAGATTCGATTAGAGCAAGAATGCCGATTCCGATTCCGAAAAAAACAATTAGCAAAACGATGGGGAAGAAGATCCTCACGGGGTTAAAAAAAGCTGCAACTGAAAGAATGAATCCGAGAGTTCGCAGTGAGTCGCTAAAGATTTTAACTTTTGTTTTTCCCTCTCTACCAAAATAGTTAATCGGTTCATACCTAACAAAACAATTTCGCATCATAAAAACCAATGTGAGCGAGGTCGTAAAGCTGAATTTATCTGATAAAATACGCAAATTCCCCATTGCTACGCTCCGGTCAAAGACACGAGCACCAGAGTTGATATCAGGAATGCTTCTTCCCGTCATGTATTCAACTATTTTTCGCAGAATAAATCGAAGAGTCTGTTTCCCTTTACTTCCCTTGTAGAAATGTCCTGTTCGCATTCCTACAACCATTTCATATTCCAATTCTTGTTTTACCCGGAATAATTCAACTAATTGTTTGGGATCATAGGTTGCATCGGCATCAATAATCGCACAGTTTTCAAATCTTGCTATTTTTAATCCAGTCTTTATTGCCGCGCCGTACCCCATATTATGAGGATGGTTAATGACTTTAATATAAGTTCTGTTTCGATTATTTAAAGTTTTAAGATAAGACTCAATCATTACCTTAGTCTTGTCGATTGAGCCGTCATTCACGACAATAATTTCAAAATCAAAATTCTGAATTTGGAGTACTTTTTTTAGTTCACTAACGGTACTAGAAATTGCTTTTTCCTCATTGTACACGGGTATTATTACACTAAGCATTACGAGCCTCCGAAACCATTATTGACCATACACATAGGGCAAATATCTTATAGCTGTTGTCTGCCCTTTTTCCAATGTGTTTCACAAAGAGTTTCTCAACAGCTTTTTCTGAATAAAGTTTGGAGGCAAAAATCATGTCCCTAAAGTCATCTGGATTATTACTAATCCAATTTGAAATAGGGCTACCAAAACCCCGCTTTGCGCTCGACATAAGACTTGGACCAAAATTCATGTTTGCTATTTCCTTTAGAATGATTTTTCGTTGGTAAAGATTCACTTTAAACTCATCAGGAAGTTTTCTGGATAATCCTACGATTTTTGGGTGCAAGAAAGGTGAACGAACTTCTAGCGAATTTGCCATACTCATTCGGTCACTTTTTACCAATAGACCGTACCGGAGCCAAGTTCTTTGATCAAAATCCATTGCTTGTTGAATTAAAGATGAGGCCTCGGATTCATTCCAAATTTCCTCAAGGTCTAATTTTTTAATGTTCCGGATAGAAGGTATGAGTTCTTGTAACTCAGCCTCAGTGAAGATTCGTCTCCAGAATTGGTGGGCTATCTTTGAATTCTTGTCACAATTTAGGAGAAATGCTCTCAATTTGTAAGTTATGTCGACATTCCCTTGCTTAGCGGGAATTAGTTCTGACAACTTTTTGAGAATGGGAGTAGATGGAATCAATCCTTTCATACCCTGATTCAAAATTGTTGCTTGATATGTTACGTAGCCGCCGAATAGCTCATCACCTCCGTCGCCACTTAGACAAACTTTATGAGTTCGCGATGCATACTTAGATAAGGCATAAAAAGGAATTATTGACGTGTCCGAAATTGGAATATCTAGAGATTTAATTGCATCAAGGATAAGATTTTTAGAATAGTTTATATGCACAATTTCGTGATGGCCACCTATTTTTTCAGCAATTTTTGCGGCGTTTTTCGATTCATCGTAATCAGATTCTGAGAAAGCAACAGTAAAGAGTTTTACGTCGGGAGAGACTTCACAAGCTTTTTTTGCGATTAGGGAAGAGTCGACACCTCCGCTCATAAATACTCCCGTTGGCACATCTGAAGCATCAAAAATTTCTTCGACAACTTCTTTAAGCAACTCATCCAACTCTTTTGCATATTCCTTTAAAGAGGAACTTTCCTTTATTTTATGTTTGCCAAGAATTACTTTATAGGGGATTCGTTCCGTAATGCTATTGTCCTTAACAACATAGTAGAATCCGGGAGTTACTTCATCTATTATTTTTGAACTATGGCTTTGAGGCAAATAGCCAAGAGTGTGAAACGCAAGGGTTTCAAGGTCAGAATAGAGGTCAATTACATTTGAGTTCATCTGGATCAGCTGCCGACTTGAGCAAAACTGAAATGAATCCTCTTGTTCGCAAAAATATAGGGGTTTTTCGCCAAATGAGTCTCGACAAAGAATTAACTCCTGTTTTTTATTATCCCAAATTGCGATCGCAAACATCCCGTGAAGGTGCTCAAAACAATCGCGCCCCCAAAACTGATAGGACCTTAAGACTACCTCTGTATCGGACCCATCAGAGAACGAGTAGCCCGCAACTTCAAGTTTTGCGCGTATGAATTTATAGTTATATATTTCGCCATTAAAGACCAAGGTAACCTGACCATCTTCGGTGGACAACGGCTGATTTTTTAATTTAGTAAGTCCATTAATGGCGAGTCTTGTCATGCCCAGCACACCTTTATTAGGAATTCTTGAATGTCCACTTGCATCAGGACCTCTGTGTTTCAACCCAGCTAAACAAGCTTCGATTTCCCGCGTTAAAATTTCTTTTCTCGAGAAAACACCAAAGATTCCACACATTTTCTTTATCTAGTTCGATTTGACGTAGTTGCAGATTCTCTTGCATACCACTCAACAAATTTCGCTATCCCGTCATAAAAAGAAGTCTCTTGTCGACCTACTGCAATTTCATCAAGCAAAGTTAAGTTCGCATGAGTGACGTCCACATCGTACGAGGGTCGACTTACAACTCGAATTCTGGGGGTTACTTTCGTAATCTCTCCCATTAGTTGGACTAGGTCAATTGTCTTGACTGGACTTCTTGAGGAAATATTGATTGCTTGATATCCCTCAATTTTAGAAGGGAGGAGAAGTCTAATTGCATCAACAACGTCTTCTACATATGTAAAACTTCGCATTCCACCGTCTGCTCCGAAAAGTTCAATCTCTTTGTTATTCAAAATCGAATCAAGAAACTTCCAATAGGCCATATCTGGCCTGCCTCCGGGTCCATATACCGTAAAAAGTCGGAGTGCAATCGTCGGGATTTTCGAAATTTGAGCAAAAGATTGTGCGGAAATTTCGTTCATAAGCTTTGTTGTTGCATAAAAACTTCTTAAATCTCTTCCTGATAGCTCATTCTCACTTACCGGCCCACGACTTCCCTGATTTCCGTAAACGCTAGATGAGGATGCAAATAGAAATTTTTTGGGTTTCACCTCATTCACAAGCGATAGAATGTTTCCAAATGCGTTCACGTTATTCTGGTAATATTTTGTTGGCTGCTCTTGACCATATCGGACTCCCGGCCAAGCAGCGAGATGGAGAACATAATTAAAGGGTGCGAACTCGCGCAATGACTCAATGCTCGAGTTCTTTACCAAGTCGATTCTGTGAATCGGGAAATTGTATTTTCTCTCTAGAGCCTTCGATCTTCTCTCGCAATGTTCAGAACCGTATGGTGCTGAGAAATTATCTACTCCGATCAAATCGGTAAAACCGGATTGAAATAGTTTTGCAATCAAAGTTGAACCTATAAAGCCTGATGCTCCTGTGACTAGTATCCTCTCGCTTGTCACTTTTTTCTCTTTATCCTATTCTGAGGTTCAGAAACTTTTTCCGTAACAGGTTCTGCTAATTGAATGGGGTAGGACTTTCGACTTTTGAAGAAATGGAGAAGCAAGAAAGGAGATAAAAGGAAAAGTGGCGCCGCGAAACGAGAGTGTCCTTGGCCAACCAAGGTGTACTCCATCAACATCAACGCTGGTATTCCCATAAGTGTTATCAGTATTTTGTTCGCAGTTCCAACTAGCAACACCAAGTAAAAAATGATTATAAGGCTAAATATTGGGTATATCGCAATTCCAATATAACTTAACGCATTAGAAATCGTGATTTGCGTTGTAGTCTTACAATCTCTTTTTTGCTTTAGAGGCTTAATGTATTCCAAAACCTTCTGACTATGCGATGAATCATATTGTCCACATTCGCCATTTTGATTCCATGGTTTATTATTAAAGAATGGCATGGCCCATTCTCGCAAAGCTACACCCACTGGTCGCGAGATGTACGCATCTCTCTCGGGGGCGAGGCCAAGAGTTCCAGTAAACGCTTGAATTCGTTGCTCATGTCTTTTTTCGGGATCATTAGACTCAAAAAATTTATATTCGGTTAACGAGTTTGACCCGAAAATTAGGTTGCCCGAGTCGAGAGCCCTTGCTTTAAACGATTGCCATGAGCCCATCACCAATACGCAACTAAACAAAGTTATTGCTAGAAATCTGAATTTGAAGCCGATGGTTTTGAATTCCATGGCGAGTAAGCTTGCAATGTAAATAGCGATCACTGCAATGCCAACTAGTACCTGGAGAAGTAAAGCTAGAATGCACAACAGACTACCGAGAGTTGCCAACCGCCCAGATCTCTTCTTGTTATGTTTTTCTGTAATCATTGCGGAATTTAAAAAAGTAGCAAAAGAAACGATGAAGATCAGAAGGCTTTGCATTAGCACCTCAGTTGCAAAACCCCGAACAAATAGAAAAGCAATTCCTGTCGTAATTAACTTCTCTAAAGAAGTCATTCGCAGAATCGAACCAAATGACTTATAAATCAGGAAAACGCTCACCCCAATGAGAACTGTTTGCGCAAACATTACATAACCTAAATTGTCGCCTAGCAACAAGATCTTCAAGAAAACGGGATACAAAGGTTCTCGCATCCAATGGTAGTAACTAAACCAGTCAGGCGAAAATGAGGCTCTTGCTGAAGATAAATATAGTGAGCCATCTGGCGGGATAACCCAAGGAGTAACCAAAAGAGTTAGAGCTGATAAGAATGAAAGAAAACAAATAACTAGACGCTCTTGCTTAAGATAGCGTTTGATTCTTCTAAAGACATCTCTTGTTTGATTCAACATGCTCCGAGTGCTTTGGTCAACGTGATTCTTGGGCATGTCTGTAGAATATCGCCTTGGGAATCATTTTTGTGTAAATTTACGGCATCAACCGATGAAACTTTTGTCCATCTAGAATGTTTCTCGCTGGAAAATCGCCCAGAATTCATTATTTCCAGGCAAAGTTGCTCTAAGTTCAGAGAGATGTAACGAAATAAATCCTAATTTTTCCAACGTACTAACTATTCGTTTAAAGCTCTGTGGTGTGAACTTCCATGCGTGCACATCTACATAGCCGTCAGTGATCATCGAAATATAGGTTTCGAAATAGTCCACTACTTCCATTTTATTGTTTAACGAAATATACTTCTGAATTCCGTGCTCATTTCTCCAATGTTGAATAGTTTCGTTATGCCCCGTTTCTAAACGGTCTATGAAATAATTTTCAAGAGTATGGTTCTTTTCCTCCAAGAAATACGCTCTAAATATTTGAGATATTGTTGATGGTTGATTGAAGTGATCAAAACAAAAACGCAAATCAGGAATTAGTGCGATATACAATCCACCAGGAAGTAATAGTTCGAAAATATTATTTAGATGCCTGATTAAGTCAGTTTGGTGCTCAAGTACATGCGAACTTACAATGAGTGGGTACCTCTTGGGGATGTAATTCGCGCTTGCTTCAGGACCAACGAAGTTAACGGGGACCACTTGTTCGTATGGTCCATTTTCGTTCTTGCTGCGCAACACTAATTCCTCAGTGCTTAAAACATCAAAATAGTCTGAAGTTTCAGCTTCCAAGAGTGGGGACATATAAGGACCAATTTCCAATTTTTTACTGTCTGGAAATCGACTACTTAATAACTTTGCATACTGTTGAACAAATATACTTCTATCAAAAATAATTTTTCTGATACCAAGATCAGGTGACCACTTAGAGTCCATAAAATATTTAACCAATCCGAAAATGAATCGCAAGAAACCCACATTTGCAATTCGTTTTAGGTAAGTTCTAGCATTTTTTGCCATACTACTCATGTGGTAAGGATACGGTGATTTCTCGTTAATCGGCTAGAATGCAGCATGCCAATGAACGATAGCTGCTCAATAGAAATTCTCTTGTCGATTTATAGGCCCAACCTAACTTGGCTTAAAGAAATGCTGATCTCCATTCAAAATCAAACGCTACCAAGTAGCCGTATTTTGGCGCGTTATGACGATTCCTGTCCCCAAGAATTAGAAGTGTCACGAAACCTGAATATTGTCGTTCTAGAAGACTCAAAGCACCGAGGATCCGCCAGTTCGTTTTTTAAGCTTTTGGAGCAGTCACAGGGGGATTTCGTTCTATTTTGTGATCAAGATGATATCTGGCTAGAAAAAAAGATTAGTGCCTTGATCAACAATCTATCCAAACAAGATTTGCCAGCACTGTCTTTTTGTAGTTATCGAACCATCACTGAAAACAGTTCACCCATAAAATACAGGCCATTTATTCCTAAGAAATTGTCAAAGTTTAGTTTTTTGTTTTCTAATTCTGTTCCTGGTAACTGCATGATGCTCAATCGCCAGCTAGTTGACTTGATTAATGACACTTTAGGATCAGTCGGAATTCCTCCTTGGCATGACTGGTGGGCAATAAGTATAGCTAGAGAGTTTGGCTCAATTTCTAGAACTCATGAACCTGGGGTTCTTTACCGAATACACTCTCAGAATACTGTTGGTATCCGACACGGATTAAAACGAATTAATTTTCATAAAGATAACTTCAAATCCGATGAACCCACATGGTTACAACAAACTAAAATGCTAGTTACTTTACTTGAAATTAAAGCGCCGTGTGGAGCAAGTCTGCTATTTCTCAAAAGTTTACTATCGACATATAAAATGAACCGACTTAAGAGACTCAACTTCTTGATTCTCAATGGCATCCTTATCGCCGATCCTATAGATTTGCTGCATGCATTGCGGAACTATGTCTTACCGCAATCTCATAAAGATCAGTTATGAAAGAACTTCAGAGTAGAAGTTAGTCATACTGTTTGAATCCTTCGAGAGTAATCGCTGCTTCTGCACATAATCAAATGCGGCTCCCGAAACTTGTTCGATTCTGTCTTTATCTCTTACAAAATCAATCATTTCTTCGACAATATTTGATGTCGCGAATACTTGTGTGTAACTTCGAATTTCGTCGCTCAATACTGCTTGGTTCGCATTAGTCAAAGTTGCCATTCTCATAGCACTGTATTCCAATGCCTTCAGAGCACTTTTCCCCCGGTTAAGAGGGGTATCTTCGTGGTAGATAATACCCACCATCGAGGAACTTACAGTTGGCAGCCAGGCCGCAAAGCTAAGGTAATTAAAGCGACCTCGCGGAATATCAATCCGTTTAATTAAGGGGTGTAAACTACCCAAAAAGGGACCAACAACTAGGACTCTAATTCCGCTCCTCTGTAATGCCTTAAAATTAAATTTATGTAATTGATTGGACAAGTACTCTAAACCAGCCTGATGTCCTCCCAGACCATAGAAAAGGAAGGTGTTCTGGTTCCCGCATGTCACCGGCTCCCAGAGTCCATCGGGCAGAGAGTTCCTAAAAATCTGGACATTTGAGAATCCCAAATTCGTTAACTCATCTCGAATGTATTCCGTAGATACGGTTGTATAAGTGACATTATCCTTCATCTCCTTTGCGGAGTTTAGTAAATTCAAAATCGGGGAAACGATTTGTTCGTTTATGCCATCCACAAAAGGCAAATCGTCTAGGTCCCAATGAATTGGAATTTTGCGTTTTGCTGCCAATTCAATAATAATCCTATTGATTAAAGTTTGTATTGGTGCAGTTCTATGGGTTGAAATTAGTGCAACGTCGTCAAGAAGTCTGTAAATTTCATATTGTGAAGTCATTCCTAATTCTGTGGCATTTACTACTTTAATTTCCTGGCTTCTTACAATCTCAAGAAGTGGAGAAAGTATTCGTAGGTATGCGCATGCATTTGGAGAGTTACCACTTAGTTCGGGAAGAATCAATATTTTTTTTGTTTTCATTTCATTACCTGACGTAAGACAATTCTAATTCAATTTTTCTCAATACCGTGAAGGCGCTGTCATCAAGTTCAAGAGTGATTCGCTTTCTATATTTACCAAGTCGTTCCGCTATGGCACCTGTATCGAAATATGCGATGGGAAGCTCGTATCGCAATGCTTCACTCAAGGTAAAACTAAATGTTTCTGGAACTTTCGAGGGAAATAAAAAGAGATCAGGACGAATGTCGGCCAGCTTCGAGTCCAGCTCATCAATAGATGCATAAGAACCCAAACTCCTAAATTTTCGGGCCTTGAAGAGGCGATCATCCAAGACAGCGCCAAGATGAATCAATTCAAAAGATTCTCGACTCTTTTCCATTTCTTTTGCCAACTCCAAGACGCTTTGGGATCCCTTATTTCGATTTAGATTGCCCAAAATTGCAATTTTGTAACCTTTTTGTGCGAACGCTACTCTTTTGCTGAGGATTGGCGCCGCGACAATATCAATCGGTCGAATCTGAATTTCTAAAGACTTTACTTTGTTATACCGCTTGCTTACATCTAAAGTTGACGCAAGGACTGTTTGGGCACCCGAAAGGAATGATAACTTTTGAGTACGCCAAGAAACAATATCGATGGAGTCACCACTACTAGACGACAAACAATTAGTGCATTCCGCTATTGTAGGTAATCGACAATCACTACTATTTGTACCACTTAGATGGATTTTCGGGCAAAGATAAAAATAGTCATGCAATCTCACATCGTAATTATGTGATGTCAGCATGAAAGCAGAAATAGAATCACTGGGGTATCCAAGAAGATGTTCAAAAATGATTTTTTTAGGACTTATAATGCGCAACAGGTAAGTAATCAGATCCGCCGAATTAAGGTCAACGAGAGTAAAAGTAGATGATTTATGATTAAAACGAAATTCTAAGAACAGTGAGTTGCTTGAAGATGGCTTGACTAAGATCAATAAATCAAGATGATTCACATTGTCTAACTCAATACTCTTTTCTGTTCCGCCTCCTAAAGAATGCGTGAATACCATTTTCAATCGGTCACGATTTGCTTTCGAGAATGCGATCATTGCCAAAAATCGAACCCAGATCAGATCTTCTCTTCTCAAGAACTTTTGTATAGAGCGCATATAGTTGGGATGTTTCCCCAGGAGTTTATCGAGGTTCATATTTGCCAAATTCTCTTTATCTTCTCCGAAAGATTTACTCCCATAATGATGTACCACCAGATTAGTTGCTAAATAATTCTTCTTACCCTGCTTAATGATGCGCATCGAGTAATCATTTTCTTCTCCATACCCTTTTCCAAATGTTCCCTCATCAAAGTACCCAATTGTTTCAACGGAATCCTTGTGAATTGCAACGCAAAAACCATGGCAAGTTGGAATTTCGGTATAACTAACCTCGAAGTTCTCCTTTAACGTCTCGTCAAGAACTCTGGAAATTTCTACAGGTATATCCACTTCTTCTTTGAATGGAACGCTGTAAATTGTTGCCGCGTTTGACATCGCTGTAACCGTCCAAGCGTCCTCAAACTCTCGTAGGGGACGTACCAACCTAGAAAGCCAGTCATCAAATACGACCGTATCGGAATTCAGAAGTACTACATGTTTACCATTGGACTCTCTAAGACCCCGATTTACGGACCTAACAAACCCAATGTTCTCCTTGTTCTCGAGAATTCTGACTCTTGTCAATGGCTGAAGGCTCTTCAAAAAGTTCTTTAGTTCTAATTGTGTCGAGCAGTCATCAATCAGTAATAGCTGACAATTTGTAGTCTTCAAAACAGAATCGATGCACTGCCGCACATATTCAAAAGCGTTATAAATTGGTATAATTATCAAGATGTCGTCACAACTTGATGAGTAAGAGTTTGCATTTATCCGAAGACCAGCCTTTAAATCTACTTTTGCTTCCAAGGCTTTAGCGCTGACTGCTTGCGAATTCACCGAAGGATAGACTTTCTCTTCGGCCATAGTCGTACTTTTTTTACTAAATATATTAAGAACATTTTTGAAGATTAAGAATGCTAACTTCTCGATCACATTGTAACGTTCACCCAAATCGCTTTGACTTTTGCTAAACTTCGGATCCGGCAAAACTCCTCTCCAAACAAGAATTGTTGCCCAATACTCCCTGGCGGTTAAGTTCGAAGGGATATTGTGTTGCGTTTTCAGGTAACTTGCATCAATGAAGTTATAGCTCATGTCCGCCCTTAGGAGTACTCTCGCAAAACCTAGACGAAGCCTTACAAATAGCCGCACACCGTGGATTGTACTAAATTAAGGAATACTGAGACATACCATCCCCATAAGTTATCGAGTTATCAGGAACCAATGCCGTAAAGTTTACATATGGGGCAAATCAAGATTCCATCCAGAATGCTGCAGTTATGTTTTCTTGGTTGTGCATCAATGCCTCTCTACATTTTATTTGATTTATTCATTCCCTATACTTCTCATTATGCGCTAATGCTTACATCATTCTGTTGGATTCTGGGACCAATAGTCATGGGCATTATGTTTTTTGAGCGAATGACGTGGCGACTTACCTGCTCAATTTACATCTTGATGCTGAGTTTAATCTTGACTGCTGCAAAGACTTTACCGAAAATTAACCTGCCCGGAGATGCCCGTGAAGCCGTATCTTATGGTTCGTTCTCTGGGGTTGGGCCCAGCCGAACTTCAATACTATTTGCACTTTTAACTTTAATTGGTGCCACTATTGGCCTCATTCAATTCTTGATTGAGTCGAGATTTTTAAGAACAGAAATCAAGGTTAGCCACCAACCGACATTTTCCTTGAGATCACCATCAGAAACACATTCATTGAACCACTCAAAACTCTTTCTGAGATTCTTTGTGATTTTGGTAACTTGTCCTTTTTTTGAAGGGGTTCTTCCAAGTCTTCGTAAGGTTTCTACCGGAATTGACTTTGATTCACAACAGATTAGTGCTTGGTTTGACTTCGCGGCCCAGGGCAAAACGCCAATGAAAGATTTTTGGTTTCCATATAACGGCATGATGATTTTCCAAGATGGATTGCTGGGTTACATCTTAATTTGGCTATCTCTCATGACTACGGGATTCATGCTAATTAGTTTGCAGCACATTAACAACATGTACAAAGAGAGATTCTTGTTCTTCATTATGGTTATGATTCTAATGTCTAACTATCAAGTGATTGCAGTCCGATATTTCTTTCCGCTGGTTGCATTACTTTATTTGATTCACCAATGGAGAATCCAGGCATTTTCACCTTTGCGCTCCGTCCCTTTTGCAATGTCGATTTGGATGTCCCCTGAAGTATCCGCTTTTCTTTTTGTTTTTTTTCTCTTTGCTTGGGCGGTCATAACCTACAAACTCTGGTCTCTAAGGTGCAAGCATCTCCTTCTGATGGTTCAAACTGTGTTCATTGTCTCAGTATCGCTAATTATCCAGACCTTGACGTTGATTCGTCGAGGTGCCTTGGAAAATACCCTACAACTTCTCCTTAAACCACTAGAGTCCATTCAATTGGGTTTTTCGCCTATCTTAGGGTTAAACTTTGAATTGTCAGTCGATAAAACGCAAATCTTCAGAATGGCAATTTATTCGACTGTTCTAATTCTCTGGGCTCATTCCATTTCTCGCTTTCTTTCCAATTACAAATCACAAAAAATCGATCACATAAGTAGGTCTTTACAGTTGTTGCTTGTCTCTAGTTTCGGAATGACACTTCTCCAAAAGGAAATGGTGCGAGGCGGATTAACACTTTGGATTGCAAGTATTCTTACTTTGTCTCTGGCTGTTTTGATCCCTGAATTGCTTTTCCCAAAATTGAATTATGTAAAGAGTATTATTTTTAGAAACTTTAAATTTTCTCTAGATTTACTTAAGTTGCAAATACTTACGGGGTTTGCACTGCTAGCGTTCGCAACTCCAGTCGCTGCAGGTTCTTCTACTCAGGTCTTTCGCAGTCCACAACAATTCAAGTTTCTTTTAACTCAGATGTATTCGACTGACATTTCTCAAGTTTTCCTACACAGTAATTGGAGTTTAGCTGGTGAAGAGATAAGAAAGAATATCGAGAACGAAATTGGTATTCGGTACGCCAAAACGGTACAAAATGACTTCTTTGTTCTTGGAGATAGGCCAGACTTCTACAGAGGACTAAGCGAAAATCCTTATTGGATTATGTCTACCTACAATATGTCGCCAATACGCGAACAAAAGAGGATTCTGAATGAAATTTCGCTTCGAAATCCTACTTACGTTATTGTTGATAAAAGGCAACAGGCCCTTACTTTCGACGGCATAAGCACCCAAGTGCGTCTATACAGCCTTTACCAATATCTGATTCCTCGATACACGCCTTTAGCGCAATTCGACTCAATTGATATTCTTAAGTTAAGCACATCGGGCCCGAATTTAAGGTATTGGTCAAATTTGCTAGGTACTGACGTAAATCTCGGCTACTTGCCCTCCGCAGCCACAGTCCCAGTAGAAGGTTGTGATTCAGACGTAAATGCTCGTTGCGGGCTGTTTCTTAAAGTTACTCCCAAACTAGAAGGTGATTTTCAAGTTCGTGCAACATGCCCAAAGTCTGAATTCACCATCTCCTTCATGAAGAAGAGTTCTGCCGAGCCTAATTGGATTTCATTAGACCGATTGTGGTTCTGGTCAGACGAATGTTCTGTTAATCTCCCGAACGGATTTTCGCTTACCAAATTAAAGCGTGGGCAATACCTCTACTAGTGAATCCTAATTTGCAGTTGTCTCTTTCCAAAAGTTACTTTGACACTAGTGCTGTATACTTCAGGCCTTGCATCTGCGCTGCTAGGAGAAGTGTTTGAAAATACTTGTTGTTGGTGGCGCTGGCTACGTCGGTGGATCGCTAGTTGATGAACTTACCCGACAGGGCTTTGGTGTCGCGGTTTATGACAAATTACTTTATGAGAACAAATACTTAAAAAGAGTTGAGTTTTTTAAAGGTGATATCAGAGACGTAGATCGAATTACAAATGTTGCAAAATATTTTGACATCGTTATTTGGCTTGCCGCTCTAGTGGGTGATCCTTTATGTGCGTTAAGTCCAGAACTCACAAAGAAGATAAATGAAGATGTCCCGATTGAGTTTGCGAAACGTTTTAATGGGAAAATGGTTTTTATGTCGACGTGTTCAATTTACGGGGCACAGGAAGGAATACTTAACGAAAGCAGCCCCACAGCTCCACTATCTCTATATGCTCAAACAAAGTTCAATGCCGAGACCGCTATTCTTGCAATCAAACCTGATGCGCTAGTATTTCGACTAGGCACACTCTTTGGTTTGAGCGATGAACATGCTCGGCTCAGGGCTGACCTCGTTCTGAACCTACTTGTAATGCGGGCCGTGTTTGCCCGTGAAATTACCGTCTTCGGCGGACAGCAATACCGACCCCTGCTTCATGTTCGTGATGTAGGAATAGCAATTATTGACGCGCTGCATGTTGGAGCATCAGGAGCATTCAACTTGCATTGCGAAAATATTACGATTGTGGAATTGGGCAAAAGGATTTCTGTCAAAGTGCCAAATGTTGTTTTGACAATTACGGAGCAATCATTTCAAGATTCTCGCAATTACGCAGTTACTAGTGAACTTGCATGTCACACATTTGGTTTTAAGCCTAAGTTTGATGTTAATTTTGGTATTGAGGAAGTGAAGCTAGCCTTAGAGGAAGGAAGATTCCCAAGAATTCTAGATCCGAATTTCTCAAACGCGGATATGATGAGGGATTTTCTCTCCTTGACTAAAAATTCGTTAATGCGCGAGGTGTTCAAATCATGACAGGAAGCGTCGCTGAACCTCACATTGTCTCTGGAGGGATCTCGGTTGATGACCGGGGTATGGTTGCTTTCCATAATTCAATTGACTTGAAAAATTGGCGAAGGTTCTATTTTGTGAGCAATCATGAAACAGGATTTGTCCGAGCTTGGCACGGACATAAGGTTGAGAGTAAACTTGCAATTCCTATATCGGGTAATTTTCTTTTAGCCTGTGTCCAAATCGACAATTGGGAGAATCCAGATAATTCGGTACAACCCACAACATTCGTACTTTCTGCCACATCTCCTCGGGCTCTTTATATCCCAGCTGGTTTTGCGAATGGATTTAAATCTCTCTCCCCAAATTCAACTATTATGTTTTTAAGTTCATCTGCTTTAGACGATAGCCTGTCAGACGACTTTCGCTATCCTTGGAATTATTGGAATCCTTGGGAGAGTAACTTCAGATGAGAACTGAACTTACAATTGTTGTACCTTTGCTTGGCGCGAATCGAGAGTTGGACCAAGAGCTAGAGAGACTGGGTCAAAGTTTAATAAAATTTTCTATAAGCGCCGAAGTAGTCATAGTCGCGACGTCCGACAGATTTCACTTGGAGTTTGAAAAGTACGAAGAAATTTCTTCAAAATCTCTGCTTAAAATCAGGGCAATCACATCGGAATCACATGTTGGTAAAAATGGGCTTGGTCAACTTTTACGTTTAGGTAATGCACTTGCTGACTCAAGATATGTCTTTTTTCTGATCCTTGAAGGTAAATATGATCCAGATTTTTTGCCCAGGGCCCTTACGGCTTGTCGACGCGGCTCCCCATTAGTAATTGCAAATCGGTTTCATAAACAGAATCAAGAAATTAGTGGTGCCAGACAGTCCTTCTTCCAACAGAAGACTTTTCGAAATTTATTTAGAATATTTAGAATTTTGCTTCCGCAAGATAGCACCAACAGTACTCGTCTATTCGATAAGCGAATTTTTGATGCCTTGGCAATCTCCGGCAACGGCTGGGACATGCTCGCAGAACAGACAATTAAAACGCAATTAGTTGGTGAGAAAATCGACGTAATTGACTCTAACATTCCTACATTTACGCGCGAAGGTGATTTCAAGCTTCCAACACTCGATTTGGTGTTTGGTCTTCTTAGACTTTCAATTAGAAGTTTATTTCACAAGCTCAGTCTGCCGTGGTTCTAGAAAGTAGAGCCTAGTATTGAGCAAAGTCTGCCTGGTTATTCCTGTATATAATGAAAATCGGACCCTGCATAGAACAATTGTCGAGTTAATGGAGGGTTCGCGAGATTACAAATTACTGTTTGTTGACGATGGGTCAAATGACGGATCCACAAAAACGTTGACACGTTTACACAGCAAGTACCAATTTGATACAGTTACTCATGATCAAAATCTTGGTTACGGTTCTGCGTGTCGTTCCGGCGCTGACTGGGCTATTTCAAAAGGTTACGAGTGGATAGTCTTTGCAGATTCAGACTTGACTAATCCTCTAAACGAAATTGTTGATCTCGTTAAACGCATACAAAACGTAGATTTTGATGTTTATAAAGCTAATCGAGTTGCTTCTTCAACTTCAATGAGTTTCAACTCGAGTTATCGAAAGTTTCTCTCTCTTCTGGCAAAGCGGTTCACGAAGTTCTTCGTCGGTCCTAGTATTAAAGATCCGACAAATGGTTTCAGGGCAATTAGGTCAGATTTCTACAAACAATTCAGACTACACTCTTGTGACTTTTCATTGATTATGGAGGAGGTTTACGAGTACATTCGGCTTGAAGCAAGAATTTGTAATTTTGAAGCGCGCCTTGGAACGCGTAGCCTGGAGCAAAAAGAATCGAGTTTTCGATATAACAAACAATTGATTCAACGCTACGTATATTGGTGCTTTCGTTGTTTATTAAGAAGAATCTTTAGACTTTTTACTTTACTCAAAGCAAGGCTTTCTTAAGCATCTCTGTGATTGTTGGACTATGTTTAAAAGTCGAATTACTCCAAAGATCCTCAAGAAATTGCTTGTTCTTGGTCGTGAGAATTACACTCTTGGGGCGATGTATTTTCGTGCTCTCTATGATTTCTGTCGGATGTGAAATGTTCTCCGCCACAAGGCGGAACAGCTCAAACTTAGAGACTGCGTCGTTTGTAAATAAGTGTTGAATTCCGTCATTAAAAGAACAGCCATAATTGCTCAATAAAGAGTGAACTAATTCTCCGAACGCATGCGTAGTTACACCATTCCAATATTCGTTAACGGGAGCCATTAACTTCCTATCTTCACTAGCTTCTCGTATTTTATTGGGGATTGACATCTTTCTGTATTTACTTCGTCCAAGAATTGAAGCTCGAAATATCAAAGATTGCTTGAGACTCTGCTCACCAGCAATTTTAGTTTTCGCGTATACTCCAGACCCATCAGTTAAAGAATTTTCATCGTAAGGGGGATTGGTACCACTAAAGACGGCGTCAGTAGATAAATGGATAATTCTCACCTTGAGTTTGATTTGACTCAAGGCAATTGGGAGTGAGATATTCAGGGTATCGGCTTGCCGCTGCAATTGATAATTAGTTTCAAGTTCAATTGAATTCAGCTTGGCCACACAATTGATAAGAACATTGGGTTTTAGAGTTTCTACTAAGTTTGCAATGTTGTCTTCAGGCCACTTGAATCTCAAACGATCGTGGGAACCTGCATTCGATGTGGTTGTTCCAATAACCTCCCACTTGTCTGCCATACTCAAGCATTCAAATAGAACAGTTCCCACTGTGCCGGTTGAGCCGAGAACCAGTATTCTCAATCTAGACACGTATCCTTATCTCAAGAGTGGATCCAGTAAATAACTTCATCAGTTGAGAGTTTATTATCTCATTTTAATGAACTCTGGTGTAGGTTATTGATTGTCGGGCTTGATTCAAGATAAAGGGGGTCTTATGAATTGCCGAGTTTGCAAAAGCAAGAAAGTGATGCAAGTAATGGCAATTCCTCCGATTCCACTCGTGGGCGAGTTCACGCTAGAGCCTAACTTAGAAGCGGACAATTTCCCTATAACCGTGTTGCATTGCCAAGATTGCAAAGTTCTACAAATACTAGAAAATATAGACAGTAGCCGGCTATTTAGGGAGTATTCTTTTTCTTCTAGTACCGTGCCTGGTCTCGTTCGTCATTTTGAGGAATACGCTAATTGGTTATGGGACAACTTCAGACCTAAAAGGTTTCTTGAAATCGGGTGTAACGACGGAGTTTTACTATCCCCTCTCAAGAACTTTGGTGTCACAGTCTTCGGTCTCGACATTTCAGAAAACATTGGAGACCTAGCAAGATCCAAGGGTTTAGATGTACATTCCTCGAAATTCTGCCTGGAAAATCTGGAGCAGATTCAAGCTTGGGTTGGAAAAGTAGATTTTATCTCCGCTAGTAATACATTCCCTCACAATGATGACCCAAATGGTTTCTTGCAAGCCGCTTTTGAATTGCTTACAGAGGATGGACGTCTTGCTCTCGAGGTAATGTATGCAGGTAGTTTGCAAGAGAATCTTCAGTGGGACACGATCTATCATGAGCATTTACATTTTCATTCGCTTGAAAGTTTACGAAACTTATTGATACGTCATGGGTTTACTGTTGAATTTGCAAAGGTTGTGCCTATGCATGCCGGTTCCTTAAGAGTTGTTGCTTCGAAGAATAAGTCGGCAACAGAGGGAGCAACCGTAGTAGATCTTTTGGAGGACGAAAGGGTAAGGGAGCTCAACTCATCATTGCATTGGAAGACTTTTGCTGATGCATGCTGGAATAGTATTGCAGTGTTGCATTCAAAGTTAAGTTCAGTTTCTAGAAATGGTCAAGTGTGGGCTTATGGGGCTGCAGGAAGAGCCACGATGTGGCTAAAGGTGGCCAAATTGGATTTTGTCGAAAAAGTAATTGATGCTTCTCCGCTGCGTGCCAATCACTACATGCCTGGCTCAGGAATCCCAATCGTGGAGCCTTCTGCGCTAGACGACGTCGGTGAGGATGTGACGATTTTTGTTTCTGCTTGGAACTACCATGAGGGGATTAGGGCCCAGCATCCAAATTTCCGCGGGAAGTGGGTAGTTCCACTGCCGTCATATACGGAGTATCAATGAGAGGAAGTTTTGTGAAATGAATCCGGACATCACTTTTGTGCTCGGAATACGACCCGACGTCATTAGAGCCAGTCTTGTCTTGAGAATGCTTGAAAACCATCCCCGGGTAAAAATGCGATTTGTCTGGTCTGGCCAACATTATTCAGACAATTTAAAGGATGTTTTCTTTCGTGAGCTAGGTACCCCTACTCCCGACGTCGAGCTTGGGGCAACAGGAGAAACAGACGCTGAAGTGTCTACGAGCATTATCCGCTCTCTTTACACCGAACTCGATACAAACAGACCAAAGGCGGTCATGTTCTTGGGAGATACAAATACTGTGCTCGGGTGTATCGCGGCAGCGCAACTAAATATTCCGATAATACATATAGAGGGTTGTATGCGTTCTTACGACTGGCGCATGCCTGAAGAAAAGTGCCGTACTGTAATAGATAATCTTTCGGACGTAATTTACACATACTTCCCCGAGTACAAATTGCAGGGAGTTTTGGAAGGTCTTGCCCCGAATAGAATCGTTGTGATTCAAAATTTGATTGTTGATGTCCTAAATGAATACTATTTCAAGAACCGCAAAGAGTATAAGAATATTGAGCGTAACTTTCTCAAAAATCTAGGAGTTACTGAAAAGTATTATTTGGCGACTGCTCATAGACGGGAAAACGTTGAGGATTCGCAAATTCTACAGAAAATCATAGATCTTTTTGGTCTAGCAAAAAGACCCGTGGTATTTCCTGCTAGCTACCGAACTCAAAAGAATTTGAAGCGTTTTCAGATTAAGATTCCGACGAATGTCCGTTTGACTGATCCGATTGGTTATCGGGACATGTTGGCGTTGATGGGCGGGGCCGAAGCCGTTATCACCGACTCGGGTACCGTAGTTGAGGAGACTGCAGTCCTTGGAGTCCCTTCCGTTCAAATGCGCAGAGCAACAGAAAGGCCCCAAACATACGATTGCCGCTCTTCTGTGAAATTTGACCCCACCGAAGACTCAATCGAAAAAGTCTTCCCTAAATTGGAATTGATTTTGGGAACTAACTGGAAACACAATTTGGGTGATGGAAAAGCAAGCGAACGCCTTGTTGCCGACCTGGTACAGCGAGTTTCAACCAACACATTCAATACTCATAAACCTGCGGATTATCACCTTCCTATTGAGCGCAGTTACCGCGGAGATGGACTCTAATAAGCCTCCCGCCTCTTTGACGTATTCTGATTGGACTCGGTAAATAACACCTGGAACCCAGGTGCTTCTCAGAAAGTTCTAGAGTAGCCCCTGTTCTATCGGGGGCGAGGTGATTCATATGAGTACAGCCCTAGTCCAGAAAGAGCCGTCGATGACTAAAGAGAGTGAAGTTAAGGTCCAAAGGTTCCTTGTCGTTGATGATGAAAAAAGCATTAGTGAATTAATCACGACAAGTTTACGCTTCGTTGGTTTTGAAGTGTGGACTGCGGCAACCGGTGCTGAAGCGCTACGCGTTGCAGAAGAGTTTAAGCCGCATGCGCTGATTCTTGATGTGAAGTTGCCAAACCTTGATGGTTTTGAGGTGTGCCGACAACTGCGTGCGGATGGACAGGATGTCGGTGTTCATTTCTAAACTGCGATAGACAAGACTGAAAACAAGATTAACGGTTTGACACTTGGTGGAGATAATTATGTAACGAAACCATTTAGTTTGGAGGAGTTGGTTGCGCGTCTTCGTGCGCTCTTTCGCAGGACCGGCGTTGTGGAGTCTTCCATCAATGAAGAGGTTATTCGTTTCGCGGATTTGGAGTTGAATGAAGCAACACATGAAGTTCGTCGCGCTGGTAAATTGATTGACCTCCCCCCGACTGAATTCATCTTGCATCGTTATCTCATGATCAATGCTGATAGTGTAGTTTCTAAATCACAGATTCTTGATCAAGTATGGCAATAGGAATTCCACAAAGATGCGCGGTTTTTTCTCACGAATTAAGAATTTGAGAAATGGGGCATGCCCAAGCCATGCTGAATACACGTAATCTGCGATTGAGAACAAATACGGATCATGTGAGATTTCATTTGGCAAAACGTCGAAATTCTCATTCGATGTATTCAATTATAAGCCCCTTTACTGTTCTCTACACTACCATATGACTTGATTTAAGAAGGGTGTAATATGGGATTGTATGCGGATTTTTTGGGAAATAATGAAAAGCCAACATTTAAGTGGTTGCACTACTTTCCTATCTACGAAAGTCACCTGAATAGGTTTATCAATCGAAGCGTCAGAATTCTTGAAATTGGCGTGCTTGATGGCGGAAGTTTAACGATGTGGAGAAATTACCTTGGGCCATATTCGCAGATAATTGGGATTGATATAAACCCTGAATCTAAGCAACATGAAGATTTCCAAATATCTGTAGAAATCGGAGACCAATCAGATATAAATTTTCTCACAAAGGTTTACGATAAATATGGACCATTTGACATAGTTATTGATGACGGTTCACACAAACAGTCAGATTTAATTTCGACGTTCAGTTTTCTCAAAGATAAAATGCCACAGAATTCGGTCTACATCATCGAAGATACCCACACTGCGGATATTGCAAGTTATCAAGATTCCGAAACCGATATATTTGAATACTTGTACCCAATAAGTAGAAGTTTATCTGCACAATATGCGGGCGAAGAATTCTCGGTTATGAGTTCAGCCCTGTCATCAGTTACGTTCTATGACTCTATTATCGCGATTGAGTTTAAGTCGCCGTACATTCGAAAAGCAATACAAATTGGTGGTTATGAGAATCGCGTGATTACTCGAAGTCTTTCGCCAGGTGAGATCTGAGATTTCTGTAAATGTTGCTTTGGCCGGAATCGATTCGGCGACCCAACTATTTTCAGTCTTTCGCTCGTACCAACTTTGATGCCAATCCCAACAAGTTTCTTGTGTCGGCCTTAAAAGAGCAAGATCAATTCCGAACTTCTTCACTCAATTTATGGAGCCGCCCGCGGGAATCGAACCCGCGACCTTCGCTTTACGAGTTCTCAGACCTCCTATCCACCATTGACTCACTACGTTCATTATCGCTCAATACAATGACATCTTCAGAGTTGGTCGTACATAATTGTCCGCCCATATCCCGCTCGGTTGCATCCAGAATTGCATCCAAATCTGAGTCTTAGTTAAAGTCACCGTGGCTACCCTCTGTATCGGTAGGGC